>Ga0099830_10000774_pt1 | contig 15181 bp, 11 predicted proteins | sample CZO8metaG_4_FD_79337 | JGI IMG/M metagenome (GOLD analysis project Ga0099830, IMG submission 79337) | Vadose zone soil microbial communities from the Eel River Critical Zone Observatory, Northern California, USA - CZOApr15con2H3.8 metaG | ecosystem: Environmental > Terrestrial > Soil > Vadose...
GCGCAGCCAACTCAGGTCCTCAAAGGCTCTGAATTCCTCTGTAGAATATGATTTCTCGCCGTAGAACACGCGTTTCGCGACAGAAACTAGCTAGCTACGTCTCCACAGGATCTGCTGCAGGGTAAACGCTGATTCAAAGCGGAAAGTTGTTGAACCGATCTTGATCCCGCATTACCCTGCTTGCGGTCTGCCTGAGAAAGGACAAATCATTCATGAATCGCCGTGACGTTCTAAAGACCTCGATGGGGATACTGGGAGGAGCGCTGTTACTTGACCATTCGTTGGATGCATATCCGAAGGGAGTCAACACGAACTCGAGTCCTTCGGCGCTGAAGATTGCCGACTTGCGGGTGGCGACGATCGTGAAACCGGGGCCCAGCCCCTGCCCCATCATTCGTATCGATACTAATCAGGGCGTATATGGGCTGGGGGAAGTGCGGGACGGCGCCAGCGCAACGTATGCCCTTTTTCTGAAGAGCCGCATTCTGGGCGAGAACCCGTTGCAGCTCGACAAGATTTTTCGCAAGATCAAACAATTTGGCGGCCATGCACGCCAGGGTGGCGGAGTCTGTGCTATCGAGATGGCGCTGTGGGATATTACTGGCAAGGTGTACGGCACACCGGTATATGCCATGCTGGGCGGTGGCAAGTTCCGCGACAAGATACGCGTCTACGCCGACACTACTGAGTCCAAGGATCCGAAAATCTACGCTCAGCGCATGAAAGAACGCAAGGAAGGGATGGGAATCACGTGGTTGAAAATGGACCTGGGCGTCGAGATGGTTTCGGATATGCCCGGCACCGTCACGGTGCCCTCCGACTTAAGCCAGTGGGAAATGAATCAGCTCGAGCATCCGTTGCTGGCGATGGAAGTCACCGACAAGGGCATTGCCATGCTGGAACAATACGTTGCCGCGGTGCGCGACGCCGTAGGCATGGAAATCCCGCTCTCCATGGACCATCTCGGCCATCTGGGTGTGAAATCGATCATCCGCCTGGGCAAGGCGTACGAGAAGTACAACCTTTCCTGGATGGAAGACGTGATTCCCTGGACATACACCGATCTGCTGAAACGGATTTCCGATGAGAGCCCGACCCCGATTCTTACCGGGGAGGATATCTACCTGAAGGAACCTTTCCGCGTGCTTTGCGAGAGGCACGCGGTGAGCAAGATTCATCCCGACTTGGCGACCTCGGGGGGAATTCTTGAGACTCACAAAATCGGCAACATGGCGGAGGAATATGGCGTGCCCATGGCGATGCACTTTGCCGGCACGCCGGTCAGTTGCATGGCCAACGTGCACTGCGCCGCCGCCACGCTCAACTTTCTGGCGCTCGAGAACCACTCCCTCGACGTTCCCTGGTGGTCATCGATGGTAGAAGAGGGAGTGAAAACGCCTATCGTGGAACACGGGTGGATCACGGTTCCAGACCGGCCGGGTCTGGGCGTAATCCTCAATGAAGATGTGGTGCAGCAGCACCTCATGCCAGGCACCGGCTATTTCGAACCCACATCGCAGTGGGATCAGGAACGTTCGTGGGACCGGTTGTGGAGTTAGGTGTCCCGCTGATTATTACTGGGCTGCGGCTTCAGCCAGCTTTTGCAGTCGCTCCGTAACATTCAGCAGGGCGCGGCCATCATGATAGGCCGCCTTCCAGATTTGTCCTTTATTGGCGTTGGCCGGGATACCGTCAGGCCCGATCAGGGTGTAGAGCCCATGAAACTGGGCATCGGTCTGGTAATCCTTGATGAACTGCCATTGCCGCTGGAAGGCTTTGAAGTAGAGCTCGGTCTCGCGGCCGTACTTTTCGTGCATTAGCAGCAGCGAGTTCAACCCCTCCATCTGCACCCACCATTCTTTCAGTTTGGATTCGGGTCTGCCGAAGGTGGTGCCATCCTGAAAGAAGCCACCGTAGATTTCGTCCCATCCGTTGGCCAGAGCATGGTCGACGAGTTGTTTGGCCATGTGCTCGGTGCGTGGATCGTGACCGTGGCCCAGAACCTCTTCCGCCTCCAGCATGAGGTAGGCAGTCTCAACGTCGTGACCGTACGAATCGTGTTCGGGAATGGGACGCCAGTCATTGGTAAAGAAGAGGTTCATCACTCCTGGCGGAACGCAGATCTGGTCTCGAACCAGCGCCAGCAACTCTCCCAAACGCTGGCGCAGCGTGTCGTCCTTCCACACTTGGTATAGCTGCGTGAACGATTCCAGCAGGTGGATGTGAGTGTTCATCGACTTGTAGCCGATGGGAAATGCGCCCAGCGGCACCGATTGTAGGATGACCGCATCTGGTTTTTCTTCCACCACTCGGCCATCACGGGTCAGCCATTCGAGGTATCCGCCGTTCTTTGCGTCGTGGGCGTGTTGGTCGATCCAGCGAAAACTGTTCTGCGCAAGTTCCAGTGCCTTGGGATCGTGGGTTGCCTGATAGGCCGCAGCCGCGCCATAGAGGTCGAAACTGATTCCATAGAGTTCTTTGCCATCGCTGTAGAAAGGAGTGACGTGACCATTGTCATCGAGGCCCCAGAAGAAACCGCCGTACCGTTTGTCCCACAGGACATCGCTCAGAAACTTCACTCCGTGCTGCACGATGGGCAAATACTGTTCTTTCAAATCCGGCCGGCGCATCACGACCTGAGCCGCAATCCAGGTCATGCGGCCCTGGAACACAGAGAACTTTCCTTGACTCTTGGTGGGCTGCCAGTCGCGGGCGAAGTTGGAATAAAATCCTCCGTGCTCGTGGTCCACGCTTCGAGGGAACCAAACGTCCAGAACATCTCGGCGTAGCGTGGCCTCGGTCTCGGCGGCGAATTTCAGATAGTTCGCCTTGGTCGGCGCGAGATAGGTGATGGGCTGCGGCGCGACTGGCGATGCCGGGGACTGGGCGTCGGCGGCGTACGGGCAAATCAGCGCCCGAATGCTCAACAGCGGAATGACCGAGATTCGTGCAAGTGAAGCCGTGATCCGAATTGGAATCCTCCTGTGATATGTCTGGAAGGTGAGCGGAACGCATGTGCTCGACCAGACCCGGTCGAAGCGTCCGCTACTTTGCCGTCTCGGTTTTCGTCTCGTTCCTTGTCTCAACCGCAGTCTTCCAATAGGCCTGATGACCGTGATAGTCATCGTCGGCCAGGTTTGCGACGATCAGCCGCTTCAGCTGCAGTGGGTCCACTGTGCCCTGGCGTTTGTACACGACTTCGCCATCCGGGCGGATCAGCAAAGTGTATGGAACCGCGGCGCTCCAGTCCGGATCGAACGCAGCCAGTTGCGGGTAGATATCGGTCGAGCTTAGGATCCGGTTGGTGCTGGTGGCGTGCTCATTGGTGAGCACCTTGAGTACACCTGCCTGCTCGTCAGGATAGTTGATGCTGACCGTTACCAGATCGAAGGCCCGGTGTCCGTACATCCGGTACATGGTTTCGAACTGAGGCAACTCTGCGCGGCACGGACCACACCAGGTCGCCCAAAAATCCACCAGCAGCAATTTGCCGGTGGAATTCTTGCGCAGCGCTTTAAGATCGTCGGCGCTCGCGGGCTTGACGCTTACGGGCTTCTTCGCGATTTCCTCTATCTCCTCACGTCGGCCTGCCTCCTTGTAAAGCCACTTGGTGGAGCAGCCCACGGAGGGAGTCTTCGCAACCGCGACAGGCTTGCCCGCTAAAAGCGCATCAATAGCATCGCGGGCGTCACGTTTGCTGACCAGCGGCTCTCGCATGTTGTTATCCAGGCGGCCTTCGTAGCGGAGTTTGCGATCCGAGTCAAAGATAAACAGATGAGGCGTGGCCGTGGGCCCATATGCGGTCGAGATTTTCTGAGTCTCGCCGTCGTACAGATAGGGAAAATTGAAGTGCCGGTATTCCGCGCGGGTCTTCATGTCTTCGAACGAGTCCCCCACGTCGGTATAGCCCATTTCGTTAAGCAGAACGGCATCGGGATTGTTGGGTTCGATTGCCACTACCGCGACGCCCTTGTCTTTGTAGCCTTCGGCAATCTGCTTGATTCGCGTCTCATAGAGCTGTGACGTCGGGCAGTGATTGCAGATGAAGGCGATCACCAGCACCTTGCTAGCCGCGTAATCCTTAAGACAATGAGCTTGGCCATCTACACCGGGCAGACAGAAGTCCGGGGCTGGCGAGCCGACGGCGAGAGTAGGGTGCTGGACATCCTCTGCAATGACAGGCGCACATAGTAGGATCCCGGAGAAAACGCATAGGAGCAGGCGAAAGACGGGACATGTGAGGGTCGCGGCGGCTGCGCGCACGCGGCTGCCATGGGAAGAACGCACCAACATCGAAGCATCCGATACGTTTGTATTCGTCACCATCAGTGCTCCTCAGAATCTTCTGATTAGCTCTAGCATTTTCCGGTCAAGCATGTGACCTTTAAAGTCTTCATATTGTACGTCCTGGCGTTCGCTGTCGAGCACGCCAAAGGCGCCGCGGAGATTCCACATGGCATTTCCCCATCCCACCTCTTTCCACAGCGAAAGACAGTCTTCCATCCACGCCAGAGTGACGGCATGAGGCGTTTGGTTGAAACAGCCCCACTCGCCGACGTGGATCTGAACCCCCTTGTCGATCAGAGCACGGTAGGTGTCGATGTATTCCCGCCTGAGGCGATCGCGGTCCCAAGTCTGCCCCTGATCGTCTTTTAGCGGCCAAGCGGGGGGATTCATGGTTTCGAATTCACCCTTGGGAACCCAGGACGCGGTGTAGTGGGTGACGGCCTTTGGCTTATAGCCTCGTGTGCTTTGCACCAGACCGAGATCCACAATCCCCAACACCGCCAACTGGCCGATGTCCATGCCATCGGCAAAGATGAGGCGGTTCGGATCTTCTTCGCGGATTGCGGTCACCAGTGTCTTCACAATTTCCACATATCGTTCTTCGAGATAACCCTCGTACGATCGCATTCTTGGAGGCTCGTTGATCAAATCGAAACTGAGACGGCGGTTGGGAATACCCTTGTAGCGCCGGGCGAAAGCCTTCCAATGGAAAACTGCGGCGTCCATCGCTCTGTCGCGTTGGGCTTTGGTTCCGCTGAACAGATCGGCCGGCTCGAGTTCACGGAGGTTGATGCAGTACCCAGGAATGCGGTGAAAATTCACATTGATGTGAATTTCGTACTGGCGGCCCAACTCTATCGCGCGATCGATTTCTTTCAACGGCTCTTCGCGAATGATGGACCAGTCATCGCGGCTGCCCCAAACCCAGTACGACAGCGGCAAACGGGCAAAGTTGAATCCCCATTCCACCATGGTGGCGAAGTCGAATTCTTCGAAGGCTCTTCCGTCATAGGGCTTGTCCGGCATGGCGAACTTGCCCGGCAGGTTGAAACCGCGCCAGCGGGGAATACGAGTGGCGCGGATGTCCTGCTCCGCAGCCCAGAGTGCGCTCGCCCCCGCCTGTCCGGCGGCACAGAGAATTGCCATGTTTTTTACGAACGATCTGCGGCGCATGCCCGTCCTGGTTCTGGAAATACCCGGTGACACCACGAAGACGATCTGTTTGCGGCGGTGGAGCTACTTGGAATTCATTTCCATCGACCAGATAGCCCCGGGTCTCATATACATGCTGGCGCGGTACATACCTCGCGCGTCATAGGCTTCTGGCGTGCGGAAGAAGTAACCGCGATCTTTCCAGACGACGTTGTAAACGCCGTGCGCGGTGTGGAATGCCTGGTCGCGCATTCCCTCCGACAACATGTGAGAGGCGATGGCAAAAGTGGTGCCGGTCCAGACCTCCTCGACCTGTTCGTTCTCGTGCAGGGCCTGGCCGTCCGCGCCCATGCCATTGATGGCGCCCATCTCTCCGTTCTGGAACTTCATCACGTTGTAGTCGTACACGCGCTGCAGTGCGGACCGACGCATTTGTGAAGGAACCAGATCGCCCAGCCCAGTAAGGTTGGCATACCACTGGCCGGCGAGCTGCTCAGCCATGATGTCGGTGTGATAGGGGCTGCCCTGGTCATAGTTGAAGTACGTGCCGTTCCAAAGATTCTTGATGTACGCCGCCTGGGCCTTCTTGAATAATGCATCGTAGGTGGCAGCCGAGCTGGTATCGCCCAGTTTGCGGGATATCTCGGCTGTGGCCCGAAGCGCGGCCAGGTAGAGCCCGCCACTGTAGGCGCTTTCGCCGCGGGCGACCCAGTTGTCGTAGGTCTGGTCAGGAAAGCCGCCGTTCTCGATCAGGCCGTCGCCGTCCGTGTCGTACTGGCCGAGATGTTCCATTGCCTGCTTGACTGCGCTCCAGGTGTAACGGAGAAAGGTTTCGTCGCGGCTGCTGCTCCAGACATAGTCGCGCCAGATCATTAGCACGTACTTACTGTTCAGATCGCGCCAATTAGAGACATCCTGATAGTTGTACTGATTCACGTTCACAAACGGATCTTCGGCGGGCGAACCCAGGTCGTGAGGAGCCGAGCCTGCCGACTTGCGCTGCATGGTTTGATACGTGTGATCGTGCCCGAGTTTCCATGACCACAGGTAGTGCTGGGGAATGCTTTCAGCAATGGTGTCGGTGTACTGGCGCATTTCCTGCTTCTCGAGTTCGGGCCAGAACTTGATCAGTGGAAAGGAGCCGTAGAAGCGGACGTCCGACGTGCCGTAATACGAGTAATCGAAGCACTCGAGGTAGGCGAAACTGTCAGCGCTCTTCGCGGATAGATGTAACGGATTCGCCGGGCCGGTCTGCTCGTGCGCCCAGAGCGTGCCTCCATCCGCGACGATGTAGAGTTCATTAAAGAGTTCGCCGCGATACCACGCAGGTTTGGATTCGTCCTGAATGTAAGGTTTCTGCCAGGCGTCGATCTGGTCGCTCCAGCGCTGGGCGTTTTCCAGGGCGGTGCGAGCAATTTTCCAGGCGTTGGTGCCAGAAGCATCGAAGAACTGGGTGTAATGCCGAATCCACTTTCGGCCTCCGCCGAACTGCACTACCGGAAGGTCCCAGGATAGAGACATCGGGATCAGTTTCTTTTCTTTAGGAGCCAGGGTAAAGCGAACGGCGATTGCTCCGGCCATTTGTTCTCCGGCACTGGCGACGTCGGGAGACTGGTTCGGCAGCCGGCCCGTGGTCGAGAACGGTTGCCAGACTTCAGCCCCCGAGCTCTGCGGGTCGAAGTTAGTGATGTAGCTGACCTCGATACCAGGTGCGGCCAGAGATGCGATGACGAACTGGCCGTCCCATTCGTCGGATACAGGGCCGCTGCGAATGCGATCGAAGACGACGCCCTGCATCTTCGCGTCTGAAACTGACTCGGAGCGGAATGTATTCTTATCTTGAGCGTTCAGCACCGCATTGAACTTACTGCTTGTGTCGCGAAACCACCCCACCATGTTGGTCCAGGAGAACAGAAGTGAGACCGTCACCGGTTTGTTGGAGGGGTTCTCCGCGTACCAATTGTAGAGAGCAACGGGATAGCTGGTCTCCTTGTAATTGTTGGGCAGGATGGGAGAAAACTGTTCTACCGTCAAGCTGAGGGGAAGCTGAGGCGAGCGGTAGGCGAACCATGACTTCGGGTAAAGCGCGGCGTAATCCCCACCGCCCGCGGGATAGGACCAGTTCCAGGCGGAGAGTGCTCCGCCCTCGGGTTTGCCGGTCGAAAGAACCTGCGCCATTGGCGCTTCGCCTTCCGGCTGTACGAATACCGCGAACTGGTTCCCGGGAACGTTCTGATACTTGTGAACTCCGGCCTTAATATGCCAGCGCTCGAAATTACCCCGATAGGAGCGAGAGAAAGTTCCAGCGCCGAGGCCGCCAACCGGGGCGCCTTGCCAGAAGCCGTCGTCAATGTTGGTCAGTTCGGGCTTTCTGCCCCCGGGATTTGCGGGTGGCTGCCCGATGGGAATGCGCCACGCTGTGGGTGGGATCTGATCGCTGGCAGCCAGGAACAGATGCGCGCACAGCACGAAGAAGGTCAAGGTAAAACATCGAACGGTAAAAGCTCGATGAGTTCGTGTCATGAGGTCAGGGAATGCGGACTACCGCTGAAGAAACCTCGGCAGTCTGAATCACCAGGCTCTGGTTGTCAAGGCCAAAGTAAACGATTATCTACGCGGGTTATTCTGGGTGAACAGACGGTGCCGGCGTTGACAAATGCCGTCCGCCGTCCTACCTTTTCGACCGAACCTTTCCTAGCAAACGTCAGGGAGGCCGGCGTGATATGGAAGAGAATCCATCGTTGATTTTGATCTGTCTATTTGTTCTGATTTGTGCCGCGCCGAGTTCGCTTGGAGCGCAGACCGCGCCGCCGTCAACGACCGGCTTGTTCGAAAACCACGGCGACGTGGGTACTGTGCTTCATCCTGGTTCGCTCGAGTATGACCCGTCGAGGCAGGCCTATGTCGTCACCGGCAGCGGGGAGAACATGTGGTTCACGACCGATGCGTTCCACTTTGTTTGGAAGAAAGTCTCGGACAATGTTTCGCTGACGGCTGACATCTCTTTCGGCAATAGAGAGGGTAATGAGCATAAAAAGGCGGTGCTCATGTTTCGTCAGAGCCTCGATCCGGATTCCGCTTATGCGGACGTGGCCCTGCACGCCAGCGGGTTGACGTCACTGCAATACCGCGAGGAGAAGGGCGCAACGACTCACGAGGTTCAAACCAATATTTCCGCGCCGGCGCGGCTGCGCATGGTAAAGCAAGGCGATTATGTTTACCTTTGGCTGGCTCCTGCCGGGGGCGAATTTAAGGTGGCGGGCGCATCCGTGCGCCTCCCGCTTCAGGGGACGTTTTATGTTGGCATCGGAGTTTGCGCTCACGACAAGAACGCGGTGGAAAAGGCTGTTTTCTCAAAGGTTGATTTAACAACCCCGCCCGCTCCCGCTGGCGAGCCGACGCGTTACAGCACGTTGGAGACCGTCGCGATCGCATCGACCGACCGCCGCGTGGTGTATGTCGCGCCGGAGCACTTTGAGGCACCCAACTGGACCCGCGATGGGGCGGCGTTTTTGTTCAACAGCAACGGCCACATTCTTCGACTGCCGGTGAGCGGCGGCGCGCCGGCAACCATTGATACCGGCTTCGCCGTCGGCTGCAACAATGACCACGGGATTTCGCCCGATTCGAAGTGGCTGGCCATCAGCGATCAGTCGCAGGAGGAACATCGCTCTCTGGTTTACCTGATGCCAATCGAGGGTGGTGCGCCCCGGCGGATCACGAAGAATTCCCCGTCTTACTGGCATGGATGGTCGCCGGACGGGGCCACGCTTGCCTTCGTTGGACAGCGGAACGGGAACTTCGATATCTACACCATCCCCGTGACCGGTGGAGAAGAAACCCGGCTGACTACAGCCAAGGGGCTCGACGACGGACCGGAGTACTCGCCTGATGGAAAATACATTTACTTCAACTCCGACCGCACCGGGACGATGCAGATCTGGCGTATGCGGGCTGACGGAAGCGCTCAGGAACAGATTACGTCGGACGAATTTAACAACTGGTTTCCGCATATTTCTCCGGATGGGCGATGGATGGTTTTCCTGACCTATGAGAAAGAAGTTACCGGCCATCCGGAAAACAAGAACGTAATGCTGCGACTGATGTCGCTCGAAGACAAGAAGCTGAGCCTGTTGGCCAAGTTGTTGGGGGGGCAAGGCACGATCAATGTTCCATCCTGGTCGCCCGACAGCAAGCGAATCGCATTCGTCAGTTACGAGCTGATCCCGTAGGATCGGCGGCAGAAATTCATGCAAGGACCGCACCTGGGAGAGCCGTAGGTGGGAATATGATACTCACCTGACAAGATGAAGGCCCTCATCATAAAAAAACCAGGCGAAGCGGAAGTGGGTGTCATTCCCGAGCCGGTCGTTTCCCCGGAAAATCTCTTGCTAAAGGTCCGCATGGTTGGGCTCTGCGGCAGCGACCTGAATTCCTTCCGCGGTAGGAACCCTCTGGTAACCTTCCCTCGCATTCCCGGCCATGAGGTGGCCGCGACCATCGTGACGGGGAGCAAAGAGAACCCTGCCTTGGCCGCCGGCGTCAACGTAACCATGTCGCCGTACACCAGTTGCGGCCAGTGTGCGTCCTGCCTCCGCAACCGGCCGAATGCCTGCCAGTTCAATGAAACACTGGGTGTACAGCGGGATGGAGCGTTGACCGAATACATCGCGATGCCGGCTGAAAAACTTTACCCTGCCAACCTGAGCATCAAAGAGCTATGCCTGGCGGAACCGCTGACCGTCGGATTCCACGCCGTGGCGCGTGGGCGGGTAACGGCGAGTGATTCAGTCGCCGTGTTTGGCTGCGGCGGCGTAGGCCTGGGAGCTATCGCAGCTTCCCATTTCCAGGGAGCCAATACCATCGGCATTGATGTGCACGATGACAAGCTGGCCCTCGCCAGAAAAGCCGGCGCCACGCACATCATCAATACCAGCCGGGAATCGTTACACCAGCGCCTCCTCGAGTTGACGGATGGTTTGGGTCCGGAGGTCGCCATCGAGGCCATCGGACTGCCCCAGATTTTTCGCGCGGCCGTCGAAGAAGTCGCCTTTACCGGACGCGTAGTCTACATTGGTTACGCCAAAGAGCCCGTTGCCTACGAGACTCGGCTCTTCGTGCAGAAAGAACTCGACATCATGGGCTCGCGGAATGCTCTTCCGCAAGACTTCCGCCAGGTGATTCGCATGCTGGAGGAGCACCGGTTCCCGGTGGACGACGCCGTGAGTTCCATAGTGCCCATCGAGGAAGGGCCAGATCTTCTGCGCGCCTGGAGCGATAATCCGGTGCGCTTTGCCAAGATCATGGTCCGTCTGGATTGATTTGCGTCATCCTTGGCGATGATTTCGGGAATTCAATCTTGTGGTTCGAGGAAGAGGTAACGATGCCTGTCTCAGAATCTGAAAATCGGGGCACATCCAGAAATGACGCGTCCAGGAATGACCAGCATGGGAACCGGCTTTTTCCGGTTGGTCACCTCCTTCCTTTCGTGCTGGTAACCGCGCTGTTCTTCCTGTGGGGCATCCCCAACAATCTGAACGACGTGCTGATTCGCCAGTTCATGAAGTCGTTTGCGATCTCACGTTTTCAAGCCGGCTTGGTGCAGTCCGCGTTCTATATGGGATATTTCCTGTTTGCCATGCCCGCCGCCCTGATGATGAGAAAAGTCGGGTACAAGGCGGGATTTGTCGCCGGGCTGGTCTTGTACGCGTTAGGCACGTTCTTGTTCTGGCCCGCCGCCCTGGTTGGGCGTTATGAGTTCTTTCTGCTGGCCCTGTTTGTGATCGCCAGCGGTCTCTCGTTTCTGGAGACAGCCTCGAACCCGTTCATTGCGCAATTGGGAGATCCGGAGAGTTCGGAGAGGCGGCTGAATTTCTCACAAGCCTTCAATCCTCTGGGATCGATTACTGGGGTCCTGATCGGCACCATCTTCATTTTTTCGGGGGTAGAATTGACGCCGCAGGAAGTGGCGGCCCGCAAGGTCCAGGGCGTCTATGAGGCCTACCTGCGGACGGAAACGCTGCGGGTGGTCAAGCCCTACCTGGTGATTGGCGTGATTGCCTTGATCTGGGCATTCCTGATTCTGCGCACGAAGTTTCCCAGCATTCAGAGCGAGCACGAAAACAGCGAAGGCGATCACGGACGCTTCCAGGATCTCTTCCGATTTCCTCATTTCCTGCTGGCGGTGGTGGCGCAGTTTTTGTACGTTGGCGCCCAGGTTGGAACCTGGAGTTACTTTATTCAGTATGTTCAGGAGTATGCGCATCAACCAGAAAAGGTTGCGGGATACTTCTTGACTGGCACTCTGGCAGCCTTCGGAGTGGGAAGATTTGTCTCGGCCTACCTGATGCGCTTTGTCGCGCCCAACAAACTCATGGCCGCCTACAGCGCCGCCAATATCGCGCTCGTAGCGGTTGGAGTGTTGATGCCGGGTTGGGTAGGCTTGTGGTGTCTTTTCCTTACCAGCTTTTTCATGTCGCTCATGTTCCCAACCATTTTTGCCCTCGGTCTGAAGGGACTCGGTCCAAACACGAAAATTGGCGGATCGCTGCTGGTCATGGCGATCGTCGGGGGAGCCGTTCTAACCCCCCTAATGGGACTGATCTCGGAGAAATCCGGCAGCATCGCGCTCGCCTACGCGGTTCCGCTGTTCACCTACGTTTACATTGCGCTCTATTCCTTGCTGGGGTCGAAGCGGCCGGTGCTGGCGCAGAGCCACTAACCCGTCTGCCTCCTGTAGAGGCGTAGTTGCTAGGTCTCCGCCGCCACCCTAGACGTAGCAAGCCACGTCTCTCCATTCGGAGTGGGCAGCGGAGTTTGAGCGACCATGCGGGGGCCGCAATAGGCACTGGAGGGTGCGAGTGCCGGGGCACGATGGGCCCCTCGCGCATGTGGCAAAGAAGAAAAACTAATGTTCAAGTTGAGTCGGACTCAACGACGCCAAGCGAAAAGACTCAGCCTCCGAAGTCGCGTCTGACTTTATAATTCATGCCACTACCAACGGCGGGGTGCAAGGATTCTTGATGGGCCATCCTCTTCTTGATCTTACCAACAAGACCGCAGTTGTGATCGGCGGGACCAGTGGCATCGGGCTCGCTCTTACCAGGGCGCTGGCGCAAGCCGGAGCAAACGTAGTTCCCTCGGGTCGCCGCGCCGCGCAGGTAGCGGCCGCCGCTTCCGCGGTCAAGGCGCTGGGCCAGCGGTCGCTGGTTCAAAGCTGTGACGTCACTGACAACGCCAGCCTGTCGCATCTGCTGCAATCGGTCTGCGCCGAATTCGGCAGCGTTCAAATCCTGGTGAACTGTGCCGGGCGCACCAAACGGATGCCAACGCTGGACTTTCCTGATTCAGAATGGGATGCCATCCTCGAAACCAACCTGAACGGGACCCTGCGTGCCTGTCGCGTATTCGGGCGGCATATGATCGAGAAGCGTTACGGGCGCATCATTAATATTGCTTCGCTGTCTTCGTTCGTGGCGCTCTATGAGGTTGCCGCCTATAGCGCCAGCAAGGCGGCGGTTGCTTCGCTGACCAAGTCACTCGCGGTCGAGTGGGCCACATCCGGTGTTTGCGTTAATGCAATTGCCCCCGGCGTCTTCCGCACTGACCTGAACGCGGCCTTGCTTGACGGAACCGAGCGCGGGCGAGAATTTCTGCTGCGAACGCCGATGCAGCGCTTCGGGAAGCTGGATGAACTGGGCGGAGCGGCGGTGTTCCTGGCGTCGGATGCTGCCAGCTTTGTCACCGGCCACCTGCTGACTGTCGACGGAGGGTTCCTGGCCAGCGGCGTCAACCAGTAGCGGTTCGTAACCATAGGATGCCGGTGTTAGAGAAACAGGCGAAAGACCATGGTCTTGAGCAAAAGTGTCGCTGACGGCTTGCTGGCTCACGATGAAGTTCGCCAGATGGTTGCTCAGGCAGGCGCGAAACTTCATGTGGACGGCAAGCGCGTGTTGACCATCATCCCCGATGGCACGCGCACGATGCCGATGCCGTTGATGTTCCAGCTTCTGCAGCAGGAGATTGGTACGCGGGCGGCCGCTTGCGACTACCTGGTGGCTCTCGGCACGCACCCGCTGATGAGTGACGCGCAACTCACGCGGCTGATGGGCCAACCCGTGGTCAACGGAGAGTGCGGCAAGGCTCGCGTTTTCAATCATCGATGGGATCTCCCCGGAACGCTTGTGGACTTGGGTACCATCCCGGCAGACGAAGTTGCGGAGAGCTCCGGGGGCCTGCTCTCCGAACCCATCCTGGTAAAAATCAATCGCCTGCTCTTCGACTACGACCAGGTTTTGATTTGTGGACCGGTCTTTCCCCACGAAGTAGTTGGGTTTTCGGGCGGGAACAAATATTTGTTCCCCGGCGTCAGCAGTGGAGAAATGATTAACCAGACGCACTGGCTGGGAGCTCTGCTCGGCAGCTATGACCTCATCGGCACCCGCTGCACACCGGTTCGTGAACTCATCGATCGAGCCGCTGCAAAAATCACGGTGCCGGTTGCGTGTTTTGCCCTGGTTTTGGCTGGGCAGGGGATTGCTGGTCTGCATTTCGGTCCCGCGCGCCAGGCCTGGAGAGCGGCGGTCGAGCTCTCTTCGCAAAAGCACATTCAGTGGGTGGATCGCCCGTTCCGCCGCGTGCTTTCTGTGTTGCCGCAAATGTACGACGACATTTGGACCGGCGCCAAAGGAATGTACAAGGTTGAACCTGCCATGCTCGAAGGCGGAGAGGTTGTTCTCTATGCTCCTCACATCACCGAGATCAGCTACACTCACGGCGCTCTTATCGACAAGATTGGCTATCACTGCCGGGATTATTTTCTCCAGCAGGGAAACCGATTTGCGGGCATTCCTCGTAGCGTAATCGCGCACTCCACGCACTTGAAGGGGCAGGGTACATACGATGCGGCCAGGGGCGTCGAGAGTCCGCGGATTGCCGTAACTCTTGCCACCAGCATTCCGGAGGAACGCTGCCGGCGATTGAACCTTGGCTACATGGCTCCTAAAATCATCAAAATGGAAGACTGGCAGAATCGCGAGGCCGAGGACATCAAGCTGATTCCCCGCGCGGGAGAAACGCTGTATCGGTTGAAAGAGCCCGCCAAGGAATAAAAACACACCCATCCATGAGCGAACTCAAACTATTGCAACGGAAGGTACTAAAAATTGGCCCGGCGGACAATGTTGCGGTCGCGCTGATGCGTCTGGAAGCGGGTGATCAGGTTGTTCTCGACGGGCAATCCTACAAGATCCAGTCGAGAGTACCGGCGAAACACAAATTCGCTTTGCAGGATTTCAATGCGGGCGACCGAATCGTCATGTACGAAGTCCTGGTCGGACAAGCCACCACGGCGATCCGCAGGGGTGAGGTACTCAGCGTCTTCAATACGAAGCACCAGAGTGCCGAGTTCCACGCGAAATCAGTCTCTCAAACCTGGAACGCCCCCGATGTTTCGCGTTGGAGCGCGCGGACATTTCTGGGATACCACCGCGCCGATGGCCAGGTGGGTACGCGCAACTATTGGCTGGTGATTCCTCTAGTCTTTTGCGAAAACCGGAACATCCGCGCGCTCCAGGAGGCGTTTGAAAAGGAGCTGGGCATTTCTCCTGCGCGGGGAATCAGCTTGATGTCCTCGGCCTCGCGATTCTGCCAGTCTTCCAGCTTGATGCTTTTGGGGTCGATGTAGCCGAGGTTCAATCGCCGACAGCGTTCTTCTGGAATGCTGGTGGCAAGGGTCACGGCA
>Ga0099830_10000777_pt1 | contig 15160 bp, 15 predicted proteins | sample CZO8metaG_4_FD_79337 | JGI IMG/M metagenome (GOLD analysis project Ga0099830, IMG submission 79337) | Vadose zone soil microbial communities from the Eel River Critical Zone Observatory, Northern California, USA - CZOApr15con2H3.8 metaG | ecosystem: Environmental > Terrestrial > Soil > Vadose...
AAAATCAGGAAGAATACCATCGCATCGCGTGGAAAAAGTAAATCGGCCCGAAAGGCGGTTGCCTTCCGGGCCGAAAATATCCTGCTGCTGCAGATTATGGCTTTGCAGGCTCAGAGGCAGCAGGTTTATTCGCATTCGGCGGCTGTGTAACGCTGGCAGCGATCGGTTTCGCCGTGTCGGACCCGTAACGCATCAGATAGGGCATAAAAGGCGTTACTTCAAACGGCATCTTTTCGCGTTCCGCGACCGTGCCGATGGGCTTGCTCTTGATCATTTCCAGCTTGTCATTCCACGGGTCCATCTTCACGCGACCGCCAATCGGCAGGGCCGCGATCTTCTGCGCATTTTGTTTTGGATCCGTCGGCGCCGCGGCCGTGGCTTGGAGGTTGGGAAGTTGCGGAACACGATTGCCAAGGTGCGCGCTGATCAGGTTGGGAATTTCTTTCTGGCGAGATTGCAACGCTTGCAGGAACAGGCTCGCATTGGCCAACTGATTCTTGTAGGGTGAGTTTGCTATGAGCTGCACGGCTTTTGCGTTCGCCGCAGTCTCTTCGTCGGGCGTCCGGGCAAATCCAAAATGCCGGAAGGAATCCTTATCGTCCACCAGAAGTTGGTCGAAGAACGCATATTGCGAGTCCATCCGGTGGGCCAGCACCACGTGACCGAGCTCGTGGGCCAGCACGGTGGCCAGGCTGGCTTCGTCCGGAAGCACGTCAATAATGCCGCGGCTCAACACGATGGTATGTCCGAGCGTAAATGATTCGAGAGTAGTCGTGGTCATCACGCGACAGCGAACGTCCGGCTGAATATCCAGATTGTTGGTAACCTCGAGGTTGTTCACCACGGTTTCCAGAATTTTGTCGACTTCGCCTTTGGGTGCGATCAACCCGAGGCGTTGCAGCCGATCGGCCACGTTGTCTTCGGCCTGACGATCCCAGGTGCGTTGTGCCTGAATCGGTGAAAGGTCGTTGGATGTGGTGGTTTCGTCGGTCACCGGACTTTCCACCAGAACTTTGCTCAATTCCTGTTCCTGCGCGGCATGGCCGAGGTTATATCCCCACAGCCGGGTCTGCGCCTTAAATTCCAGTTTCTTGGTCAGCGCATAGTGCAGATTTTTTTCTTCGCTGTACACGAACGTCGGCAGCCACATGCCGGGCTGCAGGTTGGTACGCCAGCTGTCGAAATGGAAGTACCAGCTGGAATGGCCGGCGCCGCCGTAGCCGCCGTTAAACCGCACGATGTTGAAGTCCTGATCTTCCACCCAGATGCGGCCAAGAAAACGGCCCTTTCCGGATTTGGGCAGCGGAGTCACGTCAAACACCAAACACCGCACCTCACCCAAAAATTCGCGGCGTACGTAGTCGAATTTATAGTGCTGGGTATCAAAGCCGCTGGTATCAATGAAGATCATCTGCAAAAAGCCGTCGGGCAGGAATTGCATCGCGAAGGAAAAGAAATTCCCGATTCCACTGAAGATCTTTTTGCCCTTGCTGCTGGTGTCGGTAAGGGAAACGAGGCTGACGGTTTTGGAAAAATCCGCTTTGCCCAGAAAATACCGGTCCCCGGCGGGAACCTCGCCCAGTTCCGCGTCGGGCTTCAAGTTCTGAATGTAGGTCTCGACGAGCGGAGAATATTCCTTCATGCGGCCGTACATGTGATTCTCGTTATCCACAACGCGCTTCACAACCTCTTCCATGGTGCGAGGCTGGTCAGCTGGGACGAGAATCATCTTCTTCGGCGGTTCGCCCGCCGAAGCCGTTTGAGCCAGCGCTGCGGCGCTGCCTGCGGCCAGAAATAGTAAACCGAAAACAAACTTACGCATCTTGCTTCTCCCCTCAGTATGCCAGACGGAACTCAATACGAACGCGAGCCGGGTAGTCCACAGGCCGGCCCTCGCGCAGGGCTGGCTTGAATTTGATTTGCTGCGCAGCCTTGGATGCGGACTCATCGAGTCCATGGCCCAAGCCACTGGCGATGCGGTTCACTTGCACGTGTCCGCTGGCAAGGAAGACCACATCCAGGACCACGTCGCCTTCTAGTTTCAGGCTACGCCCTTCGGCGGTGTAGTCGGGACGGGGTTTGTCCAAGATGGTAACAGCGGTGTCCGCCGGACCATTGTCGGCAGCTTTTTTCTTGGGAGCTTCCGCGGCGGCAACTGACTCGTCGCCAAAGCTTCCAGATTGAACGGTTCCGCGTTTTCCACCGCTGGGCGGAGGATTCGCCGTGCCATTTCCAAATCCGGTGCTGGCTACTGTGCCGCGAATTCCTTTGTCGCCTGCGGTGCCATTTCCATAGCCCGGTCCGTTAGGAAGCGTATTCAAGCCCGACGCATTGACAATCAGGTGCGCGTTGGGATTGCCTTTTCCGGGAAGTCCAGCGGGATCGCCGAATCCACCTGTCTGTACTTTTTCAACCGGGGCTTTGACGGTCGCAGGAGTGGCGTTGCCGCTGCTCATCGTGCCGATTTTTATTTCTTCCTTGGGGCGCTTCGGCTGATTCGGTTGAACCGTATCAACCTTGGCCGTTTCGAAAACTGGATTCAGTTCGGGCGCCTTTGCATCCACCGACTTCGGCTTAGGTTGAATTACCTTGGGCGTAAGAAAAACATGCGGCTGCTGAGGATTGAGTTTTACCTCAACCGGAGGTGGCGTGGGGGGAGCGGTCACGGTCTTCACAATTTTTGGCGGCTTGGGAGGAGGCGCGACCGGAATTTCCGTGATCGGCATCGCGATTTCCGTTGTCAAATAACTCAGCTGCGTTTTGATCTGTTGTGGAAAAACCAGCGGGATGATGAAAATAAAACCGACGAACGCAATCTGCAGAATCGCACTGACGCCAACGCGCTTCATGCGCGATTCGCCTTCCGGCAATAGCGCCAGACGTGCCGGAATCGGCTTGGTCCCGATATTCTTCTTCCAGGCTTGCGGCTCGGAAGCGGAGCGGCGAGAGGAATCGAGTCCTACGCCCAGCCGGGTCTTGCTCGTTGGTCGATCTGAAATCATTGTAGTCATCCGGTTGCCGCCTCAGTGATAGTTTTGGTCCGCTACGGTTAAGATTTCGCCTGGAAAACAGGGCGTTTTCTTATGGAAGGCACCGGACGTTCGCTTTCACAGTACTAGCGTACTGAGGAGGCTGGAGTAGCTCGAATAGGACTTTCGTACCAAAGACGCGAAGTCGCTAATGCTGTTTGCGAGCGTTCGGAACCCACCCCTTTCGAGAACCCGGCGAGGCGCTGGCAGTTGCGGGCTAGGGGCTTAGTTTAAGGATACCGCAAAGCGGGCGGATGGGAACCCGTACTTTACTGTACCGTATGCAATGCGCACCTGGCAGGGCTATGCTCTAGGATGCAGGCTTTTACTGAGGTGGTGCCTCGGGTTTTGTCAAAGTTGCCTGCGAGATTGGGTTTTATTTACACGGCCAGGCCAGTCTGGTGGCGCTTCAGTTTTGTTACAAAAAATCATGGATCCGGCTGCTCCTAATTCTTCAGATGACGAACGACGCCTGTGGCGCCTTCCAGAGGCTTGCGGCGCGTTACTCCGCCAGCTTTTTGCGGAATCGCCGGCGGACCGCTGGCATCTTTCCTTCCAATCCTTTCAGGCTGCGCTGACTCGCAGCGCCGCAAAGCGATTTGGCGAATCTTCGCCAACTGCGGAAAAAATTCAGGAATATTTTACGTCCCTGCATATGAAGGATCTGGTGCTGGCTTGCGCCTGCGCGGACGGCCTAGAAAATGCCTGGAACGAATTCGTCGCCGAATATCGCAGCCACCTTCGCGCCTCCGCGGCAGCGATATTGCGGCGGCCGGCGTCCGATCCAGCGGCAATTGACCTTGCCGATTCGCTTTTCGCCGATCTCTATGGATTGTCCGGCAGAAAGGCTGGCGGCCGCTCGCTTTTTCGCTATTTCCACGGCCGAAGCTCGCTAAAGACCTGGCTGCGCGCGGTGCTTTCGCAGCGCCACATTGATGCCATCCGTGCCGGCAGGAAATTCGATTCGCTGGACGATGGCGGGGACGACGGAGAAATGCGTCGCGTACCCGAACTCAGCGCCGTGGACATTCCGGCCGATCCTCACCGCGCAATGTATTTGCAGAAATTTCGCGAGGCGCTCTCTGTGGCATTGGCATCGCTCGATGCGCGTGATCGTGAGCGTCTGCGCCTCTACTACGCTGAGGATCGTACCCTCGCGGAAATCGGCCGCGAACTTGGCGAACACGAATCCAGCGTATCGCGGAACCTTGAGCGCGTTCGCGGAGAGTTGCGAGCGACAGTCGAAGGCCTGCTGCGCGCCGGAAAGGCTGCGCCAAACGGTGGCGTCGCGGTCGCGGCGCAAGGTGGTGCTGGAACGCCCGGAATGAGCGACGCGCAAATCGCGTTGTGCGTTCAGTACGCCGCCGAAGACGCGGCCATTGATTTGGACAAACTGTTCGAATCGCGAAAGACAAAGAACTCTTCCGGCCCTGATCGGATTTTGGAGTCATGATGCCGAGCAATCTTTTTCGCAAGAAGTTCGTTTCGCTGCGTTCTATGGTGAGAGTAGCGTATGCCTGCTGAAGATCGCGATCGTCTTTTTGAAAGGGCCCTGGCGCAACACCTGCGTGACGATGCCGGTGGAGGCGATTCCGCCTGTCTGGATGCCGAAATGCTGGCCGCTTATTACGAAGGCGTGCTCTCGGAAGAAGAGACGTCAGCGGCCAAGAATCATCTCGTCTCTTGCCCGCGTTGCCGGGAAATCGTGGCACAACTTGCGGCGACGCAGAGCGTCAGTGAATTACGAAATCAGGAAGATGAATTGGTCGCTGGAGCCTTATTGCGGCCAAAGAATGACGAAGTTTATGAAGAAGCTTCCGCGCCGAGAGTGTCCACTCGCGCTCCAAAAGAAACGGAATCCAGAGTCGCGCATTTTCCAAGGCAGAAAAAGTGGTTGCTGCGCTGGGCTGCTCCGGCGGCCGCCATTGCCGCGGGGGTTTTGCTTTATGTCGGCGCTCGCGATTTTCGTTCGCAAACGAAACGGACCGAGCCAGCCGCACAAATCGCTGAGAATCGCGAAGACAACGCGCGCGCTCGCGATTCTTATGCAGCTCCCGGGGTGCCGCAAAATGCGCCGCAAACTCCGCCGCAAGCTATGCCGAAACAGAAGGATGACGACCTTGCGGGAACAGTATCCAGGCGGCAGACAGCGGGCAACCCTGCTCCCAGTGTTTTGCTTGACGAACTGGAAAGTTTGCGCGGCAAGGCCGAGACGCCTAAGGATTCGAAGGCGGAAAAGAAATCTGCTCCGGCAATGAAGTTGGCCACTCCGATGATCGGTGGGAACGCAAACACGGCACAATCCGGTGGGCGTATTTCTGCGGTCGAACAGTCGAAAAATTTGGCCAAGATGAAGAGTTCTGATGCCGCCGACAAATCAGGCGTAGCTGGTTCGCCGCGGAATGAACGCGATGCAGAACAACGTCAGTCCCTTCAGGCTCAGGCCAGTGGCGCCGCAACCGGTGCACCGGCGGCTTCGCCATCTTCGCCCGCACCTTCCCCCGCGCCTCCAGCATCGGCATCACAACAAATAACCGTCACAGCGGCAGCTCCCCAGGCGGCCACAGAGACGGTTGAAGTTACGTCGGCGCCCAAGAAAAAAGAGGCCGATTTGCCAGTAATGTCCCGGAATGAGATGTCCATTCTGGGGCTGGCGCCATCGGGCATGACTGCCCAAAACGGAAACAGTATTTGGAGATTTGGCGAGCACGGAGCCATTGCGCACTCCAGCGACGGCGGCAAGACGTGGAAACCGCAAGTGGCTGCGGTCGCTGCGACGCTTATCAGCGGTTCGGCACCGGCAAAAAATATTTGTTGGATTGCCGGTGCAGCGGGCACACTGCTGCGCACGACCGACGGCGGCAAACACTGGCAGCTTATCATCACGCCGATCGCCGGAGACCTGGGCGGAGTCCTTGCCAGCGACGGAAAACATGCCAACATCTGGGACGCAGCGCACCGGGAAACCTATCAAACCTCCAACGGCGGAAAAACCTGGGAAAAGAAGACGGCAGACTGAGTTGCATCTTCTGTGCAAGAAAAATGCGTGTAGCCGTTCTAACCACCGATAGCAACTTGTCGCAAAAGGAGCAAGAAAATGGTGCGCAGCGCGAAATACCGAGTGAAACGCCCGATTTGGAGCCTGGGTATTGCTGGAGCTTTGCTGGCAGGAACCGCAGCGCTGTATGCCGCGCCGCATGGCAAGCAGGCAGCGAACTCTCAGGAAAAAGAAACGCAGCGGGAGAGTGGTGGCGGAACAGCCACAACTCTTAACGACCAAACCGATCTTTCGTTGACAGTCTATAACTCAAACATCGCATTGATCCGCGATGTCCGAAATCTCACAGTGCCCGGCGGTCTCTTTCGTCTGAAGCTCATGGACATCGCCGCCACCGTCAACCCTGCGACCGTGCATTTCCGCTCGCTGAACGAACCAGACAAGCTTAATGTTCTCGAACAAAATTACGAATACGATTTGCTCGAGCCGGCAAAACTTCTCCACAAGTACGTCGGGAAAGAAGTCACGCTCACCCGCTCCTACATGGAGAACGGGAGTACCAAGCGTGAAGACATCAAAGCCACTCTGCTCGCCGACAACAATGGCCCGGTGTGGAAAATTGGCAATGACATCGTCACGGGCGGCTATGCCGAGTCCTATCGGTTCCCGGAAGTGCCTGCGAATCTGTTCGACCGCCCCACGCTCTTGATGTCTCTGGAAAATTCCGGTTCGCGCAAACAGCAGATCGAGGCTTCATACCTCGCCGGGAATCTATCCTGGAATTCAGATTACGTATTAACTGTGGGCCGCGATGATAAAGCCGCCGACCTGGATGGCTGGGTGACTTTGGTGAACAACAGTGGCACCGCGTTTCACAATGCTCGCCTGCAACTGGTTGCCGGCGATCTGAATCGTATTCAAGCGCCAGCCGCCGCACCGATGGCACGCGATATGGTGATGGCAAAAGCCGTGCGCGCCGAACAATTCGCACAGGAAAATTTCAGCGAATATCACCTGTACACGCTGGGCCGCAAAACTTCCGTTGAAGATAAAGAAACCAAACAGATCAGCCTGCTGCAGGGTAGCGGCATCCCCGTCGAAAAACGTTTCGTTGTAAACGGCCAGAATTTCTACTACCACAATCAGTACAGCCCCGGCTCGCCACTAAAAGACAACGTGATGGTCTTCTATAAATTCAAGAACGATGAAAAATCCAGTCTGGGAATGCCCATGCCCGCTGGAAACGTCCGCGTCTATCAAAAAGATTCCAAGGGCAGCATCCTTTTTGTCGGCGAAGACCGCATCGACCACACGCCGAAAGACGAAATGCTCAACATTCATATCGGCACCGCATTCGACGTCATCAGTGAGCGCAAACAAACCGACTACAAGCGCGTAGATACGCACACCTGGGAGATGGAATTTGAAATTACGCTGCGCAATCACAAAGACGCGGCAATCACCGTTGAAGTCAACGAGCCCATCGGCGGTGACTGGGAAATGGTCAATTCCAGTTACAAGTACACAAAAACGGCGGCCTGGGCCGCGCAGTTCAACGTGCCCGTCGCGGCAAACGGCACATCCGTACTGAAGTACCGCATCCGCGCCCGCTGGTAGAAGGTACCCGTGCCGCACGGTGAGGGAGGTCGCTCGACATGTTTCGTTTAATTCATCTATTTGCGACGAACATGCTGGTACTTCAGCTCTCGTTTATCCTGTGGCCCCGCGCCGTGCGGCCAACCAGAAATCCAAGAACACAAAAAGAATCGGCTCGATGCAGGCCCTTCACAGGTGGTCTGCTCTCAAGCCGTGTAGAGCAAGCGGTGCAATCCTCGAAGGCGGACCAGGCAGTCAAAATAGACCGGGCCTACTTGGAACGGAATGCGATCAAAAATATCGATTGGAAACAACAAGCGATAAATTCTTGCCAAGTTGAGTTTATGATCTAGAACTATTCCTCGCCCACAATCGCGTCCGCTTCAATCTCCACCAGCATCTCCGGCGAAATCAGAGCGCTCACCTGCAGCATACTTGTGGCCGGACGGATGGTCACAAAAAATTCTCCGTGCGCTCTTGCAACCTTTTCCCACTCTGCAATGTTGGTCACAAAAATCCGCGTTCGCACCACGTCGGACAAGGTTGCTCCTGCTTTCGCAAGTGCCGCTTCGATGTTTCGAATCGCTTGCACGGTCTGCGCGTGCGCGTCGCCAATTCCCACGATTTTTCCGTCTGCCCCGGTTGCTGTCGTTCCGGATACGTACACCACGTTCCCAACCCGCACTGCCCGCGAATAGCCCACAATCGGCTCCCACGGCGTTAGGCTCGAAATATTTTTCCGTTCCATCGCCTTACTCCCCAGGGTTCTTGTTTGGCGCCGTCCGCTGCGGTCGTTCTGAACCGCATGCTAAACTGAGTATGACACGGCACTGCCGTTTTTTTGACGCAGTGGCCTTCGACAAGAGCCGGGAATACACGATACATGCGCTGCAACAATATTCTGGAAGCCATTGGCAACACGCCTCTGGTGCGACTGAATCGCATCAATCACGGGCTCAAGCCGCAAATGTACGTTAAGGCTGACTACACCAATCCCGGCGGCTCGGTGAAGGATCGCATTGGCGTCACCATGATCGACGACGCGGAGAAACGCGGCCTGCTTAAGCCCGGGGGCACTATCATCGAAGGCACTTCCGGCAACACCGGCATGGGACTTGCTCTGGTCGCGGCGGTTCGCGGCTACAAAATGGTTTTCACCATCACCGACAAACAGTCAAAAGAAAAAGTGGATCTGCTCAAGGCCCTCGGCGCTGAAGTCATCGTTTGCCCCACCGCCGTCGAACCTGCCGACCCGCGCAGCTACTATTCCGTCGCCAAAAAACTTGCCCGCGATATTCCCAATTCTTTTTATCCTAACCAGTACGACAATCCCATGAATCCCGCAGCCCATTACGCAACCACCGGCCCGGAAATATGGGAAGACAGTGAAGGAAAAATCACTCACTTCGTTTGCGGCATGGGCACCGGCGGCACCATTAGCGGAGCGGGGAAATTTCTCAAAGAAAACAATCCTGCCATTCGGATTATTGGCGTCGATCCGGAAGGTTCGCTGTATTACGACTTCCATAAGACTGGCCAGGTCGTTAAGGGCCGCACCTACGTCGTCGAAGGTATCGGCGAAGACTTTTTTCCCAGCACCATGGACATGAAAATCCTCGACGACGTGATTCAGGTGAATGACGAAGAATGTTTCGTTGTCGCACGGCGGCTGGTCAAACAGGAAGGCATTTTTACCGGCGGCAGCGGTGGCGGTTGCCTATCCGCGGCGCTCCGAGTGGCAAAAGATCTCGACGAAAAAGCCTACATCGTCGCGTTCATGCCCGACACGGGCATGCGCTATCTCAGCAAAGTCTACAACGAGGAATGGATGCGTGAACGCGGTTACGTGGACTCCGCCGTGGCCATCACCGCAGGTGAAGTCGTCAACGCCAAGCACAAATCCGGCAAAGTCCGCGATCTGGTGATTGTGCGTCCTTACCAAACTGTTTTTCACGCACTGAAAACCATGCAGGAGCAGGACATCTCGCAAATTCCCGTATTCGAGGAAACCGCCCTTATCGGTACCGTTTACGAAGACCAGATTCTGACCCTAGCGCTGCAAGGAAAAGATTTGCGCAAACTGGTCATCCGCGAAGTCATGAGCAAACCGCTCCCAAAAATTTCCAGATCTGCTCCCGTCGAACGTGTCACCTACATTCTGAGCCACGAAAATCCCGCTGTGTTCGTGGAAATGGACGAGACGCGTTTCGAAATTCTCACCAAGTACGATTTGATGAGCACTGTCGCAAGCCTCATGGAACAAAAGCGCTGAGCACATTTCGGTTCACGCTAAATTTATTTTCCGGGCGGACATAACTTGAAGATTCTCGATTTCAACGAACGGTTGAAGAACTCGATTCTCATCGCCGATGGCGCGATGGGTTCGATGCTGCACGAAGCCGTGGGCCCGCAGCGCTGTTTCGACGAACTTAATTCCACCGAGCCTGAGGCCGTCTTTCGCGTGCATCAGGCGTATATCGAAGCCGGCGCGCAAATCATCGAAACCAACACGTTCGGCGCCAATCGCTTCAAGCTCGCGCATCTCGGCCTCGGCGATGAAGTACAACGGCTCAATTCGCGCGGCGTCAAAATCGCTCGTGAAGCCCGCGAAGCCGCTGCCCGCGAAGTCTTGATCGCTGGCTCCATCGGGCCGCTCGGCCTGGGCGTGCAAGCTCGCCATCCTGAGCCGCAGGAAATCGTCTCCTATTTCCTCGAACAGGCGCAGGCCCTGGAAGAACGCGGCGTCGATCTTTTCATTCTAGAAACCTTCACTTACATTGAAGAAATTCTTCTCGCCATCGACGCCATTCGGTCCTTCTCTCTGCTGCCTGTCATCGCGCAGCTTACTTACGCCGAAGAAGGCGTCGCGTACGGCGACCTTCGCCCCACTGACGCCGCCGCACAACTCAAAAATAAAAACGTCCAGGTCGTCGGCGCAAATTGCACGCTCGGCCCGCAAGCTTTGCTTCCAATCCTTATCGAACTTGCTTCGGTTGACGAGCTTCGCGTCAGCGGCATGCCCAACGCCGGTTTCCCCAAGCGCGAAGGCGACCGCATCGTCTATCCAAGAGCTTCGCCGGAATATTTCGCTCTTTTCGCGCGCGAAGCGGCCGCCGCCGGGGTACGTATTCTCGGTGGTTGCTGCGGAACTACGCCCGCACATATTCGCGCCATGGCCGACGCCGTCAAATCGCTGCGCCCTGTGAAGGCACATGTTTCCGCGATCGCGATCGAGGTGTTGGTCAGCCGCGCACCTTCCGTCGAACGCTCTCCCGAAAGTAAACTCTGGAGGAATATCCAAGCCGGAAAATTTCAGGTTAGCGTGGAAATCGATCCGCCCAAGGGCATCGCGCTCGATCGCGTATATGAGCAAGTGGATAAAATCATGGCGTCAGGTAAAGTGGATGCCATCGACATCAACTCCGGCGCCATGGCTCGCGTTGGAATGGACGCGCTCATCGTTGCCGGCGCTCTCGAAGCCCGCGGCGTCGAGACCATTCCGCATCTCACCACGCGCGATCAAAATATCATTGGTCTGCAGGCCGCACTGCTCGGGTCGTGGACCGTCGGCTGCGTCCGCAACGTCCTCGCCATCACCGGCGATCCGCCCTCTGTTGGCGATTACCCCGAAACCAGCGGAGTTTACGAAGTTGATTCCGTCGGACTGGTCAAAGTTCTTCACCGCCTCAATCAAGGTACCGACTGGTCCGGCAAAACGCTCGGTGGCGCAACCAATTTCACCATCGGCGTCGCCGTCAATCCGGTTGCGGACGATCTCGATGAAGAGATCATCCGCTTCCACGCCAAAATCGAAGCTGGCGCGCACTTCGCCATGACCCAACCGCTCTTCGATCCCCAACACTGGCTCGACTTCGTCAAAAAACTCGGCGGCAAACCTCCCATTCCGGTCCTGATCGGAATCTGGCCGCTCAACAGCTACAAGCAGGCGCTGCGCCTCAATAACGAAGTCCCGGGAATTGTTATTCCTGAATCGCTTCTCAAATCTCTCGAAGCCGCGGGAACCGGAGCACGCGAGCGTGGATTCGAAGTCGCCCGCGAAATGCTTGCCTGGTCGCGCACTGAACTCGCTGGAGCATATCTAATTCCGCCGTTCAAACGGTACGAAGAGATCCTAGACATCCTTTAGCGCGCTTCTTGATTGGTCCCTCAGTACACTCCAGGAACCAACCTCTTTGTTACTCGGCTGTACTGGGCGTATTCCTCTCCAAATGCCTCCTGCAATGCTTGTTCCTCCACCTGAATTCGATAGATCAGCGCCGCCGTTGTCGGCACAACCGCAACAACAAAGCTGATCCAGTTCCTCGAATGAATTCCAATCGCTACAAAAACCATCAGCAAACCCAAATAAGAAGGATGCCGCACCACCCGGTACAGTCCGCTACGCACCATCTTCTGCGACTCGCGAATCGCTACGTTTGCGCTGAATGATTTTCCCAACGTAAACAACGCTGTCCATCGAATCGCCAGCGCCGCGGCCAGTACCGCCACGCTCGCCGCTCTAAACCACGCCGCTCCGCCAAACATATTCGCCGCCATGATTCGTCGCAGCCACTCACAGGCCGTCACTGAAATCACGATCACAATCCACAAAATCAGCTGTGACCCACGATCGCGTATTTTCCCGCCGCTTTTCCCAGTTCGCGTCGCTACTGCAATCACCACTTCGGACGCCACCCACGCCCAGTAAAATGACGTCCACAAAATTGCTGTCATGCCGGCCTCTGTGCTCGCAGTTCAAGCTAGCACATCCCACCGATGCTTCAGAGCGCAAGCATCCCAACTTCGCTACGATTGAACCGGAATCTAGGTCGCGGCTGTTGGCTTCGAATCACGCGTCGCGGCAACTGCGCAACTCGAGCACTGGACGTACCGAGCGTTCCCGGATGATTTCGTCGAACAATGACTTGCAGCCGACAGTCAATTTGCGCCAGAAACTTTTTCCCAACTTCGAGCTATACATTGCCCGTCCCAAGGCGGCTAAATCCAACCACCTTAGCAAGTTACATGGTTCAGTGTATGCCGGTCAGGGTGTCTGCTTTTGTGCACTGGTATGATCGTGAATAATGCGCCAGCCATCGGGAAAACGTTGAAACACTAGGCTAAAGACTCCTCCGACGTCGCCGGCTTTACGTTTCAGGTGCCATTGACCCAGCACAAACGCGGCAGTCGGCCCCAACGGCCGGATCTCCACGCCTGAAAAGTCCAGCTCGCCCATGGTTTGCTTGTCCGGGTAGCTCTTCCGGTATCGGGCAAGAAGCCCATCGTAGCCGCGCACAATTCCATCGCTGCCCGCAAAAGTAAGCTCGGGCGAGTTCCAGTAGCCTTCGAGGAACGCCGGGATATCTCCCTGGTTCCAGGCTGTCTGCTGAGCGCTAAGTACAGTTCGGATGGACTGGGCCTGCTCGTCGCTGGAAGCTGCTGTATCGAATAGGTTTAGTGGTTTTGCGTTGTAAGCTTCTCGGCCGCCCAGCAAGGCAATCCCGGGTACCGTAGCTAAGAACGTCACAAGTCCGACGATCAAGCCAAACTTAGGTCGCATTTTCCCTCCGAAAGCCCGGCTTCGCCAGACGGGTTTGTTCTCAATCAATTACGCCTCGAAGGACCAGCCCGATAGTACCTCGGAGCTATAGGCTTCTGCCGGCGTTACCGGCAAAATGTTTCCAGAGGCAAGACGATGTTCTCGGTACTCATACTTGCGATTTCTATCGTGGCACTCACCCAATTTGGGGCCTTTTATTGGCGCGCCGTCGTCGTCGGAATTGCCGCGCAGCCGGTCTCCGAGCAGGTGCTGGCTGCCGCAAACGTGGACACGCGAATGCTCCGCGGCGAGGATTATCGCTCGTTGGCTCAACTACACAAATTGACGCCGGACATTTGCGCCAAATCTTCCGGCCTCGGTCTGGTGCCTCTGTACTTCAAAATTATCCATGCGACCGGCAAGTTGGCTTCTGGCCGGATCACCGCGCTTGCGAATTGGGCCGAAAGCGAGCGCGTTCTTTGTGCGCGCTACACCGCAGTGCAGGTCGACCGTCGGCTGCAGGCCAACCTTCAGCTAGCGGCCTCCATGCGCTCCTGCTAGCGATCCTAGCACTCGCTTGGCAATTTGCATCTTGGTGAATCCCACAACTTAATACGCCCAACGCATAAGCACGCTGCCAGTGGTGTATCCGGCGCCTACGGCCATCAGCAGCACCAAATCGCCCTTCTTCAATTTTTGCTCGGCAACGGCATCGCGCAAACCCAGCGGAATCGTGCCCCCGGTGGTATTTCCGTAGCGGTCAATATTGACCATCACTTTTTCGTCAGGCAGACCCAGTCGTTCCTGCATGGCGCGGATAATGCGCAGATTCGCCTGATGTGGCACCACCAGCGCGATGTCCTCGCTCTTCAGTCCATTGCGTTCTACCATGTGCGCGGCGAGTTCCGCCATGCGGCGCACCGCGTATTTGAAAACTGCCGAACCCTCCTGGTGCACGTAATGCATTTTTTTGTCCACGGTTTCGTGCGTGGGCGGATTTAAGGATCCCCCTCCCGGCATGTACAAATATTGTCCACCCGAGCCGTCCACGTCGTGTTCGAAATCAAGAATGCCTTCGCCATCGTCCGCGGGTTCTAGAAGCACCGCACCAGCACCGTCCCCAAACAAAACGCACGTCGCACGATCTTGATAATTCAAAATAGAAGTCATGGTATCGCTGCCGATGGCGATGACTTTTTTGTGCGCGCCGGAGCCGACGAATTGCGCCCCTACCGTGAGCGCATACGCAAAACCCGAACACGCCGCGGAAAGATCGAAGCCCCAGGCCTTTTTCGCACCGAGACGGTCTTGTACTAGGCACGCGGTCGCCGGAAACAGCATGTCCGGCGTGACGCTGGCCACGATGATCATGTCGATGTCCGCCGGGTCGGTATTGGTCTTTGCCAGCAACTCCTTTGCGGCTTCGGTAGCCATGTGCGAAGACGCCATGCCTTTGTCCACCACGTGACGTTGCCGAATTCCGGTGCGCGTGCGGATCCATTGGTCATTGGTATCCACAATTTTTTCCAGGTCCGCGTTGGTCATCACCCGCGGCGGCAGAAATCCGGCCACGCCTGTAATCTTCGCTGCGATGCGATGCGACATATCACCCCTTGCGGACGGGTCTCAGGCTTGTTTTGCAAGCCCTGAGGTAAAGAAGTTGTGCTTACAAACCCTGACATGACATTGCTATGTTCGAACCAACGAAAAAGAAGTTTATGCGATGCTGCGCACCGGACACAAGGCAAGGAACGATAAGGACGACAAGTTTCGAGTGGCCGACAACTCGCCTGAGAACCTCATCTTTACGCTTCCCAGAACTCCGTTTGCGCAGGTATCGTAGCTCGGGCCGCGCTCTTCTCGGAAGGAGGATGGGACGCTTTTTCTAAGACGCCAACTGCTTCAAACCCTGTCATTTGCTTTCGAGTCGAGCTTCATCTTGGGGCGGAACCAAATCGGCACAGCGGCGCAGGCAGCCTTACAGCCAAAGCTCTCTCC
>Ga0099830_10000781_pt1 | contig 15126 bp, 13 predicted proteins | sample CZO8metaG_4_FD_79337 | JGI IMG/M metagenome (GOLD analysis project Ga0099830, IMG submission 79337) | Vadose zone soil microbial communities from the Eel River Critical Zone Observatory, Northern California, USA - CZOApr15con2H3.8 metaG | ecosystem: Environmental > Terrestrial > Soil > Vadose...
GCGATGAGCATTGCCCGCGTCGAAGTAACGCGCCTGCAGGAGCGCGTGGACGCGGCAAAGCAAGCGAAAGACACGGAGGCCGCGGTAAACCTCGGGATTAGTACGAAACGCCTGCTTTCGGCGCTGAACGAGGCCGAAAAGCTGTAAGCGATTGCGAAGTGATCCGGCGCGGCCGGATCAATACTCCAGGGAGCGAGTTTTCATTGCGACACGCCAACGTAGTTATCCTCACCGATGAAGCCGAATTTGCGCGCCTGCTGACAGCCTGCTGGCAAGCCGAACGCCAGGTACCCGGCCTCACGGTTCTCAACAGTGATTTGTGGAAGGAACGAGATGCGCCGGCTCACGACCTTGTCGTCGTGGGACCGGTGGGCGAAGGAAAACTGACGAACGTGCTGCGTTCCCTCGATCCTGCGATGGCGGTCATCCTCTGCGCGCCGGCGGATTCCCGGGAGATCGGGCAATTGCGGGCCAAATATCCACGGTTGGTGCATATTCCACTGCGCGAGGACTGGACGCAGACGCTCCTGCTGGTTGCCGGAGAATCGTTGCGCCGGACGGAAGCATTGCGCATGGCAAGACAGGCGGAGCGGAACGCCGCGCGGAATGAGATGCACGCCACACTGGGCCGCTACATGTTGGACATGAAGTACAGCGTGAACAATGCCCTAACTTCCATGCTGGGCAACGCCGAACTGTTGTTGCTCGAGCCGGGACAGCTCTCGGCGCAATCCCTGGCACAGATCAAGACCATCCACAGCATGGCCCTCCGGATCCACGAAGTGATCCAGCGATTCTCATCGCTGGCAAGCGAGATGAGGGAGGATGAGACGGCATCTCAGGCTGAGACGGAGGAGACGCCGACATCGAGTTTTCCACGCCGTTGAGTCCCGCGCAAGCTATCGCAACGTGTTGACAGATAACAGGTTAGCTCAGAAGGAAACAAAAGAATGCAGAACCCAGGAGCTGGCTGCCGACGTGCACCTCTGGTCTGTGGACAAGTATGGGGAGAGCTCGGCTGTGCACAAGAAAGTCCTGATCGTTGATGACTCGCCCGCGCAGGTGAAGTTGATGCAGGGGCTGCTGGAAAAGGAAGGCTACTGGCCCATCGGCCTGAATGATCCCATGCGGGTAGAAGAAACCATTGCGAACGAGCGCCCCAGCGTGATCCTGCTCGATATCGTCATGCCGGATCGGAACGGGTATCAGATTTGCCGCGACTTGAAGGGAAACGCTGAGTTCAACACGATTCCGGTGATCCTAGTGACCTCCAAGGACTCGGCGAGCGACAAGTACTGGGGGCAGCAGCAAGGCGCAGACGGCTACGTGACCAAGCCTTTCACGCGCGACGAGCTGATACGAGCCATCCGGCGTTTTGCATGAGGGGTTGCGAGAAAAAGAACGGACGATGAACGAAGACTTCCATCTCGTGCCGCTTCCCGCGGATACCGATACCGGAGATCTGCTGGAAGCGCTCAGTCCGATCGAGGAACGGCCGCCGGAGTTGCAATATTGCGTCTTCCGCAGCGGCCGCGAACGCTTCTGCCTGCCAGTTCTGGATGTCGAGGAAGTGCTGGACTGGCCGTTGTTGACAAAGCTGCCGCTCGGGCCGGCTTACCTGGTGGGAATCTTTAATTTGCGCGGGGGCATCGTGCCGCTGATTGACATCGCCATCACGGAGGGCCGGCGGCCAGGACTCCTGCCGAAGCACGTGGTGGTTGCATCGCTGCGAAGCGAGAGCCATCACGATGACATTCGCATCGGGATTGCCGCCGATGAAGTGATCGGGACTTATTCGGTAAATACCGAGGATTTGCTCGAGCAGGCGCCGGAAAATGTGCCCCATTGTATCGGAATGTTGCGGCACGACGACCGCCTAGCGCTGGTGATCGATCTGCGCCGGCTGCTCGAGGTTTTTCCGGGGCCGAGCATTTGAGTCTTGTGGAGACGCCGCCGGCCAATGGCGCGGGCTCCGCGGAAGAGATTTGGAGGAAGGCATGAAATCGCGACTGAGTTCCACAATCTGGACGCTGGTCCTGCTGAACGGCGTGATGCTCTTCGTCGTTCTTTGGCTGGGCTTTAGCGCGGGCAAGAAAGCCGGAGAGACGTCTCTGTTCGATTTTGGCTCGCCGGGCGGAGGAAATGTGCTGCTGGCCATCGTGCTGGCTCTCGGCACAGCCGTGATACTGGCATGGCGGTTCGGCGGCCTGCTCGGACCGGTGCAGGCGCTCGCGGAATTTTCGGAGCGGCTGGCCGCGGGCGATCCGCGGGCGCGGGCGGACGTCAATTCGAACGACGAGCTGGGTTACATAGCGGAAAATCTGAATCGCGCCGTGGTCAAAGTTTCCAAGGCCACGAGTAACCAGGATGCCAATGACGCGCTGCAACGCAGCATCACCGAGCTGCTGAGCGTCATCAACCAGGTTGCTCGCGGCGATCTGGCGCAGCGCGGCAAAGTTACGAACGACGCGCTGGGCAACGTCACCGATTCGATCAACTACATGCTCGACAACTTCACCAAGGTACTCGAGCGCGTGCGCAAGGCCGCCATGGAAGTGACGGCATGCTCGAACAACATTCTGGTGGCCGCCGATGAAATGCAGGCGGGAGCGACCCAGCAGGATCAGGAAATCACAAACACCTCGAGCGCCGTCGAAGAGCTGACGGTCTCCATGAAACAGGTTTCCAACAACGCCGAGGCCAGCGCGGAAGCGGCGCGGCGCGCGCTAGACGCCGCCGAACAGGGCAACCGCGCCGTGCGCGACACGCTGGAAGGCATGCAGCGTATTCGAGCATCGGTGCAGGCGACCGCCAAGAAAATCAAATCGTTGGGCGACCGCTCGCTGGAAATTTCGGAAATCATCAACGTGATTAACGACATCACGGAACAAACAAATTTGCTCGCGCTGAACGCGGCCATCGAAGCGGCACGCGCGGGCGACGCCGGGCGGGGTTTCGCGGTCGTCGCCGACGAAGTCCGCAAGCTCGCGGAACACAGCCGCAGCGCAACAAAGGACATCGCGGCCCTCATCAAGGCCATTCAGGCGGAGACGAACGAAGCGGTGGTCGTCATGGAGGAAGGCACCAAGGAAGTGGAAGGCGGCGCAACGCTTGCCGACCAGGCCGGCCGGGCACTGGACGCCATTTCAAACGTCGTACGGCAATCGGCGGAACTCGTCCAGGAAATTTCCCTGGCCTCGAAGCAGCAGGTGCGCGGGACTGAGGGCGTAGCACACGCCATGCAGATTATCTCCAGCATCACGCGGCAGACGTCGCAAGGAACGCGGGGAACCGTGGCAACGGTAAGCCAGCTGGTGAAACTGTCGGATCAACTGAACGAAGCACTGGCGCAATTCCGGGCGTCCTCCAAGTCCGCAGCGGCGCGCGAAGATTCCGAACGGCCCGTCCCGGCAGGCGTTTTGCGGTAAGCGGTGACTCTCTTATCTGTGTGAAAGCCGGTTGGAGAGACAGACCCAGAACACGGGAAGATCATGACCCAACGCCAAGGATCAGCGCACGGGCTGAGCGAACACGAATTGAGCGAGATCCGCATGATGATCGAAGAGCGGACGGGAATATGCTTCGATGAATCGCGCGAGCGCTTCTTCTCCACTCGTGTGCGCGAGCACCTGCGCTCGAAAAAGATGGAACACGGCACGGAATTGCTGCGCGCGATCCAAAGATCCAACGTCGAGTACGAAGCCTTGCTGGAACGATTGCTCACGCAGGAAACCAGTTTTTTCCGGTACCCCGGTGTTTACGAAGCCTTTGAAAAACGCGTTCTGCCCGAACTGCACGTGAAAAAATTCTGGAAGAATCCGCGGACGCTGCGGATCTGGAGCGCCGGCTGTTCCACCGGCGAAGAACCGTATTCGGTCGCCATTACCATTGCGGATTCACTCTCGTTTGCGGATTCGTGGAACGTGGAGATTCTCGCAACCGATGTGGGGCGCCGGGCTCTGAAACTCGCCGAACGAGGCATCTACAACGGCCGCAGCATCGCGAGCGTAAGTGAGAAGCAACTGGCAGCTCATTTCAGCGAGATCAGCGGCGGATATCAGGTAAAGCCACGGCTGCGGAAAATGGTCTTTTTCGCGCAGATGAATCTGGCGTCGGCGGTGTACCTCGGCCGCATGGACATGATCTTTTGCATGAATGTACTGATCTACTTCTCGGAGGAGCGCCGGAGAGCCCTTGTTCAGCGCTTCTACGACACGCTGGAGCCGGGCGGTTATCTGTTTCTGGGGCACTCGGAATCGATCTCAAAGATTCCGGTGAAGTTTCAGGCCATCGTACTGAACGACTGCATTCTCTACCGGAAGCCGACCGTGGAGGAATTGCAAAAGCCGGAACTGGTAGCAGAGGGACGAGCGTGAGCGCGCTGGACCGCGAAGCCGTCGAGGTTTTCCTCCAGGAAGCCTCGGAGCACCTGCAGTATTTGCGGGAGTATGTGAGCGTGCTTCAGGATGTCGAGCCGCGCCGGGAGGACCTGGAACGACTTTACATCGCGGCGCATACGCTCGGCGGCACTTCGGCGAGCTACGGATTCCCGCGATTTTCAGAAATCGCGAGCAAATTGGCGCACGTGTTTCAGTATGCACTCAACGCGCCGCTGGGAGATGATCTCCATGGCCCGCTGATGGAATTTCTTTCCGACGGCATCTCTCTCCTGGAAACGGACCTGTTGGAGATCAGCGACACCGGCAAAGAAAGTCTCGATGACGTTGCTACTTTCAAGGAGCGCTATCGATTTGCATTTCCGACGGAAACCCCGCCGCTGAACCTTCCGCAGGCGGAAATCCAAGCGCGCACCGCAAATCCAGCGGCGGAGGAAGCCGTGGTTGCGGCGGAAACTGGCTCGTACTTTGACGCACTGCCGCTGGATGACGAAGTACCGGGGGAAATTCTCGAGTTTTTCCAACCGGAAGCGGAAGAACACCTCCAGGTGGTCAGCGATTGCCTGATTTCCCTGGAAGGCAACAACAATCCTGAAGAGATCAACAAACTTTTCCGCGCGATTCACACGGTAAAAGGCTCTGCGGCACAAGTCGGGCTGAAACGGCTGGGCGGGATTGCCCACCGCATCGAGGATCTCATCGGCCGTTTGCGCGACGGAGAATTGGAGCCTTCGCCTGCGGTCGTTGATGCATGTCTCGAATCCGTCGACGTTCTGAAAAAAACACTTCATCGCCAGTGGGCCGATGAATCGGAAATGCGCACTTGCGTCGATTCCCTGCTGGGACGCATAGCGGTGTTTGCTCCCGTTGAACAAGAAGAAACGGAGATTCCCGCCGGTGCTGTGGACACTCCTGCGCACTTTGCTGGCGGCGAACCTGAAGCTAGACCGCCAATGATTGCGAGTGCGAAAAAGGCGGCGAAACAAGCCGTGACCCCTACCGCGACGGCCAAGTCCGTTCGAATCTCCCTATCGCGCCTCGACCGAATGATGAATACGGTGGGCGAATTGGTGATCAACCGCACCCGCATGGTCGGCCGGGTAGCGGAATTGGAAAAGCTGATCGAAACGCTGAGTTTCTCGAAGGAACGGCTGCAGGGCAAGGTTGCGGAGTTCCAGGAAAAGTACGAATTCAACCGTATCAGCTCCAGCCCGATGCCCGGTTCCTGGAATGCAAACAAGGCGCAGCAGAAGCTGACGAGCGCAGCCGCCGGGGAGACTTCATTCTGGTCCGAGTTCAGCGATCTGGAAATGGACCGATACGACGATTTCAACATCTTGTCGCGGTCTATGGCGGAGATTTCCGCCGACGTGAACGAAGTCCTCACACAACTGGAAGGATTCATCGGGCGCGTCGAGAGCGATATCGACGAATTCACAAAACTGGCGCATCACCTGCAGGATGAAATTACCGCCGCGCGCATGGTTCCCATCGGGACGCTGTATTCGCGATTGTCGCGTGCGGTTCGCGATGCGGCGAAATCGACCGGCAAACAAGTGGCGCTCGATCTTACCGGCAGCGAAACCGAACTGGACAACAACATCATTCAGCAGATTTCGGATCCTCTGGTGCATCTTGTGCGCAACTCGGTGGCGCACGGAGTCGAACCCAGCAACGACCGCGTTTCCGCGGGCAAGCCCGCCACGGGGAATATCACCGTTCGCGCGTATCACCGCGGCAATCACATTTTCATCGAGGTGGAGGATGACGGGCGCGGGATCGATTACGAGCGCGTGAAGCGGAGCGCGATCGAACTTGGACTGGTTTCCCTGGAAACCGCCGACCGGCTGACGGAGCGCGACTTCCGCGAAATGCTTTTCCACCCGGGTTTCTCGACGGCGCCGGTCAAAACGGAACTGGCAGGCCGTGGCGTGGGGCTCGACGTGGTGCGTGCAAACCTGAATGCACTCAACGGCGAAATCGAGATCGAGAGCCTGAGCGGCCGCGGAACCAAATTCACGCTCAAGGTGCCACTCACGCTGATCATCTCGCCGGCACTCTTTGTGCGCTGCGGCACGACGAATTTCGCAATTCCCCTGGCAGTCGTCGAGGAAATCCGGCGCGTGCGAGCGGATGAAATCGAGGACGTCGGCGGAAAACTAATGACCAAGGTCCGCGACGTTGTTACCGAGGTCGTGCGGCTGGATACGCACCTGGGTTTGCCGCCGCTCGAGCCGATCAACGGTTACTTTCGCATGGTCGTCGCGAACGCGGGAACCCGGCAGATTGGCGTGGTCGTGGAAGAAGTGCTCGGCAAAGACGAAATCGTCATCAAGAACCTGGGCGAATACCTGCGGCGGGTCAAGCTTTTCCCGGGAACAACGATCGCTCCAGACGGAAGCCTGATTCTGTTGATCGACTTGAACCGGATGGTGGCGACGGAGCCGACCGAACGCCGGGCACTCCAGGCCAGCGCCAGCGCGGCGCGCATTTTCGCACCGGGCTCAACGGCAGTGGCGCGCGGCACGATCCCCTCCGAGGCCATCGACCGCATCGAGCACGAGCGCGTCGTTGTAGTGGCGGATGACTCGATCAGCGTGCGCAAATTCGTCGGCCGGATGCTCGAAAAGAATGGCTACCGGGTGAAACTGGCAGCCGACGGCCTCGAAGCAGCAGAACTCGTGACGCAGCACGGCTGTCATCTGGTCATTACCGACCTGGAGATGCCGCGCATGACCGGCTACGAATTGATGGCGCAATTGCGGCAGAGCCCGTCGACGCGTCGGATCCCGGTGCTGGTGGTTACGTCCCGCGCCGGGGCCAAGCACCGCGATCGCGCCATGAAGGAAGGGGCTGCTGCATTCCTCACCAAGCCGGTGCAGGAAGAGCAGTTGATCGCGGCAGTGGAGCAACTTATGGGAACGGAGACGCGGCCGGCCGTTCCGGTGGCGTGAAGGGCGATGGCGACCCCCAACAAAAAGATTCGCGTACTCGTAGTCGAGGACTCCCCCTTCATGTGCAAGGTGTTGGAGACGATTTTCAACGCCGACGCGCAGATGCAAGTCGTCGGCCGTGCAAAAGACGGCCGCGAAGCGGTAACGCTGGCGGAATCGCTGAAGCCCGACGTCATCACCATGGACCTCAACATGCCGCACGTGGACGGACTGCAGGCGACAGCCGAAATCATGACCACAAATCCGCGGCCGATCGTCGTGGTCAGTTCGGAGTCGAAGGAAGGAGCTGCGAGCACGCTCCGCGCACTGGAACTTGGCGCGATTGAATTTGTCGCCAAGCCGTCGGGTTCGATCGATTTGGATATGCAGAGCGTGACGGACGAGCTGCTGCGCAAAGTGCGCATGGCAGCGAAGGTGCGCGTAGTGCGAACCGCATCGCGTCTGGCTTCGACGATCCAGCATTCCAACAGTTCCAAGACAGTTGTGTCCGAGCCGGTCAGCCGCCGCCCAGCGGCCACATCCGGTCTCGACCAGCGATTCCCTGTGGTTGTGCTGGCCGCCTCGACGGGCGGACCAGCGACGGTCATGCGCCTTGCGCCCGGCTTCACACGTGACTTCCCTGCCGCGGTAATCCTGGTGCAGCACATGCCTGCGGCATTCACCACGCAATACGCGGCGCAACTCGGTGAGTTCACCGGAATTCAGGTGAAGGAAGCCGAAGCCAACGAATCACTCCAGCCGGGGACACTCTATATTTGTCCCGGTGGACAACATCTTCGCGTTACCCAGACGGGGCGAATCCAGCTCGACGGAAGCTCGGGGCGCATCAATGGCTATCTGCCGAACATTGACGCCACCATGGAATCCGTTGCGGCCTTCGCCGGCCCGTTGAGCATCGCCGCCGTGCTTACAGGCATGGGCAACGATGGAGCCAAGGGAGCCAAGGCCATCCGGTCGGCCGGCGGTCTGGTTCTGGCACAGGATGAGGCGAGTTGCGTGATCTTCGGCATGTCGGCGGAAGCGATTAAGGCGGGTGCTGTCGATCAGGTTTTGGGAATTGACGACATCTATCCCGCCATCGAAAAACGGGTCCTGGGGATCTGCCGGCCAACTCCCGCAGGAGCACGCTGATGCGGCTTGCAGCTCCAGCGAAGTCGAGCCCGGCCAGGACGGAGCAGATTATCCTCTTTCGCATCAGCGGCCAGCTTTTCGCGCTGTCTTCTGCTTCCGTGCAGGAAGTTCGCGGCGTGGATAGTCTGTGGGGAGCGGCGACAGAGATTAGCGCGCCCGGTCTCCGCAAGGTCAGCCACGTCGTGCGGCGCGGAGATCAATCCCTCTTCATCGTGAACGGCGCGCTTCATTTTGGCCTTCCTCCCTCGCCGGGAACGCTGGTGTTTGTACTGCGAAAGACGGGCACGGCTCTTCTGGTGGATGGGATCGAAAAGATGACCACGATGACCAGACTGCAGGCGCTGCCGCAGTCCTTCTGTCATGAAGAGCGGAACTGGTATCGCGGGTTGACGGCACTGGATCAGACCGTTGTTCCGGTGGTGCACCCGGAAGGGTTCCTATCACCTGAGGAAGCGGCTTTGCTGGAAGAGGTCCTCGCTTCCATGGAAAGTGACCATGAGGTCGCGACCGAAGGGGCGGATTCCGCGGGATGACGGTCTCGGCCGAACTCGAATTGCTGTCCTTCGTCCTGTTGCGGTTGGGCGACCGGCGATTTGCGGTTGCCGCCGGGCAGATTGCCGAGTTGGTAGCGCCGACCCGTGTTTTCCGCTTTCCTCACCGGACACCGAAAATCGAAGGCGTCATTCAGCGACGGGGGCGAATCATTCCGGTCTGCGACGTTGCGGAGGAGCTCATCGGCAAGAGCCTGCAGTCGCGCCGATTCTACCTGCTCGCGTTGCGGCGCTATCGTGCCGGGACCGAGTGGGTGGCGATTCCGGTCACGGGCGAATGCGAATTGATCAACGCGGAGATGACCGGCGCCGGAGAATCAGACGCGCCTCACGTAGCCGGCTGGCTCTCGCATGACGGAGACGTCATCGAAGTTTTGAATCTCGACGCGCTCACGCCAGGACCGGAGGAGAGGCTTGGAGAAGCTGCGGCGCACCGTGCGATGGGGGAGCAGCCGTGATCTTCGCCGGGCGTCCCGCCAAGATTCTGCTGATCGACAGCAACGTCTATTTTGCGAAGCGTTTGAGCGACGCGCTGAAACGCGAAGGATTCGAGATCATCTCCAGCACACAAGCGGCTTTCGCGCTGACGACCCTGGAATACGATGCGCCAACAGCAATCCTTTGCGCGACAAACATGCGGGAGATGGGCGCCCTGGAGATTGCCAGAATCATTCATGCCGACCCGAAGAACGGCAATTTGCCCATCATCGCGCTCGGCGATGGAAGCCAGCGAGCGCTCATGGAGGCTTTTCAGGCCGGGTGCGACGATTACATCGATCGCCACGGCACCCCTACTGTTATCGCCGCCCACGTGAAGCAGATTATCGTCAGCAAGGCGGAGGGCTTTCAGCCGACGCAGATGCTCACGCAGGCGGATACCAGTCTCAGCGGCAGCCTGACACACCACGACCTTACCGGCGTGATGCAGATGCTCGGGCACGCCCACCAAACCGGAGCGCTGCACATCAACGCGGGCGAAACGGACGGTGTGCTGTTCTTCGATGCAGGTGAAATTACTCATTCGGAATGCGGCAATCTGTTCGGCGACGAAGCCGTCATCCACATTCTGAAAAGCTGCGTGAACGGAGGCTCCGGCGTCTATAAATTTGTGTACGGCACGACGTCGACACAGCGCACCGTGCTCCGCTCCGCCACCGATCTTATGCTAGATGCCATGCGCGAATACGATGAAGGCACGCGCGACATGGCGGACAAGGAAGCGCCATGAGCGAAGCGATGAGCATTCCTCCGCTGGGCGAAGCCGGAACGAGGCGGACGCCTACCGTCTATTTCATCGACGACAGCGCGACGATGCGCGAAGTCATCAAGATCGCCTTCCGCCGCGAAAACATCAACGTGATTACGTGTGCCGACGCCGCTTCCGCGCTCGCCCAGTTCGAACAGAACCGTCCCGACGTGGTGATCACCGATGTCATCATGCCCGAACAAGACGGGTATTCCGTGTGCAGCCAGATCAAGCAGCATCCGGAATTCAGCGAGACTCCAGTGGTCCTGATGTCCGGAGTGGTCAACAAGAGCGTCGCTGACAAAGCGGTCTCCGTGAAGGCCGATGAGCTGATTCGCAAACCCTTTCAGCCGCAGGAATTGATTGCGCGCGTGAAAAGTCTCCTCGAACCGAAAGGCGCGGCGATTGCGCCAGCCGAGGAACCCGCGATCTCGCCGCATGTTCTCAGCAACCTCTTTGCGCCGGTTCCCGCTCCACTGGCGCCGCGCCCTGTAGCTCCCCCACCCCCAGCCGCTGCTACAACCGAATCTGCCTGGCCACGAGCGCTTGCCGAGGCGTTCATTCCGAGGCAAGCAGCGCCTGTATACCAGGAGCTCCAACCTCCCGGTGCCGCACCGTCGCGGCCCGCCCCGACTGCCTCCGACATGCAGAAGTTGCGCGCGGAGATTGCGCGATTGGAACTCCTCGTCAAAAAACTGCAAACCGAACTGCAAATCGAGCGCCAGTACAATCTGGCCATCGAGGCCCAGATTCACGCGCTCACGCGGTTAGAATAACGACGCAGCCATTCGACGGTTTTTTTTGGCTCACTCGACAGTCCCCTGAGCCAGTTGACGCTCGAACGCAGATTCAGTAGCCTCACTTTGCGCCTTTCATCCGCAGTTCGATTCCGGGAGAGTTCCACCATGGAGAACAAGAAGGAATCAGCGATCTCGCGCCGCGAGTTCGCGCGTCGCGCGGCGATGGTCTCTGCGGCTGCTTCGCTGGTACCTGTGAATCTTCTGGGCGCGGAACCGCCGACTCCACCTACGGCGCAACAGCCGGCGACTCCGCCGAAGCTTTCCCCGGAAAGCCAAGCCGAAGTCGACGCACGCATTCAGGCGATCCTTGCGCACTACAGCGGCAGGCTCTCCGAGGCGCAAAAAGCCGATATTCACAGGCTGTCCACGGAAGCGCAGCCGCCGCTCGACCGTCTTCGTGCCTATGCCACGGAGAACAGAGACGGACCGGGGCTCTATTTGAAGCCATTAATGGAGCGCGAGAAGAAACCCGCGCCCTTGCCCGCGGCGGCAAAACCTGCAATCGCGCCAAAGAAATCCTGAGGAGCGTCCCGCATGCCTGGCGAAGAGATCTTCTACCTTTCTGTGACCGAACTGGCAAAACGCATCGAATCGAAAAAACTCTCTCCCGTCGAGTTGACCCAGATGTATCTCGAACGCAGCGAAAAACTCGGCCCGCATTTCAACTCTTACGCATGCCTGACTCCGGAGATCGCGCTCGAGCAGGCCAAAGCCGCGGAGAAAGATATCCGCCGGGGGCACTACCGTGGGCCGTTACACGGCATTCCTTACGCGGCGAAAGACCTGCTTTCCGTCAAAGGGCTGCCGACCACCTGGGGGGCGAAGCCTTACGAAAAACAGGTGTTCGACTACGACGCGACCGTGATCGAACATTTGAATCGTGTGGGTGCGGTAATGATCGGCAAGGCCGCGATGATCGAACTCGCCGGCGGAATGGGCTACCGCTTCGCGTCGGCATCTTTGCAAGGCGAGGCAAAGAACCCGTGGAACAACAAATGCTGGACCTGCGGCTCTTCTTCCGGTTCTGGGGCCATCGTCGCGGCAGGGCTGGCGGCTTTTGCGATCGGGACGGAAACGTGGGGATCGATCATTTGCCCCTCGGCTTTTTGTGGCGTCAGCGGACTGCGGCCTACCTACGGCCGCGTCAGCCGCTACGGGGCGATGGCGCTGGCGCCTTCCATGGACAAGATCGGCCCGATGGCGCGATCCGCGGAGGATTGTGCGCGGATCTTTGCCGCGATCGCGGGTCACGACCCGAAGGACCGCGGCACGCTGCCCATCGATAAAGCTGCTTTCACCTATTCGCCATCGATGGAATTGCGTTCGCGCTCGTTGAAAATCGGCTGGCTCACGAATGCCTGGAAATCCCTTGAACCCGGCATCGCGAAGCCCGTGGAGGCCGCTGCGAGAGTCCTAAAAAAATTCTTTTCGAGCGTAAAGGATGCCGCCCTGCCGATAGGTCCCTGGGAGGATGCGGGCAACATTATCGTTGCCGCGGAAGGGGCAGCATCCTTCCGTTCGTTGATCCGATCGGGGCGAGTGAGTGGCTTAACCGATCCGTTGGGACAAATCGCCGGATATGTAAACGAGCAGTTTTCCGCCGCCGACTACCTGCAGGCTCTCAAAGTGCGAGAAATTGTGCAAAAGAGAATGGACGTCCTGTTTGAATCATTCGACGTTCTGGCAACCGCAGCGCAACCGGTTACAGCGACTCCCCTGGAAATGAATCTTGAAACCGACCTTGTTTTTCCGGATCCACTGGGCGGCATCGGCAATATCTGCGGTCTCCCGGCAATCTCCGTTCCCTGTGGATTCAACGACAAGAATCTTCCAGTTGGTCTGCAGTTTGTGGCAAGAGCCGGCGACGACATCGGCGTCATCCAGGCCGCGAGAACTTTCCAGCAACACACCGACTGGCATAAGAAGCACCCAAAAATTCATTCGTAGTCCACGCGAGCGGAAAACCGAGAAGGCGGGCGGGGCTTTAGGCCTGTTTCAGGATTTCATGAATGGCGCGCAGGAGCGCCCAGCGGCTGAAGGGCTTCGTCAGCAGGCGGATGGAAGAGTCGCCGCGCGCAGATTCAGCGGCGGCTCGCTCACTGTAGCCGGACATATACAAGACGCGAAGTCCGGAATGATTTTCCTGCAGGCGTGCGGCCAATTCCTGGCCGTTCATACCGGGCATGACCATATCCGTGACCAACAGGTCGATGGCACCGTCAAATTTCTGAATGAGTTTCAGCGCTCGCGTACCGTCTTGCGCTTCAAGGACGGTGTAACCGCCGGATTCGAGAAATTCCCGGGCCACTTCACGCACGTCCCGCTCGTCTTCTACAAGCAAAATCGTCTCCGTCCCTCGGGGAACTTCTGCGACGCTCGGAACTGGGCCGATCCGCTCCACGGGCTGGTCCACTCTCGGGAGATAAATCTTGAACGACGTTCCTCTGCCCACTTCGCTGTAAACCCAGATGAATCCCCCGCTCTGCTTCACGACACCATAGACCGTGGCCAGACCCAGCCCAGTGCCCTTCCCCTGGGGCTTGGTAGTGAAGAAAGGTTCAAAAATATGCGCCTGTGTTTCCGCATTCATCCCCGTGCCGGTGTCCGACACGGCAAGAAGAACGTACCGCCCCTGCCGGACAACCGGATGGACGGCGTTATACGCGCTGTCCAGTTCGGCATTGGACGTCTCAATCAGAAGACGGCCTCCCTCCGGCATCGCGTCGCGGGAGTTTACAGCCAGATTCATGATCACCTGCTCCATCTGGCCGACGTCGGCACGAATCGCGCCCAGGTCGGCCGAGGCGCGGATAACGAGTTCAACATCTTCACCGATCAGACGAGGAAGTAATCTGCCCATATCATGAACAACATCATTCAGATTCATTACCCGGGGCTGCAAGACCTGCAGGCGGCTGAAGGCGAGGAGCTGACGCGTCAGTGCCGAGGCGCGGTCCGCTGCACGTTCTATTTGTTCAATCTTTCGGGAATACCGTTCCGAGGGTGGAAGGACAGTGAGCAGAAGTTCGGTGTGGCCCTTGATCACCATCAGAAGATTGTTGAAATCATGGGCGACGCCGCCCGCCAGGCGTCCCACAGCCTCCATCTTTTGAGACTGGCGAAGTTGCTGCTCGAGCAGATGCCGTTCGCTGACGTCCTGGGCTACCACAAGACGGACACGCTTCCCCGCATAATCCAGCTCGTGACAAATAATCTCAACCTCGACAATTTTTCCGTCCTTCTTCCGGTGCTTCGTATTGCCGTGAAAACGCCCTGCACCGCCCCACTGCTTGAATTCTTCGAAGTATCTCTCCTTTTCTTTTTCGGCGCGAATGTCAAGGACGGTCATGCTGCGGAATTCCTCGTGGGAATATCCGTACTGTTGAACGGCCGCATCGTTCACTTCGAGGAAGCGCAATGTTTCCGGATCCAGCACCCAAGTGGGAAGCGGATTGTAGCTGAAGAGCAGACGGAACATTTCTTCATTCCTGCGAAGAGCTTCTTCGGCGCGCCGCCTCTCGATCGCCAAAGCGATGTGGCCTCCAACGGAGCTCAGAAACTCCAGATCTCGCATGTCGTAAGCATTTTCGTTCTCGTAGTGCTGAACTACGAGCACTCCGATCGTGGCCGTGGGGGTCTTGAGCGGGACGCCCAGCCATGCAGGCGACGGTGAACCGACCAGTTCAACCTCGCCAAGCGCCACAAGCCGGTCGAACTCGGTTTGTGGAATCAACATTGGCGAGCCTGTGCGGAAAACATAGGCGGTGCAGCTGCGGCCTACCTTCTGTGGTGGAGGGACGACGTCGGCCTTGTCGACAAAAAAGGGAAATGAGAAAGTGTCTGCCCCCTCCTGATACAGGGCAATGAAGCAGTTCTCCGCGTACACGACCTTATTCAGCGCCTGATGAATACCCGCCAGCAATTCGTCCAGATTTGCAGTTTGATTGAGGGCGTGCACCACTTCTGAGATGACCTGTCGCTCCGATTCCATCCGGTGCAATTCGCTGACATCCTGGTAACTGACAACGATTCCCTCGATTGCAGGGA
>Ga0099830_10000803_pt1 | contig 14902 bp, 11 predicted proteins | sample CZO8metaG_4_FD_79337 | JGI IMG/M metagenome (GOLD analysis project Ga0099830, IMG submission 79337) | Vadose zone soil microbial communities from the Eel River Critical Zone Observatory, Northern California, USA - CZOApr15con2H3.8 metaG | ecosystem: Environmental > Terrestrial > Soil > Vadose...
TAGTCTTTGCAATTCTTGTTGTTCTTTGTGTCGCAGTGGCAGCAAACGCGCAGACGTTCCGCGGTAGTATCAATGGGACGGTCGTGGATCCCTCGGGTGCGGTTGTTCCAAACGCCCAGGTGAAAGCCACGGAATCCGCGACAGGTATTGACCACAACACGGTCACGACGAGTGAAGGAGCATTTGCTTTCCAGGATATTCCGCTCGGCTACTATAAGGTCACAGTTACGGCAACAGGATTTCCAACCTACACCGTGGACAAAGTCGAAGTAATCGCTGGCACGATATACACCCTGCCGGTCAAACTTACCTTGGCTCAGGCGACCACCACCGTGGAAGTCTCCGCCGCTGCGCTCACCCTCGACACGACAACGCAGACGCAGAACATGACAATTTCTTCTGACGTCGTACAGGACCTTCCCTTGAACGGACGTGACTTTACGCAATTGATCGCGACTGCGCCGGGCTACGGTGGCTACTCGGTGGGCGGCTTCGGCTCGCTCAATGGGACGCGCCCCAATCAAATGAATTGGCAGATTGACGGCGTGGACAACAACGACTTCTGGCACAACATCCCGGCGGTCAACCAGGGCGGTGTTTCCGGTATTGCCGGCATCGTTCTGCCGATCGATTCCATTGATGAATTTTCCGCACAGACCCAGTCTGGCCCCGAGGCGGGACGCAACGCGGGCGGCACAGTAAATCTGGTGACCAAATCCGGTGGGAACACCTTGCATGGCTCCGCGTATTTTTACTGGCGAAATGAGTTCATCTCCGCGAAATCGCCTTTCTTTAGTCCCACGACGGCCAACCCGAAGGCACCCCCGCTGCGCAATGAAAACTATGGCTTTAGCCTAGGCGGCCCGATTATCAAGAACAGAACGTTTTACTTCGTCAGCTACGAAAAGCAGGTGTATATCATTGGCCTCTCAGGCATAGCCACTGAACCCTCGGACGCCTGGATAACTCGGGCTACGAAATTGCTCAACAACTGTGCGGACCCGCCAGCGTGCACCACGACGTACGGTTCGTATACGCCTGTTACGCCGAGCTCACTTTCCGCAACACTGATCGGCCCGAACGGCTTCTGGCCCAGGAGTGGGCCTGGTAGCATTGCTGGCCTTCCACCAACGCTCAACAACTTCTTCAGCCCCATCGCATCCATCGGTCACAGTTTTAATGGTGTCGCAAAGCTCGACCACAACTTCAACGATAAGCACCGTCTGTCACTCCGCTGGTTCGGGGGACAAGGCGATCAGACGGCGCCCCTCGGCGGCAGCCCCGCGCTGGGAACGGCTAGCTCGAATTTGAAGTTCTACTTCGAAGACGCTCCCATCCACGTATTCAACTACTCCGCCGTATTGAATTCCGCTCTTTCTTCTCGCCTGACCAATCAGGTGCTCGCGGGAGCCAACTATTTCAACCAGATATTCAACGACTTTAATCACAGCTTCGACACGAAAGCTCTGGGCTTGTTCCTGAGCCCGGGCGCCACCATTAACGGGCAACCGATCCACGGCGCTCCGAACATCCGAATTACTGGGTTTGAGAACATCGGTCTGACGCCGCCGGAAGGCCGCAGTGACCTCACTTGGCACGTGACGGATATCGTTTCCTATAGCAAAGGCGCGCACCAATTCCGTTTCGGGGCCGAGGTCCGCCAAGCTCATCTCAATGAGTTCTATCACCGCCGTGGAACAGGAAGATTCGCTTTCGACGGAACTCAGGGACCGTGGAGTGCGACTATCGCCACCTGCAGCGCAAACGTCACTCCTTATCCTGCCTTTTGTACAGCACGGGGATTCAGTGGCCCTGCTGATGCTGCCGCCACTGGGGGTTTTGCCGACTATCTTGCTGGCGACGTATCAGGCTCTACCATTGCAGTCGGAAATCCGGAACGCTTTGTCGTGGTAAACGCCTACAACCTGTATTTCCAGGATGGCTGGCAGATTACCAGGAAGCTCAATCTGAATTATGGTATGCGCTACGAATATTTCGGGCCGCTCCATAGTGATAGAAAAGACATCGCCAACTTCATTCCGGGAAGGGGATTTGCCATCCAAGGAGCGGGTCTCGATTCCGTCTTTCCGCCGGACAGGAACAACTTTGCCCCGCGAATCGGATTCGCCTATCAGCCGACAGCGAAGGGCGATCTCGTCATACGCGGCGGAATTGGTGTCTTCTACGATCAAATCAACCTGAACCCATTCCTGGACTTCCGCCCGCCCATCGCCGCATCGCAAGGTATCCAGGGCAACGCGTTTGGTGATCCCCGCTTCGCCGTTTCCACCTACAGCCGGAGCAGTTACAACTGGGGCAACGGGCCGGGACAGGCGCAGGCGGGAGGTGCATCGATCTTTCCGGGAGTTCAGGTATGCAGCGACCCCAATTGCGCAACGGGCCCCTTCGGCCTGAGTGCCTATTCCGTGAACCAGAACTTCCGCACGCCTTACTTCTACAACTTCAGCCTGCAAGTTGAGAGGAGCCTGGGCAATGCCGCAGTGTTCCAGGTCGGATATGTTGGCAGTGAGGGACGAAAGCTAAATATTGTGACGAACATCAACCAGCCACGGAACGTCGGCGGTGTAAAGACGCTTCCGTTTCCGAATTTTGGCAATATACTCCAACTCAACAGCATAGGCACATCAAACTACAACTCCCTGCAGAGCACTTTCCGCATCAGGACTTGGCACGGACTGAGCTCGCAGTTCGGCTACACTTGGTCCCACGCCTTGGATGAAATCAGTGAGTATCGTGCCGTCATCGCCGATGACGCCAACAACGTTAAGCGAGACTATGGCAATGGGGACTACGACACTCGGCACCTGTTCAGCGCGAACATCACCTACGCCTTACCAAAGGCAGGGTGGGCCAGAGGATGGTCCGATAGGCTGGTCAACGGCTGGCAACTGAGCAGCTTGTGGGTGCTCCACAGCGGACAGCCATTCGACATTACTAGGACCGATAGCCCGTTTGGAAATGGGAACGAAGTGAACCTTGTTGGTAATCCGTTCGCGGGCGTCTCTCATAGCTTCAACAAGAGCATTCCTGGCGTGCAATGGATCAACGCGAGTGCCTTTGCAGCGGCGGCCACGGACCCAGTAACGGGACTCTCGCTTCCCGGAAACGTCGCTCGCAACAGGTACGTCGGCCCCAGTTACAAGAGCGTGGACTTCTCGGTTCTTAAGAACATTCCAATTACGGAACGGGTTAAAGTCCAGCTTCGCGCTGAGATGTTTAACCTCTTCAACCGGATTAACTATGCCTCCGGACCCGGAGCCGTAAATAGTGATGGCACGATCACCGACACCATCGGTGACTTCAACGGAGCTCCCGGCATCGGTCCTGGTGAGCCATTCAACATGCAGATCGTTGCGAAGATCATCTTCTAGCTGCTGCAGCTAACCCTTCCGAAAGCGCCCTCCGACCTGGTCGGGGAGCGCTTTTGCTTTTTGCGGCAATCTTGCCCATCACACGCGCCCCATCGCCGCCTTGCTCAACTCGTTACACGAATCGCTGAAATCTGAATTTTGCATGCCTCAAACTTTTCCCAATTCGCTAAAATAGGTTACCCAGCCGAAAGGAGAAGACTATGGCCACGACGAAGAATGGTTCCTCTCCAAAGGTCACCAAGTCCCGCACCACCGCGAAATCTCCAGGGCCGGAAGACATCGCCCTGCGCGCCTACCAAATCTATCTCGAGCGCGGCGGCGCTCCCGGCAACCCACTCGACGACTGGACCCGCGCCGAACGCGAACTGCTTGCGACCAACGGCAAGCCCGGCCGCAAGTCAGCCGCGAAGTCAAAAGCCGCCTAGCAAAACGCATCTCGAAGTCTTCGCGAAGGCCTCCCTTACCAAATCGAAACTAAAATCCTGCCCCCACCAAACGTAGCTCGCCGCACTATAAAGGATTGCGGCGCAGTCCGTTGCATCATTCCTAGTTTATAATTCGCTGCAGGATGTACCTGCCTTCGGGCACTCGGCTGGGCCCATATAGAATCGAAGCGCCCATTGGCGCCGGCGGGATGGGCGAAGTTTGCCGTGCCACCGACACGCGTCTCAAACGAGACGTCGCAGTCAAGGTTCTGTCTTCGCGTTTTGCGTGTGGGGCTTTTCTCTCTCCTAATTTCTACTTCCGATTTTTCAATTTCCATCCCATTTACAATGTAAAGTCCTAAGACAGCGCAATGGATGTATCGGAGCTGGCAATTGGGGCGAACAATATCTCCTGCTTTCGAAGTCGAAAAGGAAACTCGTGACCTGATGGAGCGCGGCGAAGCGGCTCGCGCGGCCGTCGCTTCGCTACCACTGAGCCGGGCGGTGTACGCGTTAGCGATTGCCGCGGTCGCTCTCCACGTGGCCTTCAGCGGCTCGTTTGGATTCTTTCGTGATGAACTTTACTATGCCGCTTGCGGACAGCGTCTGTCTTGGGGCTATGTCGACCACGCGCCTCTCGCTCCGTTTCTTGCCCGCCTTAGCCGCGCGCTTCTGGGCGATTCGCTCTCAGCCCTGCGTTTACTGCCGGCGCTAGCGGCTTCGGCCAAGGTGCTTCTTGCTGGGTGGCTGGCCCGGGAACTGGGCGGCGGGAAGTATGCTCAGTTCCTCGCCGCATTTTGCGTGTTGCTTGCTCCGATCTACCTGGCGTTTGACAATTTTTTCTCGATGAATGCGTTTGAGCCGGTGCTTTGGATGGCGTGCGCGGCGATTGTGCTACGCATTCTCAATGGCGGAAACCCAAAGCTGTGGCTTCTCTTCGGACTCTGTGCCGGCCTCGGGATTTTGAACAAACACTCCATGCTTTTTTTCGGTTCGGGGATTGCTCTTGGGCTGCTGGCAACCTCTGCGAGAAAGCATTTTCGGCAGCCGTGGATTTGGCTGGGGGCCGGAATCACGTTCCTTTGCTTCCTTCCTAATTTGCTTTGGGAAATTCAAAATGGCTGGCCAACGCTGGCGCTGTTTCACGCGGTGATCGGTACGAAGTACGTTATCGTTTCTCCGTGGGAATACATCTGGCAACAAACCTTGTTGGCACATCCCCTGGCTGCGCCTATTTGGATCGCCGGTCTATGGTTTTTGCTGCGAGATCCGCTCGGAAAAAAGTATGCCGTGCTGGCTTGGGCGTATTTCACGGTTTTGTCGGAGATGCTCATCCTACACGGAAAAATCTATTACCTCGCCCCGGCGTACGTGATGCTGCTGGCAGCTGGCTCCGTCTGGATCGAATTGCGATTGATTCCGCGAGTCGGCGTGTGGTTGCGGCCCGCGATAGCAGTGCCATTATTGATCGGCGGTGTGATTGCGGCTCCGCTATCGATGCCCATCCTTTCGGTCGAAGCTACGATTCGCTATACGCATTTCTGGGATGTGCAGGCGATTCACGTGGAAAACGTGCCGCAGGGCGATTTGCCGCAACTCTTCGGGGATATGTTCGGCTGGCCGGAACAGGTGCACGCGGTGGCAGGCGTATACCGGGCGCTGCCGCAGTCCGAGCGCGCTCAAGCGGTCGTGCTTGCCTACAACTATGGGGAAGCCTCCGCCATAAACTGCTTCGGCGCGAAGCTGGGATTGCCGCGCGCAATCAGTGGTCACAACCAGTACGGGTTGTGGGGACCTGGCGCGATGACCGGCCAAGTCGCCGTCGCGATCGGCTTTACCGAACAGCAGTTGCGCCAGTTTTATGATGAAGTCACGCCCGAAGCAAGCGTCTCCCCGCAGTACGCAATGCCGGAAGAGTCCCGGCTCACGGTTTTCGTTTGCCGCCACCCCAAAAAGACCCTGCAGGAATCATGGCCGCAGTGGAAGTACCTGAGTTAAGGCCCCTGCAGTAGCCTCGCCGCGACGATGCGGAGTGCCCGGTTTGTGGTGGCTGATCCCTCCCGCGTATAGGCCGCGGCTGCATATGGCGAGTGGCACGCCCTCAAACCAGTCAGACGAACATGCGTGGCCCACCATTTGCGATTCTGTTTCTTGCAAACGTGAAAGGCCTTTATGCGACGATTAGGCGGTGGACAGGTTCTTTGAAATAGCAATCGCACTGATCCTATTCATAGTTGGCGAGACAGTGCTGTCCCATTAAAAGTCGAATAGATTCAATTGCATACAGGACTCGCCGTCTGGGAACTCGTCGTTGAAGTTGGAAAACCCTTCTAAAATGGGGGTTTTCTCGAAAACGGTCACGCTGAGAATCTGCAAGATTTTGTAGAGGCTCAACTCCAGCACCAATTGCTTTTGACAATCGCCACCAGCACGTAAACGGAGACGGCCACCCAAACTTGAGTCTTCACCGCGTTCTCGCTGGTGCCATAGAACGCCTTGATGCGCAGGTGCTGTTTGATCCAGCGAAAGAACAATAGCTTCCGCACTCTTTCCGTCGCAACGGAGGGTGTAGGGTGGTCTTCCGCAATTCCCCATCCTCCACTCTGCGAACCCTCTGCGCACTCAGCGTCTCTGCGTTTATCCTTTTCCGCTCTTCGCTTCTCAACTTTCAACTTTGAACTGTCAACTGTTAACCTGAATCCTGCGTGATCAGCATGCTGAGAATCGTACCAAGCGTTGTGCGAAGCGAGCAAACGGGCTATTTTGCCTCTTACACGCAAACTGCACTAAAAGTGAGGTTTGGATGTAATGCCCCGGGGACCACGGAATCTTCGGATCACCGCCGACGGATTGGGTCTCACCCAGTTTGGAGGCGTGACGCTCATCGAGCAATTCTTTCAGCGCATCGGGCTGCAGGGTTCTTTCTCTCAGCGCATCCGATTCGCGCAGAGGAACAACCGCTACAGCGTCAGCGAATCTCTGGAGGCGTTGCTTTATCCTCTCATTCTTGGCTTGGGGCGGATCGAGACCACCGAACCGCTGCGCTACAACGGTGTCTTTCAGTACTTGGCGGGCTTGCCAGGGTACCCGGAAGCGAGCAGCCTGCGGCGCTTCCTCGAGCGCTTCGCTCGCGCGGGGCGGAGTGCCTTTCTGAAGCTGCACGACCGTTGGCGCGCGGCGATGATCGGAAGATCGGCGCAGGTAATCTTCGATCTGGACAGCACGGTGTTAACCGTGTATGGCCGTCAGGAACGAGCCGAACTCGGCTACAACCCCAAGAAGCGCGGGCGCCCCTCTTATCTTCCGCTGTTGTGCTTCGAGGGGAACACGCAGGATTGCTGGGAGGGCAGCTACCATCCCGGCAACACCCACGTCTCGACGATCACGATTCCGTTGTTAGAACGCGCCTTTGCCAAGTTGCCTGAACCGATCCGAGAAGTAAGAGTTCGCGCCGATGGAGCGTTCTTCGATCACAAAATCATAGAATTTATCGAGGAAAAAGGGGCTTTCTACGCGATCGTGGCCCGGCTCACCCGTCCGCTGAAAAGTCGACTCTCGGGACTGCGCTATCACCGCATCTCCTCGGGAGTGTGGGCGGCGGAGTTTCGGTATTGCCCGCAGGGGTGGCCGGGGGCTCGACGCTTCAGCATCATTCGCCGACCGGTGCCGGAAGAGGCTACGGCGCAGCTGCACTTGTTTCAGATGGGTGGCTACAGCTATCAGGTCTTGGTAACCAATCTCCCGTTGATACCGCTGAATCTCTGGCGCTTTTACAACCAGAGAGCCCGCGCCGAGTTGCTCATCCGCGAATTGAAGGACGCCTATGCGTTGGGAAAAATCCCAACGAAGGACTTTCCATCCAACGAAGCCTTCTTCCAAATCGTCTTGCTGGCCTACAACCTGCTGAATTGGTTCAAGCGGCTCTGTGTCCCGGTGCATCTGCAGCGGACTACCCTGCAACGGCTCCGGCAGCGATTGTTCCTGGTGCCGTCTCAGTTGGTCCGGCCCGGCGGTGTGCCCACGCTGCGCATGGCGCCGAGCTACCCCTACATTGCCGACTTCCTCGAAACCCAGCGACGCATCCGCCGCTTGCGGTCCCCGTTTGGAGTCACCTGAGTCGACGATCTGCCGGAGGAATCCGAAAATTCGTGGAAGGTGTTTCGGCCATTTTTCACGCAGGATTCAGGTTAAGATTATTGAAGTCGAAAGAGAGCTGCCGAGGTTTCTATACTTATGGGCGCTCGTACGTGGGCTGTGAGGTTCGGGCCGATGGGCATTCGAAACCTCGCAAAGCCTGTGTTGGCGTGTCTGCTCACCGTGCTTTCGACGGCGATGATGGCGCAGCAAGCCTCACCACCTCAGTCCGCTCCCAAATTCAGGGTCCGGACGGAGTTGGTGACTGTGCCGGTCGTGGTCTTGCGCCAGGGCAGCACCTTCCGGCAACTTCATATTAGAGGCTGGCTTGATGAGCATGTGACCGGTCTTACCAAGGATGACTTCGAGATCGAAGAAGACGGCCAGCCGAAGCCGATTGCATCGTTTGAGGAAATCACTAGCTCAAGTCTCGCCATCAAGCCCGCCCCGCCGCCGGGGGTGTTCACCAATGAGATCGTATCCGATGGCCCCGTCTCGATGGTCGTGATCCTTCTGGACCTGATCAACACGCCGTACTTTTATCAAGAAGCCGCCAAAGAAAAACTGCTGGAATACCTGCAGCGCGACTTCCGGGGGGGACCAACCCACCATGCTTGTGGCCCTTCACCCCGACGGACTACGGATTCTCCACGACTTCACCACAGACCCGCAGCTCCTCGTGAAACTGGTGCGGCGTTTGGGTAGTAAGGTCGAGCACGATCCCAAGCTGGACAATCAGACAGAGACGGAATTCAGCCATTCCATCGCCGGGGAGATTGACATTCAGAAAGAATACGACGCGATTGAGAAAGAATTCCTGGCAAACTACACCGGCCGCGACCGCTACGCACAGCAGCTTCTGCGAGGCCGCTTGGAAAGAACGTTTCTTGAGCTCCAGCAGCTCTCGCAGGCGCTCTCGGCGGTGCGTGGCATGAAGACCTTGGCGTGGGTCACCGGTGGGTTCATGTTGTCCTACAATATGGACTCTAGAGACCGGCGGCTCGTAGACCAGCACGCTCACACCTTGAAGACGCTCAGCGCTGCCGGAATCGCCGTCTATCCGATTGATACGGTCCTGGAAACGGTTAACCCGGCCTTCACCAGCCCGCAGTCACGGTATCCCGTTGTTCGCGCTGGCAACGTACAGATCGTCCAGAATTTCATGGATATTTCGCAGCGGACAGGGGGAGATTATTGCCTATTGCGAAAGGATCCCGATCTCTGTTTCCGGAAAGCCGTGGACTACAGTTCACGATACTACACGCTGAGCTATTATGCGCAGCCCGCCGAAACCGCGCGGTGGCGCAAGATACATGTCAAAGTCCACGGCGCAAATCTGCAGGTCCGGGCACGAAGCGGTTATTTTTCGGGCGGCGCGGACGATGACCCCGAGCAACGGCGCAAGTCGGATATTGCGCAAGCGCTCGCTACGCCAGTCGAGTACCGCGGATTGCCGATCACCGTTCGTTGGACAGCTTCCGGCAAGGAACCCATAGCCAAGACCGCGGGCAACGCTGCGCCCTCAGGAGAACCGCAGTTGCAGCGGCGCCATATGCAATCCTTCTTGCTTGAAATCAATCCCGCCGCGCTAACGGTGGACGCCGCTGACAACAACCACATAAAACTCGACTTCGTGGCGGTGGCTCTCGACCCTAACGGCAATATCCTTGCGGATTTGACCCAACAACTCGATCTGCATCCGAGTGCACCGGAGCTGGAGCGACTGCGCCGCGAAGGATTTGCCTATGCCAATGCTGTCTGGGTTTCACCCCATACCTCGAAGGTGCGATTCATAGTAAGAGACTATTTTAACGAGCGCATCGGGACTGTCTCCGCGCCCATCGAAGCCCAACCCTAAACAGGCTGATTAGCTAATGGCCGGGTACCCCAGATGTCGGTTTTACGTCTGGGGATTTTCTCTTCGCTTTAGATCTTGTAGACGCGAATGGCCCTCGCTCTTATCGTGGGCCACCCAGAGGCGTACTACCGCGGCCAGAGCCAGCCGAAGGTGCCGGCGGAGCTAAGAGTGTGTCGCACCTATGGCGCTTGAGGGTTTTGGGCACACGGACCCAGACCCAGCGCTTCCACTGCTTGGACCAATTGTTGATCACCATGCCGTTTTACTCTTCGCTGGCCTATTCCGTTATACGTCCAGTGAGCGATGGTGTCTTCAGTAGGTTGTTCACTACCAAGTTGATGGAGTACAGAACCGCCGCGTCGAAAATCTCTGAGTCGGCGGTCCGGTTAGTCCATCCTTCGTTAACTCTTAGAGAAAGGTACTATTGCCGGACTTTGGAGGTCCGGGTCATGGTGAAAGGGTACGAGGGAGAACCCAGCCATGAAGACACGATATATAAAAACTCTAACAATGGCAGTTCTGACGCTGGCGATATCAAGCGCAGCAAAGGCCCAGAAGACTTCGGACATCATAAACCGGGGCGATGACTTCTTGGCGGTCTGCCAATATGATAACGACCATCCGCCTGATGTTTGCCTGGCGTACGTTGCCGGCGTGGCTGGCACGCTCGCGCTCAATTGGTCCGACACCGGTCAGCGAATTTGTGTCCCCGATAACGCGACGCTCAGAACTACTCTTGACTTGGTTCTCCAATACATCAAAGACAACCCGGAAAAGCGAAATCAAAAAACAATCTTTTTGGTTGCGCAAGTAACAATCAAAAAATATGTGTGTGAGGCGCCGAAACAGAAAGCCGCGTCGGCTCCGGACTCGAAGGTGCGCCCGTGAGCATACAAATCCTCATCAAACTTTCAGGCCATCCCTCACGCTCTGGGACAAGAATCGACGCAGCCTCGCCGACGATCCCTACGAGAGACCCCCGGCCACCTCATCAATAAATAATTGAAGAAATCGCTTTACTGTTTGTCGTAAACGACGACGTTATTTACATCCCGTCCCTGCGCGTCCTTGCCCTTGAATGTCGAGGTCCGCGTTATTCCGTCTTTAGAGATCACCGATGTCACGGTCATCACAACCTGGTCGCCTTTCTTCAAAGTGGACCGGATGGTGCTGGCGTCGGGCCGTTCTAACGCTACTGTATCAGCGTTCGGCACGCCGGTAATCGGGTAGTCCTTGCCGTCGTATTTTGCAGTGTACTCGACGTGAGTCGGATTCCCAGCGGCGTCGATTCCATCTGAACTGAGTTTGATGTTATCTGCGTCAGAGTCGATCTTTACGGAAATACTCTTGGGTGCTGGTCCAGGGCTATACGTTGACTTGGCAGGGTTCATTTTCCAGGTCCCAGAGTGTTGATCGGCTGCCGCGGCAGAAATGTTCAGAGCGAGTGCCACGAGCAGCAGTGTTGTTACGAAAGCAGCAAACATCTTGATGCGCATAATCCGGCCTCCTTCGGCGGGGTCTGGGGTCTGGGTGTGCGCGCATACTAGTGGCGGCGAAGGTGAGTGTCTGTGCAATTGTGAACACCCGCGGGAATACTTGGCTGCGGCATTGGCCTCAGTTCTCCGGTTACCGCGTTCTATAAAGGGGAGAGTCAAGAGAAAACTTCTCCTGCGGCCGGAAGGAGCGGGAATCTTCGCCTTGCTATTCAGCCCATCGCTTGACGTACGCGATCTCGCTCGTCATATGGCCGCCCATGCCATCAATCACATTCTTCAGATTGAACGGCTGCTTCGTGACGACGGGCGTACCTAAGGACAACTACGAACAATGGCCAAATTCTCGTACCAGGACTTCACTTCTGTGGAGACGCTTTTGCGGGGTGAAGCTTGTTATAGTCTTTTATGAACACGCGCAAGCCGGAGTCCAGCGTGGTTTTTGTATAGCCCGCCGAGAGCTGTTCTTTGTAATGTTCCAAATAAAAATCGAGTGGATCTTTTGGATCCATATCGATGAGGACCAAATCCGCATCGTTCATGACTAGCTTGTTAAAGCGGAGACGATTATTCTTGTATGCCATGTAATTTCCGGCTCGGATATTTTTCACCGGCTTGGCATCCGAACCGCCAAAAATCTGAATAATTTTCTCGCCTTCAATTCGTACGGAGACTACCTTGCCTTCAATATGGGGAGGCGGCAGGATCTGTTCAAGATCAAGGATCAGATCGTCCTCTTCAGCCCGCACACCCGGAACTTTGCCTTCCTTGATCAACCCGCCTAAATCGATACCGAAGAGACTCATCAAACCCTTTACCGGGACATGCATGGCCTTGATTTTCTCGCTGTGCAGACGAAGCTTTCCGTCAGCCGTGGGAGTGAGAATTCCATCCGTCTCGAACGGGATGTCCCCCTTGTCATGGAGTTTCCCCTTCACTTTCACGCGCCCCTTCTCAACGATGACGGATAGCCCTGTTAAGGGCGAATGCGGTCGGGCGAAAACATAAGAATTGAGAAGGTTTGCCAGGTTTGACGAATCAATAGCCATCTCCGCTGTGCTAATGCGCAGGCTGAACGAGTTTTTGTCGTCGAAGATGGGGAATTCATTTTTGCCGAGGGGCACGAGCTCACCGTTCAGCGATTTTATTTCCACCACGACGGTGTCCGAAAAATGATACGTGACGTTGCGCATCTGCGCCTGGACCGTGCTCTCCTGTTTATAGTTGGACGGAGGATTCTGGCTGGCGGCGGTTCCCAGCGCCGCGGCGCAAAGGAGAACGAACAGAGCCCGGGATATCAAAGGCGGTATAGATATGTGGAACGGCGAGACCAAGTTCCTTACGAATTGCAATATTGCACCTCTAGCAGATCTTAGCCGGAATTTCCGATTTGGACCTCCAGCTCGCGCATCGTACACATCTCCTGCCCTGGACACAACGATCTTCAAACTCAACTCCTGAGGGCAGCCAAACTGTTGCAAACTTGACAAAAAGTTCGGCGAGAAAAGTTCTAACATCGTCTCCTTGGGCGCGCTTTCGCAATGACAATTCCTCGTTTTTGGTGAATGCTCTATTCCCGTTTCGTATGAGGTTCACAAAACAGTCTCTGGAGGAAGTCGATGAGGTTTAGCGCGTTCATAGCCATATTCATGATTCTGCTCTTGCTTTGGGCTGGGGGATTCCTCGTCTACCACGTCGCCAGCGCCCTCATTCATCTACTCCTGCTCTTCGCCGTGATTGCTCTCGTGATTCATCTCCTTGGTGGTGGGCGCAAGAAATGAATTGTCTTGACGGACGGAATTCGCTCTCAATTTTTATTGGCCACAACGTACCATGAGAAGGCATCGCTTCCGACGGATATGACGGCGAGAAACAACCTGACTGCCAAAAATGCCGAAATCGGCAAAGGACAGAACCTTCTGCTGGGGTCCTTTGCCGTCTTGGGGCCCGGGCTGATCACCGGGGCAGCCGACGATGATCCGTCAGGAATCTCAACCTATTCCGTTGCCGGAGCAGCCTACGGATACGCAACGCTCTGGATCGCGCTTCTCACATTTCCGCTGATGGCCGCGATCCAGCTCATGTGCGCACGGCTGGGAATGGTTACGGGGCGTGGGCTGGCAGCCGCCGTGCGAATTTATTATCCACGCTGGGTGCTCTGGGGAGCCTGTTCCATTCTCGTCGCCGCTAACGTCATCAACATCGGCGCTGATCTCGGTGGAATGGCGGAGGCCACGCAACTCATCACGGGAGTTCGATCACTGATCTGGATTCCATTCTACGCGTTCTTCATCATTGGGCTGTTGATTTGGACTTCCTACAAGCTGATCGCGAAGATTTTCAAGTGGTTGACGCTCGTCTTGTTCGCTTACGTGGTGGCATCGTTTTATGCCCACGTCGATTGGAGGCATGCGCTGGCCGTGACGTTCGTGCCCCATCTGGAGTGGTCACGCGGGTTCCTGGCGGTGCTGGTGGCAATTCTGGGCACCACGATTTCTCCTTATCTCTTCTTTTGGCAAGCCGCCGAGGAGGTTGAAGAAGAACGGGCCAAGGGTCGAACCCTCGCCCGGAGCAAGGCCGCAACCATTGGGGAGTTAAGAACGGCGCGCGCTGACACTATCGCCGGTATGTTTTTCTCGAATTTCATCATGTATTTCATCATTCTGACCACTGCCGCCACTTTACACGCACACGGGCAGACCGACGTTACAACGGCCCGGCAGGCGGCCGAAGCCCTGCGTCCACTTGCCGGCGATGGAGCCTACCTGCTCTTCACCTTGGGCCTGATCGGCACGGGAATGTTGGGAGTCCCGGTTCTCGTTGGATCGTGCGCTTATACCGTGGCGGAAGGAGCAGCCTGGCGTGGCTCCATGGCCGACAAACCAAGAAGCGCGCGCAAGTTCTACGCAGTAATGGCCGTTGCCATGGCTTTGGGTCTCACGCTGAACTACGTGGGTTTCAACGCGGTGAAAATGCTGTTCTGGTCGGCGGTAATCAATGGCCTCCTGGCGCCGCCGCTGATCCTGCTTGTCATCCTCTTGACCAGCAGCCAAAAAGTAATGGGCAACCGTGTGAATTCGCCGTTACTTAGGTACTTAGGCTGGGCCACCTTCGTTGTCATGACTGCGGCAGCGGTGGGGATGATCATTACATCTTGAAATACTTATCTGAGCCGGAGAGACCTGGCGAGTGGCAGGTCCTTAGTCGCTGGGCAAGCCGTGGGCGCCGCATGGCGGGTGGGAAGCCTAAGGGAGCGCGGGGCAGCTGGCGCCGGTGAACGACCCGAACAGTCAACCGTCCCCTCGATCGGGAGCACTCCCGACGCTCGACCCGGATGCTAAGTCCTGATAAGTCTTAGGGTTGTATCGGAAGCGCGAAGGGCAATGCGCCTGCACGAGCACGGTGTGTTCGCGCGCTTTCGATACAACTACTTGCACTAAACCGCTAGCGCGGTATTGGTGGCGCTGTAGTTGTGTCGGCATATCCGGTCGTACTCGTCGCTGTTCCAGTTGAACATATCTCCCCTACGGAAGTCCTCTTTGCGAAAGCATGGGGCGGCTGCTCACCGCAGCACATTCCATCTTGCAAAGGAGCTTTCCA
>Ga0099830_10000806_pt1 | contig 14879 bp, 8 predicted proteins | sample CZO8metaG_4_FD_79337 | JGI IMG/M metagenome (GOLD analysis project Ga0099830, IMG submission 79337) | Vadose zone soil microbial communities from the Eel River Critical Zone Observatory, Northern California, USA - CZOApr15con2H3.8 metaG | ecosystem: Environmental > Terrestrial > Soil > Vadose...
GCGGTGTCGTACATCGGGAATATCACCCGCATGGAACGGTATTGCGTTCCCTTGGTCCAATCGCTCCCGTTCCATGCCTGCAGGCCGACGCCCATCGTAATGAACGCAAGCGTCGCCTGTTTCCTTTCAAGCAGTACGACGTTCTGTGCCGGGCCCTGAGTTGATTGCGCGGTGACCTCTTGTCCCAATTCGCGGGACAGAATACGAGCGAGCCCTTGGCCATAAGCGAGATAAGGTCCGCCCGGCGACGCCGTCGCGATGACGATCGGCTCGGCCGCCGGAGCATCCTCGCAGGCCGCGATGCCGACAAGAACGACCGTGGCAATGAATGCGCAAGCAGCTCGGAGCATGGCGGTCATCTTCTGGCAACCTTCCGCTGTCATTGGGTCTGGGCGACCGGAATGGGGATCCCGATTTCACGATAATAGCGCGCGGCTCCGGGATGCAGCGGAAGAACTTCATCTCGGCCGATATTTGTCGGGACGGTCTCTTTCGCTAACGATTCCGCCTTCACCAACTCTTCGCGATTGTCGAATACCGTTTTCACGATCTTGTAGACGAGGTCGTCGGGCACATCCTTTTGCGCGACCGCAAAATTGAAGAGCCCAACCGTTTGATAGTCGCGAGCCAAAGAAGAATACGTTCCGGTCGGGACTGTGGACCGCGATATCTCCGGCAGCGCTTTTCGGATTAAGGCAATCTGGTCAGCGGATGGCTGGACGAAATCAACGGGCTCCGCCGCAATCAGCTCAGTAAGCGCCGGGGTGGGTACTCCAGAGGCCAAGACGATTGCTTCTACATCGCCTGATTTTAGTTGCGACGTCATGCTTTCGTACGCGCCAAAGCGCACGGCAGTCTTGATATCGAGAGCGTTGAATATCCTTGGCAGATAAATGCCCGCCGTTCCGGCGCGCGGACCGGCACCAATGTGCAACCCAGCCAGATCCTCGAGCCAATTAAGGCGAAGGCGCTTCGCTGCCACAAACTGAAACGCTGTGTCGTACATCGGGAATAACACCCGCATGGAACGGTATTGCGTTCCTTTGGTCCAATCGCTTCCGTTCCATGCCTGCAGGCCGACGCCCCTCATAATTAACGCAAGCGTCGCCTGTTTCCTTTCAAGCAGTAAGACATTCTGCGCTGGGCCCTGAGTTGATTGTGCCGTAACCTCTTGTCCCAATTCGCGGGCCAGAATGCGAGCGAGCCCTTGGCCATAAGCCTGATAAGACCCGCCGGGCGACCCCGTCGCGATTGTGATCAGCTCGGCCGCAGGGGCATCCTCGCAGACCGCCATGCCGATAAGAACGAGCGCGGCAATGAATGCATAAGCAGCTCGGCGCATGGCGGTCATCTTCTGGCAACCTTCCGCTGTCATTGGGTCTGGGCGACCGGAATGGGAATCCCGATCTCACGATAATAACGCTCCGCTCCCGGATGCAGCGGGAGAACCGTGTCACGGCTGATATTCGCGGGAACGGTCTCTTTGGCCGACGATTGGGCCTTCACCAGCTCGTCGCCGTGGTCGAACACCGCTTTCACGATCTTGTAGACGAGGTCGTCGGGCAGATCTTTATGCGCGACGGCAAAATTGAAGAGACCCATCGTCTGATAGTCGCGAGCCAAGGAGGCATACGTGCCGGCCGGAACGGTGGACCGAGTAATTTCCGGTATTTCTTTGCGGATTGCGGCGATCTGCTCGGGGGAGGGTTGGATGAAGTCAACTAGGTCCACTGCAATCAGCTCGGTAAGCGCCGGGGTAGGAAATCCGGCGGCAAACACGATCGCATCGAGCTCTCCCGATTTGAGTTGCGAGGCCATGCTTTCCCACGCACCAAACCGAATGTTCGCCTTGATGTCGAGAGTCGTAAGCAGAATGGGCAGATAAGTGCCACCGGTTCCAGCGCGCGGTCCGGCGCCGATGCGTAACCCGGCGAGGTCCTCGAGCCAATTGATCCGAAGACGCTTCGCCGCGACGAACTGAAAAGCCGTGTCGTACATCGGGAATATCACCCGCATGGAACGATGGCGCGCACCCTTGGTCCAATCGGCGCCATTCCAGGCCTGCAGGGCGACACCCATCGTCGTAAAGGCGAGCATCATCTGCTTGTTTTCGAGCAGCGTGATATTTTGCGCCGGGCCTTGCGTTGACTGTGCGGTGACCTCTTGTCCCAGCTCGCGCGACAGAATGCGAGCGAGGCCCTGACCGTAAGCCAGATAAGGTCCGCCCGGCGACGCCGTGCCGATGATGATGGGCTCGGCGGCACGGGCATCCTCGCGGGCTCCCATACCGACAAGAATGACGATAGCAAGAAGCGCACATGTGGCACGGAACGTATTGGTCATTTGCTTGCAACCCTTCTGCGAAGCTTCAATCGTCCGACCTTGTCGCTTGGCCGTGTGCTCATAAATCCGGCTCGGTGAGCGTGGCTCAATGTACGCTCCGCTCCGAAAGTGATCAAATTGCTGCGCGGCTGCAAAATGACGCGATGTGCCAGGAGCCGACATTAGCGCGGAGCCGACATTAGCGCGCTTACTCGATCACCGCGCCGGCGCGCACCAAGACTGCGGTGGGACGTCCATACCCAGGCGCTTCGCAGTTCGCAGGTTCAAAACCAACTCGAACTTAGCCGACTGCAGTCACAGATCGCGCCGATCGTGTCGGACAACGCCTGGGCGGAGACCCCATCCAAACCGCTCACGTGGGTAGGACCTTCCAGCGAAAGAGTCTGCCCGAGGACAATCATCATTCATCGGCACAGGGCGTAAAGCAGCCGGAGGTCCTACAGAGAAGTTCTTAGGTCATATGACCAAAGTCTTAGTTGGGCGATACCGGCATGAATTTGACATCTCCCGTGGAGGACCACCGTCAGGCGATTACAATTTCAGCACACAGGTCTCGCCAAGAACGCGCAAGTGAGTAGAATCTCCATGCAATGGAGAATGCGGGAGACCTTCGTATGAAGGTTCTTATTGCCGACGACCACGCATTGATTCGCGAGGCGTTGCACGCTGTCTTGAAAGAACTGAAGCGCGAGACCGTCATATTTGAAGCTTCGAACAGCCGTCAGGCGATGCGAATAGTCGAGGAACACCCCGATCTCAGCCTCATTCTGCTTGATATCAATTTGCCTGATCGAGATGGTTTCTCCGTCCTCGGCGAGCTGCGCGAGCGCGATGCGACCATTGCAATCATCGTTCTCTCGGCCGTGGATGACCAAGACACCGTCAAACGCGCTTTCAAACTCGGCGCTCTGGGTTTCATCCCGAAAACGACGGAGCGCGAGGTCATGCTCAACGCCATTCAGTTGGTGCTCTCCGGCGGTATCTACATTCCCTCGGAAATTCTCGACCGTGAGCAGACGACGTCTCCGCGGCCTGCAAACAAATTGTCGACACGCGAACTTCTGAGCGATCTCGGGTTGACGGGTCGACAGATCGAGGTGCTTGCGCTTTTGATGCAAGGAAAGAGCAACAAGGTCATTGCCAACACCCTCAATATGGGCGTGCCGACGGTGAAGAACCAAATCACAGTCGTTCTCAAGGCACTCAAGGTAACGAGCCGCACCGAGGCAGTGATAAAAGTGGGAAAAATGGGCTGGGAATTGCCGTCGAACTCCGAGTCATAAAGCCGATCTCTTCAACGCCCTCGCGGTGTCTCTCCTGTCGTCATCGCCCTTGAAGAGCTGATGCATGACGGCGCGGAGCCGCATCGGGTCGACGGGCTTGTGGAGCAACGTATAGCCTTTATCCCTGGCGTCACGTAATCGCTCGGGCGCCGTATCGCCGCTGATGAGAATAGCTGGAATCGATGCGCCGAACGCGGCATCAATCCGCTCGATTGCTTCGATCCCGGTCTTTCCATTCGCCAGATGATAATCCGAGATGATGAGGTCGGGGCGTTGTTCGCGCTCGGTGAGCTGGATCAATGCGGCTTCGTCGGACGCCGCGGTAACGACGGAGCATCCCCATTTGCCGAGCAATGCACTCGTTCCCTCCAGCACGATTGGAGCGTCGTCAATGATGAGAATGACCTTGCCTTCGACCGCGAAGGCGGCGGGATGGAGTGAGCGGACGGTCTCGACGGACGCAACGCCTTCGGCCGCCACCGGAACCAGGATTGTGAATCGCGAGCCTCGGCCCACGGTCGAGGTCAATTCGATGTCATGGTTGAGAAGCCGGCGAAGCCTGTCGACAATGGCTAGGCCGAGTCCCAGGCCGCCGTACCGATCTCGTTCTTGAGTGGGAAGCTGAAAGAACTCGCCGAAGATATTCTGCCTGTGACCCTCGGGAATGCCGGGACCGCTGTCCCAAACTTCGATACGCAACATGTCACCGCGCCGACGACATCCGACGGTGATCCCGCCACGCGATGTATAGCGCATGGCATTGGATACCAGATTGAGCAGTATGCGTTCGAGCAGCAGGGCGTCGCTCCGCACCCAGGCGTTACTTCGCATGACCCGTAGACGCAAGCCTTTTTCGCGCGCGGCCTGATCGAATGTCGTCTCGATTTTTTGCAACAGACGGGCAATCGAGAAATCAACGATCTTGGGGGTGAGGACTCCGGCATCGAGCTTGGAAATGTCGAGGAGCGAATTGAACATTTCGTTCATCTCCCCGACCGCTGCATGGACCCGCTCGATCGTCTTTGCCCTTTCCCGTGGTTTGAGCGGAAGGCGCAGCTGGGCAACGAACAGCCCTAATGCATGTAATGGCTGTCGCAAATCGTGGCTCGCCATGGCAAGGAAGCGGGATTTTGCCGTATTGGCGAGCTCGAGTTCCGACGTGCGGGCGCGCAATTCGCTGAGCAGTCGCGTGTTCTCGATGGCGATGACGGCCTGGGCAGCGAAGTTCTGCACCAGCGCGACCTGCTTGTCGGTAAACGGCCGGACTTCCTGACGGTAGATGACGATGCTGCCGATCAGCACATCGTCCTTGAGCATCGGCACGCCAAGCGTGGTGCGCGCGCCGCTGAGCTTGACGACCATGCTGGTTTCAGCGCCGGCGTCCCAGTGGACCACCTCCTTTGTCTGCAACAGACGGCCATTGGTGGTATTCGGGCCGGGCTGGAAGCGCCCGCGTTGGCTGAGGAACTCGCCGAATTCCGGCACCAAGCCGAGCGTGACCGCGGGGTTAAATACCCCGTGCTCATTGAGGAACAGGACCCCAACCTTCGCCTCGCAAATCCGCACTGCGTTTTCCAGCATCGCCCGGAACACCGGCTGCAGCTCGCCCGGCGAGCTTGAGATGACCTGCAAGACCTCGGAAGTCGCCGCCTGCTGTTCCAAGGCCTCTTTTTCAGTGCCGGCGCGTCGCGATACCTCGTCCCGCAATGCTTGATTGGCGGCCGCAAGCTCCGCGGTGCGCATGTCCACCCGACGATCCAATTCCGTATGCGCTCGATGCAGATTTTCCTCGATCGTTTTCCGCATCGCGACATCGGCACTGAGTGCCAGGCTTGGAACGCTGACGCTGATCAAGAACACAAGGACTGAAAGAAGCGAGTCGTTCAGGCTGGCGGCGGCGAATGGTCCAGTGCCCGAAAACGTTCCCCAAATCGAAAAGCCGGCAAGGACCAACGATGCGACGGCCGTGTCGCGAGGACCGCGGCGCAATGCGGCCCACAACAGCGGCAGGACCGCAAGAAAGCCCAATGCGCCCGGTGCAGCGACGATTTGCACATGAGCGCCGAACGCAATAAATCCGACAGCGACAGCCAAGGCGATGACAGCGGCGGATTTGATCAACTCGGTGCGAGTGAATGCGCGCGCGCCGCTCAGCGCCCAAAGGACGACGACCGGCGTCACAACCAGCGCGCCGATCATGTCCCCCAACCACCAGGTGAGCCAGATATCGGCAAAATTGGCCCACTCTGCACGGCCGGCAATTGCCAAAGTGGTGGTTCCCACGGTAGCGCTGATCGGGGTCGCCAGCACGACGCAAATGACGGCGAATTTTGCCACCGTACTGGGAGTCGAAAATGTATCGCGCCCGTTGGCCCAGACATTGATCAACGCCGCGCCGACCAGCGCTTCAAGCGAGTTGCCGGTTGCAATCGAAATCGCTGTACCGATCGAGCCGGCGGCGGTGGCATTGGCGATAATCGCGGCGAGGAATATTGCCGGCCAGACTCGATATCCCCACAGCACGATCGCAGCGAGGGCAAAACCGGTCGCGGGCCAAACGGACGAGGCGCTGGGATGAATCAGCGCCAGGGCGAGACCGCTCTTGGCGAGGACGAAATAGGTCAGCCCGATACCGATCAGGCCGGCAATATAGTTCAATCCTCCCCGCCGACTGGTTCGCGGGGCAATCGGATGTCGATCCGAAACTGTCGAAGTCATCGCCTACATGCCGGGGTTCTCGATGACGAAAGACTTGCCAAACCGTCGCTCGAGTTTCCGCGCGATCGCGCGCGCAATCATATCGGTTCCTCGGCCCGGAGCGAAGGGCACCTGGATCGTTAGGCTATGGATCGGAAAATCCGGGCAGCGGCATGATGCGGGAACGAGACAGGCAGGATGAGCACGATGATGGCCCAATGGAGCACGAGGCGAGTTTTTTCCTCACTGCTTCATCTGCTGCGCGATCTGCTCGATCGCCGGTTTCCACAATATCTGCTGGTCGCGAATGAATGCCGTCAGCTCGTCAGGCGACATCGGGCGGGCAAACGATCCGCGGGCGGCAAGCGGCTCCCTGACGTCGGCCATTTCGAGCGCTGCGCGCAGGGCTTCGCTCGCCTCGGCGATGATCGGCTCCGGCGTACGGTTCGGTGCCAACACTGCCAGCCAGCTGGAGGCGATGAGATCGGGAACCGTTTCGGCGATGGTCGGCAGCTCCGGGACACTCGGCAGACGCCGTGCCGCGCCCACTGCGAGCGGCACGAGACTGCCTGCTTGAAACGCCGGCACGAGGCCGGTGTAGCCGTCGATCATGATCGGGATGCGACCAGCATAGACATCAGCGATCGCCTGGGCGGAGTTGCCGCTGTAGGGCACCATCTGCAGTTTGATACCGGTGCGCCGTTGCAGTAGCTCGCCGGTCAAATGCGTGAGGCGGCCGACGCCAGTCACTGAGTAGGAGAGCTCGCCAGGCTTTTTTCTTGCCAGATCGATCAACTCCGGCAGGGTCTTGATTCCGAGTTGCGGCGACACAGCGATGACCAGCAACTGCTCGAACGCATAACCGACTGCCGCGAAGTCGCGCGGCACCATCAGCGGCAGATTTGGCGCCTTCCCCGGCACGGCGAGGAATACTGAGAGAGTCGGCGCGTAGAGCGTATAGCCGTCAGGCGCGGCCTGCGACGCGACCGCCGCCGATATGGAGCCGGCGGCCCCGGGCTGATTCACGATCACGACCTGCTGCTTCCAGTAGCGGCTCATGCCATCCGCGACGATGCGCAGACCGGTGTCGACGGCGCTGCCTGGCCCGGAATCGGAAATCAGCCTTATCGGGTTATTTGGATAATCGGTTTGTGCCGACGCCGCATCCGTTGCCACGAAGGCAAGCAGGAGCAGGCCCGCCATCTTGACACACTGTCGGTGCATATTTCCTCGTCGTGCAAGCCTGCATGCCCTGCAATAACTCGGCCAATTTCCGGCGCGCTCAGATCTTCTCGCCGATGCCACCGCTTGTGCGGTTTTCAATCTTGCCTTCTCAGTTGCCCAACGTCGCGGTCGGCGGAAGAGCGATGCCGGCCTCGCGATAGTAGCGAACAGCCCCTGGATGAAGTGGGAGCATTGTATTGCGATCTATATTGGCCGGAATTGTCTCTTTCGCGGACGATTGGGCTTTTATCAACTCGTCGCGATTGTCGAAGACTGCACCGACAATTTTGTAGATCAAATCGTCCGGCAGGTCCTTGTGCGCGACCGCAAAGTTATAGACCCCAATCGTGTGATAATCGTGGGTCCGAGAACGATAGGTGCCGCCAGGAACCAAGGACGGCGTGATTTCCGGCATCTTGTTTCTCACGATTGAACTTTGCTCGGACGAAGGTTGTACGAAATCGAGTGACTGCTTGGCATCGAGTTCGGCCAGCGCGGGGATCGGGAATCCGCTAGCAATGACCCCTCCGTCGAGTTTGCCGTCGGCCATCTGCGAAGCCAATTGTTCGATAGCTCCAAAGCGAATGTCGGTGGCGATGCCGAGTAATTTGAGAATCTCAGGGACATAGGTGCCGCTTGTGCCCGCGCGGGGACCAACGCCGATTCGCAACCCGGCGAGATCGTCGAGCGACTTGATCGCAAGGCGCTTCAGCACGGCGAACTGAAACGCGCTGTCGTACATCGGAAATATGACACGCATGGAGCGATATCGGATGCCTTTCGCCCAATCGACTCCGTTCCACCCTTGCAATGCAACGCCCATGGTGACGAAGCCGAGCATGGCTTCTCTCTTTTCCATGAGCACGATGTTTTGGGCCGGCCCCTGAGTCACTTGCGCGGTGACGTCGATCCGCAACGTGCGGGTCAATATCCGCGCCAAACCCTCGCCATAGGCGCCCTGGGCCCCACCCGGCGAGGCGGTCCCCATGGTGATGGAACGCGGCCAATTCGTCGCTTGGGTCCGAGCCGATTCGCTCGAAGCCGGTATCGAAGCCACCAGCGCCGCGACCAAGGACAACACGCCGATAAGATTCGGCACGCCTCGGCGCCTGCGGTCAATCGGCCGGCCAACATCCTGCGCCATCGCTAGAGTACTTTGTTGGCACTGACCGCCATGGGTATCGCCCTTGTCGATCGAGCACGGTGGGTCAATTGGTCGTTCCGAGTGCCGGGGCCGGGACCGCAATTCCCTTTTCGCGGTAGTAGCGCAGTGCCCCCGGATGCAGCGGGAAAAGCGTATTGCGCTCGATATTTTCAGGAACGGTTTCCTTTGCCAGCGGATGCGCCTTCACCAGTTCCGCGTGGTTGTCGAACACCGCCTTGACGAGTCGATAGACTAGATCTTCGGAAAGGTCTTTGTGGGCGACCGCAAAGTTATACAGCCCGATGGTCGGATAATCCTTGGTTAAGGACCGATATGTCCCGGCCGGGATTGTGGAGGGAGTGATTTCCGGAAGCTGCTTTCTAATGCTGGCTATTTGTTCCGGACTGGGCACGATAAAGTCTACGATTTGCTGACTATCCAGCTGTGCAAGAACGGGAAACGGCGCTCCGATAGCGGCGGCTGCTCCGTCAAGCTCGCGCTCTGCCAGTTGCTGACCAAGATTGTCCCAAGCGCCATGCTCGACGCGGGCAGGAATTCCGAGAACCTTGAAAACCTGTTCGACGTAAGCGCCACTGGTCCCGCCGCGCGGCCCCCCACCGATCCGCAAGCCCGTGAAATTGTCGAGCGACTTTGCAGCAACGCGTTTGTGCAGCACGAATTGAAACGCCGTGTCGTACAGCGGGAACATGACGCGCATCGAGCGATAGTGAGTTCCCTTCGCCCAATCACTGCCGTTCCAGCCCTGCAAGCTCGGACCGACATTGATGAAAGCGAGCATAGTTTGCCGCTTTTCGAGCAGAATGACATTTTGCACAGCGCCCTGGGTCGGTTCCGCCGTAACCTCGATCTGCAATGCGCGAGACAAAATCGGGGCCAAGGCTTGGCCGTAGACGAGATAGACCCCGCCCGGAGATGCCGTGGCCAGCGCGATGCTACGAGGCGCGGCCTCTTGCGCCATTGCCACGTTAGCGGCAGCCAGAGCAGACATCAGAAGCGCCAAAGCGAGAGCCCAGGCACCGACCTGTTTCACTGGCGTCTCCTCCCCTGGCGCGGCCGATCGATTGTATTTTAGCGGATCCGGTTGTAAAAGGCGACTGCCCGATATCAGGCCCCTCGCGTTCCGTTTCGACCCTCGGGCCATATTCTACCGGAGGAGGTACGAGGATCGCTGATGGCGGGCTCGCAAGCTGGACATCGCGAGAGCGCTCAGTTCGAAACCTCAATCGCGGATTCTCGCGACAGGTCCGGCGAAGAGGCTGCCGTCTCGAAGAAAAGGATCGGGCTCGGCCTGAAAGGCCGGCTTCAACTCGCCTTCGGTGCGATCACATTGCTCGTCGTCATCGCCACGGGGGTCGGACTTTATGCCTTCTTCCAGGTTGGCAAGTCGCTGCAACGAATCACCGAGGAAGCGCTGCCTCCGGCGCTCGCCGCCAGCGAGCTCTCGATCAGGGCAGAATTCATTGTCGGCGTCGGACCGGCTCTTCTGGCTTCGAACAACATTGACGAGATCAACAGGCTTTCCGCTTCCGTCTCCCGCGAGCTCGCAAACGTTACCAAACTCCTCGATCAGCTGCGGCGCGCTGATCTCGAGAAGGCCGTGCTCGACGCGATCGGCGAAATCATTTCGAATCTCGGCGCCAACCTCGCGCTCCTGCAGACAACTACCTTGGAGAAAGTGTCCGCAGAGACCAAGCGCGAAGCCATGGTCGAAGCCACATTCGCGGCGCATCGAGAATTCGATGCCATCTGGGAGCCGCGCTTTGCCGACATCAGGGGCAAGGTCTTGCGGCTGCAGCGCGCTCTCGTATCCCCGAACGAGTCGCAGCAAGACCGTCGCGCCGAGTTGAACAATCTCGATCAGGCGATCCTCGCGTTGTTGCCGCTGGAGCAGATCAGGCGCGACTTCAGCATGACGTTCGAGACCGCCCTTCGTGCATCGACAACAAGCAATCCGCAGGAGCTCGCGGAATTCAGAAATGAGGCGCAACGCTCGATCCGCTCGATCGATGGCCTCGTCTCAGACATCGACCCGGATTTATCGACGGAGCTGTTCCGGCCGATTGCCCGGCTTCGCGCCAACGTCAAGGGTGAGACGAATATCTTCGGCTTGCGCCAGACCGAAATCGAGACCACGGCCCAGAGCAAGCAGCTCATCGCAGAGAACGCCGCGCTTTCCGCCCATCTGCATAACTCCGTCGAACAGGTGCTCACCAGCTCGCGCGAGGACATCGACACCGCGGCGCTGGTCGCCACGCGGGCGCAGCAATTCAATACGAACGTTCTTCTCTCCGTGTCCGCCCTAGCCGTGATCAGTTCGCTTCTGATCGTTTGGCTTTACGTCGGCCGCAGCATCGTGGCCCGGCTGACGCAGTTGAGCAGCGCCATGCTGGCGATCGCCGCCGGACGGCGCGAAATCCCCGTTCCCGCGACCGGGTCGGACGAAGTTGCCGCGATGGGGCGCGCTGTCGAGGTTTTCCGGCAAAACGCCATCGAGCTCGACCATTTGCTGGCAGAACGCGCCAACGCCGCCATCCGCCTGGAAAAGCTCGTGGAGGAGCGCACATCCGAACTGCAACGGCGCGGAGCGGTCCTGCGTGTCACCTTCGACAACATGGAACATGGCGTACTGATGTTCGACCGCGAACTGAAGCTCGCCGCTTGGAACCGGCAGGTCATGGAGTTGCTCGAGCTGCCTCAAGCATTCCTCGAAAGCGAACCCGGATATGACGATTACCTTCACTTCCTGGTCGAGCGTGGCGAGTATGCGTCGGGCGACATCGAAGCCGAAGTGCGCCGGCTCACCGCCAACATCGCGCGGGATTACAGATGGGAGCGTACCCGTCCCGACGGCACCGTCCTGGAGATACGGCACAGTGGTTTGCCGGAAGGCGGATGCATCATCATCTACACTGATATCACCGAGCGCAAGCGCTACGAAGAGGCGCTCACCGCCGCGCGCGACCAGGCCGAGGCGATGAGCCTCACCAAGTCGGCGTTCCTCACCAACATGTCGCATGAACTGCGCACGCCGCTGAATGCGATCATCGGCGTCACCGAGATGCTGCAAGAGGATGCCCGCGATCTCAAGCGGGATGATGAACTAGAGCCGCTCAATCGCGTGAGCAGCGCCGCCCGACACCTGCTCGCCTTGATCAACGATATTCTCGATCTCTCCAAGATCGAAGCTGGGCGGATGGAGTTGAACCTAGAGACCTTCTCGATCGCGCCGTTGATCGATGATGTCGTGAAGACGTTCGAGACGCTCGCGGCGAACAACGGCAACCGAATCGTGGTGGATTGCGACCCGGCGACGAAGTCGATTCACGCTGACCAAATGCGCGTTCGGCAGACGCTGTTGAACCTCGTCAGCAATGCCAACAAGTTCACCGAGCGCGGCACGCTGACGATCCGTGCACGGCGCCGGGAAATCGATAACCGGGAATGGGCTGAAATCGCGGTGACGGATACCGGCATTGGTATGACGCCTGCACAAATGGAAAAATTGTTCCAGGAATTCTCCCAGGTCGACTCTTCCACCACCCGCAAATACGGGGGAACCGGCCTCGGCCTCGCGATCAGTCAGCGGTTCTGCCGGATGATGGGCGGAGACATTTCAGTACAAAGCGAGGCCGGCCGCGGGTCGACTTTCACGATCACCTTACCGGCAAATGTTGTGGGCATCGACGCGGCTGCCGCGCCCGAGACGACGCCGCGGATGCCCGCAGCGGCGATTTCCCGCGACGCTCCGCTGATTGTGGTCGCCGATGACGATCGCACAGTGCGTGACGTGGTCGCACGTTTTCTCGAGCGCGAGGGCTTCTCCGTCGCGCTCGCTGACGGCGGTCAGCAAGCGCTTCGACTGGTGCGCGAGTTGCACCCGGACGCAATAACGCTCGACGTGATCATGCCGGACCTCGACGGATGGACGGTGCTCGCCGCCATCAAGGGCGACCCGACGCTTGCGGACATCCCCGTCGTCCTCCTGACAATTGTCGACGAGAAAAATCGCGGATATTCGCTCGGCGCCGTCGAATATCTGGTCAAGCCCGTAGATCGTGAGAAGCTGACCCAAACACTGCGGAGAATATGTGGTTCGGTCCGCGGGCGCGTTCTTTTGGTCGATGACGACGATATCATCAGACGTCAGATGCGCCTCCACCTCCAGCACAACGGATGGGATCTCTCCGAGGCGGAGAACGGCCGGATCGCGCTGGCGCGCCTCGAGGAGGCCCGCCCGGACGCGATTATTCTCGATCTCATCATGCCCGAAATGGATGGCTTCGAGTTCGTCGACGAAATGCGCCGTCGGCCGGAGTGGCACGACATTCCGGTCATAGTGGTTACCAGCAAGGACCTGACGGCGGAGGACCGCAGCCGTCTCAATGGGGGCGTCGAGCGCATCATTCACAAGACCGGACGCGACGAGACCCTACGCGAGGTTCGCGATGTCTTGAGCAAATTGCTCGAGCGCGAGCGCGGCAGGAAGCCTGCGGAGGCTTGAACGAAAGATTTAGCATATCAAAGGTGAAACGGTCCTTGGCAGCAAGGACTGAAAGCCACAACGACAAATGCATGTGAAAGGGACCCTCGCTATGATCGAAGATGCGCAGGCGCGCCAGCGGTCCAACTATCGACCTGTCGCGTTACGCCTTGCTTTATGTGCAGCCTTTCTGCTGTGCGGCTCGATTGCCCGTGCGCAGTCCGTGGCGTTCATAAATCCGGGAAAGTCCGACGAAATCTACTGGGCGACCGCCACTCAAGGCATGCAGGCCGTCGCGAAGAGCCTCGGTATGACGTTCGAAGTGCAGTACGCCCAACGCGAACATCTCAAGACCCTCGAGATCGCCCGCGAAATGGTTGCACGCCCCGCCGACAAGCGGCCCGAGTACATCGTGATCACCAACGATTATGCCGTGGGAGCTGAGCTTTTGAGGATCATCGACGGCGCCGGCGTGAAGAGCTTTCTCGCCTATAGCTCGATCCCGCTCGACCAGCGCAGTGACGTCGGCGCACCCCGCGCCAAGTACAAAGGCTGGCTCGGCTCGCTGGAGCCGCAGGCGGAGGACGCCGGCTATCTGACGGCGCGCGCGCTGATCGAGCGCGGCAAGAAAGAAAAGGCATTCGCGCCCGACGGCAAGCTTCACATGCTGGCGATTGCCGGGGATCGCTCGACACCCTCATCTATCAATCGCAATCAGGGCATGCGCCGCGCGGTCGACGAAGATCGGATGGTCGTTCTCGAACAGGAGGTTTACGCGGCGTGGACTCGAGAAAAAGCCGCCGAACAGGCCGAATGGCTCTACCAGCGCTATCCCGATGCCAAGCTCATCTGGGCGGGCAACGATCTCATGGCATTCGGCGCGATGACGGCTTGGGAAAAGCGCGGCGGCAAGCCCGGCGTGGACGCGTGGTTCAGCGGCGTCAACACCTCGACCGAGGCGCTCGAAGCGATCAAATCGGGGCGCCTGACCTCGCTCGCCGGCGGCCACTTCATCACCGGCGCCTGGGCGCTGGTGATGATTTACGACTACCATCACGGCCGCGACTTCGCCGGCGAGGGGCTCGAGCTCCAGCGTCCAATGTTTGCCGAGTTCACTCCGCCGCTCGCGGATCGTTATATCGAGCGATTCAGCGGCGGCTTTGATGGGGTCGACTTCAGCCGCTACAGCAAGGTGAAAAATCCGCAGCTCAAGAACTACAACTTTGGCTTTGCGCAATTGCTGGAGGCAAAACCCTAAACGCATGACCGACGTTCAGAAGCGGTCTACACCGCGTCGCTTCCGGTCGCTCGCCAATACGCTCATCCGCTCGATCGCGGTGGCAGGCGCGCTTTGCACGCTCGCGGTCGCTACGCTCCAGATCGCCCTCACATATCGCGAGCATCGCCGAAACTTCGAAGCCGAAGTCCGATCCATCGCGCGCGTGAACGTTCCCCTCCTGTCGGTCAACCTCTGGGACATCGAGCCAGATGCGATTCGCCGGCAGTTGCAATTGATTGCCGAGCGGCCGCAAATCGCATACGTCGCGCTGGAGGCCGCAACCGGCCAGCGTTTCGAAAGCGGCAGCGCGAGCCGCCGCGGCGACGCGGGTACGGTGATCCTGGACATTCCCTACCCCGAAGGTAAGCCAGGGCGGCTCGGTACCCTGCAACTCGTCCCCAACGTCGA
>Ga0099830_10000821_pt1 | contig 14757 bp, 21 predicted proteins | sample CZO8metaG_4_FD_79337 | JGI IMG/M metagenome (GOLD analysis project Ga0099830, IMG submission 79337) | Vadose zone soil microbial communities from the Eel River Critical Zone Observatory, Northern California, USA - CZOApr15con2H3.8 metaG | ecosystem: Environmental > Terrestrial > Soil > Vadose...
GCCGGAGGTGCGGCGAGCATGGCAGCAGAAAGCCATTGACCTGTCAAAAGAGACCACTCCTACTATCAAGACACGCAGCCTTGAGGCACTTGAGCGGATCATTGGGGCACTACGCCATCTTGCGCCCAAGCTGCCTGCGATTGATGCACCATTGTTTGAACAATACTTTCTTGCGGAACTTTCCAAACCAGAATATGCTCTGGATGTGTTCCTGCCGCTTGTTCTGCACACTGCATGCGAGGTATCTCCCGACACCCCCAGCTATACCATATACCGGCAGACGCCTGTAGTCTCCAACGGAGTTGTGAAACTGGAGGAAAGCCGCACCTTTGACCTTCAGCTGTATACCTTAGCCCTGTACCGGGGCATTGCCGCCCGTCTCCCAGCGCAGCTGGGGCAGCTGACCGCCTTTCTGCGGTTTCTTGCCCTCCTCTACTGCGCGCAGCTTGCGCTCAACCAGAACCCGCTGTATACAATGGACAGCGGAGAATACGAGCCAAACGTTCATACCCAAACTCACTTTCTCACCACTCCCCGCCAGTCCCCAACTGAGATGGAAGGCCTGATGAAGGGGGAGCTTATCAACCTTGATCCCTGGACTGCCTGGTGCCGCGTGCAAGACTTGTCCGCCCCGCCGGGCGAAAAAATCAAGAAGTATAAAATACAGATTCCCAATCCGCAGCCGCTCGTGACAGGCAGTACCCTGGAAGAACGGATTGACCGGATACGAGACCAGTCGCGACTGCTGATTGCACCCCGGCAGGCATCCGTTGTGGAAGCGGAAATACGGGGCAGAGTGGCTCTTTTGCGACAGCAGGCCAAAGCAGCAGGAGACACAGTGGCCGCGCTTCCCGGTGTGCCGCCAGCAGCACAGGAGGAGCAGGAGAAAAAAACCAGCCAGCGCCGACATCGCACTGGCCAGGAGCCGTAAGGATATTACAATGGCACTCACTGTTGCAGAAGCAATCGTAACAAGTGACCTGTAATGATTAACACAAGGAGCGAAAAAATACGATCCATGTCCTGCCGGAATATATAAAATAGCCACAGAAAGCTCCCAATCTGTGCAAAATAGTCATATGATACGTTTGAAAAGTAAGCAGTCTAAAACCGGCCTGTAAAGGCTTGCATTTTTGTTGACTAAGTTGCATAATTGTTAGTAACGCTACGCAAAGTGAAGGTATGACATGCAGAAAGAGTTATATTATACGGTTGAGGAAGCAGCCGCGATCCTGCGGGTTCACCCCAATACAGTGAGAGAGTGGTGCGAGGACGGTACACTGACAGGTGCCAGGAAATTCGGCAGGAAATGGCTCATACCACGCACTAGCGTAGACCCGGAACCTAAAGACCGGGAAAGAGGAAAAGGTAAAACGTAGACAGATCAACCGCAACTACCCCGGGAATGTGGAGTGTTCAACCCAGCAAGGAGCACGCAAAGTGAGCCAAGTTGAAAGCACATATGTCAAAAAGGAGGGTGCCGGAGGAAAAATCGCCGCCTGGTTCACTTTTACTTCGACAGCCATCCTCCTTATAATCACCATTGCTCTGATCATCCGCAATTGGAACGCGCTTCCCGTAGTCGGTTTTGCTATCCTCCTGCTCCTCTTCGGTTGCGCTGCCCTTGGCGTTATCTACGGAATTATCCGGGTCATCCTTGATCTGCGGGCAAGACACCAAACATTGCGCATAGAGCGGGAAAAACACGAAGCAGAGCTGGCCCGGACAACGCACGAAATGGAGATACAGCGACGGGAGTTTGCCCTCAAGCAGCACCTCCTCTTAACCCGCGTGGGAGCAGATGAACGCGGGAACCCACCCTACCTGCTAAACCTGCCCGCGGGAACCCGCATCACAGCGCTTCCTTCATATAATGCCGCCTCCCGCCAGCAACAAGCACAGTTACCAGCCGCCAGCCCCTCCCCGGAACTGCCCGGCCACTACGATCTTCTGCAGGTGTATAAAAACCACGACATCACCCCGGACAGCCTGTTTCTTGGGAAAGGAGCGGGAGATGAATATTTTTTCATCAACGCCAATGATCTTTGCCACGGCGCGTTTTCAGCCATGACCGGCGGCGGGAAAACCATTGTCGAACGCGGGATTATCTCGCAGCTTCTCTGCATCGGACATAAGGTCATCCTGGCTGATTTGAAGTTTGCCCTGGTTACCGAAAGCGGGCTTGACTACCGGCCGCTGGCGAAAAAAATGCTCAGCCAGGAGCAGCTAATGATAGACGGGAGCCGCGCGCTCCCTTGCCTCCTGCGCCGCGAGGATGAGATAGCCAGGCTCCTGCACTGGCTCGCGTATGATGAAATGGAACGGCGCATAGACATGCGGGTCAACGGCAATTTCAGCTACGAAACGCTTGACGTTTTTCTCGAGGAACTCATCGCCTTAATCAGTTCCCACCCTGAAGCAGTGGCAGACATCACCCGGATTATTGCCCTGGGCCGGGAACTCCGTTTGAACCTTTTTACCGCCGCGCAAAATTTTCTGGTGAAAGATACCAGGCTCTCAGGAGGAGCAAGGGAGAACTTTCAAACCGCCTACTTCTTGGGAGGAGACGACTACTCCGGAGCGCTCCTTTTGGACATGCAGAAAAAAGCGCTGACTGATTTTCTGCGGGAGCGCAACATAGTGTTAGGCAAAGGCATAGGCATGCTGCGAAACAATGTCCGGGTCCCGCAGGCAACGCTGGTGAGACTCGGGTTTGCGTCAAACGAAAGCGTGTACTACCTCCACGGCAGGGCAGACAACTTTACTCTTCTGCCGGAGCAAACAGGCCGCCACACACCGTTTACCCTGGTCAGGCCGGATCAGCCGGCACCCGCAACAGAAAAACTTGAAAACATGAAACTTGCCAGGGCGCGGGAACTTTGGAGCCAGGGACACACCAGCGACAGAAAACTTATGGCAGCAATGGACATCACCCTTTACGAAGCGAACAAAATAGCCGGCATCCTGCGGGCAGAGGAGCGTGTGATGGTGAATGAATGATTGAGCAGTGAACGCCCTGCATCTGCTAGCACAAAACACAGGAGTGGTGCAATTCAATCAATCATTCACAAGCCGTAAGTGCCAGGAGGGAGAAATGGACAATACTATCCGGAAGGTCAGGACAGATGATTTCGTCTTCGTCTACAACACAACTGACGGCCACCTCAGAATCACTTATGAAGATGTTGACCGGGACGTGACAGTCATCCTGTTTGCTCACGAAGTTTTAGCAATGCTTGAATTGCTGGCAGAGTGCCGGGAGACAGTCTACCACAAGGCGCAGGAAAGAAGGCAGCAATGAGCCTAACCGAACGGAAGCCGGGCAGATGGACGGCCTTTGTCAGCCTGAACTGGTACGACGGGTTCATCGAGTTTCTTTTCAAATTCGCCGCAAAGACGAGCGAACTCCTCCTTGCCGCAGGCCTGATTGTTTCCGCAGCAGATTTTTTAACCGACGGCCATGTGATGGCTGGAAACGACACCCTGTCCAGTATTTGGGCCTGGAACCAGGCGATCGCGATTGAAAGCAGCGCCGGAGTCATACTCGTCTACGGGCTTGAGTCACGCAAGCAGCGCGACTACGTGAAAACCGGCTTTTACGCGGTGCTCGGAGCCATGCTCGCAATTGTCGCCGGTATCATGCTCTATATCCAAATCGCCGCGCACTCGCTTACCCTGACCGAGGCAGCAGCAACGCTCAGGCTGGGCATAAACCCGCAAACCATGGCACTGCTCCGCTCCATTGTCTGTATCGGTTTCATCGTGCTCTCCCGGACAAAAACCATGACTTTCAGCAATTTTACGAAAAAAGCACAACCGGCCCAAGGAGAAACAGGATCGGCGATTAGTTACGACCAGCTCGCCGAACACCTGATACCGCACCTCACGCCGGTTCTCGCGAGCCTGACCAGAACCATTATCACCGAACAATACGAGGCAACCCTGTCACCAACCACGACAACCAGACCCGCAGCGCTGCCGGAACCAGCAGGGGAACACACGGGAACCACAATCACGCAGGAGCGGGAACCACAAGAGATACCAGCGATCACACAGATCACCCTTGAGCGGGATACGGAAACCAGATTGAAACACGCATACGAAAAGCTGCAAAGGGAAGGAGGAGAGATCACCGGAGCACGGCTGGCACGCGAAGCCGGAGCACGGAAAGCCAGCGCCTTGAAGTTCCTGGAAGAGATGAAACAACCTTCATAAAAGAAGACAGGAACAGCCAGGAACCGGAATATTCATACCGGCAGAAGCGATAAAAAAAGTCAATTCTTGTAATCTACTACCATGAACACTATAATCACCTGGAAATGGAGAGAGAAAAGAGAATGAAGAAACCACAGCTCGGCTTCGCAGCCCGCGAAACCGCGTCGGGTATCCACAAATTTCAAGTGGTCGTATATACTGCTTCCCGAAACGGCGAGGCAATGACAAAAACCTATGACCCGCATGGCAGGCTGTTAAGCGAGCAGGAAACGAAGCGGCTGGGCTATGATACAAAATGGCTCATTGAGCAAGCCAGGCAGAAGCGGACAGGTTTACCATACTTTGAGTGGCGGCACAACGCAATCAGTTATCAGGATTTATGGTGAGGACCATGAGCAGAGAAATTGACCGCTGGCACCGCAGCGAACGCGCAGCCGAACGAGCCGCCATCCAACATCAGGAAAACCCGCCAATTCCTCAAGGATACTATGACCAGTACGGCGACTGGCACGCGGGATGGTTTGCATACCCACAATATGCCAGAGACGTTGACGCTAGACTAGCGGCTCTCAGAGGAGGCAGACACCCGCAACCTGAAACAGATATTTTTTCCGGCGAGCAAGAACACCCACAGGGAAGGCAGCCATGAACAAAAAAGAGCCAGAACCGCAGAGCGAACCGCCGTACCGGACGCTTGATACCTCGTTATTTGAAGGCCGCTTCAAATATTTCAGCCGCGATCTTGAGCCGGTACAAGTACGCGGCAAAATCCACACGCTAGAGGAGCAATTCTACCTGCACCCCGCCGACCTGCACATTGAACCCATCGAGAACCGCCGTGGCACACGCACCTACGTCCACATGAAACCCTTTGTGCTCGTCCCTGATATTGTCCTCACTATCGGCGTATACCCGCAGCCGGACGAAGCCGGAGCAATCGGCGAGGTTATCAAGTCCCAGGAGCGCAAACACAAAGAGGTTGAAATAGGGCAGGCGCAAGCCTGGTACTACCCGCAAGACCGCACGATCATGTTGTGGGAATGTTTGCTCAACCCGTTTGTGCAGGATAAACCCCTGTTTGAAGACCCGAACATGCGCGACTTGTGGTACAGTTTTGAGCGGTTCTTACGGAAGAATTGCACCGGAGCAGACCGGATAGTAACGCCCTACCATGACCCCGAATACGAACACGAAGAATACCAGGAGTTTCTAGCCTCACTTGCCTATACTCCACACCCGGCGGGAGCAAAAGCCGCATGGAGTAAACCCATTGAGTTAGCGTAAGGAGGAGCAACCCCAATGAGCGGGCAGCACGTAACCCTGCGCGACATCAGCGAGCAAGCCGCGCATCTTGCCATCACCTTCACCAACGGCGATACGTGGTTTGACCTGGATACCCCGCAGGACGAACTATTTTCCTTGCATGGCACATACCGAAAGACCACAGCAGGCATTGAAGCCGCCTACGGCGACCTCATGCGCCAGCGCGAAAACACCCGCATGATACAGGAGCGGCAGCAATGAGCAAATGGGAAATGATACGAACTATAATCGGCATGTTTGTTCTTGACGGCCTGACAAATGCCGGACTCATCCTATGGACGAGGTATGACCCAAACCTTGCCAGCCCGGTTCTCTACTTTCTCATCCTGCCCGTCACAAATCTGTTTGCAGTATTCTTAGCGTTCATGCAGATATATTATTACCGCCATCCCGAACCGGAGGAGGAGCAATGAGTCAAAAATCCTATGCAGATCGCCGGGACGAGCGATTTTTTCAAGCCACCAGAGCAGCCCTACAAGATATTGAAGCGCGACTAGCCACGCTGCCAACGGACGAACGCTACGCAGGAGCATACGGCGTGCTACGCGGCTACTTTGAAAGCCTCCTGGTCAACTTTGCCGGGGCTTTCAGTTCGGAGCAGCTCGCAGAAATCAGAATTTTCTTAGACCAACTGGACAAGATCACCGGCGAAGATAGCAGCCTTAACGAAGCAACCAGACGGAAGCGCGACCAATTAGCCAAGGCTTTACGGGAAATGGAGCAGCCCCAATGAGCAGGGAATATTGCCGCAACTTCCCGCTATGCAGTAACACAGTTAATGTTACGGAGAACGCCGCAGAAACCCCATTGTGTGCATCGTGCGAGCGGGAAGAAGGCCACAGTTTTGCAAGCTACGTTGCCATTGTTGCAGAAGTCGAAGCCGGGCATAAACTCTACACCCACCTGCTGCGGAGCAGACAGCGCACCCATGAGGAGCAGCACTAATGAGCGAATTTAACAAAGACCAAGCAGTTGCTCTCTATACCGACCTGATGAAACTTATTCGGGTTGGAGCGTATGACGAGCGAAACGTTGAGGGCAACTACGGGCAAGACGGCATAGAGGAGGCAGCAGATGTTCTGCTCTTCCAGGCAGCCGGGCAGGAGCTAGCGTTCCACTGGCATGAGGAGAGTCAAACGTACACCCTGGAGCCAATGACGCCGGAGGATATTTTTGATTTTGTCAACAAAGTCAAAACGTCACCACCACAAGAGACCGGCCACGTTTCTTGACAGCTTTGCCGGGGAATGATACAAGACACAGCAGCATGAGTAGAGAACAGAAAGCAGAACAACAACGAGCAATCATCTACGCCGCAGAGCTGCAAAAGCGGTTTGATAACGGGCTGCTTCCCGAGCTGCAAACTCTACGCCAATGGGTTGTCTGGAAACCGGCGTTGACTTCGGGCAAGCTCAAAAAAGTGCCGTTTAACCCAAATACCCACCGATACGCCAGTGTCAACGAACCTGCAAGCTGGGGGAGGCTGGACTCCGCGCTGAGCGCCTTGACAACGGGCAACTACCGTGGACTAGGCATCATGCTCACAGCAGATGACCCGATCTGCGGGATTGACATAGACCACAGCCACGATCCGCAAACAGGAAAACTCACCCCACTGGCTCAAGAAATTATTGCGCTTCTTTCCTCCTACACCGAAACATCACCAAGCAAAACCGGCATCCACATCCTGACAAAAGCCGCACTTCCCGGACGCGGCATCCATACAGAAGTTGAAATGTATGACAGGGGACGATTTTTTACTGTCACCACAAACCGCCTGGCAGGAACACACACGAATATCACACAACGCCAGCAGGAAGTAACCAGCCTGTACGCGCGCTTCACACCGGTCCTACCTCCCAATGGACGAAGAGAGAGCACTAGGGTGGGGGATACTGTGGTGCCCCGATCCGGCGCGTCTCCAAACGTAACAAGCCAGGCCGTTACGATTGAAACCAACACCGAGGGAACTGGCCCACACCGATCTGACCAGGAAGTACTGGAACGCGCATTTTCGGCCAAAAACGGCGATAATTTCAGAAGGCTATGGGAAGGGGACTACTCCGCGTATGTGACGGCTGGCCAGCCGGATAAAAGCCGGGCCGACTGGCAACTTGTCAGATACCTTTTATACTGGACAAACAACGACCCAATACAAACCGACCGGCTGTTTCGCCAAAGCGGCCTCTTTGATGAGAAATGGGACCGCAAGACTGGAGATTATGCCTATGGGAGCATGACTATTCATAACGCGATGAAGTAAAAAACCTCAAAAAATGGGAAACGCCCCCGTTGCAGCCTGCCAAGTTTCAACGAGGGCTTAACATCCAGCCTCATCTACGAGGCTAGAAAGGTATTCTTATGTCTCAAATTGTACCACAAACACTGGTAAAATTGGAAGTGGTACCACCCACTAAAACCAATGGGAACAGCTCATTCCCTGAAAGTTTGCTCAAAACCGACGCAGGTAACGCGACCCGCTTCCTGGAACAACACGGCCCAAATGTTCGCTACTGCCATGACTTCAAAAAATGGCTGGTGTGGAAAGACGGTATCTGGCAGATTGACAAGACGCAGCAGGTTTTCCGGCTCGGCGAGCTGACGGTCAGAAGCATGTACCATGCGGCAGGAGACACCGAAGACCCGAAGGAGCGAAAAGCTCTTGCCTCCTGGGCCATCCGGTGTGAGACTGAAACCCGGATTAACGGCATGCTCAGCATTGCCAAGGCCCGGCCGGGAGTCCCCATCGAGCCAAACCAACTGGACAGCAACCCCTGGTTATTCACGGTCAAAAGCGGCACCTTTAATCTTAAAACCGGAGAGTGCAGGCCGCATGACAAAGACGATCTCATCACCAGGAAAAGCAACGTAACCTATGACCCGGAGGCAAGCGCCCCGCGCTGGACCGCATTCTTAGAGCGGATTATCCCCAACCCTGAAGTACGCGCGTTTCTTCAGAAAGCAGTCGGCTACTCGCTCACCGGCGAAACGTCCGAGCAGTGCATGTTCTTTTTGTTTGGTCTGGGAGCCAATGGCAAAAGCACCTTCTTAGATGTGTTGCACGCGCTCATGGGTGAGTACGGCTTGTCCACGCCGGCCAGCACCTTAACTGTCAAGCAAAACGACGCTATACCCAACGACATCGCCAGACTTAAGGGCTTGCGGTTTGTTTCAGCGGTTGAGACAGACGACGGCAAACGGCTCGCCGAGTCGGTGCTGAAGCAGTTAACCGGCGACAAGCGCATCTCCGCGAGGTTTATGCGCGGGGAATGGTTTGACTTCCAGCCTATTTTGAAATTGTGGCTGGCCACCAATCACAAGCCCCAGGTGCGCGGCACTGATGAGGGAATATGGCGCAGAATACGCTTAATCCCGTTCACGGTCAGCATTCCCCCGCAGGAGCAGGACAGAAACCTCGCAGAACTCCTCATCGCAGAGGAACTGCCCGGTATTCTGAATTGGGCTTTAGAAGGCCTGCGCTTATGGCAGGCCTCGGGCCTCGGCGAACCGGATGCAGTCATGGCCGCAACCCGGGAGTACCGGCAGGAGCAAGATGCGCTCAACAGCTTTTTTGAAGAGTGCTGCATTGAGGAAGCCGGAGCGCAGATCACCGCGAAGGAACTCTATACAAGATATACAAGCTGGTGCGAAGAGAACGGCGAGCGGGCAGAGTCTCAGCGCAAATTCGGCCAGAGGCTGGCGGAACGGGGCTTTACAAAGCGGAAAAGCAGCGTCATTCTCTGGCTGGGGTTGCGCCTCGGCAAAGACGGCGAGACAGCGCGGGATGTTGGGAAGAATGAAGACCAAAAATCGGCATCACCAGTTGCAACCACAGATCACGAGGACGAAACCGGAACTATCATCCCTGATACTCCCACACTCCCAAGTCTGGAACCTGAGAAAGAAACCGGGCACGTGGTCGATGTGCGACACTACGGCCCGCCGCTTAGAGCATGTTTTAAGTGCAGGCAGGAAGACTGGTACTACGCGCCAAATGGGTTAGGCCCTGGATTGGGAATTTATAAGTGCAGGATCTGTCAGCCACCCGAAGAGAACACGGAGTCTACGTAGTTTGTCCAATTTAGCTATTGGAACGGGAAAACTACGCAGACACCCCACCTAGTGCTCTCTATAAGAGGGAGGAGGACCGCGCATGGCGCATGATAGTTTCACGGGTCAGAGGTACCCGGGTGATTGGAATACACGGCAGGCAAAGCGATACTGTCTTGACCGTGTAGGGAATAAGTGTCAAAAATGCGGAGCGAGGGACAGGTCACGCAAGAAAAACAAAGGCGGCGAGTGGTTCACGGTGCATCTTGCCAGAGCGCATAAAAAGCAATACACTAGCTGGCAGGACGAGGCCGAGGTTCTTGTCTTATGCCAATCGTGCCACCGTGAGTTTGATAACGTCCACAATAAACGAAAGAGCAGGTACAAGTATTTGAATATAGGGCTGGCGAAGGTAATGGTCGATGACCGCCTGGTCGAATGCTGCCGGACCTACGCAGAGCTGAACGATGTGATACAATCCTTGCCCGTTGGGACACGGATCGAGGTACTTCTTACTGTCAACCAGGCGATCGTTGGCAATGCTCTCTATACCAGGACCGAGGCGGGAATAGAGATTGACGGTGAATATGGCGTCGCTGAGTACCTTTTCATGGTGCTTGAAGGCGAGAAGGCGAACAAAGAGGAGCAGCAGGCAGAATAGCCGCGAGCAAATGAAATCTTCTGCAGGGCGTTTTTGCTGAGACTGATACTGCACCTCGTGGTGATGTTTGTTCCTGCACAGAAGTAAAAAGTAACTGCCTGGCTGTTACGTTTGAAACTAACGGCGAGGAGGCTTATCTATGGGCAAAGCGCGAAGCGTCAAGCAGTGCGGGAAACTCAGTCTTTATCTGTTCCTGCCAATTTTTCGCGCGCCTCTGCCTCCTCAAATATCTCTGACCAGTAGTAGACAAAATGGCTGTGGAGGAGGATGTCACGCAATTCCGCAACGAGCCATGACCGCCCACACAGTTTACAAAAACGCACGATTGTCTTGTTCCCAACTGCCACCCGATACCGGTGTTCATGGCTGCTTTTTTGCTCTGGCGCGGGTTCCTCTATGAAATAGTAGCGTGTCCCTTCTTCAGTCATACTGCTTTCTCACTTTCCGATGTCTCAGGATGAGGCGCATCTACATCCGGGTACAGGTCGCGGTAATGTTGCCAGTTGTCACGATAGTATTGCCGGCCAAACTCGGTGATGACCAGCGCGAACTGGTCTCCACGGCGTCCCTCACGAATGAGGGCCTTGTCTTGCCCTTTGACCTGGTAGTCTCGCAGTCTTAGGCATGTCTTCCAACTGACGTAGCCAAAGCCGTCGCCGGTATCCTGATCGTAACCCATGCCCCGATCTGCGCGTACATAGGCGCGGCAGAGTGCCCGCCAGTGCCACTTCTTAAGCTGACCAACAGGAAGCTTTCTTGCCGGCGCGATGGCGAGGGCATCGCGTATCATTTTGCGGCCAGCTCGCGTGATTTGCACAAACAGAATAGGACCTCCAAGGGTGGCAGGCTTATATTTACAGAGCACCAGGCCCCGGCGTTCCAACGCGGAAAAAGTTGATCCCGTTCCTTCATCGCGGTAGCCTGCCTCTTGAATACGGCGCAGGAGCGCGGCGCCGGCGGCATTGTAAGGCAGCCATCGCCATTCTGAGGCGGGCGTATTATTCCAGCGTCCGCGCGCACCCTCGCCCTTGATCGCAGCTTCTTGCTCCTGATCCACGATGTACACGGCCTGCAAATAGGTTTGCTGGCGCTTGTTGAGCGTGTCCCAACTCAGTTGATCGCTCATAACTCCTCTTCTTGCGCCAGCGCTGCGTCCCTGAGTTCGTCCAGACGCTTATGCTGATATTCAAGCTCTGTTCGCAGTTCGTCAACCTGCGTCTCGATAAATCCCAACGCTGCATATGCCTCCTCAACGATCTGGTGGTAGCGTGATTGCGGTCCGCCAGGAGCCGTGATGTTATTGGCGTTGATGCTGGCCAGCGTGTCGAGCCGGGAGCGTATGCCGGCGAAGGCTTTGGTGATGTCGCCCTGGTCATTCATGTCACTAACCTCGCTCGCCTAATCCTTCGTCGCGATACTCGCGCCACTCTCGCTTGATTTGCGCCATGTCCTTCGCATCATCTTCCCGGGCACGCCGCTCTTTTTCGTATTCCTGCTCGGTCATTTCGCGCCAGGCGCCGAGGCCTTCGTCAAGCAGGCAAATTGTTGCATCAACCTGCACATTAGGATAGAGGTATGCAATGTGGTTGAGGTATTCTTCCGGCGAGAGTACCGCCTCGATCACCTCGCCGGTCTGTAAGGTGATAGAAACGATTTCCCCATAGCCCAAAGCAGACCAGGTGTCAGGCAATGGCCTAACCTTCACCTCGCGTCTATGCACCATCACGTAGCCGCTGCCATCTGAAGGGTCGATGCCATTGACATTAGCGCGCGCCTGCTCGCCGTCTGCCAGGTAGACCGTCGAGGTTTCGGGTTCTTTCCAGTTCATCATGGTGTTTTCCTTTCTCTGTTACGATTGGTTACTTTTGTCGGCGTAGTACGATTGGAACAACTCATCCTTCAGCATGTCTTTCCAGGCGTCCCACACATCCTCCTTTTCATCAAGGGAAAAATATGCGCGACGTATGGCTTCCGTGTAGGTGCCGCGCGAGCCACGCGGCGGGAAACCGGATGCTTTGTCGAGGAGCCGCTTACATCCGGGTCGCTGTGCATGGTACGGATGTTTCTCGACCCATGACTTGAACACATAGTCTCTTGTATCGGTTGCGAAACGTTCTTCGACTTGGGCAGCGGTGTCAATGTGCTTTTCCAACGCTGCAATCTTTGCTTCCAACTCGGACACCCCGGACTGTTGCTGATAGTATGAGGCGAGCCGTTGCTTCTGGACCTCGACCTGGTGCTCTAACTTCTGAATACGAGCTGCACAGGCTGTTAGCTTCTCCTGGCAGGCCTGAGTATTCAGCCGGAGTGTGAGGTTTTCTGCCTGCGCGTCCCTGGCCAGCAGGCCTATTTCAACTACCAAAGCTGTCGCGACCTGCCTGGCCAGCTCCACACTCCCAAAGCGCATGACGTTCTCGAGCATTTGCAGTGTGTCTGGTTGAAAGTCGCCGAACCTGCCACGCAGGCTATTCAGGGATTTTTCCAGTTCTCTCGCTGCCTCTTGCCGGCGGCGGTCTCTCATTTTGCACGCATCATCGCAGTATTCCCGTTTCCGGTGTCCGCCGGCTACTTGCTTTATTGGCCGTCCGCAGGATTTACAGGTCTGAGGTGCAGATGTGTCGATCAATGGAGGCTCCTGTGGGTTGTAAAAGTAACGGTGTCACAGTTCCAATAGAATAGTAACATACTGATGTTACGTTTTACAAGGCTGCAGTAATCTCAATGACCACACCAACAATCCTAGTGTTCTCACCGGTGTCCCCCCTGCTGTCAATTGAGGAGGGGAGCGAATCTGACACCGGAAAACTTATCTGTGTCGGCGCGAGGAGAGGACGGTTATGGTGTGTGGAGAAAAAGAGGACATGCTATAGTTGCTACTATTCATGGAAAAACGAGGCGGCATTGCCGTTCCACGCTGGAGCACACAAAGGGGAGAAACCTTAAAAAGTCCGGTCAATGACCTGATCGCACAGGCAAGAATAGCCTGGGTAAACTGGGAGAGTCCTGAGCTAAAGCCAGTAGACGCAGGGGGATACAGCGTCATTTATTCCGTGGTGCCCGGACTTATTGCAAAAGTCGGACTCATTGAACATAGTGAGGTAGAGGCGCAGCGGATGCTGGCGAGCAGGGGGCTTGCCTTGCCGGTGCTTGATTTTGCAGACGAGCATGAAACCTCTTCAATCGTGAGAAAAGCCGTCTGCAGCGTCCACGGTATGCGTCCGGTAGTCGAGAATGTTTGTACCTGTCATGCGCCTGTTGCCGTGCTCTTTATGCCGGAGGCACAAGGAATTGAAGGATTTGGCAGGAAAGAGACCGAACGGTTCATGGTCAAAGTGGCTGCGATCTGTCACACGCAGCTTGACCGGTTATGGGATATGAAATTGCAAAATTTGGCCTCATACAGCGGGCATCTTGTCGCGCTTGACTTTGGTGATCCGGAACGGGAGGATTGGTAATTAGGGTATCGTGACCTTTCTCAGGGTCAGCTCACCAGCCGCTTCGTAAAAAGTAGATTGTGCGACATGGATGAATTTTACTCCCCTTCTCATTTGACACCAACAGGGCCGTGATTTAAACTCTACTATAATATATGCCCAAATCCAGGCGAGGCTTTGCCTCAATGACCAAAGTAAAACGTCGTTCCATCGCACGCCTGGGTAGAATTGCAGCCCACGCTCAAGGCCGGGCGCATACCTATACACGCGAGGAAGCGCAACGAGCTGGACGGAAAGGCGGACTCAGGAGAAGACAGCCAGGCATACCGGACCTGAAAGTCGGGCAACACTAATCTGATACAGGTTTTATAACCTCCGGCGAGTCATTGCGCGGGTTTTTTGCTGCATCCGGCACGTGCCAGGACTCCATTGTTTCCGGTGGGTAGGGTTTGAGCATAGGCAAGACTTGTTGCGGCTCGGTGAGATCAGGATTGAGCCACAGTTTTTCCTGCGTGCTATCTAATATTGCTGGTTCCCGGTCATGGTACGCTCCGACAACGGCGTTAGGTTTTGTGGTGATGATCGTATAAGTGTACAGCTCTTCGTTTGTTTTCGGGTCTTTCCAGGCGTTATAGAGGCCGGCCAGGCCAAAGATTTCTTGCTCTTTGAGCTTGAATAAATACCACGGATGGGGAGGCTTCGGATAGTGGATTTTATCGGGTTCAAAGAAATAGGTTGCCGGTATGATGCAACGATTGTGGGGGACTGCGCTTTTATACACTTTGCTCTCAAGTAAGCGGTCGTCCCGTGCATTGAAGGTACTGAATTTTAAGCGTTTCTCTTTTGCCCAGGTGGGGAGGAATGACCAAATACATGTACTTGATCTGCGCTCCGTCAGCCGTCACGTAGATCACCGGGTTCATTTGGCCGATACGGATATTCCACCGGGGCTGAAAGCCTGGCAGTTTATTCATCACGCCGAAGCGGTCATAGACTTCACGCTCGTCCTTGACTGAAAATCCGTATGCTCCGCACATGCGAGCTATTGTAGCAAAAATGGCAGGAAAATATAAC
>Ga0099830_10000824_pt1 | contig 14720 bp, 13 predicted proteins | sample CZO8metaG_4_FD_79337 | JGI IMG/M metagenome (GOLD analysis project Ga0099830, IMG submission 79337) | Vadose zone soil microbial communities from the Eel River Critical Zone Observatory, Northern California, USA - CZOApr15con2H3.8 metaG | ecosystem: Environmental > Terrestrial > Soil > Vadose...
CGCTACCGCCCGGACCGCCCGTACGTCTCAGCGGTATACCACAACCGGTTGAAACGCGGGATGGCGCTTCAAGCCGATCCAACGATCATCTACGCCTACGGGCGCCGCCTGCACCGCATCTGGGAAAGACAGCTCCAAATCCGATCGCCGTATAACACGTACTTGTATCCCGGACTTCCGCCCGGACCGATCAACCAACCCAGGGACTCGAGTCTGCTTGCGGCGCTCTATCCCGCACCGATCGGCTATCTCTATTTCGTGGCGCAACCCGATGGCAAGCACATTTTCTCGGCGTCGTATGCCGATCATCTCGTGGCAATCAAACGCGTGAGACAGCGGCACGTAGTCCCCGCGCCGCAGACTCAGGGTCCGCGCCGCTAAGCACAGCCCCGATGACAGCAACGCCCGCGGCGCCGGCCTCCACGATCGATGACGCGTTGGCCGCCGTGATGCCACCAATGCCGATCACGGGGACTCCCTCGGGCGCTAGGCGCGCGAGCGCCGCGAAGCCCTCTGGTCCGAGCGGCGGGCCGGCATCGGACTTGTTCGGTGTCGCGAAGCACGGACCGATGCTCCAATAGTCCGCGGATGACGCGCCCGCCCGTGCCGCTTCATCCGGTGTTCCGACTGAGATGCCCAGCAGGAAATCGGCCGGCATGTGGGGCCGCAGCGAATCGAGCGGTGGGTCTTCCCAACCGAGGTGGACGCCGGCGGCCCCCGCCGCGAGGGCGATATCCGCGCGATCGTTGACGAGGATGGGGACCGGCAAGGCGGCCACGAGAGATCGGGTCATCTGCAGCACTTCCGCCGGTGAGCCATCTTTCCAGCGGACCTGAATCATCGTCGCGCCGCCGGTGACGGCGGCGCGGCACACAGCGATCGTATCGCGGCCCTTGAGCAGGACGGGGTCCGTGATCACCATCAAACGCAACTGATCGACGAGCGCCATGACCAAGATCCTGCGCGGCCTGCGGGGCGCGACCACCGCGACCGCGAACACGAGTGAGGCGATCCTCGAGGCGACCGAAGAGCTGCTCGCGGCGCTGCAGACCGCGAACGGCTTCGCGCCCGAGGACGTGGAGAGCGCGATCTTCACGACATCCCCTGACTTAAACGCCGACTACCCCGCCCGCGCCGCGCGACGACTCGGGTGGACTGAAGTCCCGCTCCTCGGCGCGGCCGAAGTGCCCGTGCCTTCAGGCCTGCCGCGCTGCATTCGCGTGCTGCTGCATTTCTATACAGCCAAGTCACAAGGAGCGCTGAAACATATGTACCTGCGGGACGCGGCGAAGCTGCGACCGGACAGATGACCGTCAAGATTACGGCGCGCGGCGCGGAACGGTGGAAACAGGGGCATCCGTGGGTCTACCGCAGTGACGTCGCCGAAGAGCCCGAGAAAAAGCCGGGCATCGTGCCTGTTACCGATCGCAAGGGGAAATTTCTCGGCCGCGCGCTCTACTCACCCAGCTCCGAAATCCGGTTGCGACTGCTCACGCGTGCCGATGAACCGATTGATGCGCGGTGGTGGGCGAACCGGATCGGGGACGCAGCGCGCCGGCGCAACGGCATCAGCGCGACCGCGTGGCGCGCCGTGCATGCCGAGGGAGACGGGCTGCCCTCGTTGATCGTGGACAAGTACGGCTCGTGGATCGTCGCACAACTGCTCTCCGCGGGACTCGAGACGGCGCGGACCGATGTCCTCGCCGGCATCCGAGCAGCCCTCGCGCCTGAAGGGATCCTGCTCCGCAATGACGCGGCCGTGCGGCGTCACGAAGGATTGCCACTCGAGGTGACGCTGGCCGAGGGACAGGTGCCCGAGGCCATCGAAATCGCCGAGGACGGCGTGCGCTATCTCGCGGCGCCGTGGTCGGGGCAAAAGACGGGAGCCTTCCTCGATCAACGCGAGAATCGCTTGCTCGTGGGCCGGCACACGCGTCCCGGCGGGCGCGCGCTCGATCTGTTCACGTATCACGGCTCGTTCGCGCTACACCTTGCTCGCAATGCGAAAGCGGTGCTCGCCGTGGATCAGAGCACCGAAGCGCTGGAGCGCGGTGCGGAGAACGCGCGGCTCAACGGTATCGGCAATATCGAGTGGCGAGAGGCCAATGCCTTCGATCTGTTGCGGGAGCTGGAGCGGCGCGGCGAGCGGTTCGATACGATCGTCCTCGATCCGCCCGCGTTCGCCAAGACCAAGGCCAATCTTCCCCGAGCGGTCGCCGGATATAAGGAAATCAATTTGCGGGCGATGAAGATTCTCGCGGAGGACGGCGTGCTGTTTACGTCGTCGTGCTCCTACCATGTCAACCGCGATGTCTTCCAGTCGATGCTCATGGACGCGGCGCGCGATTCGGGGCGGCGAATCAAGTTCCTCGCTGCGACCGGCGCGGCGAGTGATCACCCGGAGCTCCTCAACGTTCCTGAGACAGGATACTTAAAGGGCGTCCTGCTTACCGCGCTCTCGCTTCCATAAGACGTACGACTGCACCACCGGAATCGCCGCCACACATACAATCGTCACGAAGATCAAGGGCAGCAGTGCCGCGTGCGGCATGAACGCGCCCAGGCCGATCACAAAGCCGCCGAGCACCATGAGCCAACCACCGGTGCGATGCGTTTTCCGCCAGACGGTATCGCTCGAGAGCGTCCAGGGCGTGCGAATACCGACGAACCAGTTCGGCTCGACGCGTGTCAGGTAGTTGCCGAGGAAGATGAAGAGCAGTCCGATGCCGAGCGGCATCAGCCGATCGATCTTCACGGGGAAGCCGAGCGCCGACGAAATGATCAGGACGTGCGCGACCCCGATGAACACGATCACCGCATTGGCGATCGACCAGTACACGTGGATGAACTTGGCGTAGTTCTCCTTCCGCGGATCCAGCTTGGGCAGCACGTTGAACAATCCCGTCATCGCCAGAATGACAAGCGGCATGACGGCGACCGCGACCAGCCGGCTCGAAAAGCCGTTGGGCATGCCGTTCAGATCCCAGTGCGTCGCGACTGTGGGCGGCAGACTCGGATAGGCCCACACCGATAGAACCGCGGCCAACACGGCGATCACCAGACCAAACCAGCGGCTACGCATTGTTCTTCTCCGAGAAGCGAGTCATGAAGTAGCGCACGACTTCCTGGAAGACCGTGGTATTGAGCCGATAGCGGATGAATTGTCCCTCGCGCTCCGTGGCGACCAGATCAGCGCCTTTGAGAACGCCGAGGTGGTGCGAGACCGACGCGAACGCGATCGGGAATCGCTCGGCGATCTCTCCGGCCGTGCGATCCTTTTCGGATAGCAGCTCCAGGATTTTCCGCCGCGTCGGATCGGCGAGGGCACGAAACAGGGAGTCCTCCACGGACAGACATTTATACAATTGTCTAAGTATTGTCAAGCAAAGTTGACTAAATCGGCCCCCATCACAAGCTTGCACCCATGCCCGGGAAGGCCCTAGACCGGTCGGCGTCGGTCCGCCGCGTACTCCGCGGTCTGCTGGTCGCCAACGTTGCTGTGGTCATTGCCAAGACGGCCGTCGGCACGCTGGCCGGATCCCTCGCGGTCCTCGGCGATGCCATCCATTCCTCGGTCGACGCCGTCTACAACGTGCTCGGACTGATCGTCGTGCGGGTCGCCTCTCGTGCACCCGATGAGGACCACCCGTATGGTCACCGCAAGTTCGAGACGCTGGGTGCGTTGAGCATCGTCGTCTTCCTCTCCGTCACCTGCTTCGAGCTCGTGCGCAGTGCCATCGGGCGCCTGATCGCCGGTGGGCGCGCCGTCCAGATCAGCGATGGCGGGCTCGCTTTGCTCCTCGTCACCCTCGCGACGAACGTCTTCGTCGCCTGGTACGAGAACCGGCGTGGACAACAGCTGTCGAGCGACTTGCTGATCGCCGACGCGGCCCACACGCGTGCCGACGTCTTCATCACGATCGGCGTGCTGATCGGCGTGCTGCTCTCGCGGCAGGGATACACGTGGGTCGACTCCGTGGTCGCGATATTGGTCGCGCTACTGATCGTCCGCGTCGCGTATCAGATCCTGTCGCGCGCGGTTCCGGTGCTGGTCGACGAGCGCGCCATCCCGGAGCCCACCATCCGCCAATCGGCTCAGGCCGTCGAAGGGGTGAAAAGCGCGTACGGCATCCGTTCTCGCGGCGGCGCCGGGACGGGCGTGCGCTACGCCGAGGTGACGATTGCCGTCGATCCAGCGGCGAATGTGGCGGACGCGCACGCCATCGCCGACGCCGTGGAAGAGCGATTGAAGAAAGACCTCGCGCTCCAGGAAGTAACCGTGCACGTCGAGCCATGCTGACCTCTTTTCCCTTCGAGCGCGCGAACAAGTCCGGTGCGGGCATTCCGCCCGTGCGCCGGGCGCCGCGCTCGCTGAAGCAGGAATATCAGGAGTTCCTCCTGCAGCGGCTCGAGGAATACAAGAACACGGTCCCGCGCGCGGAACTGCTCGAAATCGGCGACGAGGCGGTGCGCGAGCTGCAGGCCAGCGCGCAGGACCAATATCTGTTGACCGAAGTCCTCCTGCTCGAGCACGTGGACCGCATCATCGCGCAGCGGCTGCGTCTGCCGTCGTTTCCACGCTGGAGGCAGAAGCATCGCGCCCTTCGGGAAGCCCAGCGCGAGCCCACGCACTGGGGATTCGATCGCACGCACCCGATCGTGCCGTGGGCGGCGCGCCTCGAGCCCGGCGACGTCGTCGTCGCCCTCGGCGCGCCTGCACTCGCGGAAGCCCTATTCCTGGCCGCTCATGACGCCGAAGTGTTCTTACTCGACCAGGATCTGGGCGCCGTCGAAGCGGCCGAAGGACGCGCCGTCAGCGAGCAGCTCGCGGGCGCGTTTCAGGCGCTCGTCATCAACTTTGGAAGTTGGTTCCCCGATCTCTTGCCCACGTTGGTCGCGATCGCGCCGGGCAGTCTCGGGCAGCTGCAGGCAAAAGACCGCGCGACCGTCATTGCCGATTTGCAGGCACGGACGCCCTCAGGTGGCGTACACGTCGTCCTCCCCACGGGAACCGCGAGCCGGTAAGTGATCCCGCTTGCTCCCGAGGCGCTCCAGAGCCTCTATCGCGGATGGCAGGTGCAGCGTGGCCGACGGTCGAAGCGATCAGGCTTTACCGCGATCAAACCCCCGCGTCAGCTCGACACGGCGCTGAACGTGTCGGACTGACGTTTTGCGCGCCCTCTCACTTTGTATCGGCAGGTATTTCAACAACTTAGTTTTGCGATGCGGTGGCAGGATCATTGCCTAGGCGAACGGCATGACCACTCTCCCGCTCGTCCTCGACGACGAACCGATGGGCATCATTCTGCGGGCCGGGCAACTGGTCCTGCGCCCCGCCAAGATTTGGGCCTACTGTTGGTTTACGGATGAGGGGGAAGATGGCGATCACACCCATCGCCATTTGCCGGTGGATCCTAAGGTCTAAACTCCAGCCTCTTACAATCGAAAGTTGAGATTCAACCGGGCGCTGTGATTGGCTTGCACAGCGTCGAGCAAGACTTGCGCCGCAGGCGGGGCGTGTATCTATATGAGGCATGCCGGTATTACAGATCGACGGACACAAGATCTCGATCGAAGAAGGGCGCACGATTCTCGATGCAGCCCGGCAAGCAGGCATCGAAATTCCGACCCTCTGCTGGTATCCGACCCTTCCAGTCGTCGGCAATTGTCGGATCTGCCTGGTTTCAGTCGAAGGCCAACCCAAACTGATCGCAGCCTGCGCCGCCAAAGTCACTGACGGCCTGGTCGTGACGACGCGATCGCACGCGGCCGTCGAGAATCGCCGCGGCGTGCTGAAACTGCTCGCCGAGCGGTACCCGGCCGAGCATCTCCGCAACGGCGGTCGAGCCCATCCGATCAACGAGTTCGAGCGCTACCTGGTCGACTACGACGTCGTTCCGACGGCGATGGAGGACCGCGATCTACCGTTGCGCTCGGGCGACGAGCGGCCCGGCGATCCGATGATCCGTCACGACATGTCGACCTGCATCCTGTGCACCCGCTGCGTGCGGGCCTGCGAGGACATTCAGGTCGTCGGCGTCCTCGACGTCGGGTGGCGCGGTGAGCACGCCGAAATCATCGTGGGCGCGGATGGCGATCCGGATAAAGCGGGATGCACATGGTGCGGTGAATGCGTTCGCGTCTGCCCCACGGGCGCGATTTTCGAAGTGATGCCGCGGCAGCGGTTCGCTCCCCAGCAGATCCGTCATCCCGAGAAAGTCGTTCGCTCCGTGTGTCCCTACTGCGGCGTCGGCTGCCAGGTCGACCTTCACGTCGCGGACAACAAAATCGTTCGCGTGACGTCGCCCGACATCGAGCTGAACACGCCGAACCAGGGATCGACCTGCGTGAAGGGTCGCTTCGGGTACGACTTCCCACAGCACCGCGACCGGCTGCTGCGACCGCTGATTCGAAAAGCCTGGACCAAAGAAAACGGCCGCTGGACATGGAAAGGACCAACCGGAGGCGACCGACGCGGCGGACCGTGGCGCACGATCGAGGCAGAAGGCCGGCGCCCCAAACCCGGCACCCCGCCCCGCGCCACCGGCAAAACCGTGCGCGAGCTGCCGCTGCTCGAGCGGGTCGACATGGACATTCGCGACCGCGTGGCGACGCCGGACGAATGGTACTCGCCGTTCCGCGAAGCCACCTGGGACGAAGCGCTCGAGCTCACCGCGCAGGAGCTCCTCAGGATCAAAGGCGCGCGTGGGGCGGATACACTCGCCTGCTTTTCGTCTGCCAAGTGCTCCAACGAAGAGAATTACCTGATCATGCGGATGTTCCGCGGCGCGTTGGGAACGAACAACGTCGATCATTGCACGCGCCTGTGTCACTCGACGTCCGTCGCGGCCATGCAGCGCGCGATCAATACGGCGGCTGCCTCCGGCTCGATGCGCGAGATCGAAGCAGCCTGCGACGTGATCTTCATCGCCGGTGCGAACACGACCGAGTCGCACCCCGTGTTCGGCGCCGCGCTGAAGCGCGCGCACGAGAAGCGCGCCACATTGATCGTCGCCGACCCGCGCCGGACCGAGCTCGCCGGCCGCGCCGACATCCACTTGCAGATGCAGCCCGGGACCGACGTCGCCCTCTACTCGTCCATGCTGCAGCACATTCTCGCGTTGGGTCTCCAAAACCGGGACTTCATCGCGGCGCGCACGCACGATTTCGAGAAGGTCCGCGCGGCCGTACAGCCGTACACGCCGGACAAAGCCGCGAAGATCACCGGCATTCCCGCCGAGCAGATTCGCCGCGCCGCCGAGACCTATGCCCGCGGTCCGAACACCAGCACGCTGTGGGCGATGGGGCTGACGCAGCACGCCAACGGCACCGACATCGTCACCTCGCTGCTCAATCTGATGTTCGCCTGCGGGATGATCGGACGGTGGGGTGCGGCGATGCTGCCGATCCGTGGCCAAAACAACGTCCAGGGCGCCTCGGACGTGGGCGCGATCCCGTTCGTCTACACCGACTATCAGCCGGTCGGCGATCGTACCGTCCGCGAGCGCTTCGCGCGTGCCTGGAACGTGCCGGCGCAGTCGCTCTCGCTCGAAAACGGACTGATGGTGACCGAGGTGGTCCGTGCCGAGAGCGCGGTGCGCGGCATGTATATCATGGGCGAGAACCCGATCATCTCCGACCCCGACATCGCCCACGCCGAGCACTGGTTCCAGGAGCTCGAGTTCCTCGTGGTGCACGACCTCTTTCTGACCGAGACGGCGCGGTACGCCGACGTCGTGTTGCCCGGCTCCAGCTTTGCCGAGAAAACGGGCACCTTTGTGAATACGGAGCGGCGGATTCAGATCGGCCACAAGGCCATCGACACCCCCGGTGACGCGCGGGCCGACCTCGATATCCTGATCGAGTTATCGCAGCGCCTCGGCTTACCGACGACATTCCACTCGCCGCAAGACGTCATGCGCGAGATCGCGACGGTGACGCCGAGCTGGGCGGGGGTCACGTACGACCGGCTGGAAGGCGCGGGGCTGCAGTATCCGGTGCCCACGGCCGATCATCCAGGTACGGCGTTTTTGTTCGACCACGCGTTCCCGACGTCGGACGGCCGCGCCACGTTCGTCCCCGTGGAATACACCGACCCGGTGGAGCTGCCCGATGACGATTACCCATTCGTCATGAACACGGGGCGCCAACTGTACCACTGGCATACCGGCACCATGACGCGCCGCGCGAGCGGGCTCGATGCCCGCGAGCCGACGCCGATCGTGGAGATTCATCCCGCGGATGCCAAGGACCTCGGCGTGCGCGAGGGCGAGCTGGTGCGGCTCACATCGCGCCGCAACTTCATGGTCAGCGCCGCGCGCATCACGGAACGCGTCGCGCGCGGCCAGGTATTCGTTCCGTTCCATTTCCGTGAAGCGGCAGCCAACCTCCTCACCAATCCGGTGCTCGATCCCTACGCGAAGATGGCCGAGCTGAAGATCTGCGCCGTCCGGATCGAGCCCGAGCGGGGCCCGGCTAAAACCTGAATCGGGCCGTTCCCATTCCGAGAGCCCATGCAAGCGATCGTCAAGGAAAAACGCGCGCCCGGCTTGACCGTGAAGTCCGTCCCCAAGCCGGCACCAGGACCCGGCGAGGTGCTGATCGCCGTGCGGCACGCCGGCGTCTGCGGCACCGACCTCCACATCGCCGATTGGGACGCGTGGGCCCAAGGCCGGATCAAACCCCCGCTCATCGTAGGACATGAGTTCGCCGGCGAAATAGAGGGGATCGGCGACGGCGTTACCGAACTGCAAGTGGGTCAGCTGGTCACGGCCGAGGGACACATCGTCTGCGGCCACTGCCTGCAGTGCCGCACCGGCAACAGCCATATCTGTAGAAACACGCGAATCATCGGCGTCGATCGCGACGGCGCATTCGCCGAGTACATCGTGATGCCGGCGACCAACGTGCTGACGCTCGATGGCATACCAACCGAGATCGGCGCGATCATGGATCCGATGGGCAATGCGTTTCACGCGGTGCTGACGGCGGAGATTCCCGGCAGCACCGTTTTCGTTGTGGGATGCGGCCCGATTGGTTGCTTTGCCGTCGGGATTGCCAGAGCGGCGGGCGCCAGCAGAGTGCTGGCATCCGACGTCAATCCCAAGCGGCTCGCGCTGGCGGCGCGCATGGGCGCCCAGGTGACCATCAACGCCGCCAAGGACGACGTCGTGAAGACCGTGCTCGCCGAGACGGCGGGCGAAGGCGCGGACGTGGTGTGTGAGATGTCGGGGGTGCCCTCGGCATTGCATCAGGCGTTCGCGTCCGTGAGCCTCGGCGGACGGGTCCAACTCCTGGGAATTCCTACGGCCCAGGTGCCGATCGACTTCGCCAACGAGATCATTTTCAAAGGGATCACGATTTACGGAGTGATCGGCCGCAAGATGTACCAGACCTGGCACCTGATGCGCCGCTTTCTCTCCAGCGGGCAGTTCGATCCGCGCCCCGTCATCACCCACAAATTCCCGCTCACCAAGATCGACGACGCGCTCGCCGCCATCCGCTCGGGAGACGCCGGCAAAGTCATTCTGGAGATCGCATGAGCTTCATCGGGCAGCTGCAGGACGAGCTCGCGGAATTCAAGAAGGAAGGCGTCTACAAGCGGCTCAATTATCTCGACTCGCCCCAGGATCCGCGCGTGAAGATGGAAGGGCGCGGCGAGGTCGTGATTCTCTCGTCGAACAATTATCTGGGACTCTGCGACGTCCCCGCGGTCGTCCAGGCGGGGAAAGACGCGCTCGAGCGCTGGGGCGCGGGCACCGCCTCGGTCCGATTCATCTGCGGCACGTTCACCATTCACCGCGAGCTCGAAACCGCGCTGGCGAGGTTCGTCGGCTGCGAATCCACACTGACGTACGCGAGCTGCTGGAACGCGAACGAAGGCCTCTGCCCTACCGTGTTGAGCGAACCGGACATTGTCATTTCCGACCAGCTGAATCACGCGTCGATCATCGATTCTGTCCGACTCGCCAAGGCGATCACGAAGTGTCAGACCGCGGTCTACAAACACTCCGACATGAAGGATCTGGAGGAGACGTTGCGCGGCGCAGCGAAGGCGCGGCGCAAGCTCATCTTCACCGACGGCATCTTCTCGATGGAAGGCGACATCGCCAAGCTACCCGATCTGGCAGCACTCGCGCGCAAATACGACGCCGTGCTTGCGGTCGATGACTCGCACGCGACCGGTGTCCTCGGCAAAGAGGGTCGTGGCACGGCAGAGTACTACGGGATGCTCGGCGATATCGACATCATCACCTCGACACTCGGGAAAGCACTCGGCGGGGCGGCGGGTGGATTCACAGCCGGCCCTCAGGCGCTTACCGACTATCTCACGCAACGGTCGCGGCCGCAGCTTTTCAGCAATGCCCTTCCACCGACCGTCGCCGCGAGCGCGCTCGCCGCTGTGCGCCACGTCGAAGCGCATCCCGAGCTGGTCGCGCAGCTCCACGCGAACGCGCGCTACTTCCGCGAGCAACTGCTGTCACTCGGCTTCAAGCCGCTGCCTGGGGAGACGCCGATCGTTCCGGTGATTCTAGGGGAGACCGCCAAAGCCATCCACATGAGCGAGCTGCTCCTGGCAGAAGGCGTGTTCGTGACTGGATTTGGCTATCCAGTTGTCCCACAAGGACATGCGCGGGTGCGTTGCCAGCTCTCGGCGGCGCATTCGCGCGACGATCTCGATTTCGCACTTCGTGCCTTTAAGAAGGTCGGCACGAAATTGGGACTCATTTGATGACGCCCCTTCTGCTGCTCGCGCTCTTACAAACCGCTGAACCACCGATCCACCCAGCCGCCGCTCTTGGTTTCGAACCCGGCACCGATTCCCTGCTCGCCGACTGGAAGCAAGTCAGCGGGTACATGAATGAGCTCGCCCAGCGCAGCCGCTTCGTCCGCGTCGACACGCTGGGACGAACGACTGAAGGCCGGCCATTCCAGTTGCTGGTGATTACATCGCCCGGAAACCAGGCGCGGCTCGCGCAGATCGAGCGCGCGCAGGCGCTGCTCGCCGACCCACGCCGGCTGAGCGATACCGTCCTCGCGGATCTCAGGCGCAAACAGCCGGCTGTGATTCTGATCAGCAACAACATTCACTCGACCGAAGTCGCCTCGAGCCAGATGGGCATGACGCTCGCGTACCGGCTCGTGACCGATCCGGATCTGCGAGTGCTGCTCGACTCGGTCGTGGTGTTGATGATCCCTTCGATGAACCCCGATGGTCTCGATACCGTCGTCAGCTGGTATCGCCGCTACAAGGGCACGCGCTACGAGGGTGGGCCGTTGCCGTGGCTCTACCACAAGTACGTCGGCCACGACAACAACCGCGACTGGTTCATGTTGACGCAGGTGGAAACCCGTCTCGTCACGCGCATGCTCTACAAGGAGTGGTTTCCCGAAATCGTCTACGACGTTCATCAGATGGGCACGAACGGCGTGCGGCTGTTTCTGCCGCCGTTCCAGGATCCCGTCAACCCGAATCTCGAGCCGGCGCTCGTCGCCGCGATCAATCAGGCCGGGACGGAGATGGCGGCGGCGATCTACGACGCGGGACTGACCGGCGTCGCCCATGAGCAGACGTACGACTTGTGGTGGCACGGCGGCTTTCGCTCGACTCCCACTCGCCACAACATGATCGGCATTCTCTCGGAAGCGGCCAGCGCTCGGCTCGGATCGCCGATCACGCTGCCTTTCGACTCCGTGCATCAACCGGCGCGCGGCGTGAATTATCCCGCTCCCTGGCCAGGCGGAACGTGGCGCCTGGGCGACATTGTGCGTTACGAACTGCTCGCCTCCGAGGCTCTGGTGCGGCTGGCGGCGCACGATCGCATACACGTCATCGACCGCTTTGTCGACCTCGGCCGCCGGGAGATCGATGCGGGACGGGCGGGCAATCCCTTTGCCTACGTACTGCCGCCGCCGCCCGAGCAGCGTGATCCCGAAGCGTGGGCCACGCTCGCCAACGTGCTCACGGCGGCCGGCGTCGAGGTCTGGCGCGCCACGGAAGCATTCACCGCCCAAGGACGCCGCTATCCTGCCGGTTCGCTGGTCGTGCCGATGGGACAGCCGTTCCGCGCCCACGCCAAAGACCTCCTCGAGCCCCAGCAGTACACGCCGGTCGGCGACCGTCCGCCGTACGACGTCGCCGGATGGACGCTGCCGTTCACGATGAACGTCCGCGCTGACGTAGTGAATGCGCCGTTCACCGCGAACCTCGTGCAAGTAGACAGCGTGACGCCGGCGCCCGGCAGAATCGACGGCCCCGCGGGGGGTGGGGGGGGCGGGGCGGGCGAAGTGTTTGTCTTGAGAAATCGGACCAACGCCGAGTCACGCGCGATCGCGGAGCTGTTGTCAGCAGGCCAATCGGTCACGGTGGCGGGAGACAGCCTCATCGTGCGTGGCCCGAAGGCGCGCGCCATTCTCGCGGAGCAGGCAGCTCGTCACGGATTCACGGTGACGGCGACACGCACGACCGCGGCGGTCGACAGATCTGTCACGCGGCAACGGCTGCCACGCATCGGGTTGTATCAGCCGTGGGTTGCCAACGTGGACGAGGGGTGGACGAGGTGGCTTTTCGAGCAATATGGGATCAGCTACACGACACTGCACGACAGCGATCTGCGGAGAGGAGGGCTCAGGCAGCGCTTCGACGTGATTGTATTGCCCGACGCTGAGTCCGGTTCGATGATTCGCGGGCTTGATTCGACTCGCATTCCGGTCCAGTACTCGGGTGGGATGGGTGAGTCGGGAGCGAACGCAGTTTCGGACTTTGTTCGGGGTGGTGGCACGCTCGTTTGCCTCGATCGTTCAAGTAATTTCGCGATTACACGCCTTAACCTCCCGGTGGCCAACGTTCTAGGTGGTGAGGCGTCGGGTCCTCAAGTTTTGCGATTTTACGCCCCAGGCTCTATTTTCGGTGTGCTTTTGGGAGGGGTGGAGAGGGGGGCGAGCCCAGTTACGCTCGGGGTGCCTGACTCCCTCGACATCTACTTCGAGAATAGTGCCGCCTTCACCGTTTCGGCCCCGGCGCGGGCCTTGGCGACGTATCCCGCGGCGCCCCTGCGATCGGGCTATGCCCGCTACCAGGAGCGGCTCGAGGGCAAGGCGGCCCTGGTAGAGGCACCGGTCGGCAGCGGACGGGTGATCCTGTTCGGGTTCCGGCCCCAGTTCCGGGGTCAGACCCACGGCACCTTCAAGCTGCTCTTCAACGCGGTCCTGTTGGCGGCTCCATAGCGGAGCCGTGGGGAGGTGTCCCGATGAAGCGGCTGATTCTCCTGGTGGGATTCGTTTCCTTGGTGACGGTTCCCGCCGCAGCGCAGCGCGCGCAGAACATCGAGTTCGGCGGCTTCGGATCGTGGTGGCGCTTCGACCGCTCGTTCCTCATCAAGAACGGCTTCGGCGGCGGCGCGCGCATCGGCTACAACCTCAGTGACCGCGTCGGGCTCGAGATTACCGGCGACTATGTCGCCACGAAGAACCTGGCGCAAACACAAGACATCACCGTCAACACGGTCAGCGCCAGTCTTGTCCTGAACTTTCCAGCGAGCGACCGCCTCACCTTTCTTGCGTCGGGCGGCTACTCGCGGATGGTGTTCGGGAAGGATCCGCCCTACAACTTCACGCAGCACATGGTCAACGGCGGCCTGGGTTTCCGCGCCTTCGTGGGGTCGCACGTAGCCGTGCGCGGCGACGTGCGCGCCCAATACCGGCCCGACAACCCTTTCTACGCTAACGCGTTCACTGGTGAAGTTCAGGGCTCCGCCGGCATCTCCTACTTCTTCATTCCGCCGCAGCAGGGCCATGGCTTCAACACCAACTTCCAATGGTACTGGGGGGCGCAGGGTGGTGCCTTCATCTCCAAGACGGTCTCACAACCCTACGTCTACGACCCGATCGTCGGCGGCCATTGGCTCATCAAGTCGCGGCGGACAGCACTGTACGTGGCCTACGAGCAGGCGATTTTCCTCACCGCGGCGCAGACGGTGATTTTTGATCCCAACTCCACCGCCTCCTCCGTAGGGCCCAGTTTCCGCGACGTCACGTTCCGCGACATGCGGCGCATCATGTTTGGCGTGCTCGCCTTCCCGGCTCAGAAAGTCATCGAGCCGTTCGCCGGTGGCGGGTTTGCCATCATGCAGGTTTTGAATCCGACCGTCGATTGCACCGGCTGCAACACGTCGCAGGCGGTCGAGGCGGACGACCGCGTGCACACTGCGGCAAGCAAGGCGTTTTTCTGGGTCATGGGAGGTCTACAGATCAACTACTCGAGCAAGCTCAACGTCTTTGCGCACTATCTCTTGACCTCGAGCGCGGCCAACTTCCTGCTCCAGAGCAACACCCACACGTTTCAGGGCGGGATCCGCTTAAGCCTCGGCACCTCCAAGGAAGGCATTACCGAGCAGCACTGACCCAGGGCGAATCCTTGATATAGAAGCGCAGCGGCCAGTCGGTCGCTTGGGAAATACCAATACGCGGACCGCTGACGACGGCGGTCCGCTTTGGCTTTGATCCTTCCACGATCCGCAGCGGACCATCCTGCAGCGAAGCGCCGTTCAGATCGCCCGTAATTCCCAGCGCCTGACAGAGTCGAGCGGGCCCGGCGCATAGCGGTTCGGCGCCGCGCCGGCGGAGCATCGTATCCAGTCCGGCGATGGGTTCGAGCGCGCGGATCAAGACGGCTGCGGGGAAGTCTTGCGGCTCGGTGACGGCGTTCAGACACCAATGCA
>Ga0099830_10000828_pt1 | contig 14699 bp, 9 predicted proteins | sample CZO8metaG_4_FD_79337 | JGI IMG/M metagenome (GOLD analysis project Ga0099830, IMG submission 79337) | Vadose zone soil microbial communities from the Eel River Critical Zone Observatory, Northern California, USA - CZOApr15con2H3.8 metaG | ecosystem: Environmental > Terrestrial > Soil > Vadose...
CGCCCCAGAGGGCCCTGAAGTTCTGGACCAGCCGACGCGGCGGATCGGCCTCCAGATTCTCGCCCTCAAAGATCAGGTTTCCGTTGCCGCGGCCCTCGAAGCGCGAGCCCTGCGTCCAATCCGAAGTGACGACTGCTCCAAAGTTGTATTTGCGCCGCATCTCGGTGTCCGTTATTGCGTGCCAGAGACGCTCAGGTGTCGTCTTGATGTAGATTTCGAAAACTTTTTCCATCGTTTTCTCCAGTTTGCGCTTGAGTTCGCTCAGTTCGGCAGCCCAAGGTTCGGCGTACTTGCTCACCCAACGGTCGTGAACCAGTCGGATCGGAACCGGATTCAGGAAGTGCAATTTCTCGCGCCCACGCCGCCTGCTCACCACGAGACCGGCCTCCTCGAGCAACTTCAGATGCTTCATCACACCGAAGCGCGTCATCGGCAGCCGCTCCTCGAGCGCGCTCAACGTCTGCCCATCTTTCTTGAACAACTCGTCGAGCAGGCTTCGACGCGTCGGATCCGCGAGGGCTCTGAACACAGCGTCCATATCGCGGACAATAGGTGACCATTTAGTCACATGTCAACCCCTACGCAGGACCGAGCTGCGACCAGGCGCGATTCTCATTGGCTTTGGGTCGGGCGCGACCGGAGGGGTCGGATAGAAAGTTCCGAGCGGCATCAGCCGATCAAGATTCGGGGCTGAACCAGCGGGCTCGCCAAGCCTCGGCCAGCGGCCGAAAGTCGTCCGGGCCGATCATCCCTTCGGCTCAGCGATGCTTTTCGCAGTTCGTTTCGCGGCGGCAAGATCCTACTCAGGGCAAGCGTTGCAGAGCTGCCGGATATGGTCAAAGCGGCCGCACTGCATCAGGTCGCCCAGTACAAAGACTTCACTGAAGCGAACGACCCCAACGCGACGCACGACTTCCTGAAATTTGAGTTGAGCAACCGCAGCTTCATCTTCTCGATTGTCGCGTATGATAAGAACCTGGAATTTGAGTCGCCCGACCCAACAGACCCCGACAAAACTATTCTGGTCGGAACGTTGATGCAAAATTCTGACTGGTAATCACTCGGCCCCTTTCGAGGGGCTTTTTTCTTGAGCATCCACAATTGCGCCGATGCTCAGAATCTCGCCCCGCTTGATCGCCCAAAGGTTGGCTTCGGCGAGCCAGAATTCGGCACGCTCATCCTCCATCTGTGAGCGTTGTCGGCAGAAAGCTTCCAGGGCGCGGTAGTGCACGGCATCTTCCATTTTCATTCCTCCATTGCAAGAACCGCATGCATGCTGCCGTACTTTTGACTTAATAGCGAGTGGCGTTTTTGGTTCCGATTCAGGAACCGGGTTACAATAGCGGACTTCTTTCACACAGGAGGACGCTATGAAGATCGGCCAGCTTTGCGCTGATGTGACCGTCAACATCATCGTGACGCGCTACTGCGCTTGATCAATTGCCGGATGAGTGAGATTGGCAGAGAGCGTTGGGCGCGGCATGAAGCGGTTTCTGATTTTCCTCCTACTCGGCCCTTTGCTGGGCTTCTTAGTGTTCTTGTTGCGCAACGTGTCTGCCGGAAAGATCGTTGGCGGCTTCATAGGCTTCGTTTTTGGGCTGCCATTTGCCTACCTCTTCGGCCGTCCGATCGTACTTGTCATGTGGGTTGAGGTCTTCCCGAAGTCGGTGAAGCCTTCACCGATGGTGGCTGGCGCTTCGAGATTGTCGATCTGGACGGGCGTCGCATCGACAAGATTCTTGCGACGAAAGAAGATGCACGACATGAGCGCGTTTCGCAAACCTGAGTTGGTCGCCAAGGCGGCGACAGCCCTGCTCGCTCTATGCGCCCTGAACGGTGCGGCGGCGGCGCGCGGCGGGTTCAGCACGGACGAGAACCGCCCGGATTCCTGGTATATCGAAACATTGCCGCCGGAAGTGCAGGCCTGAATTCACCGACGGGGGGAAGCGTGCGCGCGCCCTCTGTCGGCAACTCGCGCCTTTGCCCGTTTCATCGAAGTATCCAACGTCCGCTTTATTGCAATTCATTTTCACGCCCTGAGTTGCGGTGATCGTTCAGCCCTGTGCGCAGCAGATGTTTGCTTACACGAGATTTATGTCTCCAGCGGCGGTCGCTATCACCTGGCGCTGAGCAGTCGCGTGAGAGATGTCACACTCACGCGTATCGACAATTCGGCCGCTGTGGAGATCGCGTGCGAATCGGCGGGGTGCCCACATCTGCTTCGATGGAATGGCAGGAGCTTCGTCGGTAGATGAGAATTGCGGCGGTCTGGTTGTACCTTGGTAGATTCGGCGGGGAAAAGATTGGTGCCGCCGCCGAACAAGGCGTTCCCGCGAGAAGAATAGAAGGGTATGCGAGGCAAAATTTCTCACCCGCCAGGCGCGTCATGCCTCGCAGGATGTGATATCGACTTGTGGATCGGAGGAAGTCGTCTACAGCGCGGTGATAACCGAAATTAGACTTTTGCCGCAGCCCGAGGTTCCGCCAATCCAGTGACCTTCGCGTGCATGAAGGCGTATGATCAGGGAGGGTCTGTATCGCACACATCAATCGATCGCGGTGCTTCGGCGTTTTGGGGCCGAATCTCGCGTAACTGCCGGTGGACGCAGCGTTTCACGATCGTCACCGACGAAGGCACGGCCCCACGGTGGCGGTGACACGCGAGGCGATTACCCATGAAGGCGACACTGCACGCGTCTGGGTCGCGGTCGACGACCAAGCGCTTGAGCTTCGACAGATCAAGTTAGGACGTTCCAGTGGATGGCTGGTCCTAGTGCCGGATGGTGGCCTCAGCCGGGCGAAACGGTCATCACCCGGGGCAGTCTATTCATCGAGCTCATAGCGGTCGAGAGCTGATTATGCATGGAGCGAGGCGCCAGCGATGAACACAATTCTCGCCTTTGCCCTCAAGCATCGCGTGTTGATGGTGGTCCTGTTCGTGATGATGCTGGGAGGCGGCGTCGCCGCGTTCCGGGCCTTGAACATTGAGGCCTATCCCGATCCCGTTCCTCCGATGGTGGACGTGATCACGCAAAGCCCAGGGCTCTCAGCCGAGGAGATCGAGCGCTACATCACCATTCCGATCGAAACGCAGGTTGCGGGTGTTCCGAATCTACAGGTCATGCGGACCATTTCGCTTTACGGTCTGTCCGACGTAAAGCTGCAGTTCACTTACGATTACACCTACGACGAAGCGCTGCAGCAGGTGCTCAATCGTCTTTCGCAGCTCACGGGATTGCCGAACGGGGTGCAGCCCCGGATCAACCCAGTCAGCCCGATCGGGGAAATTTACCGCTATAAGCTCGCCGGTCCGCCGGGTTACGGCGTGCTTGATCTCAAGACATTGCAGGACTGGGTGCTACAGCGCCGGTTCCGAGCGGTACCCGGCGTCGTTGATGTGATCGGATGGGGCGGCAAGACGAAGACTTTTGAGCTGCAAGTCGATCTCAACAAGCTCGTTGCCTATGGGCTCACTCTGCCTCAGCTCCTACAAACTTTAAACAACAGCAACATCAACGTCGGTGGCAACACCGTTAACTTGGGATCGCAGGCGGCCGTGGTCCGCGGTGTTGGCCTTATTCGCTCGATCGATGACCTGAGCAATACGATGCTGACTCAACTTGGCGGCAATCCAGTTCTGATTCGAGACGTTGCTACGGTGGTGGTAGGGAACCAGCCGCGCCTAGGCATCGCTGGTAAAGATGATGACGATGACATCGTGCAGGGTATCGTCCTGATGCGCCGCGGCCAGCAGAGCACACCGACAATTCAACGCGTGAAGACCGAGGTCGAGCTCATCAACAATTCAAGCATTCTGCCACCCGGCGTTTGGATTGAGAGAGTCTATGACCGGCAGGACCTCATCAACATCACGACGAACACAGTTCTGCACAACATGGTGTATGGAGTCTTGTTGATATTTGCGCTGCAATGGATGTTTCTGGGCGACCTGCGAACCGCCCTCATCGTTGCCGCGACGATACCGTTCGCGCTGTTCTTTGCTGTCGGGATCATGGTGCTCCGAGGCGAGTCAGCCAATCTCCTTTCCGTCGGCGCCATCGACTTCGGGTTGATAGTCGATGCGACTGTCATCATGGTCGAGAGGATTTTCCGCCGACTCGGCCAAGCAGGCGAACAACCGGCGTTTGAGCATGAGACAGGCGACAGCGCTTTGCGCGGAAAGCTACTCGACATTTACCGGGCGGGCACGAGTGTAAGTCAGTCGATCTTGTTCGCAGCCGGCATCATCATCGCAGGTTTCATTCCACTGTTCACGCTGAGCGGGGTAGAGGGGCACATTTTCGGCCCGATGGCAAAAACGTACGCCTATGCGCTGGCAGGCGGCCTGATCGCAACCTTTACGGTGACGCCGGCGCTGTGCGCAATTCTGCTGCCGCGGCACGTGCGCGAAACCGAGACCTGGCTGGTGCGTACTCTGCATCGACTTTATAGCCCGGCTCTTCGATTTGCGATTGCAAACAAGATACTGACCGTCACCGCCACCGTGGTACTGTTGCTGCTGGCCGGAATTGCAGTACGCCTGCTGGGGCTCGAGTTTCTGCCCAAACTTGAAGAGGGCAATCTGTGGATTCGCGCCACCATGCCGTCCACGATTTCCCTCGATGAAGGCAACGGTTATGTGAACCGCATGCGCGCGGTGATCCGCAGCTTCCCGGAGGTTGAAGCGGTGGTATCACAACATGGACGGCCCGACGACGGAACAGATGCGGCAGGATTTTTCAACGCTGAGTTCTTTGGACCTCTGAAGCCATTTGACCAATGGCGCTCCGGCCTCGACAAAGACAAGTTGACCAATGAAATTCAGGCTAGGCTGGCGGAGGAATTTCCAGGTGTCGAATTCAACTTCTCACAGTATCTGCAGGACAACGTTGCCGAGCAAGTCTCCGGCGTCAAGGGCGAAAACTCGATTAAGGTCTTCGGCAATAACCTTGAAACACTGACGGAGACAGCCAACAGGATCAAGGCCGTGCTGGCAACGGTTTCCGGCGTCACCGATCTCGCCGTGTTCACCTCGCTTGGCCAGCCTACGATTCAGGTCGAAATCGACCGCGCCCGCGCTGGGCGGCACGGGCTCTCACCCGGCGATATCAACTCCACAATCAAGACAGCCATCGGCGGCGAGTCGGCCGGCGACGTTTATGAGCCTGGCAGCGATCGCCACTTTCCGATCGTGGTGCGGTTGGCGCCGCGGTTTCGGCAGAATCCTGAGGCGATCAGCAACATCACCATCGTTGCGCAAGGGCAGAATGGCATTGCCCAAATTCCGCTCAGCGAGATCGCAAGGGTCAAATTAGTTTCCGGGCCTTTCTACATCTATCGCGAGCAGCAGCAATGGTATCTGCCGATCAAGTTTAGCGTACGTAATCGCGATCTCGGCAGCGCCGTTCAGGAAGCTCAGAAAAAGATCGCAGAGCAGGTTCCGCTGCCCGCCGGCTCGCGGCTCGAATGGGTTGGCGAATTCGGCAATCTTCAGGATGCCATCGGCCGCTTGCAGATCGTGGTGCCGCTAAGTCTTGCATTCATCGGGCTCCTGCTGTGGGTCAATTTTGCTTCAGTGCCCGATACGTTGCTTGCGATGAGCGTCATTCCCATGGCGACCATTGGCGGCATTTTCGCGCTATTTTTGATGCAGATTCCGTTCAGTGTGTCGGCGGCGATCGGCTTCATTGCACTCTTCGGGATCTCGGTCATGAACGGCATCATTATCCTATCTCAGTACAATCAGTTGATAGAGCAAGGCGCCGATCGGATCGATGCAATCCTGCGAACGGGCGAAATTCAGATGCGTCCGGTATTGATGACCTGTGTGATCGCCGGCGTCGGCCTGCTGCCGGCTGCCGTGTCCACCGGAATCGGCTCCCAGGTGCAAAAGCCGCTCGCCGTCGTCGTGGTTGGGGGAATGATGCTGGCCCCCGCCATCATCCTAATCACGCTGCCGGCGCTGATCGCGCTGTTCTCACGGCGTACGCGGTCAGGAGTGAGTGAGGAAACAACATTCGAACCAGCAGAGTAGTCAATAGGCTTGTTGAGGCGATCGCGATCGCCGCTGTCATTTTTCCGACCTGACGCTCGCGGCATACGGAAGCCCGAAGATCGTCTATGATCTGGCGTTGCTCGACTGTTCCGACACACGAAGCCGCCTGAATTTGGGACAAAGTCGCTGCAATTTCCGCGTGTTTACCAGCCCGCAGTTTTGATTAAAGGCCATCTATGAAACAGAGACTTCATCAACATGTCCGCGATCAACGGTTGGATCGATGGCTTGCTCGGGGAGCTGTCGTTGTCATTGTCGGGTTGCAGACTGTAATCGTGAACGATCTCTCCTTCGGTCCATGGTGGTTGGGCCCTGCAGTCGAATTGGCGCTGCTGATTCCCCTGTCGATTGGAACTGTGTGGACCCAGCGCTCAGCAGCAAGAGCTGGAACAGAAGAGGAGTGGGATCATGTCGGCGCCAGGCGGAAGTGGGTGCGCAGGCTCGCCATCGCGCTGACGGCGGTGAGTACGGTTCTAAATTTCGCGGCGCTTTTCCTCCTGACAAAGGCAATTTTTCAGGGTCATGCCGGCACAGGACGAACTTTGTTGCTGGATGCAATTAATATCTGGGCGACGAATGTCGTCATTTTCGCCCTTTGGTTCTGGACCCTGGATCGTGGTAGTCCCTCTAGTCGAGGCCTCGTCTTGCCCGACAAAAGAGATTTCCTTTTTACTCAACAGCAACAGGCTCCTGATACCAATCCTACGTTCGCGGACTGGTCTCCAGGTTTCATGGACTACGTGTTTCTCGCCTACACGAACGCAACAGCGTTTTCGCCCGCGGACACGTTTCCGCTCACGATCCGGGCCAAGCTTCTTATGATGGCAGAATCATTCATCTCGTTGATTACGATAGCTTTAGTCGCATCGCGGGCGGTTGGTATACTGAACTAACGTTGCTAGAAAGGATCTGCGAGTTTCGCATTAGTGCTTACACAGACTTGCGCACGGCGTTGTCGACCAGCGTCTTGCCCAGCGACCAGATCGCGCCGGGGACCTTGTGACTGGAAGCGATGACGGAATCGAACGCCGTTTCGATCCAGCTGCAGTCTTCTTCGGTGATGGTCAGCGGCGGCAACAGTTTGATGGTGTGGCTGCCGTGGCCCGAGACCTGGGTGAGGATCTTGTGATCTTTAAACAGCGGCACCGTGATGAGCTGGCAGAACAGGCCCTTGTTGGCGCTTTCCAGCAGATTCCATGACGCCTTGAGCCGCAGCGACTTCGGCGGAGCGAACTCGACACCGATCATCAGCCCCTTGCCGCGAACTTCCTTCATCAATTCATAGCCGGGAACCATCCGGGTCAACGCCAGCCGAAGTTCGGCGCCGCGCTTGGCGGCGGCCTCGACCAGCTTTTCGGACTTGATCACTTCAAGCGTGGCAATTCCGGCCGCCATCGCCAGATCGTTTTTCGCAAATGTCGATCCGTGCACCACGGCGCGATCCATTTGATTGAAGATCTTGTCGAAGATACTCTTGCGGGTGAGCAATGCGCCGACCGGAACATGACCGCCCGACAGCGCCTTGGAGAGCAGAACGATGTCCGGCTCGACATTCCAGTGTTCGACCGCGAGGAACCTTCCGGTTCGACCCATTCCGGTCTGAATTTCGTCGGCGACCATCAAGGTCCCGTATTTACGGCAGAGCGCTGCTGCGCCCGGCAGAAATTCATCCGTGGGCATGTTGACGCCTTTGCCCTGGATCGGTTCGACAATAAAGGCGGCAACCTGGCGCGACGACAGCGCCTGCTCCAGAGCGGCGAGATCGTTGAAAGGAATGGACGTGCACCCAGGCAGCAGCGGCTCGAAACCGGCGCGGAAATTTGGATCGTCAGTCAACGAAAGCGCGCCGTAGGTTAATCCGTGGTAGCCGTGGGCGCAGTACACGATGCCCGGCCGGCCGGTCGCGCCGCGTGCGAATTTGATCGCAGCTTCGACACATTCCGCTCCGGAATTCGCGAAAAAGACCTTGTCCAGATAGGGTACGAATTCCAGCAGGCGTTCGGCCAGCACGCCCGCCAGCGTCGAGACATCGAGTTGCACGAGGTTGGGCAGGTCGCTGTCGAGGACGCTCTTCAACGCCTGGCGCAGCGCCGGATGATTCCGGCCAATCGCAAAAACGCCAAAACCACTCAATAAATCGAGATAACGTGCGCCATCCCGATCGAAGAGATACTGGCCTTGACCCTTCTGAAAGCCGACATCGTAACCAATTGTTTTGAGGACCCTTACGAGCTGCTCATTTAAGTGGCGCGAATGCATGGAACTGCGCTGTGACTGCCGGTCCACAAACATCTCGGAAACGTCTAGATTCAGATATAGCATCAGCTACATACTTCGGTTGATAGCCAGTTCGTCAATGACCCGCATGCAGCAAATAATTAGTTTGCTGCAATCTTTATCGCGCCAAGTGGATTCATGATTCGAACAAATGCCACCCAAATAATTTTATCGCTCATTCCGCGATTTCCACATTTACGTATTCGGCGGCTTCGCAGCGCGTTTTATCCGCAGCAAGGAAATGGATAGAGAACTGCGCGCCGCCGGAGGACCGATTCTCGACGGCGATCGTAGCGCCATGCAATTCGACAATGCGTTGCACGATAGAAAGCCCCAATCCCGTGCTCCCCTGTTGGCTACGATCGCGACGCCAGAAGCGGCGAAAGATAAGTTCCCGTTCCTCCTCCGAAATGCCGGGACCTCGATCCCGCACCCTCACCGTACCGTTTTCCTCAACGACGAACTCGACGACCGTATCTGGAGGAGCGTGTTTGATGGCGTTCTCTGCGAGATTGCGGATCGCGCGTTTCATCATCTCGGCATTGCCCTTGACCCACATAGGCGTCTCGGCGCCAAGCAACGCGATTTCTCTCCCCTGCTCAAGTGCCAAAGGGGCAATGAACTCAGCCACCTCGGCGCAAACACCTCGCAAGTCTGCCGTCTCCAGCGGATCAATCATGAATGCGTCAAGTTCCGCAATATCCAGCAATTGACCGACAATCCGGCTCATCGCTTCGATATCCTGATGGAGAGCTATGGCGATGCGCTGATCTTCCAAGGTATCTACGCGCGTGCGTAAAATGGTCAGAGGCGTGCGAAGTTCGTGCGCTGCATCAGCTGTAAATTCACGCTGAACCCGAAACCCCTGATCAAGCCGGTCGAGGGCTTGGTTCACCGCTGAGACCAGCGGGCGCACCTCACTTGGGATGTCATCGACGGGTAAACGAACATCGGTGCGGGCCGGACCAATCTGCTGCGCGATTTCCGACGCTTGCCGGAGCGGCAGCAATGCACGCCTGAAGATCGCGATATCAGTAGCCAGTAACACCAGCAATATCGGTAGCGTTATCCAGCCTACGTTCTTGAAGAAATCCGCAACAATGTCGTCGATTAATACGTCGCGGTTCGCCAAATCCTCCGCCGCCTGGATCCACACGGTCTTGGTGCCGACAACTCGGCGAATGCTTGCACCTGAGATTGCTGCGTCGCCCTTCCGTGTTTCGAGAAATTGAACGGCGGCAGCCCTTGGATCCGCAGGAAATATCGGCGCCTGATCCTTCAGCGACGAAAACAGCGCATTTCCGCTGTCATCGACCACAGCATACGAATATCGCCCGTAGGGCTGAGAATAGAGACCCAGGAGATCAGGAGGCAGTTCAAGTGATAGGCTGCCATCGGCCTGCGCGACAAGATGATGAGCGAGCGATGTAGCCTGTTCTTCCATCGCCTTATTGTGGATATTGTTTGTCGCCAAATTCAACAGCCATGACAGAGCGAGCGACATCAAAATTGAAGTGATGGCTACAGCGATCACGTGCAGAATCACAATACGGGAAATAATCGATTTAAACCTGATCACGCTACTTTTCCTCGGCGATCAAATACCCTACGCCCCGCACCGTGTGTATTTGCACTCGAGCGCCCTTCTCTGAGAGCTGTTTTCTTAAACGGTGAACATAGACCTCGACAGCGTTCGAAGCGACATCGCCTGACAGGCCAAAAATATGATCTTCAACCAGTTTTTTCGAAACGACACGTCCCTTGCTGCGCATGAGAAGTTCGAGCACTGCGGTTTCGCGAGACGACAAGACCTGGGGCCGATCGTCGATGGACGCCTGTCGATTTCGCGAATCAAATTCTAGATTGGCGACACGCAGCGAACTCCCAAGCTGCTGACCCGGCCTGCGCAATTGAGCCTCCAATCGGGCTACCAGCTCTTCTAACGCGAACGGCTTCACCAGATAGTCATCGGCTCCACTGCGCAGACCATTGACACGATCGTGGAGTCCACCACGTGCGGTGAGTACCAGTACAGGCATTGGATCCTTGCGATGCCTGAGCTCTCGCAGAATCGATAGGCCGTCACCGTCGGGCAGTCCTAGGTCGAGTATCAAAGCCGCGTAGGAAGTCGTCATCAGGGCCGCCCGGGCTTCCGCGGCCGTAGCCAGGAGGTCCGTATCGTAGCCGGCGGCCTGCAGCCCCTTGGCCAATAATTGGGAAAGTTGTGGATTGTCTTCAACGACCAGCAATCGCATAGACGGCCATCCTCAGACCTGTTCAGACCTTAAGGATTAGCATTGAGACCTTTCGTGGCGTTGGACAAGCTCAGAAAGTTTCAAAGGGAGCGCCTGTGTAAGGCTGCTGTAAGCTAGGCCCTGTAAGTCACCCCAAAGGGGCAACCAGCCTTGGCTCCAGCCACGCGTAGCGGTGCGTTAAAGTGGTTAAGAAGCCCCTTTATGCGAATCCCTTGCCCAACATTGAATAGTCAGGCTGACATTTGTGGACGCGGGCGAATTTATCATGGTCTGGACGGTTTGGATTTGTGTCGTCCCCAGAGCGGCTGGCGAGGAGGTTATTGTCGTTGATGTATCCGATGACAGTGTTCAAGGCCGATGGCATGCCCAGCGCGTCATGAATGCATTGCGAACGACACTACCCCCCGAACAGATTGCGCGTGAAATCGTCGTATTGAGCGATGGCCCCCGAGGGGACCTCGCATTCGGATCCTCGCCGAACGCAGAGGCTTTTGTCCGGAGCCTGATCCCGCAGCTCTCCGATTATAAGTGGCAATCGAAGGAGCGAGATTGGTGATAGCGGCTCGCAAATTGTCACACGGATGGCAAAGGTCGATTATCGTCTTCTTCGTCCTGGCGTTCGCCGCAGGTGTGTTTCTGCTGTCAAAAGCAGATCGTCGCACCCTGCCCGATCTCAATAGCGAACTCTCGAGCCAAGCTAGACGCCCTGCCGGAATATTCCATCCGACGGCAGCGCAATGGACGACGTTGACCGTCGAGCCGGTCGAACAACAACAATTTCGGATGGAGTTTGCAACCGAGGGTAAAATCGCCGTCAATGAAGATAGTTCAACGCCAATCTTTTCGCCCTATGCCGGGCGTGTGACCACACTTCGGGCGAAGCCCGGAGAATTTGTAAAACGCGGTCAACTGCTCTTTGTTGTCGAGGCTACCGACACCGTTCAAGGATTGAATGATTTTATCGCCGCGCTTAGCGCGACGAACTCGGCGCGCTCCAAGCTCAATCTCGCTCAAATCGTTGAAAAGCGCGCCAACGATCTTTATGCCGGCAAGGCCGTTCCACTCAAGGATTGGCAGCAGGCACAGGCCGACTTGGCGGCCGCCCAGAACGACATGCGTTCATCGGAGACTGCCGTTGAGGCCGCGCGTAACCGATTGCGCATTCTCGGCCGCACCGATGAAGAAATCGCCGCTTTTCAAGAAAAGCGGCAGATTAGTCCGGATACGCCGATTTATTCGCCGATTGAAGGCACCGTCGTCCAACGCAAGATCGGGCCTGGGCAATATATCAGCAGCGGCGCAACCGATCCCGCCTTTGTAATCGGCGATCTGTCGACGGTCTGGTTGACCGCGTTCGTTCGTGAAACCGACGCGTCAAATGTGGGCGTCGGTCAGGATATTGTCTTTAGCGTTTTGGCGGCTCCGGGTCGCAACTATCATGCTCGTATCAACTATGTTGCTTCGGCATTTGACCCTGCAACGCGCCGCCTCCTTGTTCGGGCGACTGTCGACAACAAGGATGGTGTCCTGAAGCCTGAGATGTTTGCGAACGTCACGCTTTATTCCAGCGGCGATCTGTCCAAGGTCGACATGCTTGGCGTTCCGCGCAACGCCGTAATCTACGAAGGCGATGTTTCGCGGGTTTGGGTCGCGCGCGACGATCAGTCGATCGAGCTTCGGCAAGTCAAGCTTGGATTGACAAACGGCAAGATGGTCCAGGTTCTGGCTGGCGTTCGGCTCGGCGAGAAGGTGATCACCAAGGGCAGCCTGTTCATCGATCGGGCGGCGACCAGCAGCTAGATCTCGGACGTCAAAACGCAAGTTCAATTTGAAAGCCGATCGAGTTGAGAAAGCCACGCTTATGAATGCGATCATTGGCTATGCCTTGAAGCTCCGGGCACTTGTTGTCGTGCTTTTCGGACTGCTTCTGCTGGCTGGCGGAATTGCCTTCATTCAACTTAACATCGAATCCTATCCCGACCCGGTGCCGCCGCTTGTCGATGTCATCACTCAAAGCGCCGGTCAGTCGGCTGAGGAGATTGAGCGTTATATTACGATACCCATTGAGGGTTCGGTCTCGTCGGTTCCCTACTTGACTGCTATGCGGACGATTTCGTTGTTCGGACTGTCCGATGTGAAGCTGCAATTCACCTATGACCTGACTTACGAAGAGGCCGAACAAAAGGTCCTGAATCGGCTCAGCCAGTTGCCGCCACTGCCCAACCAGGCGCAGCCGACGATATCGCCAACAAGTCCAATCGGAGAAATCTTTCGCTACCGGCTCGTGGGTCCACCGAACTACAGCGTCACGGATCTCAAAACCCTTCAGGAATGGGTCCTCGCGCGCAGGTTCCGCGCCGTGCCGGGAGTTATCGATGTAACTGGCTGGGGAGGCAAAAGTAAGACCTTCGACGTCAACATCGACCTGAACAAACTCAATGCGAACGGGCTAACCCTATCGCAGGTCCTACAAGTACTGAACAACAGCAACATCAATGTCGGCGGCAATACAGTCAACATTGGCCCCCAATCCGCTGTCGTTCGCGGCGTTGGTCTTATTCGTTCGATCGATGACATCCGCAACACGATGTTGGCTTCCACTAATGGCAATCCAATCCGCGTGAGCGATATCGCAGAGGTGACCATCGGCAACAAGCCGCGGCTCGGTATCGCCGGGAAGGACAGCGAAGACGATATTGTCCAGGGCATCGTCTTGATGCGCCGTGGCCAGCAGAGCCTGCCGACCATCCGGCGCGTTGAGGCCGAAGTGGAAAAAATCAATACCTTGGAGATTCTTCCGCCCGGCGTGCGGATCGAGCGGATCTATGATCGTAGCGATCTCATCAAGGTCACGACCGAGACGGTGCTTCATAATCTATTATTCGGGATCATTTTGGTTTTCTTTGTGCAGTGGATTTTTCTTGGAGATTTGCGGAGTGCAACAATTGTCGCCGCGACCATTCCGTTCGCGCTCTTCTTCGCAATTGGCATCCTGGTCCTGCGAGGCGAGTCAGCCAATCTTCTCTCAATGGGCGCTATTGATTTTGGGCTCATCGTCGACGCCACCGTCATTATGGTAGAGAACATCTATCGCCATCTTGCCGAAGCAACTACGCGAAGGGAAGCTAATGAGCCGGAAGCTTCATACCCTGTGCCGCACGGATTTACAGGAAACCTTGCAACAATTTATAGATCTGCAACGGAAGTCAGTCACGCGATCTTCTTTTCCGCTGCCATTATCATCGTTGGATTCGTGCCTCTGTTTACTCTGAGTGGGGTCGAAGGACATATCTTCGGTCCGATGGCGAAGACTTATGCTTATGCCTTAGCGGGTGGATTGCTGGCCACCTTCACGGTCTCGCCTGCCCTGAGCGCATTATTGCTGCCTACCCGTGTCGAAGAGACCGAAACTCTAATTGTGAGTTGGCTGCGCCGGCTATACACGCCGGTTCTCGAATTTGTCTTGATTAATAGGGTCGTGACGTTGACCGCAACAGCCCTGTTGCTTTCGCTGGCCATTTTTGCCGGCCGTTCGCTGGGCCTCGAATTCTTGCCCCATCTCGAGGAAGGCAATCTCTGGATCAGAGCAACGATGCCACCGGCGGTCTCGCTGGAAGAAGGAAACGATTACGTCAATCGAATACGAAAGACGATCAAAAGTTTCCAGGAAGTCGAAACCATTGTTTCGCAGCAAGGTCGCCCCGACGATGGCACGGATGCAACGGGATTCTTCAACGCCGAATTCTTTGTGCCGCTGAAGCCCGAGAGCGATTGGCGAAAGGGCGTCGACAAGGATGCATTGACGAGTGAACTGTCATCCAAGCTGACCGAAGATTTTCCCGGCATCGAATTCAACTTCTCGCAGTACATCCAGGACAATGTTCAGGAGGCAGTATCCGGGGTAAAGGGTGAGAACTCGATCAAGCTTTTCGGCAATGATCTTCAAACGCTGACGAAGGCCGCGAACCAGATCAAGGCCGTAATGAAGACCATACGGGGGATCACTGATCTGGCGGTATTCAGTTCGGTCGGTCAGCCTACGATTCGCATCGACATCGACCGGTTCGCAGCCGGACGCTATGGCTTGGCCCCCGGGGATATTAACTCCGCAG
>Ga0099830_10000841_pt1 | contig 14586 bp, 12 predicted proteins | sample CZO8metaG_4_FD_79337 | JGI IMG/M metagenome (GOLD analysis project Ga0099830, IMG submission 79337) | Vadose zone soil microbial communities from the Eel River Critical Zone Observatory, Northern California, USA - CZOApr15con2H3.8 metaG | ecosystem: Environmental > Terrestrial > Soil > Vadose...
CCGCACGACGAAAGGCGTCCTCATGTTGCCATCGCTCGCGAGCTGCTGGTACAGCCGCACCATCTGCACCAGCGTCTGCGCGTTCTCGCCTTGCCCGATCGCGAGGTTCAGCGCGACCGCAGACGTCCAGCGGCGGGGGCCGTAAAGACGATCGTAGTACTCGGGTCCCGTCGGGAACTCTGACGGCAGCTCTCCGGGAAGATCGATCCCGGTGCGTCCCCGGAATCCCCAGGCATTTGCGTCCTCGAGGAGCGACGAGACCCCGAGCTTGATACCGAGCTGGTAGAAGTAGACGTCGCAGCTCTGCGCTATGGCCTCCGTGAGCGTCAGGTCACCGTGGCCGCGCGCGTTCCAGCAGCGAAAGTAACGATTCCCGTACTGCAACCCGCCGCGGCAGGGGATCGGCATCTTGCTACGCGATCCCACGATGCCGCGCTTCAGCGCCATCGCCGCCACGGCCAGCTTCCAGGTGGACCCCGGCGGATACCGCGCCTGGATGGCACGATCGAGCAGCGGATGCGCGGGACTCTCGTTGAGAGAGCGCCAGTAAGTGGCGGAGATTCCCCCCACAAAAGCGTTGGGATCGAATCCGGGTGCGCTATAGAGCGCCAGGACTTCTCCGGTGTTCGGATTCAGCGCGATGACCGCTCCGCGCTGGCCACCGGGGAAGATCCGAGAGATGAAGAGCTGCAGATCGAGATCGATCGTCGTGTGCAGATCCTTGCCCGGCACCGGATTCAGGTTCGCGGCCGCTTCCGCGTCACGCACCATCTGTCCCTTGGCGCTGACTTCCACGAAGCGGAGGCCTTCGGAGCCTCGGAGCGTATCGTCGTACTCGAGCTCCAGGCCGTATTTGCCCACGAGCCCGCCGAGCCGCACGGCTGCGAACCGGCTCGATGCGCGCTCGGCCTCCGTGACCTCGCCGACGTAGCCAATCAAGTGCGCGACGACCGCAGTGTCCGGGTAGAAGCGCTTGGGCTCGGCCTGAATCAGCAATCCGGGAATGGCGACACGCCGCTCCTCCAGAGCGGACACCACCGTGAACGGCGCGTCACCGAGAACCAGCGCCGGCTGGTAAGGTGCCCGGCGCGCCCGCTGCAGCACTCGTTCAATGCCCGCGCTGTCGATGTTGGCGATCGACGCGATGCGCGCGAGCGTCGAGCGCAGGTTCGCTTCGGGTCCCGGCAACAGCGACACCGTGTAGCCGGGGACGTTTTCGGCGAGCACGCGTCCGTTGCGGTCGTAGATGACGCCGCGGGGCGCCGGGAGCGGAATCGGGCGCAGCCGGTTGGTCTCCGACTGCAATTGGTACTTGCCGTGACCGAGGATCTGGACGCGGAAGAACGACAGCATGAGGATGCCGACCACAGACCAAACGACGCCGCGTGCCAGGCCCAGCCGGCGATCGAGCAGATGCGGATGAAACGCGCTCACGCCGCGCTCCGCCGGGGCGACAACCAGCCGCGGAAGAACCACAGGACACTCACGCCCACGATTGCCGTCGTCAGCCCCTGCAAGGGCGACCAGACCAGCAGCTCCCACGCGACTTGCGAGCCCTGCAACCGGCCCGAAACCAGGAGCACGATGAGATTGCGGAGCCAGGTGCCCGCAAAGAACAGACAGCCCTTCACGAACACATGCTCGGCAAAGAACACCGCTTTCGCCCACGAGGAGAAGAATCCCACGAGCGTGTGCGCCAGCGCTCCGGCGCCGAAGCTTGCCGGCGTGAGCGCATCGCGTAACAAGCCCACAACGAATCCGACCGCCGCGCTGCGCCCCGGCTCCGCGCGGATCGTGTAGATCAGCAATGCGAGCAGCAGAAAATCCGGCGCAATGCGATCGCCGCCCAGGCGGCTGCGCACGGTGAACTGCAGCAGAATGAGCAGCGTCATGATTATCGGATAGCGATAGCGATCGGTACGTCTCATTGCGGTGGGGCCTCGCTCCGAGAAGCGGTGTCCTGCCCCGCGGTAAATGCGTTCCGCAGATCAGTGCCGGCCGAACGCGGCGCGGTCAGTATCATCACGTGGGACAGCGCCGCGGGATGCACAGCCGGACGCACCAGGTAGGTCCGACCCCACCCTTTCGCTTCACCCGCCGGTCCGATCACCGCGCCGATGGGAATGCCGCGGGGAAACACGCCGCCGAGACCGGATGTCACGATTACCGTACCCGCGGGGACCTGCTGGCGGTAGAGCACACCTTGCAGCTCGAGGAGCCAGACGCTGGGGCCGTCGGCGCCATGGGGTGCCGCAATGCCGACGACGCTGCCGTCGGTTGCGATGGCGCTGGCGCGAAACTCCGGATGCGCCCAGCTCAGCACCACGCTCGTGTGTTCATCGACGCTCGCCACGACTCCGACCAATCCTTCGGGACTCACAACGGCCGAGAGCGAGCGAACGCCTTCGCGCCGCCCCGCGGACACGACGAAACTCAACGGATTCGTCGGCTCGGGCTGGTGGAGAATCTCGGCCGAGACGTAGCTACCGCCGAGCCGGGCACTGAGGCCGAGCAACCCGCGCAGCCGCGCGTTCTCGCTGCGCAGCTCCGGCATGAATGTGGCGGCGAGCGCGACCGAATCGCGCTGCGCTACGACGGCATCGTAGCGGTACCGCGCAGCGGCGAGGAGCTCGGTCTGGCGCTGGAGAAACAGAAACGGCGCGAGCACACTCTGCCGCAATCCGTGGGCAAGCGGGTCGCGCCATTGGGGAGGCAGGCTCAACGCGGCAATCGAAAGGCCCACGCAGGCGATGAAGAGCAGCGTGTCGGCGCGGGAAGCGTAGCGATCCGTTCCGATCGCCATTCGGCTAGGTCGTCAGGACGTTGCGGTATTTCTCGGGCGAGTCGAGGATCCGCCCCGCCCCACGGACCACGCAGGTCATGGGGTCCTCGTCCAGGTGAATCGGCAGGCCGGTCTCCTGTTGCAGCAGCAGGTCGAGTCCGCGAATCAGGGCGCCGCCGCCCGTCATGACGATGCCGCGGTCGACGATGTCGGAGGCGAGCTCCGGCGGCGTGATCTCCAGCGCGCGCCGCACCGCGTCGACGATCTGCTGGATCGGCTCCTGCACGGCTTCACGGATCTCGCTCGAATGCACGCGCACGATCTTCGGAATGCCGGACACGAGATCGCGTCCCTTCACTTCCATCTCGCGCTCCTCACCGATGGGCGCGGCGGAGCCGATCTGAATCTTGATCTGTTCCGCGGTCGGCTCGCCGATGAGCAGGTTGTAATTCTTGCGCATGAACTGCACGATCGCCTGATCGAGCTCATCGCCGCCGGTGCGGATCGAGGTGTCGGACACGATCCCCGACAGTGCGATCACCGCGATCTCGGTCGTGCCACCGCCAATGTCGATCACCATGTTCCCCGTCGGTGTCTCAACCGGCAAACCGACCCCGATCGCGGCCGCCATCGGCTCGGCGACCATGTAGACCTCTTTCGCACCGGCCGACTGTGCCGAATCGCGCACGGCGCGCTTTTCCACCTCGGTGATGCCCGAAGGCACGCACACGATCACTTTCGGGCGCACGCGGAAGAGATGGCGGTCGATGATCGTCTTGAGGAAGAAGCGGAGCATTTTCTCGGTCACGTCGAAGTCGGCGATCACGCCGTCCTTCAGCGGACGCACGGCGAGGACGCCGTCCGGCGTGCGCCCGAGCATGCGCTTCGCCTCGAGGCCGATGCCTTTGACTTTACCGGTGGCTTTTTCAATCGCGACGACGGAGGGCTCGTTGAGAACGATCCCTTCGCCGCGGACGTAGACGAGTGTATTCGCGGTGCCAAGATCTACGGCGATTTCGTTCGCCGGGCTCCAGGCACCCATTTTAAAATTCAGCCAGCGTGGCGGCACGTGATCGTCGGTAAAGGGGTACGGCGGGTTAACGAGAACGGCTCAAGCTAATGAAATGCGTAACCTCAAGCAAGGAACGTCATTGGCGGCACGCGGCGTGAGGGTCGGAGGGCTTAGGACCGTCGAGGGCCGGGCGCTGATCCCGGTTTGCGACGGCCGTCACAAAGTTGCGGGCCAGTGTCGCGACGCGAGCTAATGCCGTGTAGTCGATGTACGGCGGCTCGTCGGTGACCTGGTGGTAATCCGCATGCTCCCCCCGGGACAATGCGACTGACGGAATGCCATAGCGCGCGTAGCTGTAATGGTCGGCGCGGCAGTAGTACTGCAACGGGTGTCCGGGGACGTCGAACTCGTAGTTGAAGGTGAACGGCGCCGGCAGCGTCTGGTTTACCTGCTCCAGCAGGTCGCCGTATTGCTTGGAAAGCCGCCGCGACCCAATCACTTCCAGGTATCCGGGACCACCTTTCGGGAGATCGGCGGCGCCGCCGCGTCCGATCATGTCCATGTCGACCTCTCCGACGATCGAGTCACGCGCGACGGTCGGATGATCCGTATACCACGCCGAGCCGAGCAGTCCGCGTTCCTCAGCGGCGTGCGAGACGAACAGCACTGACCGCCTGGTCCCACCACTCCGCGACAGCGTGCGCGCGATCTCGAGCAGCGCCACCGTTCCCGACCCATCGTCGTCGGCCCCGTTGAAGACGGAATCAGGCCGCGGACGGTGCGCCGCTCGCAGGCTGTCACGCATGGACTTCACGCGAATGGACTCGGCCGGCGTGGCCGCCCGCATCGGGGAGTCGGCGCCCATGGGACGGAGAACGCGATTGAACGCGTACGTCGAGTCGTGGTCGACCGGGCGGCCGGTGAATCCGACATGATCGTGATGGGCGCTGACCGAGACGTATTCCCGGCGGAGCAGCGAATCGCGTCCGGGCAGCAGCGCGACCACGTTGCGCGATGCGTAGCCGAGTGGCGTGCGAAGATTGCGGATCTCGCCGCTCAGGGAATCGCCGAGCTGGCCCTGACGCGCGGTCGACGGGTCAGCCCCCAGCAGCGCACGCCCCGCTGCAGGCGTGACGAGGAGTAACGGCGCCGGTCCGGTCGTCGGTAACGGCGTCGTATCGGTGGTGATTCGGCCGGCAAGGAATTGCGGCACCAGATCGGGCGCCAGACGATCGAGCGCCACGACGGCGAGTCCCGCGGCAACCTTGTAGGCGGGTGATTGCCGCACCTGCGCCAGTCCGCCGAAGATCTGCCGGAGATTGCGCGCGGAATCGGGAACGGCCAGTACGATGAGTCGCCCGCGCGCAGTCGTGGAGTCGAGCCAGCTATCGGGCCGATCGACCCATCCGCCAAACACCGGGCGCACACCCGCGAGCGACCACGCAGCGCGACCGCCGAACGGAAGCATGTCACGGCCCACGGCTAACGTCGTCTGCGTCCGAACGATCGTTATGCGGGACGACGTATCGACAAAGACGCGCTTGAACGGGATGACCTGGAAGAACGTCCCGTTGTCGCCGGCCGGTTGTAGTCCGAAGCGACGGAACTGCACCGCGATCCACTCCTGCGCCTTCCAGTCGCCCAGCTCACCAGTTTGGCGCCCGCCCATGGAATCGTCGGCGAGCGCGTAGAGCGCGACGCGCAGTGAGTCGGGCGAGATGTTTGCAGGAGGCGTACCGGTTTGCGCACGCGTGATCGCAGGGCAAACGAGGAGCGCGAGGCAAACAAGAACGAGCTTTGATGGCATGGGGCTGCAAAACGTATCGGAGAGCGTAACTTCAAGCAAGACCTGCGCTTCGAGGTTGACGGCTTTCTGACTCATCAGTACCGTTCCGCCATGCGTCGCGTCACGCCAGAGACAATTGCTGTGGTTGACCTCGCAGTGTGCGACCGTTGCGGCTTGTGCCTTCCACTGTGTCCACCGGAGTCGATCCACCTCGAGTCGAACATCCTGACCGTCAATCGCGAATCGTGCACCGGCTGCGAGAAGTGCGTCGGTCCCTGCCCCGTTGGAGCGCTCTCGATGGTTGCCTATGCCTGACGTCGACGTCCTCGTCGTCGGCGCGGGGCCGGCTGGATCGGTCGCGGCGTGGCACGCGAAGCAGGCTGCGCCGGAGCTCGACGTCGTCCTGTTGGAACGCGACCGCGCGGTGGGGGCGCCGGTCCGCTGCGCCGAGGGCGTCGGCGACGCCGGGTTACGGGAGTTCGCCAACCCCGATGGCGCGAACTGGACGTCCCGGCGGATCAGCAGCGTCATCTTCCAGGCCCCCGACGACACCGAGGTCGTGCTCGCCGACTGCGGTCTCGGCTGGATTCTGGACCGCACGCGCTTCGATGCCCATCTCGCAGCCCAAGCCGCAGCGACGGGAGTTGAGGTGTTGGTGGGCGCCGAAGCGACGTCGATGACGCGCAACGGCGACGACCGCTGGCACGTGCGCGTGATGGAACGCGGCAACGAGACCGTTTATCAGGCGCGCGTGGTCATCGGCGCCGATGGCGTTGAGACGATGGTCGGCCGTTGGGCCGGACTCGATACGCGCGTGCCTTCGCGCGACATGGAGTCGTGCGCCCAATATGTCCTCCAGGGAATCGACTTCGATCCGGACGCGATCTACTTACAATTCAGTGACGCGATCGCACCGGGCGGGTACGCCTGGATTTTTCCCAAAGCCGTCGGCGTGGCGAACGTGGGTCTTGGGCTCGTCGCGCTGAAGACCGACGGGCGGAACGCGCGCCAGTATCTCGACGCCTGGGTTGCGCGCCGCTTCCCGAATGGAGCGCGAACCGGATACACGGTCGGCGGTGTGATCGTGCACACGACGATCAAGAAGACGTACACGGACGGCGTGATGATCGCCGGCGACGCCGCGCACATGATCAATCCGCTGTCGGGCGGCGGCATCAACAACGCGATGAAGGCGGGACGGCTCGCGGGCTGCACGGCCGCCGGTGCCGTTCGCGAGGGCGACACGAGCGAGCGGCGCCTATCAGCGTATCACAAAGCCTGGATGGACCTACTCGGCGAGGACCACCTCAAGTATTACCGCATCAAACAGGCGCTCGAGCACGTGGACGACGCGTTCTACAACAGCCTGGCGCGGACTGTGAACCGCATTGCGCCGGACAAGCGAACCATCGGACGCGTTTTCACCCACGCGTTGATACGGCACCCGCAATTGATTCCGGTAGCGGCGCGGTTCTTCGTTTAGCCAGTTGCATGATGGACGTACCAACGGCGCAGCAGTTCGCGGCGTGAGCGACAAACCGTCCTAATGCTCCCACCCCATCCTCCCGCAAGCCGAACGGCACGTTCCCTACCTCCCACGTATAGACCGGGACGCGCACGAGATGCAGGCGGTCGCCATTCCCTTTCACGCCGGCGAATCCCAGCTCATACCCGGCGGCGCGCGCGCACTCCACAACACGTTGATCCACGGCGCCGAATGGATACGCGATAGCAGTGCCGGCGTCAGGACCGAGACGCTTCACCAGCTGCTCGCGCGAGCGCGCCAGTTCGCTAGCGACATCTTGGTCAGCGAGCCACGTGAGACGGCGGTGTGTCGCCCCGTGAGAGGCGAAGTGAAAGCCGCGCGATCGCCAGTGCTCGATCTGCGGCCACGTCAGATGCTCGAGCCGGTTCCAGGTGTAGCGCACATCCCAGTCGTTCGTCTTGCCGACGTAATCGGTGATCAGGAACGTCGTGGCCGTGAAGCCGAGGTCGGCGAGGACGGGATAGGCGTGCTCGGCGAGGGACGCGTAGCCGTCGTCGAACGTCAATAAGAACGTGAGAGGTGAGAGGTAAGAAGTACGCGTCTTGGCAAATTCGGCGAGCGATAGGGTCCGCCAACCAGCACGAGCCAAAGATTTCATCTGGCGCGCAAAAACCGAGCGGCCCACTCGAGTCACACCCAGCTCGAGCGGGCCGCCGATGCGGTGATAACAGAGAACGGGCGCCGTCGTCAGTGCGGCCACATCCAGGTAAACACCGCACACGTCACGAGCGCGTAGATCACCCCATCGAACGTCGACTTCAGGGTCATGCTCCACGCCCGCCGATACCAGATGGACATCTGCCAAAGCGCGAGCGTGTAGCCGGCGAACGCCGTCACCCCCACATAGCGGCAGATCGCAACAAACGTCGGGGCGCCCGGCGGAACCGCCGAGCCGGCGATGTACGCCGCAAACACGCTGACGATGATACAGTACACGAACCATTGGGACAGATTCGAAGCCATGGAGCCGGTCCAGGGCGGAAACACCGTCATCATCACGGCAGGCCCGCGCTTCATCTTTTCCTTGAACTCGGGCGACCGCATCTCCGCGGAGCTCGCCGGCCGCGGCATCATGTAATCGCCCGGTGGAAGACCGATGGGACGCAAGGCATCCAGCACGCGGTCTTCATTCGCGAAGCGCGGATAATCCGTCTTGTGCCACAGCGGCGTCATGTGAATGATCGAGCTGACGACGAACACCGCGACAGCCGACACCAGGATGGGCAGCCACAGCGCGGACAACGCGGTCATCTGACGCTCCTATTAGTGAGCGGAGGGGCTTATAAGAGCCTGCCGCAACGTTTCCAGCAAGAGGTCCCAGGTGCCGTCGTAGCGCTGACCGTTAATGAAGAAGCTGGGCGTGCCGTTTACACCGCTGCGGACGCCGCTCGAGACATCCTCGCTCACGCGCGCCTCGAACCGACCATCCGCGAGCGTCGCCGCGGCCCACTCCGGATCGATGGCCAGGCGCTCGGCGTAGCCGACGAGGTCAGTATCCTCGAGCGCGTCCTGGTTCTCGAACAGCAGATCGTGCATCGGCCAGAACTTGCCGCGCTCTGCCGCCGCCTCGGACATCTCGGCGGCGTGCTCCGCGTGCAGGTGCATGCGCGTCAGCGGAAAGTGGCGGTACACAAAGCGCAGGTCCTCACCCATGCTGCGCCGGATCTCTTTCACGATCGGGTAGGCCCGGCCGCAGTGGGGGCACTCGAAATCGCCATACTCGACTAGCGTGACCGGCGCGGTCGCCGGACCCTGGATGTGATCGCGGGGGCCGACAGGCAGCACGAGCCCGCTCATCGCGCGGCGCCCGCGTGCTGAGACAATTCTTCGAGCGCCGCGAGCACGCCATCCGCGCCCGGGTTCTTGGCGACATCGGACAAGTAACTCCACCGAATCACGCCGGCGGCGTCGATCACGAACAGCGATCGCTCGGAGAAACCGTCCTTGGCTCGATACGAGTCGTATTGCCGGCTGACCTCCCCCTTCGGTTCAAAATCGGCGAGCAACGGGAACTCCAGGTTGCGGGAGTTGGCGTACGCCTTGTGACACCAGACGCCATCGACCGATATGCCGACGAGCTGCGCGTCGTAGCGTTGGAATTCAGGGAGCACCTCGTTGAAGAGCGCGAGCTCGTCGCCGCACACGGGACTCCAGTCCGCGGGATAGAACACCAGAATTACCGGCCGGCCACGCAGGTCGGACAGGCTGAGTTTTGCGTCAGGCGCCTTGTCGAGGGTGAAATCGGGCGCTTTGGTGCCGGGGGACAAGACCATGGAGGCCTCCTTGCTTGTCAACGTAGAACCTCATCGCTTTCACGCGCGTTTGCTTTCATCTGACGCCGCACCATCTCATAGTAGACACCGCGCGCCTGCATGAGCTCATCATGCGTGCCGCGTTCGATCACCGCACCGCTTTCCATGAGCAGGATGAGATCGGCCCGGTGGATCGTGGAAAGCCGGTGTGCTATCACAAATGTGGTGCGATCGGCCAGCAAATCCGCCATCGACGCCTGAATCAGCTGCTCGCTCTCGGTGTCGAGATTACTGGTCGCCTCATCGAGAATGAGGATCTGCGGAGACGCGAGGATCGCGCGCGCGATCGCGAGCCGCTGCTGTTGGCCGCCCGAGAGCTTCACCCCGCGTTCCCCGATGAACGTCTCGTATCCTTGCGGCAATCGCACGATGAACTCATGCGCATTCGCCCGCTTCGCCGCGTCCTCGATCTCGGCGTCATTCGCGTCGTGCCGCCCGTAGGCGATGTTGTCGCGCACGGAGCCGTCGAACAGGAACACGTCCTGTTGCACGATCGCCAGCAGGTCCCGATAGCTGCGCAGCTGCAGGTCCCGAATGTCCGTCCCGTTGAGCAACAGGCGGCCGCGCGTCGGATCGTGAAACCGGGCGACAAGGTCGGTCACGGTGGTCTTCCCCGCTCCGCTCCGTCCCACGAGAGCGACCACCGATCCTCCTGGTACGGCGACGTTGAAGTCTTTAACGACCGGTTGGCCTTCGCGGTACTCGAACGACACGTTCTCGAAGCTGATTTCGCGAACCACGTGCGGCGCCTCGCGGGCACCGGGGCGATCGGGTTTGTCGTGCTCCATCGCCAGCACTTCGAAGACCCGTTCCATCGCGGCGAGTGAGCGCTGCAGCTCGGAGAACGAATTCACAATGTTCCAGACCGGGTTGAGCAGCAGGAACATGTACCACTGAAACGCCATGATGTCGCCGACCGACGCGCGACCGACGATGCTCAGATAGCCACCGAACCAGACGATCACGACGCTGATGCCGGCTTCGAGCAGGCCCCAGGACGTCCAGAGCAGCAGCTCGCGGCGATGCGCGAACAGTTCCTTGCGCAGCACCGTGTGTCTGCCGAGCATGTAGCTGAGCAGCTCCTGGATCTCCTGCCGGAATGCTCGCACCACCCGGATGCCGGAGAACGTCTCCCCAACTCGACCGTCCACGATCTCCACGTCTTTGCGCACCGAGCGATAGATCGGCCGGATGCGTCGTGCGAAGATCAGACTCAGCACCATCACGCCAGGAATGATGGCGAGCGCGGTGAGCGCCAGCTGCCAATTCAGAATGACGAGGATGACGATGGCGATGACGAGCCGGATCACGGAAATCGCCGGCGAGACGATCGCCATCTGCAAGAGGCCGGTCGTGGTCTCGACGTCGCCCGTGAGGCGCGAGAGGATGCCGCCCGTCTTCATTTCCCAGAGCCGCGGCAGCGGCAGATGCAGCAAGCGCTCGTACAGCGAGCGCCGGAGCGACAGCATCACGCGGACGTTCAGGATGCGCTGCCGGTAGTCTTTGAATCCCCCGCCCACGTGCGACAGCACGATCACGCCGAGGAAGACGATTCCGGCCAGGTTGAGGCGCGTGAGCCGGGAGCTCAGGTCCAGCGTTTTGTTGAGGATCACGCGGTCCACGATGAACCGCATGAACAGCGGTTCAATCATCTGCAGGCCGGCCACGGCGAGCGCGAGCACAAACACCGCGGTCAACGCAGAGCGGTGTGGGCGCAGCCAATGGAGGTATTCGCGGAGATGCGCCCGGCGTGCCCCTGGACGACGAGGCGTAGCCGGCGATGCGGGGCTCCCCCCGTCCTCGCTCTTTTCATCGAGGCGGCGGTGCTTATAGTCGTCGACGAATTCCTGGTAGCGCTTCCGCGAAGAACGAGCGGGGCTCACGAAACAACGTGAACCCCGCTCGTGGTCTTAGTCAATGCCGCGGGACGCTATTTGCCCAAATCCGTGACCGCGGCGATCAACAGCCTGACCTTCGCCTGATCGGACGAGACTTGTGCATCGCCGTTCAGTTGCGTCGCGAGCTGCGTGAGCGCATCGCGCCGTGGTGGGCCGCTGAGTTTCTCCGCGCGATCCAGCGCGTCGCGCGCCGCCGCAAGCCGGGCCGCCGTCAGCCCGCCCGACCGCGCCAGCTGGTCGACATACGCGCGGGCCACGACGAAGCTTGTAGGCCAGACCAGCTTCTGCTGATCCTGGGCGTTCAGATAGTCGAAGTGGATGAGCTTCGCGGCATCGATCTCGTTCTGCGACAGCAGGGCGCTCGGCTGGAGCTCGAGGATGTCGAGCCCGCGCGAGATCTCGGAGCTCACGATGTAGCCGTTGTACCAGTACGCGGACCACGAGCCGGCGCCGACGAGCTTCGTCGAATCCATCGGCCCACGGTCGAAGAACGCGATTTCCTTCGGATGCGAGGGATCCGTCCAGTCGAACACCGAGATGCCGCCCTGATACCACCCCTGCGCCATGATATCCCGGCCTGGCACCGGAATCAGCGAGCCATTGTGCGCGACGCAGTTTTCATTCGCCGTCTGCGCCACGGGCAGTTTGTAATAACTCTTGAACGTCAGCGTAGTGCCCGACATGGTGAAGATCGCATCCGCGCCCCACTCTGGCTTGTCGGTCGGCCGGCAGCGCGGCTGGAGTCCGCCACCCCACTCATCGGTGAAAAGAATCCTCGTGCCGTCGTTGTTGAATGTCGCCGAATGCCAGAACGAGAAGTTCGAGTCGGAGACGGCGGCGATGCGCGTCGGGTTCGCGGCGTCGCGAATGTCGAGCAGCAGCCCATAGCCGCCGCAGGCGCCGCCCGCCAGCCCGATCGCGGGATAGACGGTGATATCATGGCACTGCGTTGGACCGGGACGCGGGCCGGTCCGCGGCGGGCCTTCCACGATCCGGTCGACCATGGCCTGCACGTTGGCACGCAGGGTTACGCTGTCGGCCCCGGTCGGTGCTCCGGTACCGCCGCGTGCCTTCACGATGCTGTCCAGGCGCATCCGCACGAAGTTCGGCCCCAGGACGATGTCCTGGCCACGGACCGTTGCCGTGAACCCGCCGGCCGCACGCGCAGAATCGGCGGAGTGCTTGGCCCGTGCGATGTCTTCCGGCGCTTCCGCGTGCGTCTTCGCTTCGGTGAGATCCTGAAAAATCCGCGGCGAGCTGACGATGTGGGCCTGCTCCGGATGCGCCAGAGGCACCTGAATCACTTCGATCCGGAACAGCGCCGTGTTCGGATTCGAGTCGGGCTGCGCGGCCGAGCAGCCGGCGAGCTCATTGGGCGAGCGGACCGGCGCCGAGCCCGAGACGTAGATATACACATTCGCCGTGTCGGTCGGCGACGTCACGATGGTGTGTGTGTGCGAGCCGCGGCAGGTCTGCACGTCCGTGATGTGCCGCGGATTGGTGAGATCGGTTGCGTCGAAGATACGAATGCCGCGCAAGCGCTCGTGGCTCACCGTGTCGCCGACCCCCTGGGTGCCGCAGTCGGTGCGACCGTTCAGCGCTTCGCCTGACACGAACAGCAGATTACGATAGACCGACACGTCGCTCTGCGATCCCGGACACACGAACGCTTTATAGAGCTTCGGGCTCTTCGCATTGCTGATGTCCCAGATCTGCAAGCCGTTGAAGTTTCCCTGGATGACGTAGTTCCCACGAATCGTCAGGTCCGAATTGATCATCCGAAAGTCGCCCGGCGCAGTCCTATTGATGAAATCGGGCGACGGCTCAGTCGCCGAAACGAGGCGCATGTTCCAGGACGCTTGCTGGGCGTTCATCCAGCCGGCCCGCAGTCCAATGCGTGGATCGGGACTCGGCGGCGTAGTAGACGAGCTGTAGCTCGCGTGCGAGCCCCCCCCGGAGGAAGCGCAGGCCGTGAACGCGAATGCGAGAAGTGGAAGGGCGAATGGAAAACGGGATTTCACTGAGAGCTCCGTTTGAGGTCGTTGAGCATGAGAGTCATACGGTTGATTTCGGTCGTTTGATCGGCATTGACGTCGGACGCGAAGCGAAAGACGGGGCCGTCCTGCGCCGCGCCCGGCGTCGCGAGCAGCTGCTGCACCATCGTGATCGCGCCTTGATGGTGCATGATCATGTACTGCAGGAACAACCGGTCGAACTCGCGCCCCCGCGCCGAATCGAGCTGCGCCATCTGCTGAGGTGTCAGCATCCCGGGCATCAGCATCGGCATGTCCGATCCCTGCATGATGTGGCCACGCGGATCGGCGGGCGGCACGTATTCCCCACGCTCGCTCAGCCAGCGTTGCGCGAACGCGATTTCGTCGTTCTGCCCGACGACGATCCGCTCGCACAGGGGGCGCAGCGACGGACTGGCATCGTGCGACGCACACCAGCCCGCCATCTGAATCGCCTGCGCGTGATGCCCGATCATTCCTGCAATGAAGTGCACGTCGGCGGGCGTGTATGGGGGATGACCACTGTCATTTCTGACTTGCTGCGCGGGAGAGACCGCTGCTGTGGCTGAGGTCGTGGTCTGGGAGGTGGGTCTGCTCGATGCGCATGCGGCCGTGACCAGAACTGCGAGCGCTGACACACCAGCAATTCCGCGTTTCATGCGGGATAAAGCTACCTGGAATAGGAGGGCTGACGAGCCCGGTTGAGAAGTGAAACACGGTTTGCTAGTGTCATGAATTCGTCAACCTCGTTCACGGGTCTGAGCGGTCTACTTTTACGCATGCCACGAGCTGCGAAGTTGGCGGTCGCCCCGCCGGTCGAGCCGATGCTCGCGAAACTCACCGACGATCTGCCGCGCGACGGCGACTTCCTGTTCGAGCCCAAGTGGGACGGCTTTCGCGCGATTGTGTTTCGTGGACCGGCGAAAGACGAGGTCTTTATCCAGAGTCGCGATCTCCGGCCGCTGGACCGCTACTTCCCCGAGCTGCATGAGGTCTTTCTCGAGCAACTACCGAGCGGCGCGGTCGTGGATGGCGAGATCGTCATGCCGACGCCGCGCGGCCTCGATTTCACCGGCTTGCAGATGCGCCTCCATCCTGCGGCCTCCCGTGTAGCGAAGCTCGCCAAGGCGACGCCCGCGGAATTCGTCGCATTCGATTTGCTCGCGGTCGCTGGCAAGAACCTGATGGATACACCACAACAAGAGCGTCGCAAGCAGCTCGAGAAGTTATTCGCGCAC
>Ga0099830_10000847_pt1 | contig 14557 bp, 13 predicted proteins | sample CZO8metaG_4_FD_79337 | JGI IMG/M metagenome (GOLD analysis project Ga0099830, IMG submission 79337) | Vadose zone soil microbial communities from the Eel River Critical Zone Observatory, Northern California, USA - CZOApr15con2H3.8 metaG | ecosystem: Environmental > Terrestrial > Soil > Vadose...
GGGCGTTTTCGGGAACCAATCCTCGGAATGCCGCTCAACCCTAGGTCGATGAACGCGTTGGCCTGTTCTCGGCAGTTGAGAGTCTTCCTTGTCGGAAGTCAATAACCACAAGATGACTTGACAAACACAATCGTTGGAAGACAGCGAGAAAGATATTCATCTATACCATCGCAGCAGCCATCATTGTGGGAGCGGTTTTTGCTTGGGGTAATGTATGACAAGCACCGGACAGATGTAGAAATCGCGGCAAATAGTGCCGCGGAAGCCGCCAAACACAAGAAAGATGTGGATGCTTGCCTCGAACGGTTCAGAACCGCGGGAGAGAAGGTCGATAGATTTACTGAGGTTGGATGCGATCAAGACCCAACTTCAGCGCCCGCACCTGCACAAGTTGTGTTCGACAAAGCTCCCCAAAGTCAATCGCCGCCGAAGTCAAAACCGAAGTCTGTTCAACTAAAGGCGAGATGGGCGTCGGATTTGACTACCACCGAATACGGAGATTAGGTATGTGGTCATGTTCAATCGGGAGAGGTCGTGACACTGATAAGCGATGCCGATATGTTCGTCCGAATTAAGACAGTGCAAGGCCAAGTTGGATGGGCTGGCGCAGCGGCTTTCGAGGTAATTCACTGATAGCGGCTTCTCGCCCAAACGTTATCGACAACAAATAGGAGACTGCCGATCCAACGATTCAAAATTCGAAGCCGAGCACTAGGGAATAAGAGCCTTCGGCACGGCCTGACAACGGAACACCTTTTCATAAGAAATGTTGCGGTTGCGCTTAGGCAACTTCCCACATGGGCGTTTTGAGCGGCGTTTACTCTTCATTTGCCCGCAGTCATCTGTGGCGTTTGTTCCCTGGTCTTTCCAGAGTAGATGATGAATTTGAACGGGTCGGTATTCTGGTGCTTCTCCATCAGCTTGAGGTATACCAACCGTTTGGCATTTGCTACCAAGCTTTCTTCCCGTCGAAATATTCACTGGGAGTGGAGGTTTTCTGTTTTCTTCGGGCACTTCAGTGCCTTTTCACTCCCTTGCAAACACAGCCGGCACGGTGCTAACCTGCCTGCCTATGAACGTCCGAGGGATGGTCACGACGGGTGGCCTGCGCGAGCCCAAGTTAGTGACAAAAGAAGCGGTGTGAAAGTGCCATGAAGGCTGCAAAAGGTGCGGGGTACAGCATATCGGATAAGAGCCGAACAAAGGCGGAGTGCCACACGTAAGGAAGACAACCAGCATGCAATGGACATATGAAATCATCGCTATCGAGCGCAACCATCAGCGCGGCACACTGCTCGAGTTGCAGGGATCGAACGGCACAGTCCACGCATTTGCTTCTGCGGAGAAGTCTGCGAAGCTGAAGGTGGGTGACATGTTGTCCTTTGACGAACAGGTTGACGACGGCTTCTCGCTTGAGCTGGCAAGTTAAATGAAGCGGACGGAATGGGTACTCGTGATCGTAACCATTATGGTGGGCATTCTTCTGACCTTCGCACTCGAGTGGATCACTCGCGTGGCACACCCATAACCTGCCTCTCTCCACATTTTCCAGCTACTCTTACACTCTACTGCCAGGTCTAGGCTGGGCACATTTCTGCGAACTGATCGCGATGGCACCCAACAACAAGGTTGTCGTTGGTGTTCGACAATCAACCGGATGGTCCCACATCGAACCGGAGGCAGCACTGAGTTGTGAATGTCAGTCAGGTGTGGCCGAAATTATCAGTAAGCCGCCCTCACTCTCAACCGCCGTCCGCTTCAGATAGGAGTCTAAGCGTGCATCTACAAATGCGGGGTTTTGCTTTTCTCGGATGATAAACACGCGTCTGAAGCTCCGCATGAATTCTCGCGTTGCCGGATCGAAATTCTCTACCCGTTCGAAGATCGGGGACATTTCACGGCGGAGGTCGGAGATTCTCTGCGTCCGTGCCGCCTGCGAACGAAATGAACTAACCTCACCGTACAGACCGTACGGCTCGAATTGAGGAGCAGAGTCGAGCCAGTGCTGATCCTTGCCATCGAAGTACAAGTACAAGACTTCTCGAAAACGCTGTAGCTCACGGTTTTGTTGTGGCGTCAGTGCTAGTTGAGCATTACGGCAATAAAGCACTTCCGCTTGCGAGATCAGGGGTATCCATTCACACGCGTCATACGCCGCACCTGGTGAAAACTGGGTAATTACTAGATCATTAGCGGCCAATTTGTTCTTGGCAAACCAGCTTGCCAAATCGGCCTGCACTCTATTGAAAGGGAGATTGATTCTGTAATTGCCTTCCGCCATTAGAAACCCGTAGACCAAAAAGACCACTATCACCGATGCTGAAGCGTTTCGCACCAGCCGAAATGATTGGGCGTTGGCTGGTAGGTAGGCTGATAGCAGGAACACGAAAAGAATGACTACGGTCGTCTGGTAGAAGTAGCCGATGTGGCCGCTGAGAAAAAAGACCGGCTCTGATACGAAAGCGTCGCCGAGCACGAATAGCATGTTGCTGAGACCTAGCCCAACCAGAGGCCATTTCACCTCAGCGCGAAGCTTTGGCGTGATCGCTGTCGCAGTCGTCAGCAAACCGGTTAATACCCAAAGCCTTCCGATGGATTTGCTCAGCAAGGAAGGTTCAAATTTCAGTAATGATGTCTGATCCGGGAAGCCTAGACGAAATCCAGCGGAGCCATGTAGAGCAAATGTTATATCCGCTATGGCGCACACAAGCATGAAGCCTACCACCACTCGCCACGCGGAATTTTTATGCCGTAGGTACCACACAATAGCTACAGCAGTTATTCCGGCCATCATCAGTGTTGCATATGGAAAGGCCGTGAACGCCATGAACTGCAGAAGGGCCATGATTGCCCAGGGGGTCAACCCCGGCTCACGTAACGCGCGCATCTGTAGACCCAAGTAGCAGAGGAACAGAGGCATCACAACTTGCGGGGAAAAAGGACGCAGATACGGCAGGCTCGCGACGAGCCACGTTGGTGCGTGATGCATCACGGCTGCCAAAAAGTCCCCGACCCCCTCGATATCTACCAGCAGCAGGAGGCAAAGGCCGACAAGTATTAGATCGATGTTGGGCCGAGGCAGGAAGACCTCAAAAAACCAGACTGTGGCGACGCTCAACGAGAACCACCAAAACAGGTTCCACAGGAACAACGTCCACCATAGCCCTTTATTCAACAGCTTATTAGCGATGCCAAATGCCCAGGGTCCAGATCTGAACTTTAGGTATCCCACAGAGGCCGCAGGTACGCTGACATGGTAATAGGAGTTCTCGATAGCTCCGTTCTCCGTTTCGAGAATGCTCAGGGTGAGATACAAGCCCAAGTCAGGCGCAGAAACGGCCGGCAGGCGAGCAGACTTGAGAGTCCACCCATTGCGCAACGCCGGATAAGAGTATATGGCCAAGATCGCGGTGATGATGGCCACGTAAGCGGCTTGGCGGCTGAAACGAGTACCCACCTCCACGCCTGGAGCCTCTTGAAGGAGTGTTGGGGCGATGGGAGAACTAATTCCAATAGATGAATTCATGGAGACTATGGATGTTAAGGTACTTCACGAAACTGAAACCAACATTTCCGTCCAAAGCAAGTTGCGGGCGCAAAGTGCGACCCGGTCGAGAACACTCAGAATAATGCAAATCCCTGCGCTATTCTAGACGATGTGGGTAGAGTATAGTTTTAGGAAACAGTTAAGCTCCCACTGGTATGCGCCGCGGTCGGTACTCGGCCAGGATTAACCTTGGATCGAATTGGCTAAATCAAAGCGACGCTTTTTTGTCATCCGAGTCTGCAAGATGGAAAAGATTAATCTCCTCACGGCCAACGAATTTGGTGAAACGCCCTCCACAATGAGCGACAGTGGCCGACGAATCGAATACCTATCTAGGCCGACGCCCGTAAATATGGGCGACTGGTGGTTTGACCTGGCCTGTTCAAATCATTTCTGGATTCGACGCCGATTCGACGTAATGAAGAAACTCGCAGATCCGATGATTCGACGTGCGAAGCGAGTAGCCGAAGTTGGATGTGGACACGGCTTGCTTCAAAAGGGGCTTGAGGAGTACTACGGCATTCCCGTCGCCGGTTTCGAACTCAATGACCTCGCTCTGAAAAAAAACATAAGCCGCTGCAGTCCACTATGCTGCTACGATATCCATGATCGTTTGCCGCGTTTCTGCGCACATTTCGATCTAATCCTTTTGTTCGATGTCCTCGAACACATCGAAGACGAGTCCTCGTTTCTCCAATCGGTGAGATTCCATTTGGCTGATTCTGGAGTTCTTCTTGTTAATGTGCCTGCGATCGAACGCTTCCGATCAGATTACGATCGTTGCGCTGGACACGTCCGTCGCTATTCGGCGAGTCAGTTGAAGAGAGTCCTAGAACGCAACGGTTTTAGGATAGAATCTTACAGTTACTGGGGACTTCCACTAGTTCCTCTTCTCCTGGCTCGAAAAGCGATTCATTTAAGAAATGGCGATGGCAGCTCCGGTTTTGATCCCAAGTGGGCGCCAATCAATAAATTCCTCGGCATTCTATCGCGGATGGAGCCTCTCCCGCAGCACTTGCTTGGCACCTCCGTGATGATCGTCGCGGAGAAGCAGTCATAAAAACGAACCTTCTGTTCTGGACATCTCGATTTTGGCCTAACCTTATGACGATCGAACCGCCGCGCGTCTCCGTCGCTATACCGATATACAACGAGCAGGCCGTGGTGCCCCGCCTCTTGAGTCGAACTACTGCCGTCTTGGAGTCTCTTCCTGGAGGTCCGCACGAAATCGTGATTGTCGACGACGGCAGTACTGATCGTACTCTGGAACTATTGGAAACGGCAGCGGAACAAGACCCGCGATTGGTTATCGTGGCATTGTCTCGTAATTTTGGACATCAGACCGCTCTTGCAGCAGGTCTTGACCACGTTTCAGGCGACTTGGTCGTGATGATGGACGGAGACCTGCAAGACCCCCCGGAAGCGATTCCAACTCTCGTCGACGCCTATCGTGGTGGCTACGATGTCGTTTATGTGCGACGCGTGAATCGAAAAGAGGCTTGGTGGCTGCGCCTTTGCTATTACTTTTTTTATCGCTTGCTGGCAGCCCTCTCTCCTGTTCAGTTGCCGGTGGACGCAGGAGACTTTGGTCTGATGTCTCGGCGTGTGATTGATGAGATCCGGAAAATGCCCGAGCACCACCGCTATCTAAGAGGTATGCGCAGCTGGGTCGGGTTTCGGCAGATTGGAATCCCGATTGAACGAGCGGCTCGTCAAGCCGGTACCACGAAATACAGTCCGTTCAAATTGCTGAAGCTAGCATCCGACGGAATTTTCGCGTTTTCTATCGTTCCCTTACGCGCGGCAGCGATTCTCGGAGCAAGTGCGATCGTATCGTCCCTCCTTTTTGCAGCGTACGCCGTGTACGCCAAATTTTTGCTGCACTCTCCCCAGGGCTTTACAGCATTAATTGTGGTGATTACGTTTCTGTCTGGAGTCAATCTTTTTTTCTTGGGAATCATCGGAGAATATGTTGGCCGCATTTACGAGGAAGCCAAGGCACGCCCCCACTACGTCGTGAAAAAGGTCATTCAGCGGAGAGTCTCCAGCATCGATGCGTCAAATATTCATCGATTGAGCCACTAGTGGCACATCATGTTGTCACCAACGTGAGCGACCCCAAGCTAGTTCACTTCGTGTCGTAATAAGATCGATCTATCCTACAATTTCAGGAGGACGCGACAGCCATCATGAATCGGATTCCTTCTGCAATGCGACAGTCGGTTGCGAGGAGCTTCTTCGCATACCGTCACAGTGATTGGCGGCGGGCATCTTCTCTGGTTGCGAAAATGCGGATCGTATCTTTCGTCGTCGTTGGCCTCTTTGCCACAAGCGCGCGAGCGCAGCAAACCACCGGCGCAAAGTCTGCAAGCACGCAGCCCGCGACCGTGAAGGTCCCGTCGGCTAACCAGGAGGAACGGACTGAATCTACACGGGCCGCAAATGTCACCGACAACATGTGGAAGGTATCGTCCTCAACGAATCTCGAGAAACCGGGAGTCCACACTGTCTCGCTTACTTCGTGTCCTCCGGGCGTTTTCGGCGTCGATCCAGTTTTCTACAACAAGGGTAAAAATAATTTCTATATTTATATCTCCGGTTCGGGCGCACCAGAGGCCGTACTGGTGACGGGCGGCAAATGCGCGGGAGATGGAAAAGCTGGGACTTTGGAATTCACTACAAAATACTCACACCCCAATGGCTATGCGCTAGGGTCTGCGACAGGAGGGATTTACGAGGCAAGTATCGCGGCGAGAATAGACATTCTCGCCGCAGGTCGTCCGCCAGGCACGTACAAAGAGGGTGGTCTCGTAATGGTCGGCCCTGGTCAATTTGTGCTCCACGCTCCTTTGAACCTTGCTACCCCATTTCAAACAGTTGATTTCTCCGGTTCCGTACTTACCTGCGAATTCGACGCAGATTGCATCAATGTCACAAACGCCGCGCAGCAAATGACGCTAATCAACCCGAAGGGCCAAGCGTCGGTTGTGAACGGCAGGCACGCCTTTATCGTGCTTTACGGGCAAGGTACAAGGCTTTTTGGAGTCCAGAGTTTTTACCCGGGCGCGGGACCTCCACCAGAGTACGGGGCTTTTGGATACGGGGTGGTCAATGTCAGCGATCAGGGCATGTTGCTCGATGGCATGAACTTTTCGTAAATAACCTGCACGCCTGCCTTTTGTGGATCTGCAGTCTACGCTCCTGGCCCATTTAGCGGACACTCTCGGTGGTCAAGCGCGGGCGACAACGCAGCTGTCGGCTTTATTCGGCACCTCAATCTTTCGCTTAACGGCGCTAACGGCGTCGATTGGCAATCGGGGAACATAGTGCGCATCTCAGATTCGATTATTCAGGGATACGGACAATTCGGCGTTCGTTCCGGTTTGTCGGGTCCTCAGGGCGCCAACGGAGGCTATGGGATGACTCAGATTGACAATTTGTATGAGGAGGTTGGCAACAGCTATAACCCTCTCGGCAATGTTGGAACTGCAGGAATCATTGTGAACCAGGGGCGGTTAGCAGTAACGGGAGGCGAGGCACCTTCCGGATCCATTCCACTTTTTGCTGAGCATGGAGATAACGAGTATTACTACTGGCTTTTGCCGCACAACGCTACCTCAGGCTATGCAAACATCATGTTCATAGGCCATGCTAAGACTGATGGCACCGCCAAAATTCCCATTACTTTCTATGAACCGGAGGGGATGACCGATTTTTCGATTTTGAGGACATCTTACAAAGCTCTTGGCACTGCGGTGCCGACAGGAACTGGAGACTACGCGGTGGTAAAGGCCGCAGCTGTCGATTCAGCGTGTGTCTCGCACGTCTGTAGGGTCAGCGATAGCCAAGCGCCACTATCCAACTTCGCCGTTCCCTCGTCAACACCGGGCTGGTTTCCAGTTCTCTCTCAAGGCGTAGGAGCTCTGATCCTGGGAGGAGCAGGGGGCAAATTTCAACAAGGGGCCGCCGTTGCCACTTTGAACCTAAACAACCTAAACTCGATCGGAATCTTCCAAAACAACGTAATGGGAATAACAGCGCCTGCGATCTACTCGCAGGAATGCCTCAACGGCGCACACGGTGGACCTTTGTGGGAAATCTGTACAGGGGCCGGTACGCAACAAATGGCATTATTGCTTCAATGGCAAGCCTCATCTGGTCTTAAAGGGCGGCTGAATTTTCTGAACGGCGGCGCTGGCCCAGGGCACATCATCACTCTTGTGGACTCAGATCCAACCGGAACCCTGTCGCAAAATGGCTGGTTTCGACCGCGGGCAAAGGATACTGATTCCTACATCGGCTGCGACACGAGTCACTGCAACGCGAGCAATTCAGGCATCGCGTTAGGCGCCCCGGTGTCAATTTCCAACTATATCGGGAATGTTGGGGACGGCAAGAGCTGGAAAGAGCGGCTCACTCAAAACGAAAAAACTTTCGCTCTGCCCGTGGTTATACAAAAAGGCAGCACATTGACCATCGGTGCCGGTTCCCCCGTATCGCAGGTAACGATTTACCGGACGCAACAAATCGAGACTTCGAGCGTTCCGCCTCACAGCTGCATTGACATCGACGCTCAGGTATCAGGGCTAACGGATCGCGATAACGTAATGGCTCTGAAACCTCCGAGAGCCTTGGGCAACCTTTCACTAGAGGGATATCCGACCTCCTCTAATACTATCGTGCTACACTTCTGCAATCCGTCGACCGCGTTGGTGAACATTCCATCCGGAACTTATTCGTTCATAGCCGTGCATTGAGAATGCCATCCATCCGTGGGTATGGAGGCTTCAGATATCGCCCCGAACGATGCCGATCTAAGCTTGTGAGCCGCATTGCTCGAAGTCAGGCATGCTGATGGATGCGGCAGGTGCATTGGTGCAGCACTGATCGCCAGTTACTACTCGGGGAACTTGAGAAATCGTTTGCCGCGTACTGGGAAATCCGACACCCCTTCTGGTTCCACCGAGCCTGGCAGCATCTAGTGAACTTCCATCATTCTCTCGTTCGAGACACGGGCAGTGTGCATAAGGGAAGACGAATCGCAAAACAAACGAAAAGAACCCCTCATCCAGTAGCAGTAGTTGTAGCAATACAATACAATGAGAAGACCGCTGGCGAAACTGTGCCGTAAAGCAGCCGTCTTCTTACTGTAACTGTTCTACGGTGCAACTCATCTGATATGTTCCCGTGCCCGAATATCCAGTAGTGCTACATCGGATTGCGGAACTAGCCGCAACGTGCAGCGCTGCGCAGCCGCCCCCGCCATTTGTCAGCGACGTTGCGTTCAAGGCGGGCCCTACTGGCAAGGTAACTGTACCCGATCCTGTCGGACCAATGGCGTTGCCTTGGATTGCTGTAGCGGTGCCTGTCACAGTCGGCCAAAGAGTGAGGCAAATACGATAATTGCCGGCTGACCCAGCTCCAGACGCCGCCGTCGTGTAGATCGTATGTGCAGCCTGGTTTGTCGTTAAACTGCCAGAATTGAAAGGAGTTCCTAAATTGGGTGCAAGGCCGGTACCCCCGGTTGTGAGGCCATTGTATTGGCTAATCGTGGAGCTCAGCTGAAGCGGAACCTTGAAAATCTTGGTGGAGGCTGTCAACCGTTCCGACCAAGCTGTGTTGTCATACTTCTTCCCGATGTACCAGCTAACCATCGCTCCACAGTGAAACGCAAGTTGTGCGCTAGCCGACGAGAAACCAGAGGAAGTGTTATCCCACCCAATGCCGCAATCGTTCGTGTCGATCGTTGGGCGTTGGGAGATAATTGCTCGTGCCCTGGGCTCGCCCGCGTCAAGAAGCGTGATCTCGTCCGAGAGCCCCGGAGCGCCACCACCCAGATGTTGCAGGTTCAGAATTCCTTTGAAGCCGGTGGCCTGACCAGCAGACAGAAATCCGGCCTGTATAAGTTCGGCCGTCATTGTACTTGCCCCTGCGATGCCTATCGAAACCTTAGCCGGGCTTTTGATCCAGACTCCGGCGATAGAAGGATAAGCTGATGCGTCAGTAGAAAACACAGTTGGGATGTTGATCCCGCCCACAGACGCAATCCGGCTTAACACCCCATTTGTAGACGACACGGTCAATGTTCCTGGACTAGTGGTACCGAAGTTGGTGAATGCCGTGGCTCCGCCGGCCGACAACGCGAAGGACCCTGGCCAAAAGTACAAGGCGGGCATATATCCTGGGTAGTCTTGCACCGTATAGCTGGCGGTATTGCTCGTAACGTTATCCGTGAAACTACAGAGATTTGTCGTACACTGCGCCAACCCGGTTGCTACCGAGCCGCAGGCCGAGGTTGAACCACCCACGCATAAAGATGTATACGGACGAGTAGTGCTGTCGGTCATACGGAGCACGTCGTACGTGGTCGTATTCAAGTCAGGGATTCTCCACCAGTTCACGGTTACTGACGAAGTCGAAGTAGTTCCCGTTCCCATGAACAACGGCTGGCTCGGCCCGAGTGTAGAATCGTGGGCTACGAGCCAATAATAGTAAGTGGTCGAACCACCTCCCGGTAAAAACTGGGGCAGGTTGAAGGCTGGGCCTTCGCCCGACGTCCATTCGATGTTCCCACCCTGATTGATAACTCCGGCCTGCACTTTCATGTTCCACATTGTGTTTGTGCAGTCCCCAACTTCTGTGTAGAGGCCGGAAATATTAGTGTCGCCAAACCCACCTCTCAAAGTTCCGGTTATAACTGCGTATTGGTTATAACCTTCGATCACTGAGTTCCCGGTGATTTGCAGAGTGTTGCCAGAGTAGTCGGTCACGCCATTGCCCAGGCAGTTTAGAGGTAAATTCACGTCGATAAGGCTGATGACTGCAGCGTTAGCTGAAGGTCCGGGGGCATAGACAGCAGAACCACAATAAGAGGAGCTGCACTGAAAGTCTCCTACCCCTAACCCGCCTGCGACGCGAAATAATTGGTTATTGAGGACGATCAAGCCTTGATTAAACAGATTGGAACCCAAGCCGGCCGGTAGGCCAATGTCCATGTTTTCAATGGAAGTCTGAGAAATGTTATTGTCGATCAGGATCGCAGCGGGGGGCGCATTTCCTCCGTCCGTAGCTTGAGAGGTAATCGTTCCGCTACCCCCACAGTTGGTATCCGTATAAGTCCACTGCGTGAGGCCCGAGGTTGCTACCTGATGCAGCCCCCAGTAGTGCTTGTTAAATGTGTTTTGGATGTCTACGTACGAGCCCGCGACCGGATGAAGCGGCGTGGTGATCGTGGAGGTATTGGAAGAACAAGCTGTGTTCGTTATCGCTGCAGCCGCGTAGCTTGCTGCCGCGGCGACCCTGCAATCACGCATTACAAAGCCAATCTGGCCTGATAAATAGAAGATTCCGGTAGGATTGTCATTAACCAAAACTGCATGACCGCAATCAACGGTTATGTCGCTATATTTGAAGTATGCCGGCGCATAAAAGTAGTAAGCGTTTGTAATAGCACTTCCTGAGCTATTCGCGGCACCCGGGGACAGCATCAAGTGCTGGTCATTGAATCCGTAATCATTAGAAGCCTCTATAACTCCACTGGTTGCTGATTGTATCGTGAAACCGGCAGAGTGAGAGTTGGTAGGCGTGAAAACAATCGTTCCAGAACTTCCGCCACCGATACAAGTCCCGCCGGTGACTATCACTGCTTCCGCGGTGCCGGTGGTCGCAACATAAACGAAATACGGATACGTCGAGCTAGCCGAAACATCAATTCCCGCTGGACAAGGACTTAACGTAACCGTGTTTGGGATCCCTCCGGTTATCGTACCAGAGGGTGACTGAGTCCAATTGTATGAGCTGACATAACGTATACTTGATAGATTGTTGGCACTGGCCTGAGTGTTGACCGGCTGAATGATATTTTGGTTGCCTGTAGGATTAACCACTACGTTCTGCCCTTGAGCGACGCCTGAGAGGAGAAGCCAAAACAAAAAAGCGCTTTCCCTTGACATACAAACCTCCAGTCGTCCTTTGAGATGTACGAGCGTGTCTGCGGATCAAATTGTATGCGTACGAGAAACCTCAGTCATGAACGTCTTGCGGCGCTACCGCTTCCGGAACGCAAGGGTTGGAACCGCAGTTCTGGTGATAGATTTTACCCTCCGGCAGAGCCCGAACAGACTGATACCTGGATGGAAATCGGACAAACGACAGCCTGACCCCTGTCAAGGGAAGAATCCCGGCGAGAGAAGTCTCGGATAATGCAGAGATCAAAATCTTCGTCGCTAGGATTGGGCTGAGAGAGTATCGGAGCCGGTGTCGAGTGTCAACAACAAAAATGGCAGATGTCGCTCTCTCGCTGACAACGTTCAAGGGATCGTCTTAAGCGACGGAAGCGAGCATTCCGAAGTCAGCGAGCGCTGTCGCACTCGGCTGAGTATGCGACCAATTCTGCACCTGCTGCCGAAAAATAGCCCGTCCAAAACTTCTTCACGGCAGCCCAGGTTTGAGGTGTAAGGCCAGTCATCGAGGCTCCGTATATGTAAACTCTGTACCCGCGGAGCGGGACCAAGAGTCCATTCGCTTTCGCTTGTTGGAGCATCAGTTCTGAACCCATTGCGAGAAGCTCTGGCATCGGAAAGTTCTTCCTTTCATTCATCATGTCCGAGAATATCCAAATGTCCTTTGCAATTGTGTTAGAGCGATCCGCGTTGTGAGCAGACTCAAAATGAACCTTTAGGCTCCAAAGGCCGCCAAAGATGTCCGTTCCAGCATTGACCGGTGACACTCCTGATGAGTTCGCTTCGAACGTAGAAGCAAGCTGATGGCGCGCTCGATTGAGATCGTTCGTGAATACTCCTCGGGCATCTGGCGTCCACCCCTTAAGGATCTCGCTAACACCACCAAAGGAGTCAGTTGAGATTGTCGAAACCCACACGCGTGAATTCGCCGGCTCCGTCAACAAGAGCTTCTTGGTCGAAAGAAGATACTCTCGGAACAGTTCGCTGTTGGGGTCGCCTTTCCTGATTGAGCCACTTGTGTCGATCAGAATGCCTTCGTAGCGTCGGATTGTCTGAGCCTGGGAAGAGTGCGCCAAAGCAAACAAGAACAACATGAGCGCAGTCAGGAGCTGGTGGTACGGAACCCGCCGCTTGCTGGAGATGTTCTTGACAAGACGGGAATGACGAAGTGTACATTCAGATTGCCAAGGTTCACGACATCGAAAGGAGTGCCGCCATAGCTGCCTAGCGGTGGAGTGCCTGTAGGGACTTGCCCTCGGAGCGAACCAGCCAAGGCCCCTACTAGCGAAATCAATTGGGCAGCACGGCAAACGATGCGATTCATAGTTCCTCTCGTGTGTTATTGAATGCTGAAGTCGGAATCGGGCAATCCAGAATTTAAATCGACGCCGGTGACCGCGATATCCAGAGCGAGACTTCCCTGAACAAGCTGCTGAATTCGAAAGGGAATCAGAACACCTTTCACCTGCTGGTAATCCCCGAAATCAACCTCGATGGAAATGTTTGTCCCGGCGTCGCCGTCAGGGTGAGTGGTGAATGCCGTGGCCACAGGCAACAGCGAAGTCGTGTCCAGGTAGAAATCAACCGTGCTCCAAGGCTGTGTAAAGGAGAAATCAGGAGAGTACGTATTCGCCTGCAGATGTTCGACTGAAGTGCCGTTTCGGGTTTCCGCTCCCACGTAGGAAAGAACGACACTAGGGTTGGTCTGAGCCGAAGCGAGGGAGGAGAAGACCGGAAAGAACCAACCGGCGTCGGTCCAGCAGTTGTGAGAGGCGTAAGCATTCAACTTGCCGTCGGTGCCAATCCATGCACCTTGGGGAAGTCCATTGGACGTCGTTCTGATTTCACTTCTATTGCCTCCGCTCAGCGCCAAATCCATGCGACTCTGAGCCGTTCCCCTGGCCTTAAAGGTCACTGTCCCCTTCTGGGCATCGGAACCGGCGGTCCAAGTCGCGGTACCGGTTAGGGTCACATCAGCAACAGCAACTCCGTTGCTCTGGGCACCCAGTGCCTTTGCCGCTAAGGCTAATGCCTTGGGATCGCTTACGGGTGCCTGATTTTCCGAAAGCACGCAAATTGGGCTAATGAGAACAAGCGGGAACAGGAGAAAGGCGCAGAGTATGCGAACCAACATGGAATCTTCCCCTTTAGGCAAGAGCCATACGAACTTACGGGCGCGCCGCCCACTTACGCAGGTCGACCTTAACGTTCGTCCCTTACGCTGGAAACGGAACCAGCCAAGGAGGCGCTCAAGTCAAAGGGGAAGCTGCAACGAGAGCCATTCCTCAGAAACTCCAACAGTTGCCCATCGTTCCCGGTGGTAATGCTCGCGCACGGCCGCCCCACGGCCTCATGTACCCGCTCGTTTGACGTGTCGAAGTTAAACGTCAAGAAATGTGCGAAGGGAAGATTCGCAATCCGGTACAGCACGTCATGCGGAATCGTCGCTCGCGGCTGAAACTCCGCCTGAATAAACCGTTGAAATCTCGCGTCTCCCAGCAGCCGCCCAAGTTCTCGCGCACAATGTAAGGGATCTGGATTGGCGTTTATGACCACGTCCGCGTCTGGAACCGCCCCCCGCGAATGTCGTTCCACTTCTTCCGCCAACCGGTGAAGCACGCCCCACCAAGTCCCGTATCCAGCGTAAGCGGAGACACCAGCGCCGGTAACACCGAGCGTACGCTCGGTCCGCAGGGCTGCCATAAGTCGCTGGCGGGCTTCGAGATTTCTCGCGACGTCAATGGGCACGCAATCCTCGCCGACTCGCATTTTATCAATAACCCGAATCTCTCCTAGCAGTTAAACCCTGGCCGTCCGAGCGGATAGACGTTCCTCACCTTCTTCGGAATTACGCAAACTTCCGGCACACTGCGAGTTCAGGAGAAAGATTGAATTGTCAGTTAGTGCGAGAAGGGCTGGCTGATCGGCCGTAAGCCGAGTACCCACCATAGTCCGTTCGAAGGTTCGTGCCGTTCGGCACACTTTTGGCACACAATCGGTTCTATCCGGGGAGGAACCTAGCTCGTCTTGAATGGGTTGAGAATTCGGA
>Ga0099830_10000849_pt1 | contig 14550 bp, 16 predicted proteins | sample CZO8metaG_4_FD_79337 | JGI IMG/M metagenome (GOLD analysis project Ga0099830, IMG submission 79337) | Vadose zone soil microbial communities from the Eel River Critical Zone Observatory, Northern California, USA - CZOApr15con2H3.8 metaG | ecosystem: Environmental > Terrestrial > Soil > Vadose...
CGTGTGAAACTATCCACTTGACGGCGGGCTTTGTGGCAGTGGGTTCAGAGGGGAATCTTTCGGCATGCAATCGCTCTGGAAAGAACTGTGTAGTTTTTTGGATGTCCCGATTCTTGGTCACTACAGACAGTTCGAGCAGATCATTAGCCAGTGATTCGGAAAGCTCTTCGGATATTTCCAATCCGCGAGGGTTAACCGTAGCTGGTGAGGGTGCGCTCAATTGCGCGTTAGTGTTACAGACAGCCAACAGGGTTACTGCGGCAGCTTCTAGGAAGGGAAATGAAAGGATTCTTTTCACTAGATTTAGTAGGCTAAACGGTAAGTTATGCTGTCGTGGCGACTAGCTTGGCAGCAATAGTATTTTTGTATTATACGCGGGCAGACTTCCGACGATTCTTTCTAAATAAGGACCTGTAGCCTCTGGAGCGACTCTGGTCCGACGATATGGTGATCGCCAATCCCTTGAAGAGGTTCGTGGATCCCCTTAGATCACTACCGCGTTTTGAAGCTGGCTACGGACTCGACCCGTCAACCGTGTGCTTCCTCTGACGCTTACAATTCGAGATGATATTGCTCGTGTCTGTGCGGCTTTTATCGATGCCAAGGTTCTGCTGTGCTTGCGCGTCGTAATGAATCGCAACTCCAGTGGCTCTGGCGAACGGCAGAAGCCAAATGGCATCTCCGGGTGCAATATGCTGATCAATGAGGTCCGCAACTGGAATGCGCTGCTCTCGCTGGCGATTGCGATCTTCGTTAATGCACATTCGCAGCCCATTCACGGCTGCTTGAGCCAAATCTTTCGTCGGGTACTGTTCGACCGTTCCAATGACAGCGGTTCTACGCACCCGTTTTCCTGCTATGTCGTTTTCGCGCCACAGAAACCCCAGCAGTCTGGTCCAGACGTCCGCTGTATACACCTGAGACAGCCTCGCTGATATCGCAAACGCATTGGTCACTCATTGAATAAGGAGAGCGTATCAATTCGGGATTGCCAGATCGCGAAGCTCAGCGGTGGTTGCGCCCTTCGCGGACTCGTTCGCGCCCGTTTTACGTGGGCTCGGACTTTATGCCGAAGCTCGATGAGGGGGCCTTCCTGATCAGACCTTCTCACCCCGGAAGCTGACTTTGATGAGGTAGATCCCGTGAATCACTCGGTCGGAGACGCGTTGCGGTCGATTCCCGAGGTCGAAGATGTTTCACGGCGCACCGGGCGCGCGTTATGAAAAGATCATAAAGATTTTGTGGCTGATAAGCCATGCCTGCACGTCGAAGCTAGTGTTGGTCTACCGTTTGAATCGAGGCGCGACATCGAAGTAGAATCACAAGATCATGAGCACCAAGGCAATTCTCGAAGGCGATCTCTTACTTTGGGAGTCGCGGCCGCAGCTCTGTGCCGTTCGGGGAACTCGCTGGCCCCAGCGGTCGCACCACAATCTCTGGCACGGCTCTCCTCACAGTCGGGGAGCAGCCCGCCGGACTATACCCTGCACTTCGAATCAAGTGCGATCGAAATCGCACCGGAACGGATCATCTCGGCGATCAGCTATAACGGTCAGTTCCCAGGACCTTTGTTGCACTTCAAAGAACGCCAGTCGGTGACGATGGAAGTGCAGAACGATACGGACACCCCGGAACAGCTGCATTGGCATGGACAGTTCGTTTCGCCGGATGTTGATGGCGCGGCGGAAGAAGGAACGCCGTTCATCCCGGCGCGCGGAATGCGGCGCATCGTGTTCACACCGCGTCCTGCCGGTTTCCGTTTCTACCATACGCATAATCGGGCGGGTGCGGATCTCTGTTATCGAACCCTCGTTTCTCGCTGCCGGTTCTCGTGGCACATTCATACCACCTCCCGCGCAAAGCCCGAGGCGCATCGACGTTACTTCGGCACAGCTTCAATGACGCACTGCGGAGCCATGGTTGGAACGATTCTCGTGAGCCTGTAATCGGAGGCATCGAGCAGGCCACAAAACTCTGCTCGCGTCCGTTCCCGTCCTCCGGTCATTACTAACATGTTCAAATCGAGAAGCTTGCTGAAGGACTTGGAGTCCGTGTCCGGTACGACCGTGTCAACAAGCATCTTTGAGGTGCGGTTCCCGGCGGGAAGGCTTTATGCCTGGGCAGCAGCCTTTAGCCGCGCCTGTGCTTCCTTGAGATCTGCGGTTTCGTGGCCTTCAGTGAAGAAAGAATAAATATCGGCAAGTTGTGGGCTAGTTGGTTCCCCTTGCCGCGTCTGAAGACGATCCATACTCATCGCAGCTCGCAGTTCCCACCATCTCGTTCCCTGTTGCTTTGCGATAGTCAGTGCCTCAGCAAAGCAAGCCCGTGCTTGAGACAGAGCCGACACTGCGGGTTGATCGCCAGGAAACTTGCCCGCCGCTAGTAAATCGGCGTTCTTTACGAATAATTCGCCTTTGATCCGATGCAACTCCGAAACCGCGTACCCCTCGCCAGTGTGCTCGGCAATTGTTAAAGCTTTTGTGATCACGGCAACGGCTTCCTCCGGCCGTCCCGCTTTGCTTAGCTGATCAGCTAGCAGTCCCAGAAAGTAAGGGGAGCGGAGTTTTGCGCCCGTCACTTCGTATTCCGCCAAACCCCGTTGCATCTTCTCGATTCCACCCTCCGCATCTCCCAGTTCAGCTTCCGCCCAGCCGAGTTCGATCAAACCGTATGCTCGCCAAACCCCGAAGCCATACTCGTCTGCGAGTTCCAATGCCTCTTTCGCGGGTTCGTAAACCAGAGAAGCCTCGCCTCGCAATTGATGGCACTGCGCCGCAACATGCAAGGCAGTCACTAAAGTCTGCGGATGCCCCAGCTCTCGCGCCAGCGCTAAGCCTGTTGCCAATCTTTCAGAGGACTGATTGGGGTAGCCAAGGTCCAAAAGTGCCAGGGCAGCAAAGCACTCAAACATCACTTTGCTATCGAAGTTGCCGAAAACGCTGTAGCGGTGGTTGTGATGTGCGGCGTAAAGCGCCGCGCCCTTTTCAAGGTACTCTAGTGCTTCGGAGCATCGCCCCAACAAGACCAGCAACGCTCCTATGGACTGATGTGCTTCCATAATCAGCGCTCCGTCCTTGAGGTCCTCAGCCAATTGCATGAGCTGATATGAAATCTCCAACGCCGAACGCATCTCCCCGCTGAACTGCTGGTAAAAATTTTGTGACCACAACATGTAGAACAACTCGGGAGAAGGACCGTGTCGCCAGAAGAGCTCGCGCCCACGTGCGTTGATTCTCTCCACCTCCGTCGACGCGAATCCCTTTATTACCATTAGCGAGCCGCCCAAGATCACCCGTAGTTTCATTTCCTGTCTTGCGTTCTCGGCAGTTTCGGGAACCAGTTTGAGCGCCTCGAGACCACGGTTCGCCAGGTCGATGGCCTCATGGTGGGCGGAACGGGCCGCGGCGTTTTCTGCCGCCTGCAAAGTGTATTCAAGGGCGCGGGGCCAGTCGCGGCTCTGCTCAAAGTGCATGGCCAGTTCAGCGGCAATCTCGCTGGCGCGATTACCGTAAATCGCCACTCCGCGTTCGGCAATACGCTGGTGAATTTGCGAGCGGCGCATCGGCGCCATCAGCCGGTAAGGTACGTCGCGATAAAGGATATGAATAAACCGATGCCGCGGAGTCATGGTTCCATCCGGCAGTTCCACCAGCCAGGCGGGGGACAAGAACTGATGTCGTCGTGCCAATTCCTCGCAGTGCTTTTCGACCCATTCGGTCGGCCTGTCGAGGCCGGCGGCAATGGCCACACATGAACATTCCACTCCCGCCACGGTGGCCGCCTCCAGCACCGCGCGCTCGTCCGGGCTCAGCCGCTCAATTTGCTTCTCGATTAGTTGCCGAAGATTGGCCGGAACTCCTTGTTCGATTTCCGACAAATCAACCCGTAACTCCCATGATCCCTTCTTTGCCACGATCATTTTCTGGTCGATCAAATACTCCACCAGATTGACCATGAAAAGGGGATTGCCCTCGGTACGCCGGTAAATGGTTCGTCGCAATCGCAGCGGAAACTCGTGGCCTGGAAATCTGGCGCTCAGGTACTGACCGACAGCCTCTTCCGAGAGATATTCAAGCGGCAGGTCATGGCACAAGCCATGTGCTTGCAATTCGCGTTTCACACCTTTGAGGGGGTGGTCCGCCAGAATCACGTCTACCGGGCGATATGTGCCGATGACCATCAAGCGTGCGGGATCCTGACGTCGTGCCAGATAGGAGACCAGGTCAAGGGTGGAGTAATCACTCCAATGCAAGTCCTCCAAGACCAGCAGTAAGGGTGACTCCGACGTCAGGGTCTCGATCGCCTCAGCCATTTCGCGAAGCATTCGCTCGCGCGTTGCAGCCACCGCCTGAGTTTGCAGCTTTTCTCTCTCGGATTGTGGAACCAATGAGGGCATCTGTGCCAGCCAGGCCGACGCATGTTGTCGCAATATCCCCACCACCTGGACTCCGTCGCGTGAACGGCAAAGCCTGGAGAATCCATCGAGGACGGGCAGATACGCTTCACCCGCGCCATAGTGTTCCAGGCATTGCCCGCGCGCCACGCGGACGCCCGGGACTTGAGCGGCTTGTTCCAGGAAAGCCTGGACAATGGTGGTTTTCCCGATTCCAAGCTCCCCAGTAATAAAGACGGTCTGGCGTTCTCCAGCGAGAGCCCGGTCCAGCCACCCTTGCATCTTGCCCAACTCGGCATCGCGGCCCAGAACCCCGTTCGCGGTTACTGATGAATCGAGTGCAGCTACATTGTGCGGCAGCTGTGAAAGGGGTGCTTGTGCCGCTACCCCGGAATTGTTGCTCGCTGCCGGGTCCGAGAGCTTACCAATGAAGCGGTAGCCGCGGCGATGTGCCGTCTCAATGTAGGTAGGTGATCCAGCGTTGTCGTTCAGTGCCTCGCGCAATTGACGGACATTGTCCTTGAGAACGGCATCACCTACGAAGGTACCCGGCCATACCGTATCCAGCACCTGCTGCTTGGTGACGAGCAGCCCAGGATGGTCGACCAGCAATTTCAGGACGGCAAATGCTTTCGGTCGCAGAGATATCGCGCGTGTGCCCTGCCATAAACACTCGTTCGTGAGGTCTAGCCGAAATCGGCCAAATGCGATCTCTTTCGCGTCCTGCATTACAGAAATCCGCCTCGCCGGATGCCGCCTAATTCGATGACCTCGCATCCTTCGCAGGTGCAATAAATCTTACTCCCGGTCCGATTAGGGATCGGGCTGTCTGGTGCCCTCCACCAAAACATCACCTTAACGCGACTACTTCGTTATGACTCCTAACAAGACCGCGGTTATCCTCGCGGGTGATGAAAGGTTTGCCAAGTATCAGCGCATTCGTTGTCCAGTTTCGGGACGCTGATCAGGCTGGTGGAGACCGGCCCGGGCGCGTCGAGCATGTGGCATCAGGACGCACCGCAACGTTTCAGTCTCTCGAGGAGTTGCCAAATGTCTTGCTCACGTTGCTGAGAAGCGTCCCATCGGAGGAAAAGGATGGAAGCAGGTGAACTGGTGAGTAGGGGCCCCGCCATCTCTGCAGCTTTGACTCTTCGCGGAGGCCACGCCAACCCTGACCCACGCAAGGGGAAGGCACACATGTCGACTACCGCGAATAGCAATTCAGCGGAGGCGCATTTTGTTGGAGCGTCGCTTTGTTGTATCAGCATGCGCTTGCACCGGCGCTGGGAAGCAGTTGTCAAGCGTTGCGGGAAATGGCTCTCAATCACGAGCGCCTCGCAGCCGGCTGGCAGCACTCAGCAGCTCATCTTTAAGTTCTATGCCGAATCCAGCCCCATCGTCCAGCAATGGACTCATCCCGACTTTTGAGTTGGCGCCCGCAAGTTCACTACCAAAACATCACGCCAACGTGACTACTACGTTATGACTCGTGCAACAACTGCGGCTAGGCTCGGATCGTGGAAGATTGCAGCACGCAGGCGCTTCGAAATGTTGCTTCAGAAGAGGGGAAGGAATTGGATGAGCCCGCGAGCGTCGAACTCTTTCACACACTTAAACTAAGGAGAATGATGTGAACAAGAATCGCAGTGGAAACTTTCGCAATGGCAGAGCTGCTCGAACCATAGTTTGTGGACTGCTAGTAGCACTGGCTGTCACGGGCATGGCCTCCGCTCAAGAAAAAACGGAGCTGAAATTCAGGGGAGGCATCGGCGTCATTCCTGTTACCGGTGTCGCCGCTGGTGGGACAGTCACTCTCAACGTCGTACGCGGGGTTAATCCTGCCGGGCCTTGGCGGATCGCGGACCTCGATGCGGATGTGAGTTCCTATGGGCGCATCAGGGTCAGGGGACGGGGTCTGCTTTTGGCGGCCGGCAATGGTATCGGAACCAACGCCGGAGCAAGCGTCTTCGCCACACTATTCTGTGGGCCTGCCAACACGGCCACCGCCCACAGCTCTGATCGAGTGGCCCTTGACGTCGACGGGGACTTCAGAATCGACGATGTTTTGTCGCCGGCTCCGCCGACTGGCTGCGATGCACCGGTACTGCTTATCCGGAATGGGGCGGGATCTGGAGTTTGGTTCGCCGCCGGCATCCCGGAGCTCGGAAGACTGGAGAAGTAATGTAGAGCGCTGGAATTTGGGTTGTGTACGCGGAGTCGCACCCGTGTTGGGGCTCTTCGCGTGCACTCCTCCGGCTGGCGAGCGGCCCCTACATCTTGAAACAAGAAAAGGAGAATTTTGCAATGAGAAGTCTGACTTTCGTCATGATGTCTTCACGAGTATTCCGCTTCACGAACTTGGGGCGCGCCATTGTAGCGCTCGCCCTGCTGGTTTCAATTTCCGGTACTGCGATCGCTCAATATGGCGGTGGTGGAACGGGCAGAGCGACCACGTATCCGGGAGGCGCCCGTCCGAGCTACGGGTCGAAGGGCGCAGTCATCGGCGGTGTTGCCGCTGGTGCAGCTGCTGGTGCCGGTTTGCTCTATTGGAAACTTCACAATCGGGCCAAGCTGCAAGGCTGCGTGGCTGGTGAGGGCGACAAGCTGGTCAATGAACAGAACAACCAGACCTACAACCTCACCAACAAGCAAAACGAGTCCCTGAAACCCGGGGAGCGCGTGGAACTGCTGGGCAAGAAGGCCAAGGACGCCACGGGGGAGCCAACGTTCGAGGTCTACAAAATGAGCAAGGATCTTGGCCAGTGCACAGCAACAACAGCAGAGCAGCGGTAACCACGCAAAGGTTCATCGGTCTGCCGCTCACGGAGGGCGGAGCAATCTGCCCTTTGTTAGGCAGGAGGAAGCAGTATGGTGCATAGGTTGACGATAGTCGTTTTCACGGTGGCCCTCGGAAGAAGCTGTTTGGCCCAGGACGGATTGGTCATCCGCACCAACGGCAGGCAAGAGCGGCCGTCGGATGCTGAAACCGTCTATATCTCGGCGTGCTCGGCAGTCGAGCGCGAGTTTCGCATCAGCCGACCACTCATGCCGCAAGTGACACTGGTCATCGGCGCCAACCGAAACCGAGCCTATTGGGACGCTAGAGAAATCAGGCTTACGAAGTGGGACCCGTATTCGTTTGCGCAAGGGGTTGTCATCTTCGCTTTTGAGGACCTCTTGCCCGAATGAGAGCGGATGGCGGTGGCAAAACGCGCCGCCACGTGGGCCGATTCGACCGTGGACGCTAAAAGTGTTGCCAAGTATCCGCGCAGATCGCGCGGAGCGGGTGAAGGTCAATCGGGACGACATATAACACTAGAAATCATTTGGGCGGAATCCAGCATCGCCTCCGGTAACCGAACCGCGGGTCGAGCAAATAGCGGCGGATGATCTTGGGGCGATTTACGCGGTCCGCAGCGCCGATCAGACCACGCTGTTCGAGTTGATCCTGCGTGGTGCTGCTTAAACTGCCCAGGATTCTTAAACAAACTGTAGAAGTCGAGGGAGCGTTTCCATGGCGATTAAAACCTCAGCAGTTCTCGAAGACGCGGTACACAGAATTCCAATCGCGGAACTTACGTCGGGTGCGCCTCTGTCCGAGTGGATAATTCCGTCATCCAACAGCAACTCCTCAGAAAGGCACGAAGACATCAGCCAGTTCGAGCCGCACAACTATCGGATCGCGCTGGTCTCTTTTCAAAATGGTCACAAGCGCGCAGGCGGAAATCTGCAGCAAGCTGACAGGATGGACCGACTTTTCCTTCTGCCATTGACCTGGAGGCAATTTGTAATCCGAGTGCGCGAGGCGCTCGGGATCTCACAGAGGACACTGTTCCAGCTCCAGACCGACTACATCGCGGCCCTGGAAACTCTTTGGGGCAATTCGATCGCGTTGAGAGGGTTCCTTTTGACCGATGGTCTAGAGGCTCCTAGCCGTCCGGGGGGAATGGACCAGCCGGTACGCGAACTCAACGTGCCCTCGTCCACTTCCATGCAGCCGCAGTGAGGAGGAGGAGAGATGCGAAGAAATCGCGTTGTGTGGCTGTTAGCGTTTGCAAGCGTGATCCTGGTGGTCGCGGGGGCGGCGGCCGCAGTACGCCGCGGTTTTAGCGCCCGTGACCAGCCTTCGGCGCTGGAGACCTACGTGGCGCGGACCGCGCGGAGCATGGCCGTTCCTTCTAGGGCAAAGAGCGAGAAAAACCCATTTGCGGCATCACCTGAGTTGATTGCCGAGGGGCGAGCACATTTTGCCGACCACTGTGCCATCTGCCATGCCAATAACGGAAACGGCAATACGGAGATCGGACAGAATCTGTATCCGAAAGCTCCGGACATGCGGTTGCCGCAGACGCAGAATCTGACTGATGGGGAGCTCTACTACACCATTCACAACGGCATCCGGCTCACCGGAATGCCGGCGTGGGGCACGGCGGAAAAAGACGAGGACAGCTGGAAGCTGGTGTTGTTCATACGGCATCTGCCTCAGCTCACGCCCGCGGAGGAACGTGAGATGGAAGCGCTCAATCCCAAGGGTCCAGGAGAGAAACAGGAGGAACAAGAAGAAGAGCAATTCTTGAACGAAGGTCAACCCGGCAATCAGGCACCGAAACCACCAATGCAGCACGATCACTGAGGAGAAATCATGAAACGCAGCGTCACAGTCGTTACTTTGTTGTTCGCGCTTTCACTCATGGCACTTGCTCATGGAAAAGAAAAGCATGTCATGGGCACGGTCACCAGCATTTCCGATAGGTCCATTACCGTTGAAACCACGGCGAAGAAGACCGTAACTGTCGAGGTCAACGACAAGACCAAGTTTCAAAAGAGCGGCGCGGCGGCAAGTCTCAAAGACTTGAAGGTTGGTGACAAGGTTGTTGTTCATGCAGAAGTTTCGGGCGCCAAGCTAGTCGCAAACGAAGTTCATTTTGGGGCCATGAAGGCGAAGCAGTCGATGGAGGGGATGAAGGGAATGGACGGCATGGATCATAAGTGACACCGTCTTGTGCAAGGCCAGGACGCAATCAAGATGTCCACTGAGCGACGACGTAAGCATCCCTCCCCAGTGACACGTCGCGCGTAGCAGTGGAGAGAGCAGACGGGTTCCCTGCGAGGCGGCGGAAAACCGGACTGCCCTCGACACGGGCGGCAGAGCGAGAAATCCAAAATCGCTCGCTTTGCGCCCGTGTTTCCCAAGGTTATATGGGCAACATATGAAAGCATCGTCGAACTCGTACGTTCCTGCACTGGGATATCGCTGGCTTACGCGGTTCTACGATCCCGTTGTCCGTGTTACTACTCGTGAGGCTACGGTCAAAGAGGCATTGCTCCGGCAAGCGAGCATTCAAGATGGACGCCGAATCCTCGACTTGGGCTGCGGAACCGGCAGTCTCGCCGTCCTCGTAAAGCGTGCTCATCCGGGAGCTGGAGTGTTCGGGTCGGATGCCGACGCAGAAGCTTTGAAACTTGCAAGAACGAAACTCGAAGAAACAGGGATCGAGGTGCAACTGGATCAGGGACTGGCATCGAGGGGGCTGCCGATGTTGACGAGTCGATGATTACAGGCGAGTCCCGGACGGTCTCGAAAGGTCAAGGTGCCGCCGTCGTCGCGGGAACGGTTGCCAGTGGCGGAAGCCTTCGAGTCCGCGTCACGGCAGTCGGGGAGCAGACCGCTCTGTCCGGCATCATGCGGCTCGTGGCAGCCGCGCAAGCTTCTGGGTCTCGCACGCAAGCCCTCGCCGATCGTGCCGCCGCAATCCTTTTCTACGTCGCAGTCGCTTCTGGCGCGATCACACTCACCTACTGGTGGTTGTCAGGAGACAAAGAGCACGCCCTGATCAGGACGGCAACCGTTCTCATCATCGCTTGCCCGCACGCCTTGGGACTGGCGATTCCGCTCGTGATTGCAATTTCGACATCGCTCGGGGTTCAGAATGGTCTCCTCGTCAAGGACAGACTCGCACTCGAACGCGCCCGCAATTTGGGTCTTGCAATTGGCTCGGGATATTCGAAGCGCTAATGGGTGGAAAGGATGTGCCCCTAAATGCTCAGGGCGTGCGCGAATGTGGGGTGGGCAAGAACAAAGAGGCCGGCAAGACAAAGAATGCACCGGCTCGGTGTGGTCTCTGTCGTCATCAGGCATGTCGCTTTGCAAGGGAATGAAGCAAGTATCCTGTCGGAAACAATGTGAGACCATCTAGTGAGCATTGGCACCTGAAAGGGTTTCAAATCGCCGTTGGGTATCTGACGACCAACCCGAGATGAGTTGCTCGACTCGGCCGTTTTGGTCGATCACTAAGGACAAAGGAACAGTCAGTTCATCCGTAGCAAACAGTTGGCTGATTGCCGACATGCCGCCAATGTAGATCGGATAATTGACCGGTGCCTTTTTAAGGAACTGCTGGACGCGACCATCGGGTTCGGCATCGACGTTGAGCCCGATCAGATCGACACCGTTTTTCTCCAACCCAGCGCGCAGTCGGTCCAATTCCGGCATTTCCTTCAGGCAGGGAACGCACCATGTGGCCCATAAGTTAATCACTGTCCGGCGACCCGGCCGGAGTATGGATTGCAAGCTGGAACTTGTTCCCAAAATCGACTGCACCTGGATCGAAGGGACTTTTTCTCCAACCTTGAACTTCAAGCCTCTTGCCAGAGATTCTGCCTTCGTGAGTGGGTCGGGCAGCTTCGTCTTTGCCAGCTCTAAAGATAGCGCGATTCCGGTTCCGTAGCGCAGCAAAAGCGTGTCGCCGGCCCGCGCGGCAGGGAAGGCCTCGACCCGGCCGTTTGGCCAGTTGACCTCGATGCTCTGCGCTGTAGGGTCCTGACCAAGACCAAACAAAAGCCGGGGATCACTCTGCGAAAGGTAACCCGAGCCTCCGGCTTTAACTTTTGTCAGTGTTCCGGCGGAAGTCTTGACCCGAACGACGCTGCCGTAGGCGTCGCGGCCGGTTTCTTTGCCACCCTCAAGAATGATCCGCAGCCAGTGGTTGTCTTGGCCGACATTATTACGGAACAGGAGGTGCCCCGGACCCTGAATGGTGGTCAAGAACACATCCTCGTCCCCGTCGTTGTCGAAATCGGCGAACACGGCGGCGCGTCCATCGGTGATCGAATCGATTCCAGAGATGCCGGAAATATCCATGAATTTCTTGCCATCGCGATTCAGAAACAGGGCGTCGCGCTCGTACCCGCTGAAGGAAAAACCCTTACTGAAGATCAGACGGTTCTGGTCATTGCGCAGCGTACCGGTTTCTTTCTGCGTGTTATTTTGCGTCACGACCTGACGCCAGAACTGGCTTCAAGTATCTTTCATGGACTTGCCGGAGATGAAGCCGTTGGGCGTGTACAGATCACTCCAGCCATCGTTATCGAAATCGATGAAGCCGCCACCCCAGGCCCACCCCGCAGAGAGCCCACCTACATCGGCAGTCACGTCTTTGTACTGGCCATTCCCCAGGTTCTGGTACAGACTATTCCCGGCGGCTAGTTTCTTCAGCACGTTCTCCTTCACCGAGGACTGCGGGAACAGGCGTGTCAAAATCCGGTTTCCAGCGGTGGACGACATATTGGTGACGTGGAGATCGAGCAGTCCGTCATTGTTGAAATCGCCGAAGGACACCCCCATGCCGTTGCCGGGGTCCAGAACTCCGCGCTGGGCCGCTTCATCCTCGAAGTGGTCCCCTTTGTTGATAAACAATGCTTTCTCGCCGAAGTCGTTCACCACATAGAGGTCGAGCTTGCCGTCTCCGTTGACATCGGCGAACTCGGCCGCATAACTCCAGCGCCGATCGTCCACGCCCCACTTGTAACCTTCTTCTTTGAAGGTGCCGTCACCCTGGTTGATGAAGAGCAGGTTGGCCGTGCCGTTGGTCGCACTGAACCAGGAGTTCGGCACGACCTTGCCGTAGTAGTTGTAGCTGGTCACGTACACGTCGGGCAGGCCGTCGCCGTTTACGTCTCCAACGGCTGCACTGAAACCGATGGCGTCGCGCGATATATGGGCTTCGTCTGAGACATCTGTAAAGAATAGGTGTCCGTCTTCTTTAAGGCGGTTCCGCAAGAGCACTTGGGGGCCGACATTGGTCAGGAACACGTCGGCATCGCCATCGTTGTCATAGTCGAGTGCGACCACGCCGACGCACGGCGGAACGAACTCGAGACCTGTTTCCTTTGATGCATCGCGAAAGTGCCCGTGGCCGTCGTTCAAGTAAAGGTAGTTGTGGTCGACGCCACAGACAAAGAGGTCGATCCATCCGTCATTATTAAAATCAGCTGCTGCCGCGCCGCGGTAAGTGAAGCTGTCATTTCCCGCCGATCCGAAAGACGGCACAGCCGCCGCCACGCCTGCCGCTTCCGAGACTTCAGAAAAAATGTCCACCGTGGCCAGGAGTGAATCGAAGCTGGTCAGCTTGAACGACTGAAATTGCCAGTGTTTGTTGCTGCCATAGAGAAGGTCTGCTTCGACTACGCCGCGGGCCCATTCCCGGCGGTTCTCGTGATCGCGCCCGATGACGAAGAAGGCCACGCGAGCGTGCCCCGATGCCCCGAGTACGGCGGTCGGCACTTCGGCCCCGATGATGGCCTGCGCCGAATCGTCAAAGTTAGCCACCTTTACTTTGAAGCGGGCATCTTCCACTTCGCTGAAGTGATCCAGAAACGCGGACCAACCGACGAGAAAATCCGTGGCCTTGATTCTCCCCGTCTTACCGGAGGAGGAGGCGCTGGCCGGCTTTGCTGTCCAACTGTGCGACATGATCCATTTGACCTCGGATTTGGTGTCGCTGGGTTCGGACGGAAACGTGTCGGCGGCCAACTCTTCCGGAAAGAATTGCGCAGTTTTCTCAAGATCGCGGTTCTTGGTGACTACCGACAGTTCGAGCAGATCATTGGCGAGCGACTCCGAGAGTTCTTCTGAGATTTCGAGGCGCCGAGCGTCGACCGATGCAGGTGATGGCACACTTGCCTGCGCAACAGCCTCGTCACCCGCCAGCGCGACGATTAGGAGTAGTGCACAGAGATAGAGCGGGTGGTTTCTCTTCATTTGATTCATTCGTCGGCTGGTCGGCTCTTGGCTCGAAAATGGGCTGACCCTAAGGCCAAATCGATCCAAGGATCTGAAACTTCTGGCTTGCGCCCGCCGTGTTGACTTTAACACGCCCAGCTTTCTGCGCTCCTGGCTGAGGAACTGCACCAGCGGGTTATCAACAGGGGGAACCTCAGGGACCCCTGTTCCCCGCAAACACGCGGTATTCAGCTCATCTGCCCGGGAACTAAGAAAGTTGACCATCCAGCCGAAAGAAATGCCAAAGCGATGCGATCATGGCAGAATCTTATCGGAGGCAGTCCGAATCGACTTTTCGCCAAGTCGCTCATTTTGCAGGGGTACGATGTTTTGACGAGGCACAGCCCGGTTTGACCCTGCGCCAGGGTTGTAAATAAATGCGAGCGACGGTTCTGTGCGAAGGCCACGTCGTCGGTTGGGGGCGCCCACGCCTGGACCGCTTCCGGAAACGAGAACCCGATCGGCATTACACCGGCAACCCGGCGAGGCACTCCATGGAGGGTGATCATCTTGCCGACGATCTCTAGGTCCGATCCGAAATCATGCTGCCAGAGTCCGTAGCTGAGGATCACTAAGCCTCCGGCATTTTGGTGAAACTGCTCAGAGGTAAATGCGGTCCCCAGGAACGGTGTCACCGCCAGCAGCGGTATGAAGTCCTGCGAAACAAATGCAGTGTCGATCTGCTCCGGCGGTGCAGCTTGCCGCGTGTCACTTAAGTTTTGCGAAAAGATGCGATAAGCGCACACTTGGGAAAACACGCGATTGCGCTCGCGCAGATCGCGAAATGTCGCTTCGGTGACATTCATTGGGCGTTGATGGTATTCCTGCAACCGTACGATCTGGCCAGGTTCATGCAGGGACAGGGGATTGAACAGGACGGTGTTCACAACACTGAATATCGCTGTATTCGCCCCGATTCCAAGCGCTACTGTCATCACTGTCACAATCGTGAAGCCGGGGGCCTTCCGCAACACGCGGAATTCGTGGCGCAAGTCCTGTAGGAGGTTTCCATAGCGTCCACTTGCATCTAGGGTCCGGCTGCCGCGAATTGACTTAGGAACTTGTCGCCGGGATTGGATGGCGAACGCCGCTAACC
>Ga0099830_10000854_pt1 | contig 14518 bp, 11 predicted proteins | sample CZO8metaG_4_FD_79337 | JGI IMG/M metagenome (GOLD analysis project Ga0099830, IMG submission 79337) | Vadose zone soil microbial communities from the Eel River Critical Zone Observatory, Northern California, USA - CZOApr15con2H3.8 metaG | ecosystem: Environmental > Terrestrial > Soil > Vadose...
ATCGGGCCGAACGCCGAGAGCAGATGATCGAGCGCCGGGCCGCAGGCCGGACGCTGATCGGCGGGGATATGCTGAAGCCACACGTGGCGTCCCGCGACCGCGATGCCGAGCGCCGCGATGAGGGCGATCACCCCGCCGTAGAGGCGCGCGCCGAACCGGCCCGCGGGATGGTGGAGCGCTGCGACTAGGAACGCTACGCCGACCGCGAAGAGCAGCAGCCGCTGGATGATGCACAGCGGACAGGGATCAAGGCCGACGACGAACTGCAGGGTGTAGCCGAAGGCAAGCATGCCCGCGCAGACGAAAAATCCAGCGAGGTTGCCGATCCGGCGGGAAAGGAGAAGCTTGATCATGAAGGAGGAGCCTAGCACCGCCGCGTCTTTTCCGGTATCCGCGGACGGTCGTGGCGTGGTCGTCGCGGGTTGCGCCCTTTTGACCGGTCTCCCGAGCGAGGCGTTCGCAGCCGTGCGGTCCGGGTCCCGGTGACATTAAAATGGCCCGAGGCGGGGGTTGCGCGCCCCGCCATTTCGGGGAGACAGGAGTTGAGAACACGTTTTGCCCGCCGTGAAGACCTGGGCCTCACCCGGGCCGAGTTCGCCGTCCTCAAACGGCTTTCCGGTCCGGAGAAAATCCAGGATTTTCTCTATGCGCTGACGGCTAATTTTGAAATCGGGGGCCAGACCTGTCTTTCGGTGCGCGAGGTGCTGCGGCGGCGCCGGGCGCACTGCATCGAAGGCGCGATGGTCGCCGCTTGCGCGCTCTGGGTGCACGGCGAGCCGCCGCTTCTGATGGATATGCGCGCCGAGCGCGATTACGACCACGTCGTCGCGCTGTTCCGGCGCGGCGGCTGCTGGGGTGCGATCTCGAAGACAAATCCCCCCGTGCTTCGCTGGCGCGACCCGGTTTACCGCACGCTGCGCGAGCTCGCGATGTCGTATCTGCACGAGTACGCGAACAAGGGTGGGCAAAAAACCCTGCGCGGTTATTCACGTCCCTTCGACCTGCGCAGGCTCGCGCCGGAGCTGTGGGTCACCAACGAGAAGAACTGCTGGAACGTGGGCGAAACGATCGACGCGATGCACCACTATCCGCTGGTCACGAAAAAGCAGGCGCGGCGGTTGCGTCGGCGCGACCCCATGGAGCGCAAGGCGGAGGCCCTGCTCGAGCACCGGCTCCCCCGGCCGTGATGGGCGCAGCGTTCAGGCGATCTCCCGCGCCTTTCGCACGCTCTCGTTGAGCGACGTGCGCCTCAGGAACCGGCTGTGCAGCACCGGATCGGCGGCCGTGCGGCGCAGCTCATCGAAATGGGCCTGCCGCACCTTCGGGTCTCGCTCCTCGAGCCTTTTCTTGTTGGCGACGGTCTGCTCCTGCACGTACTCGATGTTCAACGGCCGCCTGCGGCGCTCATAGCGATCGAGCAGATCTTCGCCCGCCTGCCCGCTCGCGACCTGATGCAGCGTTTCGGCGAGCTCCATCGCGTCGTGGATGCCGCAATTGAGACCGAGCCCCCCGACCGGGTTGTTGACGTGCGCCGCGTCCCCGGCAAGGAACACCCTGCCCCTGCGGAATGACTTCGCCACGCGCTGGTGCACGCGGTAGATGTTCCGGTGCACGACGAGCTCCATCGGGTGGCCCTCGAACAGCCTTCCCAGCCGCCGGCGCGCGGCGGTGTCCGAAAACGCCTGCTCGTCGCTTTCGTTCTGGCGCGCGGGGAACACCGCGCGCCAGCGCCCTTTCAGGTCGTCTCCCATGACTTTGAAAAGGTTGGTCCACTCCTCCGGGTCGGAGATGTAGCTGCGCGGACAACAACCGAGCGCAGCCCGGAAGTCGAAAAGCGTCGTGAGGACCAGAAACCGCTCGGGCCAGGTGTAGCCCTCGAACGCGATGTCCAGGCATCTGCGCACCGTGCTGCGCCCGCCGTCGCAGCCGATCACATAATCGAAGACATGCCGCCCCGAGCCTCCCGTCGTGACCCGCGCGCCTTTGGCATCCTGCGAAACCTCGACGACGCTCGTTCCGAGCCGCACCTCGACGTTCGGCATCGCCGAAAGCCGCCGCAGGCCGAGCTCGCAGAGCTTGTGCTGCTCGGTCTGCACGACGAACGGGTAGGGCGTCTCGTCGCGCAGCACCTCGTGATCGAACTCCGCGACGAGCGTCTTCGTCGCCCCGTCCCAGAACTGGAAGTGACGGGCGACAAGGCCCAACGACTGGAACTCCTCGAGAAGCCCGAGCTCCGCGAGCATCTCGAGCGTGGACGGGTGAGTGGTGGCCGCGCGCGGGCTGTGATCGATTTCCCGCTCCGCCTCGAAGAGCGTGACCCGCATCCCCTTGCGGGCGCAGGCGATTGCGGCGACGACACCGACCGGGCCCGCCCCGACGATGCAGACTCGCGCCGTCATCGGAGCCGGGCGGGACTTTAGTACGTGCCGGTGTGCCTGCCCGGCGCCGGCAATACCTCGACCGTCGCCCGCTTCGAGTGGTCCTCCGCAAGCAGCAGGTACATCGCCGGAACGACGAAAAGCGTGAACAGCGTCCCGATCGCGACGCCGGTCGAGATCACCAGTCCCATGTGAGAGCGGCTCACCGCACCCGCGCCGGTCGCGATGAGGAGCGGAACCACGCCGAGAACCATCGCGCCGGTCGTCATCAGGATCGGGCGCAGCCGTATGCCCGCCGCCCTTTCGATCGCCTCGCGCTTGGAGAGGCCCTGTTTCTGGAGGTTGTTCGCGAACTCGACGATCAGGATGCCGTGCTTGCTGATGAGCCCGATCAGCGTCACGAGGCCTACCTCGGTGTAGATGTTGAGGCTCGCCCCGCCCACGCCCAAGCTCACGAAAATCAGCGCCCCGCAAATCGACATCGGCACCGAGACGAGGATGATCACCGGATCGCGGAAGCTTTCGAACTGCGCCGCGAGCGCAAGGAAGATGATAACGAGCGCGAAAAAGAACGTGACGACCAGCCCGGCCGATTCCTGTACGTATTGTCGCGAGGGGCCGGCATAGTCCACGGCGTACCCCTGGGGCAGCGTGCGCGCGGCGAGATTCTGGAGGTAGGCGATCGCCTCGCCCTGGGTGATGCCGGGGAACGGCACCCCTGCGATGGTCGCCGCGTTCTGCTGCTGGAAGCGATTGAGCGCCTGCGGAACGGTCTTCGTCGTGATGTGCACGAGGGTCGAGAGCGGGATCGAATCGCCGCTCGCGGTGCGGATATAGGTGTCGTTCAGCTGGTTGGCATTCAGCCGGTCGGCCTGCTGCACCTGGGGAATGACCTTGTAGGCGCGGTCGTGAAAGCTGAAGTAGTTGACGTAGCCGCCGCCGACAAGCGAGGACAGCGCCCCGCCCACGTCCTTCATGGTAAGCCCGAGCTGGGCCGCCAGTTCCCTGTCGATGACGATCGTAGACTGCGGCAGGTCGTACCTGAGATCGTTGTCGATGAAGATGAACATGCCGCTCTTTTGCGCTTGCTGATGGAAAGCGGAGGCCACCTCGTTTAGTCGTTCGAAGGGGTCCGTGGTCTGGATGACGAACTGCACCGGGAGGCCGAAGGCACCGGGAAGCGGCGGTGGCTGGAATGCCGCAGCGCGCAGGCCCGCGATGTGCTCCAGCTCTTTCTGTACGACCGGCTGGAGCTGGGCCGCAGTGGCCTTGCGCTCGTTCCAGGGCTTGAGCACCATGCCGGCGATCGTAAGTCCGGGAACGTCGAGCTGGAACACGTGGTCGGTCTCCGGGTGCTTCACGAAAGTCTCGTACACGACGCGCGTATAAAGCTGTCTCTGCTGCAGCGTCGAGTTGGGAGCAGCCTGTGAAGAGCTGATGATGACGCCCTGGTCCTCGGGCGGGGCGAGCTCCGACTTGGCAGTGGCGTAAAGAAAATAGATGCTGCCCAGCACGACGAGCGAGAACACGGCCGTCACGGGCACCCAGTTGAGCGTGTTGTGCAGCAGCAGCTCGTACCGGCGATGCAGTGCATCGAAGGTGCGGTCGAGCAGCAGCACGAGCTTCGTGTCCCAGCCCTTCTGGCTCGGGTCGTGCGGCTTCAGTAGCCGCGCGCACATCATCGGCGAGAGCGTCAGGGCGACGACCGCCGACACGGTGACCGCGCCGACGAGTGTGAAGGCGAATTCGGTGAAGAGCGCTCCGGTCAGTCCCCCGAGAAACCCGATCGGCACGTAAACGGCCACGAGCACGATGGTCATCGCGATGATCGGATTGGCGAGCTCGCGCGCGGCGAGAATCGCTGCCTGCGTCGGTTTCATGCCCTCCTCCAGGTGGCGGTTGACGTTCTCCACCACGATGATCGCGTCGTCCACCACGAGGCCGATCGCGAGCACGAGGGCAAGCAGCGTCAGCAGGTTGATCGAGTAACCGAGCGCGAACATCATCGTGAATGTTCCGACGAGCGAGAGCGGGATCGCCACCGTCGGGATCAGGACCGAACGGATCGAGCCGAGGAAGGCAAACACCACGAGGGTGACGATGACGAGCGCCTCGGCGAGCGTCAATATGACTTCGTCGATCGCGCTGTTCACGAACTTGGTCGAGTCGTAGACGATCTCGCCCTGCATTCCTTGTGGCAGCTGCGCCTTGATGCCCGGGAAGACGTTGCGCACGCGCGCGATGACTTCGAGCAGGTTCGCCGCCGGCGCGACGCTGATCCCGATGTATACGGCCTTCTTGCCGTCGAAACCGACTTCCGAATCGTAGTCCTCGGCACCAAGGGTCACGTTGGCGACGTCACCGAGCCTGACCACCGCTCCGCCCTGCTGCTTGACGACGAGGTTGCGAAACTCTTCGACCGAGCGGAGGTTGGTCGAAGCGGTGAGGTTCACCTGGACCATCTGGCCCTTGGTTGCGCCCACTGCCGAGAGGAAATTGTTCGCGGCGAGCGCGTTGCTGACGTCCGCCGCGGTGAGGCCGTAGGCGGCGAGCTTGTCCGGATCGAGCCAGGCGCGCATCGCGAAGAGCTTGCCGCCGAGAATGTCGGCCGACTGTACGCCTTCGACCGTTTGCAGCTTCGGCTGCACGACGCGGACCAGATAATCGGTGATCTGGTTGGCGGTCAGCACGTCGCTCGCGAAACCGATATACATCGCCGCGATCGTCTGTCCGACCTTGACGGTGAGAACCGGCTGCTGCGAGCCCGGCGGCAGTTGATTGAGGACTGCGTTCACTTTGGTGTTGATCTCGGTGAGCGCCTTGTCCACTTCGTAGTTCAGGCGCAAGGCAATCGTGATTGTGCTCACGCTCTGGCGGCTGACCGAGCTCATGTAGTCGATGCCGTTCGCCTGCGCGATGGAGTTCTCGAGCGGCGTCGTGATGAACCCGGCGACCAGCGCCGGGTCCGCGCCGACGTAAGTGGTGGTCACGGTCACGACCGCGTTCTGCGTGCGCGGGTACTGCAGGACGGGCAGGAGACCGATCGAGCGCAGGCCGAGCACGAGCAACGTCAGGCTCACGACCGTCGCGAGGACCGGTCGCTCTACGAAGATGTCCGTGAATTTCCTCATTGTCACTCCGCTCACTGGTCCTTGGGCTGGGGAGCCGGGTCGTTCGCCGGCTGGATCGAATTGTTGATGATCACGGGCACGCCCGAGCGCAGCTTGATCTGGCCGGCGGTGACCACGGTGTCGCCTTCCTTGATTCCGGACAGGATCGCGACCTGGTCGCCGCGTGTGCCTCCCGTCGTGACGAACTTCTGTTGTGCGAGTAGGGACGCTTTTCCGTCCTGGCTCTTCTGCTCTTCCACGACGAACACGGTGTCGCCGTAGGGGTTGTAGGAGACCGCGGTCTGCGGCAGCGTGATAAAGCGCTGCGGCCCGCCCGAAGCGATCGACACCGCGGCGAACATTCCCGGGAGGAGGCGCCGCTTCGGATTGCGCACGGTTCCCCGCACCTGGACGTTGCGCGTCGCCGGGTCGACCTTCGGATCGATCGAGCTGATCTCGCCTGTAAACTGCTCGCCGGGGAAGGCGTCGGTCTTGAGCCCGAGCTTCTGCTTCAACGCGATTTTCCCGAGCGACTTTTGCGGCGCGTAGAAATCCACGTATACAGGGTCGAGCGCCTGCAAGGTCACCAGCTTGGTTCCGGCGGTCACGTACTGCCCGAGGTCGACCGCGCGGATCCCCAGGCGCCCGGCAAACGGCGCGCGCACGAGCTTCTTGTTCACGAGCGCCTGCTGCTCGGCGAGCTGCGCCTTCGCGCTCTTCAGGTTCGCGGCGTCGGCGTCCACCACCGCGCGGCTCACAGCCTGGATCTCCAGCTGCTTCTGATCACGTTGATAGTTGACTTCCGCGAGCTCGGCGGCCGCAGCGAGCGACTGCAGCCTCGCCAGGTCCGACTCGTTGTTGAGCTGCACCAGAGGCGCCCCCGTCTCGATCTCCTGCCCGGATTGGAAGTGAATGGCAACGATGGTCCCGGGCACCTCGGACGCAATATCCGCGCCGCGGACCGCGCGCAGCGTCCCCACCGCCTGGAACTCGCCCTGCCATTCTGAAAATCCGGCCTTGGCCGTCGAGACGGTCTGCGGCGGGATGACGCCGACCGGCATGAATTTTCGCATCATGGCGGGCTTGACGAGCAGCTGCCAGACCAATATCCCGCCAAACACGAGCCCGGCCGCGCCCAACATGATGAGCATACGTTTAGTCATCGAATGCGACTCCTTAGTATTCTCTTTCCTGACACCAGCTCACTTAGCGAGCGTGGGCCGCGCCGGGTCCTGGTCACCGCGGCGCCACCATCCTCCACCGAGCGCCTGGAAGAGCGCCGCGGTGTCCGCATAGCGCGCCGCCTGCGCCTGAACGAGACCGATCTTCGCCTGTTCGTACTGGCGCTGCGCGTTGAAAAGCGCGAGATAGCTCGCCCCGCCGAACTGGAGCTGCCCGCGCGTCATTTCGAGGTTTTCGCGCGCCGCAGCCTCGGCATCCGCCTGCGCCTTGAGCGCGACCGCGTCGAACTCCAGAGCAAACAGCACGTCGGCGACGTTCTGGAACGCGCCGAGCACGGTCTGCTGATACTGCGCGAAGGCCTGATCGTAGGCCGCTTCCGCGCCGCGCTTTCTCGCCTGGAGTTGTCCCGCGTGGAAAATCGGCTGAAGCAGGCCGGCGCCGATGTTCCAGATCCGCGATCCCGGGTCGAACAGGTTGGGCGTGCTGGTCGCGGCGCCGCCGTAACTCCCGCTCAAGGTCAGTTGCGGGAACATGAGCGCCTGCGCCACGCCGATGCGTGCGTTGGTCTGGTGCAGAACGGTTTCGGCCGCGCGGATGTCGGGCCGCTGGCGCACGAGATCCGAGGGCAGGCTCAGCGGAAGATTCTGCGGCAGCTGGAACGCCGAGAGATCGAGCTGGGGCAAGCCCGCTTCGCCGGGAAATTTACCGATGAGGACCGCAAGCTGATTGCGGGTCTGCGCGAGCGCCTTCTCGAGCGGAGGCAGATTCGCGCGCGTCTGCGCAAGCTGCGCGCGCTGAGCGAGCACATCTACGCGCGAAATTGCGCCGAGCGCAAACTGCTTCTCGACCAGCTGCACCTGGCGCTCCTGCGACTCGGCGATCTCGCGCGTCGCGCGAATCTGCTCCCGCAGCGACGCTTCGCGGAACGCGGTGGTGGCGATGTTCCCCGTCAGCGAAAGGTAGGCAGCCTCGAGCTGAAAGCGCTGGAAGTCTATGCCCGCCTGCAGCGCCTCGAGCTCGCGCCGCGCTCCGCCTGCTACGTCGATGGCGTAGGACACGTTGACCGAGGCGTTATAGAGATTGAAGACGTTGGTGGGAATCGCTGGATTTCCAAACGCCGCGCCGGTGATCCGCTGCCGCTTCGCCGACAAGCTTGCGTCTACGCTCGGATAGAGAACCGCGTACTGGGCGTTCAAGTTCTCCTCGGCCTGGCGGAGCGCGGCCTGCGCCGCAGCGAGCGTCGGATGGCTGGTGAGCGCCGTGCGCATGAGATTGTCGAGCTCCGAAGAGCCGAAAAGGGTCCACCACTCGGCGGAGATCTTTGCCCCCACTTCGAAGCGCTGCACCTCGCCTCCGCGTACCGGGGCCGCTTCGGTCTGTTCAGGCTGCGGTTTTTCGGTGTAGAGGCCGACTGCGGGAGCCTCCGGCGCGCGATAGTCCGGGCCGACCGCGCAGGCGGCGAGAAAAGCGGCCGTCCCGGTGACGGCGAAGCTTCGGAGCGTAACGGGCGCGGTCATCTCTTTTCCCTCGTGCGCTTGCCCGCATCTTTCGGGCCGAGGCCGACGACGAGAGCACGAACCGCCTCCCGCAACTGGCGGTGTGCTTTGGCTTGCCCTCCGGAACCTCCGTAGAAAAAATGATCGCGCAAGGCCGTGTTGAAGCTCACGGCGAGCATGAGGTCGGCGACGGTCTCGGGCACGGCTGCGGGCAGCACCCGCCCGAGTTGCTGCTCGGCGCGCAGATAGGCCGCGATCACGGAGGTCGTGCGCGCCGGCCCCATGGAGCGCTCGTGCATCATGTGGCGAACGCGCGCAAGCAGCTCCTGGTCCGCGAAAAGCGAGCATACGAGCGGCGCCATCCGGTGATGGAAGGCGAACGCGCTCTCGAGCACGCGCTGGAGATTCTTCTGCACCGTGTTCTGCCCGACCTGCAGGGGGAGGCTCTGCAGCACCTCGGGAAAATCCCCGAGCTGGTGCAGCACCACCGACAGGATCAGCTCGGCCTTGTCCTGGAAATGGTGGTAGAGCGCGCCTTCGGCGACTTTCGCCGCGCGCGCGATGTCGCGCGTGGTCACGCAACCGAGCCCCTGCGAGCAGAGCAGCCGTTCGGTCGCGGCGATGAGCTTCTCCTTCTGGTCGATCGCCGGAGAATGGGGATTGACGCGGGTTGCAGCAGGCCTGGCCATGCGGAATCGAATTGGACGGGAAGACAGGAATTGAGCAAACGCTCACGCATTATGAGCATCTGCTCAAAAAAACGCAAGCCCGCCCGACCGCGGCCTCGAGACCCTCTCCCGCAAGCGGGAGAGGGTTGGGAGGGTCAGGCCGCGACGCGGCTCTTCTGCTTCTGCTGCGCGGCCTTGGCGTGCATCGACGCATAGGCCTCGTGCGCGGCGGCTTCCGCGTCGCCGACGTGGACCGCGAGGCCCATGTCGGAGAGCACCGAGCCGAGCGCCGAGAGGCACAGCATCACGTTGTCCGGGCGGCACGAGTAGCCCATGATGCCGATGCGCCAGATCTTGCCGGCGAGCGGGCCCAGCCCCGCGCCCATTTCGAGGCTGAACTCGTTGAGCAGCGTCTTTCGCACTTCGGCCTCGTTCGGCCCTTCCGGGCAGCGCACCGCGTTCATCTGCGGCAGCTGGTACTGCTCCTTGACGAGGAACTTGAGCCCCATCGCTTCCAGGCCGGCTTTCAGCGCGTTGTGATGGCGCTGGTGCCGCGCCCAGGCGTTTTCCAGTCCCTCCTCGCGGATCAACAGCAGCGCCTCGTGCAGGCCGAAAAGCGAATTCGTCGGCGCGGTGTGGTGATAGGTCCGGTTGCTCGCGCCCCAGTAGCCAAGGAGCAGGTTCATGTCCATGAACCAGGAATGGATCTTGTCCTTGCGGCTCTTCACGTAATCGACCACGCGCTCGGAGAAGGACACGGGCGACAACCCGGGCGTGCACGACAGGCACTTCTGGCTCGCCGAGTAGATCGCGTCGATCTCCCACTCGTCGACGAGCACGGGCGAGCCGCCGAGCGTGGTCACCGCATCGACGATCGCGAGCGCGTCGTATTTGTGCGCGATTTTCACGAGGGTCTTCGCGTCCGACTGCACGCCGGTGGAAGTCTCGCCGTGAACGAAGGCGATCACGCGCGCGTCGCGATTCTTTTTCAGCGCGTCCTCGAGCTTCTGCGGCTCGACCGGCGCCCCCCACTCGTCCTCGACCACGATCGCCTTCCCGCCCATGCGCTCGACGTTCTCGATCATGCGGGCGCCGAACACGCCGTTCTTGCATACGATCACCTTGTCGCCGGGGCGCACCAGGTTGACGAAGCAGTACTCCATGCCGACCGAGCCCGGCCCGGAAAGCGGGAAGGTGAGCGGATTTTTCGTCTGATAGACGTAGCGCAAGAGCGCCTTCAGCTCCTCCATCATCTCGACGAACACCGGGTCGAGATAACCGATCGCCGGCTGGCTCATGGTGGTGAGCACGCGCGGGTGGATTTCGGTCGGCCCCGGGCCCATGAGCGTCCTCTGCGGGGGATGGAACGAGCTGATGCGTTTGGCGGGCGCGAAATCGTTCATGGCTTCCTTTCCCGAAAGAGGCGACCCGAAGAGATGGCCCTCGGGACGCGATTTGACCTTCACCGGCTTCTTGGCGTGGGCTTCGTTCAGCACCTCGACTGCGGGGATTCTTCCGTCGGTGACGTGCTCGACTTCCATCGCCCAACGGGCCGGCACATAGCCGGATTTGACCCAATTGTTGACCACGGCGCGGTCGAGCCGGAACGCGCGGGCGACTTCCGCTTGGCTGCCGAAGATTTCTACGAGACGGGCGGCACAGTTCATTTTTTAATGGCGGAAAGCCTAGCATGTCAAATCTATTTTGACAATAAACCAGCGCAATCTGTAAACCCACGGAGTTATACATTGGACGACCTTACGCCGCCTGAGCGACCAAGACTTTTAAAGAAAGCAGCGGAATTTGTGAGCGAAAATAGTGTTCTTGAGCTTAATGAATTCTTGGATAGAGTGTCGTATCCAGTGCGTTTCTAGGAACAAGCAACTGGTCTTCGGCGTACTGCCCATGAAATCTCTAACGTTGTACCGTTCAAACTCAAGGCTTCGGGATAGGCTTTAAGCGGCGGCTTCGGCGTGGTGCTGGGAGGTAGCCTTTCAGCCGGCGCAGATTCAGGACGTCGTGCAGCGGCACGATACGAAGTCCTAGCGGCGAACCATGTCTGATTATCCAATCCTTCAGGTACTACCGAAAGACGTTATCGGTGACGAGGCGATGGGCAGCAAGACGAAATTTTGGTTTCGCCGGGACACACAGCAATGGCTTTTCAAGGAAGCGCGGGAGGGCACCGGCGAGGACTGGGCCGAGAAGGCCGCATCCGAGCTCGCCCATATATTCGACGTATCGGCGGCAACTGTCGAACTGGCGGAATTCGAAGGTCGTCGCGGGTGTGCCTCGCTCTCGTTCTTGCATCCCGAAGAAGGCGAGGCCCTGATTCATGGGAACGAAATCCTGGCCGGCATCGTACTTGGATATGACCGGGCGAAAAAATTTCATCAGTCTGACCACACCCTGGAAAATATCGAGAAGGCGATCTGCAAATTGTTTCCTGCGGAAGCAGTTCACAAAGGAGTTTTGGCCAACTTGGCTGGCTACTTGGTGCTCGATGCGTTGATTGGCAATACGGACCGGCATCATGAGAACTGGGCATTGCTGTTCCAGCTAAAGAAAGTCGGCGATGATGCCGATCTGAAGCTTCAAGTCGCCCCCAGCTTTGATCATGCTTCATCACTCGGCCGGGAACTCCTGGACGCCAGGCGACTGAATCTTTTGCGCTCCGGAGCTGTCGGAAAATATGTGCGAAGCGGTCAGGGTGCAATATATTTGGGGACGTCGGACAAGCACGGGGCAAACCCATTGCGACTGGTCGAGTTTGGTGCACGCCAGTTTCCGGAGTACTTCTTACCAACCATTAGGCAGCTTAAGCAGCGTTCGATTTCGGACCTTCAACAAGTGCTGAATCCTGTACCCGCGGCGCGAATGTCCGAAACGAGCAAGGACTTTACCAAAGCATTTTTAGCCTATACTTACGAAGCTTTAACGAATCTCATCGAATGAACTCCCTATTCCTTGCTTGGCAAGCCCCCACGCGGGCGTGGTTTCCTGTCGGTCGCTTGAACGCTGACCGCGCACGGAGCCATTACGTGTTCCAGTACACGAACGGCGCGCTGCGTGCCAAGAAGTTGGTCGGTTTTCAAGCCCTTCCGGCATTTCCGAAACTTCGCGCCCGGTACGAAGCGTCGGAGCTGTTCCCCCTGTTCAAGAACCGCGTGCTCGATCCGAGCCGACGTGACTTTGCCGATTACCTGCGGTCTCTGGATCTTGACCCACAGAACCCCGATCCCATCGAGATCCTCGCGATCAGCGGCGGCGCGCGACAAACGGATAGCCTTGAGGTTTTCCCGAAGATCGAGAAAAGCCAGGACAACACGTTCGCGTGTCGCTTCTTTCTGCACGGCTTAAGGCATGTATCGGAAGCTGGGCAGCGCCGCGGGCTCCAGCTTCAAGCTTCCGAGTCGCTGCAGGTTTCGTTGGAATTGAACAACCCGGCAACAGGACCGGCGATTCAGCTAACGACCTCGAATTACGAATTCCTAGGCTGGGCTCCGCGGTATCTGGTGCCCGACATTTTGAATGCCATTGCCACCTCACGCGAGGTCGCGGCACGTGTTGTTCGGGTCAATGAGGTTGGCGTCCCTCTCAACCGGCGAGTTCTGATTGAGCTATCGGGGAGGCTACCCAAGGGCTTCAAGCCGATGTCCGGACCCGATTTCCAGGTAATTCACTAGAGCATGTCCCCCGCTGTTTGCACCAAATTTTACTAGTGCAGGCAGCGCTATCTTAATCGAGCCCCATCCCAAATCCGCCTGATCAGGCTCACGAAACGCTCTCCGCGCCCCTCTTCAACCCTTTCTGAGAAGGACCATGACCTCCTCCTGCGATTTGAGCGGTCGTCCTTTTTGACGCTCCCGTGTCTCAGCGAGGACTTCGCTGAGCTTTCGGACTCGCCTGAGGCCGTTCAGCGGCTTCTTTCCTGGCGTCACTTTCCCCAGCTCCGCGATCAGTTCGACCAGGCTCGTGTTACGGCCAACGCCAAACAAAACAGCTCTCGGCTGCCCGTAACGTCGAATGACAACAGGAGTCCGCTGCGAATCTTCGACGAACTCTCCGAACTTGCGTCGCGCTTCGGATACATTGGTCACTTTTACGTTCGCCGCCATGGCAGGCCGCCCTCGGGGATTTCAGCGCGACTCGGGAGACGACAGCGGCTTGAAGTGCTTGCTGAGCGCAATGCCTTGACCCTGATACGACGAGCTTGCGCTGCTGCCGTAAAGCCGTTTCGGCTGCGCGGTAAGGCGCTCATAAGTCAGCCGCCCGACGACCTGGCCGTGCTCGATCACGAACGGGAGCTCATAGGAACGGACTTCCAGGACCGCTCTGGCTCCTTCGCCGCCGGCGGCCGGGTGTCCGAAACCGGGGTCGAAGAAACCCGCATAGTGGACCCGGAATTCCCCGACCAAGGTGTCGTACGCGACCATCTCGGCGGCATGCGTGGGCGGAACTTTCACGGGTTTTTCCGACGCGAGAATGTAGAAATCATCCGGGTCCAGAACCAATCCGCCGCGTCGGGGCGCGTAGACCGGCTCCCAAAACTCTCGCGCGTCGTAATGCCGCACCTTGTCGACGTCGATCAGCCCGGCGTGGCTCTTCGCCCTGTATCCGATCAGCCCCGAGCCGCCTCCCTTTACGTCGACTGAAACCGGGACGCCGTTGCGGATCTCCTCCCGATCGACCGACCCCACGAGTTCGACTTCCTGCTGCAAGCGCCTCATGGCCTCGTCGGTGCTCGGCGGATTGCCGCGGCGTATCCGGATCTGGCTCAATTTGGATCCCCTGCGCACCAGGATGCTGAAGGTCCGCGGCGACACCTCCGCATAGAGCGGGCCCTTGTACTGCTCGCGGACCCGGTCGAATTCGGTGCCGTTGTCGGTGATGAGTCGGGTGAATACGTCCAGGCGGCCGGTGGAGCTCTTGGGATTGCCTATCGCCGACATCCGGCTTCTGAGCGACAGGCCTTCAAGCAGGGGAACGATATAGACGCAGCCGCGCTCGAGCACCCCGCCGCTGCTGATGTCCATCTCGTGCATCGCGAGGTCTTCGAGTCTTTGCTTGACCGTCGCGTTTTTTCCCGGCAGGAAGCTGGCGCGAACCCGGTAAGCAACAGGCCCCAATCGGAGATCCAGGCTCGCCGGTTGATACTGGTCTTCCTGGATCGGCTCGACCGCAACGATTTCCCGGGTGGCTTTGACGAGATATTCGAGCTCCTGCGACGGCAATATTCCAGTCGAATGAGCCGCTGCATCCGAGTCGGCCCCTGAATCGTCACGGAGCCCTCGTTGAGTCGGCGAGCTGTCGGTGTTTCCGAATATCGAGCTCGTGGTATTAGGCATGAGCCCGTGATCATGCGCGGGTGGCCTAGATCGAGTCAAGGTCGGTTCTCAATCCAGCCGCAGCCCGATCCGCCTGATCAAGCTTCCCATCCGCTCGTAATCCTCGCGCAGGATTTTCTCGTACTGCTCGGGCGCGTTGCCCAACGGCTCCATCCCGATCGCAGCCATGCGCTCGACCACCTCGGGTGAGCGCACCGCCGCGTTCACCGCGCTGCCCAGCTTCGCGACGATCTCGCGCGGGGTGCGCGCGGCGACGAACACGCCAAGCGGCGCGGACATGTCGAATCCCGGCGCGACCGTCTCGGACACGGTGGGAATATCCGGCGTCAGCGTGGA
>Ga0099830_10000858_pt1 | contig 14495 bp, 16 predicted proteins | sample CZO8metaG_4_FD_79337 | JGI IMG/M metagenome (GOLD analysis project Ga0099830, IMG submission 79337) | Vadose zone soil microbial communities from the Eel River Critical Zone Observatory, Northern California, USA - CZOApr15con2H3.8 metaG | ecosystem: Environmental > Terrestrial > Soil > Vadose...
ACCCCGTGGGCGAGGTCGGGCAGATCCGCCTCGGGCACGCCGTGCTCGTGCGCGGTCGCGAGCGCGTACCCGTGCACGCGCCGCGAGTGCGCCTCGGTGCCCACGTCGCGCGTGTCCAGCGCCGAGCCGAGCGCCTCGAGCGTCGAGCGGTATGTGTCCTGGAGCTGGCGATAGGCGGAGGCCAGGTCGCGTGTGGCCTCGAGGACCCGCTGCTCGAGGAGCTCCTGGTACTCGCGGCGCTCGATGAGGAGCTGGCGACGCTCCAGCGCGCGCTCGGTGGCGATCAAAAGCTCGTCGATGTTGACGGGCTTCATGATGAAGTCGTGGGCGCCGAGCTTCAGGCTCGCGATCGCGGTCTTCACATCGGCAGCGCCGGTCAGCACGATCACGGCAGCGTCTCCGTCGACCGCGCGTACCTGCTGGAGGAGCTCGATGCCCGTCATGCCCGGCATCTTGAGATCGGTCACCACGAGCGGGGGCCGGCTCGCCTTGAAGACCTCTACGCCCTCGCGGCCGTCGCTGGCGAGCAGGCAGTTGTAGCCCGCCGAGATGAAGATTTGGTGAAGGACTTCGCGCACCTGACGGTCATCGTCAACGATCAGGATGTCCCGATGCGCCATGTGATGTGACTTTCTCCGCCGGTCCCGCCGCGGCGACCTGGTTCTTCCCGGCTCGCTTCGCGGCGTAGAGCGCCTCGTCGGCGGCGCGGAAGAGGTCCTCCGAGTTGGTCGCTTCGTCGTCCGGGAGGCTCGCGACGCCGAAGGATGCGGTGACGGGCTTGCCGTGCGAGAACGGGCACGTGGCGACGACCTGCCGGATCCGGTCCGCGTAGAGCCGGGCGCCGGCCTTGGAGGTCTCGACGAGCAGGATCGCGAACTCGTCGCCGCCGTAGCGGGAGACGACGTTGATCCCGCGCGACTGTTTCATGAGGATCTGGGCGATCTCACGCAGGGTCTCGTCGCCGACCGCGTGGCCGAACTCGTCGTTGATGCTCTTGAACCCGTCGAGGTCGAGGAGCACGACCGACACTGGGTGGTTGAAGCGCCGGAAGCGGGAGATCTCCTCCTCGAGGCGCAGGGAGAAGAAGCGCCGGTTGTAGAGCCCGGTCACGTCGTCGCGGAACGAGGTCTCCTTGAGCTTGGCGTTGGTGACCTCGAGCTCCTTGTACGCGGCGTCGAGGCGCGCGGCGAAGGTGTTGATCTCGACCGCCTGCGCCTCGATCGTGGTGAGCATACCGGTGAACGACTTCATGAGCGCACCGACCTCGTCGGTCCGGGCGCCGAGCGCCGTGGCGTTCGGCTGCGGCGACAACAGCTCCCCCATGCGGCTGACGGCCCGGCCGATGTCCCAGATGATCCAGGCGCCCCCGACCATCGCGAGCAGCGTGAAGAAGACCAGGCCCTGCAGCCCGATCAGGTTGACGCCCTGCAGCGAGCCGACGTCCGCGAAGAGGTAACGCAGCACCGCGTAGGCGAGCACGAGCACGGGGAGCAGCCCGGAGAGGCAGAGCGCCAGCAGCACCCGCCGCCGCAGTCGCCGCCCCATGACCGTCGCGTCCTGCGAGGCGTGGCTCGCCATTATAAGCATTATTCTTGTTGCTGTGACACCCTGTCAATGTCAGAATTTCAAAGGGTTTCGGGATGCCCCAGGTTGCGGACAAGAAGCTTGACTGCGTGGGGCTCTTCTGTCCCATGCCGATCCTCAAGACGCGCGAGGCCATGAAGCATCTGGCTGTGGGTCAGATCCTCGAGACGACGTCCGACGACCCGGCCTCCGAGGCGGACATGAAGAGCTGGACGGCCCGAACGGGCCACGAGCTCCTGGAGATCGACAAGAATGGCACGGTCTTTCGCTTTTTCGTCCGCAAGACCCGGTAGCGGCGGCCCCGGCGCCACCGTCTCACGCGTCTACCTGGACTACGCCGGTTTCTCTCCTGTCGACCCCCGCGTGGTCGCGGTCATGCGACCGTTCCTGGAGGGCGGCGTCGGCAACCCCGGCGCGCCCCACTCCCTTGGCCTCGAGGCGCGCGCCTCGCTCGACGGCGCGCGCGCGAAGGTCGCCCGGCTCGTCGGCGCGACGCCGGCCGGCGTGATCTTCACGGGGAGCGCCACCGAGGCGAACAACCTCGCGGTCCGCGGCGCGGCCGAGCGCGCGCGCGGGCGCCACGTCGTCACCTCGGCGGTCGAGCACATCTCGGTCCTCAATGCGTGCCGCGATCTCGAGAAGCGGGGCTGGAGCGTCAGCTACGTCGGCGTGGACGCCGACGGGTGCGTGGACCCGCAGGCGGTCGCGCGCGCGATGCGCGACGACACCGCGCTCGTGTCGCTCATGGCGGCGAACGGCGAGATCGGGACGCTCGAGCCCGTGCGCGCGGTCGGGCGGATCGCCCGCGAGCGCGGCGTGCCCTTCCACGTGGACGGCGTCGGCACGGTGGGGCGCGTCCCGCTCGCCGTGGACGACGCGCAGATCGATCTGCTCACCCTCTCCTCGAACGACATCTACGGGCCGCCCGGCGCCGGCGCGCTCTGGGTGCGGGCCGACGTGAAGCTCGCGCCCGTCATCGTGGGCGGCGGCCAGGAGGGCGGCTACCGGTCGGGGACCGAGAACCTGCCCGCGATCGTCGGCCTGGGCGTCGCCGCCGATCTGGTCCGGCTCGAGGGCCCGGCGGAGGCCGCGCGGCTCCGCGCGCTGCGCGACCGGCTGCTCGCGGGACTGCTCGACCGGCTCCCGGAGGCCCGTGTCACGGGCGCGCGCGGCGACGGGCGCCTCCCGCACCACGCGTCCCTCGTCGTGCCGGGCGTGAAGGCGGACGCCGTCCTCCTCGAGCTGGACCTCCGCGGCATCGCGGCCTCCTCCGGCTCGGCCTGCAACGCGTCGACCGGCGAGCCCTCGCACGTGCTCCGCGCGATCGGCTGCGGCCGTGATGCGCTCGAGGGCTCGCTCTGCTTCACGCTCGGCCGCTGGACGACGGCGGGCGAAATCGACGCCGTCCTCGACGCGCTCCCCGCCGTGGTCGCGCGGCTCCGCCAGCTCGCCCCGCGCTAGGGTGCGCCTCTTCCTCTTCGACGTCGACGGCACGCTCATCTCGGCCCGGGGTCTCGGCCGCGCCGCCTTCAAGGCAGCACTCGCGCGCGTGTTCGGCACGGCCGGGGAGATCGACCGCTACGACCTCCGCGGCAAGACCGACCCGCGGATCGTCCACGACGTCCTGGGCGCCGCGGGGGTGCCGCGCGCGACGATCGAGGCGCGCGTCGCCGAGTGCTTCGCGGTCTACGTCGAGGAGCTCGCGGCGCTCCTGGGCGACGGGAGCGTCGTCCAGGTGCTGCCGGGGGTCGCCTCGCTCGTGGCCGCGCTCGCCGAGCGGTCCGACGCCGTGGTCGGCCTCGTCACCGGCAACATCGAGCCCGGCGCGCGCCTGAAGCTCGGGGCCACGGGACTCCTGCCGCACTTCCGCGTCGGCGCCTTCGGCTCGGACGACATCGATCGCCGGCGCCTGCCGCTGATCGCCCGCGAGCGCGCGCAGCGGCTCACCGGTCACGCCTTCGGCTTCGACCGCGTGACGATCATCGGTGACACGCCGCACGACGTGGACTGCGCGCGCGCGTGCGGCGCGGTGGCCGTCGCGGTGGCGACGGGGCAGTACCCCGCCGGCGAGCTCGCCGCGTGCGCGCCCGACCTCCTGTTCCCGAGCTTCGCCGACGTGGACGCCGCCGTCACGGCCCTCACGGACGGCCGGCCGTGACCCTGAACCTCCTCGTCCTCTGGCTCCACGTGCTCGCCGCCGTCGTGTGGGTCGGCGGGCTCATGTACGAGTCGCACGTGCTCCTGCCGGCGGCGCGCCGCGGCGCCGCCCGGCCCTTCGCCGACGCCGCGGCCCGTGGCCGGCGGGTCGCGTGGACGGCGATCGCGCTCGTCGTGCTGACGGGGTTCTACAACGTCACGCGGCTCGGCCCGCTCGAGCGCGTCATGGCGAGCGGCGTCGCCCTCACGCTGGCGGCGAAGTTCGTTCTCGTCCTCGTGGCGGTGGCCCTCGCGGGCCAGCGCGACTTCGCGCTGGTCCCGCGGCTCGCCAAGGCACTCGCGGCCGGCGAGGAACCGGCGCCCGTGCTCCGCGCGATCGCGTGGCTCGGCCACCTCGTGCTCCTGCTCGCGGTGGTGATCGTCTACCTCGGGCTCGCGATCTCGCGCGCGGCGTGAGGCGCCGCGGGCGCCTCAGAGCCCGGTGATCTTGATGCCGGCGTTCTTGACCTTGTAGCGGCGGTTGATGGTCGCGAGGACGGCCGTGATCGCCTCGATCGGCCCGGCGTTCGTGAGGGGGCCCACGTCGATCGGGCGCAGGCCGAGCGAGTGCCCGAGCTCGGCGACGGTGTCCTTGGCGCCCGCGTCGGCGCCGCAGAGGAGCAGATCGCAGTCGATCGGGTGGTCCGTCTCCGCGAGCTCGTGGGCGGCGATGTGGTGGAACGCGGCCACGACCTTCGCCTCGGGCAGGAGCGCCTGAGCTTCCTCCGCGGCCGAGCCCGCCGGCGGCGGCGTGAAGAGGCGGGGGCCGCCGAAGGTGAGCGGCACGACCGTGCTCACCACGACCTTGCCGCGGCAGGCCTCCCGGACCTCGGGGAGCGTGGCCGCGAGCCCCGCCGCGGGCAGCGCGATCACGACGACCCCGCCGAGGCGCGCGGCCTCGGCGTTCGACTCGCCCATGATCGGCATCTTCCGCGTCAGCTCGCGCAGCTCGGCCGCCTTCGTCTTCGCGCGCTCGGGGTCGCGGGAGCCGATGACGATCGCGTGGCCCGCGAGCGCCCAGCGCGCGCCGAGCCCGGCGCCCTCGTTCCCGGTGCCGCCCAGGATCGCTATTTTCACCGGAACAGGTCCCGGGCGGGGTCGCGCAGGAGGGGCTTCGAGCCCTCCTCGGCGGGCGTCAGCCGGAGGCCGCGGACGATCGCGACCGGGATCCGGTCGAGCTTGCCCATCACGGGCTCGGCCGCCGCCGCGAGCTCGTCGGCGAGCGCCAGGATCGTCGCCTGGAGCGGGCGGCCGGCGGGGGCGCGCTCGCCGAGATAGCTCCTGAGCGGCGCGAAGCCGGCGAGGCCGATCGCGACGTTGGTGAGGCCTTCGCGCCAGGGGCGGCCGAAGGTGTCGGCGACGATCACGAGCACGTCCGGCCCCCCGCGCGCGCGGATCGCCTCGCGCAGGGCGCGCGCCGAGCCGTCGGGGTCCTCGGGCAGGAGCGCCACGCACTCGGCGTCCACGTTCGACTGGTCGACACCCGCGTTCGCGCAGACCCAGCCGTGGTGCGTCTCGGTGATGAGCACGCCCTGGTCCATGCGCACCACCCGCCGCGACTCGCGGAGGATCACCTCGACGAGCCGGGCGTCGCGCGCGAGGCCCGCGGCCATGGACTGGGCGACGGCCGACGGCGTCACGTCGGCGAGGCGGACCAGCCGGCCCTCGGCCTTCGAGACGATCTTCTGCCCGACGACGAGGAGGTCGCCCGCGGCGAGCGGCGTCCCCTGGCGTCCTGCGGCCTCGACGATGAGGCGTGCGAGGTCATCGCCTGGCCGGACCTCGGGGAGGCCCGTGACGCCGATCACCTCGTAGCGCGGCGGCGGGGTCACGGGCGCGACCACGCGCGGACGAGGCGCGCGCTCTCCGTGTCGGGCGCCTCGCGGACGAGCGCCGCGAGGTCCTCCGGCGCGTCCACGTCGAGCCCGAGGCCGCGGAGCCGGAGCACGCGCGGCTCGAGCCCGCCCGCGCGCGCCGCGCTGAGGTGGTTCTCGAACGACGGCTCGCCGAACTTGAGTGGCATCGCGGCGGGCGGCGCCAGGGCGACGCCGTTCGTGCCGTGCCCGGAGCGCGAGGGGACGAAGGCGGGTGCGCCGGGTCCGGCGGCGCCCGCCAGCGCGCGGATCTCCGCGGGCGTCGCGGCCGGCACGTCGCCGGGGACGGTGAGGAACGCGCGCGCGCCGCGGCGCGCGGCCTCGGCCTGGGCGAACGCGACCGCGGCGGTGTGGCTCGAGTTCTCCTCCTCCGCCGGTGCGAGCGCCTCCACGCGCAGGCCGCGCGCGATCGCGAACACCTCGGGGTCGCGCGTGACCACCCAGACCGCGTCGAGCCCGGAGCCGGCGAGCGCGGCGAGCACGTCGCGCAGCATCGCCCCCGCCAGCGCGCGGCGCTCCGCCGGGCCGAGCGCCGGCACGAGACGCTGCTTGGCGTTCGCGAGGTCCTTCACCGGCACGGCGCAGACGGTGACGCCCCGGGGATTCATGCCGCGAGGACCACGCGCGCGAGGGCGACCTCGCGCTGGCCGTCGGTCATGAGGATCTCGCCGGGCACCGCGCGCACGCCGAGCTTCGCCAGCTCCCCGACGCACGCCGCATCGCGCCGGTCGAGGACGAGCGCGTCGAGCCAGGGCGCGTAGGCGCCCGCGACGCCGAGGGGTGAGACCGCGAGCCCGCGGGCGCGCATCAGCTCGCCGGCCGGGCCGCTCACGGCCGCGCCGCCCACGATGGGGCTCACGGCGACGACGCGGGCGCGCGTCGCCGCGAGGGCGTCGGTGAGGCCGGGCACGGCGAGCACGGGACCGACGGAGGTGACGGGGTTCGACGGGCAGACCACGACGCGCTCGGCGTCGCGGATCGCCTCGAGGACACCGGGCGCGGGGCGCGCCGCGCCGGCGCCGGCGTACTCGATGTCCAGCACCTGGACCTGCGCCTTCTCGCGCACGAAGTACTCCTGGAAGGACAGCCACCCGTCGGGCGTGCGGACGCGCGTGCGCACCGGGTCGTCGCTCATCGGCAGGACGCGCGCCGCGACGCCCAGGCGGCGCGCGAGCTCGGCGGTGACGGCCGACAGCGGCGCCCCCGCGCGGAGGGCGCGCGTGCGGGCGATGTGCGTGGCGAGGTCGCGGTCGCCGAGGTTGAACCACGTCTCGGCGCCCAGGTCGCCCATCGCCTCGAGACAGCGGAACGTCTCGCCCGCGAGCCCCCAGCCGCGCCCGGTGTCGAGCCGGCCGGCGAGCGCGTACGTCACCGTGTCGAGGTCCGGCGAGACGTGGAGGCCCCAGATCTCGGTGTCGTCGCCCGTGTTGCCGACGACGGTCAGGTCGCGGGCGTCTGGCAGGGCCGCGAGGCCCCGCAGGAGCTTGGCGGCGCCGGTCCCCCCGGCGATCGCGACGACGCGCATGCCTAGACGCCCGCGGGCTCTTCGCGGAGCGTCCAGAGCGCGCTGCCGCCGCGCCACGCGAAGAGGCCGGCGCCCGGGCGGCCGGCGAGACCCGCCGGCAGCGTGCTCTCGGGCACCGGGATGAAGCCGAAGCGGACCCAGACGCGATCGAGGCCCTGGGGACGCGCGTAGACGGTCCGGACGCCGGCGGCGGTCGCGTGGTCGAGGACGGCGGCGACGAGCTGGGCGGCGACCTCGAGCGGGTCGTCGCCGGCCACGACGACGGGCCCGTCGAGCATGGCGGCGGTGCCGCTCCGCTCCACGACGGCTGCGCCGATCAGCCGGTCGCCGCCGTCGGCGGCGCCCCAGGCGAACGCGACGTCGCGCGCGGGCCACGGGAGGGCGGCGTAGTCGAAGAGCGGCCGGGCCTGCGCGGGGTCGGGCAGCGGACGGTAGCCGATGCCCTGCCAGACCCGGGGGACGGTCGCCGCGGAGAGCGAGGGGGCGGCGCCGGTCCCCGTGCGGGAAGAATCCTCCGGGAGTCTCGCCCGCGGTCTACTTCTTGCCAAGCACCGCGTCCTTCAGGCTCTTGGCGAGACGGAACTTGCAGACGCGCTTCGCGGGGATCTTGATGGGCTCGCCCGTCTGCGGGTTCCGCCCGATGCGCGCCTTGCGGTTCGCCAGCACGAGCTTGCCGAAGCCCGGGAGGACGAACTGGCCGCTCTTCTTCGCCTCCCTGCACGCGAGCTGCAGCGTCTCGTCCAGGATGCCCTCGATCTGCTTCTTGGAGAACTGGGTCTTCTCCGCAAGGGCGGCAAGGGTCGCGGTCTTCGTCATCGTCTTCGCCACGGGCGGCCTCCTCGTCTGAAACGTGTGTGATTGGACGCGAAGTGAATTAATACCACAGGGCTCCGCGCTCGGCTACCCGCGCGTGAAGCGGAACTCGCCCGAGGCGATCAGCTTCCGGTACGAGCCGAAGCGCGTCTCGGCGTCCTCGATGCGGTCGAGCGGCGAGTCGGGGATTTCCCCGTCGCCATAGGTACGCACGATCCCGTAGAGGGTGTCGCGCTGCGCCGGCACGCGCCCGGCGTCGCGGATCAGGCGGCAGAGCTCGGCCGGCCCGACGAGCTGGCCGTGGGTCGCGCCGGCCGAGGTCGAGATGGACTCGTTGATGAGCGTGCCGCCCATGTCGTTGGCCCCGGCGTCGAGGAGGATCTGAGCGAGCTTCGGCCCCTCCTTGACCCACGAGCACTGGATGTTGCGGATGCTCGGGCCGAGCATGACGCGCGCGAGCGCGTGCATCCGCACGACCTCGACGCCGGTGGCGCCCGGGCGCACGCCGGGCACGAGACCCTTCGCGTGCATCGGCGCCTCCGAGTGGATCAGCGAGAGCGGGACGAACTCCGTGAAGCCGCCGGTGTCGTGCTGGATCGAGCGCAGCAGGTCCATGTGGCGGACCCAGTGGTCGGGCGTCTCCACGTGGCCGTACATGATCGTGGAGGTCGTGCGGATGCCGAGCGCGTGCGCCGTCGTGATCACCTCGACCCACTGGTCCACGGTGATCCGGCCCCGCGATATGGTATCGCGGATCTCCTGGTCGAGTATTTCGGCCGAGGTTCCTGGCAGTGTTCCCAGGCCCGCGTTTTTCAACTCCCTCAAATAGTCCTTGATCGGCATCCCCGACCTCACCGAGCCGTACAGCACCTCCTCGGGGGAGAAGGCGTGGAGGTGCAGCGAGGGCAGCGCCGCCTTGAGCGCCCGCGCGAGCTCGATGTAGTAGCGGCCGTCGAGCTTGGGCGGGAGCCCGGCCTGGATGCACACCTCGGTGGCGCCGAGCTCCCACGCCTCGCGCGCCCGGCGCACGACCTCGGGGACCGGCAGGAGGTAGCCCTCCTCCTCACGGTGGTCGCGGCTGAAGGCGCAGAAGCCGCAGTGCTTGATGCAGACGTTCGTGAAGTTGACGTTTCGGTTGACGACGAAGGTGACGACGTCGCCGACCTGCCGGCGCCGCAGCTCGTCGGCGACCAGCGTGAGCGCGCCGAGGTCGCGCCCCGTGGCGTGGGCGAGCGCGCGCGCCTCGTCCGTGGAGACTTCGTGCCCGTCGAGCGCGCGGGCGAGGGCGTCGCGCACGCCGCGCGACGCCCAGTCGAGGGCCGGAGAGAGCTTACCAGCGTCGCCAGTGCTCATACGCTTCCTTCACCAGGCCGTGGCCGTCCACGAGCGCGGCGACCCGCGGGCGCAGGGCCTCGTCGAGGAACTCCGCGCGCCGCGCGTACTCGGGGTAGATCGCGAGGCGCTCGCGGAGGACGAAGCCCGCGCCGTCGGTCGCGCGACGGAGCTCCGGGATGAGCGGCCACGGCTTCTCGGGGTTGATGTGATCGAGCGTCAGCGGCGAGATGCCGCCCCAGTCGTTGAGGCCCGCCGCGAGGAGCCGCGCGTAGTCGCCCGGCGAGAGGTTCGGCGGCGCCTGGATGTTGACGTCGGGGCCGAGCACGAGCCGCGCGACGGCGAGGGTGCGCAGCATGTCGGGGAGCGACGGCTCGGGGTGGTCCCGCATCGGGATCCGCGGCTTCGCGCGAAAGTTCTGGACGATGACCTCCTGGACGTGGCCGTACCGCTCGTGCAGGTCACGGATGGCGACGAGCGTGTCGACGCGCTCGCGCGGCGTCTCGCCGATCCCGATGAGGAGGCCCGTGGTGAACGGGATCGCGAGCTTGCCCGCGAGCGCGATCGTCCTGAGGCGCCGCGCCGGCACCTTGTCCGGCGCCCGGTCGTGGGCCATCCCGCGCCCGAGGAGGCGCTCGGACACGGTCTCGAGCATGAGCCCCATGCTCACGTTGACCTCGCGGAGCGCCGAGAGGTCGCGCTCGCCCATCACGCCGGGGTTCGCGTGGGGGAGGAGGGGCGTCTCGGCGAGCACGCGCGCGCAGACGGCGCGGAGGTAGCCGAGCGTCGAGCGGTGGCCGTGGCGCCGGAGGAACTCGCGATGCTCGGCGAAGGCGGCCTCGGGCCGGTCGCCGAGGGAGAAGAGCGCCTCCTTCGCGCCGAGCCGGCCCCCGGCCTGCGCCAGCGCGACGACCTCGTCCGGCGTCAGGGTCCGCGCGCCGGGCTCGCCCGGGTCGCGGCGGAACGTGCAGTAGCCGCAGTAGTCGCGGCAGAGCGTGGTGAGCGGCACGAAGACCTTCGCCGAGAACGTCACCGTCCGTCCGCGGCCCCGGTCGCGCACCTCGGCGGCGCGCGCGAGGAGCTCGTCGAGCCCCGCGGGCGGCGTCTCGATGAGCCGGCACGACTCGACGTGGGCGATCACGCGCGAGCCCTCTCGAGCTTCGGCCTCACTTCGTCGGCGAAGCGCTCCAGGTTGGCGAGGACCTTGGCGGGCTCCTGGTGGGTCGGGTCGAAGACGAAGTGGGAGACGCCGTGCGCCGCGTAGGCCCGCACGTCGCCCGCGACCTCCGCCGCGGTGCCCTGGAAGAGCGGCCGGTCGCCGGCCGCCGCCTTCTGCCGCGCCGAGCGCACCTCCATCGGACCGCGCAGCGTCAGCGTGACGGCCTTCGGGTCGCGCCCCGCGCGCTGGGCCCACGCGTGCACCTGCTTCGCCTTCGCCGCGTACTCGTCGGGCAGGAGCAGCGTGGGCGGCCGGAGCACGATCGGGTGCCAGCCGTCGCCGAGCGTGCCGGCGCGCTTGAGCGCGGCGTCGGTGTGGCCGCCGATCCAGATCGGGACTCCGCCCTTCTGGGCGGGTTTCGGCAGGGCGTGGACGTCGCGGACCCGGTAGTACGTGCCCGCGAAGCTCACCGGGTCGCTGGTCCACGTCGCGCGCATGAGGCGGAGATACTCGTCCGTGACGGCGCCGCGCGCCTCGAACGGCGGCGCCGCGAGGGCCTCGAACTCCTCGCGGAGCCAGCCCACGCCCGCGCCGAGGATCACGCGCCCGCGCGAGAGGCGGTCGAGCGTCGCGAGCATCTTGGCCGTGACGAGCGGGTTGCGGTACGGGACGACGAGGACGCTCGTGCCGAGGCGGACACGCCGCGTCGCGTGGGCGAGCCAGCCCAGCAGCGCGAACGGCTCGAGGTAGTCCTGCGCGGCGCCGCCCGCGAACCGCCCCGTCGGCGAGTAGGGGTAGACCGAGCGCGCCATCGACACGGGGAGGACGACGTGATCGGTGACGAACACGGAGTCGTAGCGGAGCGCGTCGGCCTTCGTCGCCATCCGCAGCAGGATGTCGGGCGTGCCGAGCGGGCCGCGGCCGGGAAGCGAGACTCCGAACTCCACGATCGTCCTCCGAGAAAAGGGGGCGCCTCGAACGCGACGGCGCCTATGGTATCACTAAGCCGTATGCAATTCTCCGGGCGGGCCTGGGCGATGTGGTCGGTGCCCGCGCTCCTGTTCCTGATCGCGTTCTTCCACCGCGCCGCGCCCGGCATCATCGCGAAGGACCTCATGCAGGAGTTCGGCGTCACGGGCGTGATCGTCGGGCTGCTGGCCGCGACGTACTTCTACGCGTACGCCGCGCTCATGATTCCCTCGGGGCTGCTCGTCGACGCGTTCGGCGTCCGCCGCGTCGTCGCGGCCGGCGGCGCCGTCATGGGGCTCGGGACCATGGCGATGGGCCTGGCGCCGGCGCCGCGCGCGCTCTTCGCCGGCCGGTTCGCGGTCGGCCTCGGCGCGGCGGTGACCTTCGTCGGCGCGCTGAAGATCGCGGCCACGTGGTTTCCGCCCACGCGGTTCGGCTTCCTGTCCGCCGTCACCGCGACGGTCGGGATCGCCGGCGCGCTGGTCGCGACGGCGCCGCTTGCGGCGCTCGTCGCCGTCGCCGGCTGGCGCGGCGCTCTCGCCGTGGTCGGCACCGTCACGCTCGCGGCCTCCGCGCTCTGCTTCGCGGTGGTCCGCGACCGCCCCGGCGCGCCCGGCGGCGGCGCGCCGCCCGCGCCCGGCCTCCGCGCGGTCCTCGCGGGCGGCGGCGCCGTGCTGGGCAACCGCCACACGTGGCCGCCGTTCCTCGCGTTCTTCTGCCTGTACTCGGCCTTCGGCAACCTGTCGCTCTGGGTCGTGCCCTGCCTCCGCGACGTCTATGGCCTCTCCGCCGAGCGCGCGGCGTTCTATGCCGCGGCGCCGACGCTGCCCCTGCTCGTCTCGGCGCCGCTGACCGGCTTCCTGTCCGACCGTGTGCTGCGCCGCCGGAAGCTGCCGTTCGTCGCGCTCGCCTGGGCGAGCGTCGCCCTCTGGACCGTCTTCGTCGCGACGCTCGGCCGGCTGCCGCTCGGCGGTCTCGGGGCGCTCTTCCTCGCGATGGGCGCGGTCGGCGGCGCGTTCGTCCTCACGTGGCCGATCGGCCGGGAGGTGAACCCGCCGCACCTGGCCGGCATCGCGGTCGCCGTCGTGAACCTCGGCGGCTTCCTCGGCGCCGCGCTCACGCAGGGGCCGATCGGCGCGGTGCTCGACGCCCGCTGGGCCGGCGCCCTCTCGGGGGGCTCGCGCGTGTACCCTGTAGAGGCGTACGCGTCCGCGTTCGCGGCGTGCGCGGCGCTCGCGCTCGCCGCGGCGCTCGTGAGCTTCACGCTCCGCGAGACGCGCGGTCGCAACGTCTATCACGAGCTCCGCGGGAGGTGACCAGATGATCACGGCGGCGCAATTCGTGGAGCGGCTCAACACCGAGTGGAGCCGCGGCACGATGCTCGAGGCGCACGGCACGCGCTTCGTCTCCGTCGGCGAGGGCCGCGCCGTCGCCCGGCTCGACTGGAAGCGCGAGCTCACCCAGCTCACCGGCCGCTTCCACGCCGGGGCGATCGTGGCGTTCGCGGACGAGACCGCGACGGCGGCGGCGATGTGGGCGACGAACCCGTCGGCGGAGCTCCGGCCGGAGCTCTTCCCGCTGACCCTGCAGCTCTCGGCGAACCTGCTCCGCAACACCGACCGGGGAAGCTTGACAGCCGAGGCCGAGATCGTTCATCGTGGACGAAACACGCTGGTCGTCGAGGTGAAGGTCGTCGACGATCGGCAGCGGCTCATCGCCAAACTCGTCGCGACCCAGTTGGCTCCGGCGGCCCCGCCGGCGACCGCGCCCGCCGCTCCGCCCGGGCGGTAGGAGAAGAAGGAACGCATGCGGCTCGCCTCGAAAATCTTCCTGACCGCCACGCTCGTCATCGTCGTGCTCGCCGGCGTCGGCGTGCTCAGCCTTCGCGCCGTGGATCGCCTCGTCTCGGTCAACCGCGAGATCACCACGCTCACGGTGCCCGCGCTCCGCCTGGCCGCGGGCGCGCGCGAGGCGATCGCGGCGCTCACGCGGCTCGAGGCGCGCGCGCTCGTCCTCCGCGACCGCCGCTACGCGGCGCTCTGGAACGAGCGGGCGGCGCGGATGGCCCGCGACCTCGGGCGGCTCACCGAGTACGCGACGAGCGCGACGGAGGCGGCCCGCCTCCGGGAGGCGCTCGCCGCCTTCGCGGACTACCGGCGCGTCGTCACCGAGGAGCAGCGTCGCGTCGCGCGGGGCGACCGCGCGGGCGCGATGCGGCTCGCCGAGACCGACGCGCTGGTCTTCTCGGGCCGGGTCGAGGCGCGCCTCGACGAGTTGATGGACGCGACCCACGCCCGCGGGCTCGCCGCGCAGGCCGAGGCCGCGCGGCTCGAGGTGCGGACGTGGACGGCGGTGCTGGTCGCCCTCGGCGCGGCCGTGGGCCTGGCGCTCTTCGCGAGCGGGCTCGTGGCCTACGGGATGACGCGCTCGCTCGAGACGCTCTCGGAGGCGACCGCCCGGGTCGCCGCGGGCTCCTTCCGCGAGCCGCTGCCGGTGGAGAGCAACGACGAGATCGGGCAGCTCGCGCGCTCGTTCAACTCGATGGCCGCCCAGCTCCGCCAGATGGCGGAGACCAGGGAGGAGTTCTTCGCGACGCTCTCGCACGAGCTGCGCTCGCCGCTCACCTCGATCCGCGGCGCCGCCGACCTCCTGCGCGAGGGCTTCCCCGGCCCGCTCACCGAGAAGCAGGCGCGCCTCGTCGAGATCATCGGCGGGAGCACGGACCGGCTGCTGCAGCTCGTCAACCAGATCCTCGAGATCTCGCGGCTCCGCGCGGGGCTCGTGCCCCTCGAGCGAACCACGCTCGATCTCGACCGGCTCCTCGGGCGCGCCGTCGAGGAGCTCCACCCGCGCGCCGAGGCCGCGGGCGTCGTCCTCGAGCGCGAGCTGGTCGGCTCGGACTTCCGCTGCAGCGGCGACGAGGGGCGCATGCTCCAGGTCGTCGTCAACCTCGCCGGCAACGCCATCCGCTTCACCCCCGCCGGCGGCCGCGTCGTCGTGCGCCTCGTGGACGCGGGCCCCGAGCTCGAGCTCCAGGTCGAGG
>Ga0099830_10000863_pt1 | contig 14467 bp, 16 predicted proteins | sample CZO8metaG_4_FD_79337 | JGI IMG/M metagenome (GOLD analysis project Ga0099830, IMG submission 79337) | Vadose zone soil microbial communities from the Eel River Critical Zone Observatory, Northern California, USA - CZOApr15con2H3.8 metaG | ecosystem: Environmental > Terrestrial > Soil > Vadose...
GGCTTCGCGCCAACCGCGTCATCGCCCGGTCGATCGCCCTCGGCCAAGGAGACTGGGAGCCCTGGACCGCGGCGTACACCCAGCCGTGGCTCATGCTCCAGAGCCTGTCGTGGAGCGAGCGATCGAGCTGGATCACGTGGATCCTCGTGGTCCTGATCTACCGGGCGGTGCCGCGGCGCGCGGGCGACGCCGCCGGTCTGGGCATCCTGGCGCGTTCGCTCGAAGTCTTCAAGCTCCGCTGGCCGAGAAAGCCGGCGCCGCCGGGTCCATGACTTTATGTTGCAAAGTACTTGTCAGAACATCGCCCTGACGCTATACTCTGCCCCATGACGTCCCCCCGCCCCCTCCACGACCGCGCCATCGACAACCTGCGCTACATCCGCGAGACGATGGAGCGCGCGGGTGCCTTCACCGCGGTGCCGGGGTGGGGGCAGGTCGCCGTGGGAGTCACGGCGCTCGCCGCCGCCCTGCTCGCGGCGCGCCAGCCCAGCGTCGAGCTGTGGCTCGCCACGTGGCTGGGGGCAGCGATCGTGGCCCTGGTGATCGGCGGAGGGACCATGGTCCGCAAGGCGTACGCGGTGAACGACCCGATCCTCTCCGGGCCAGGACGGCGGTTCTGGTTGGGCTTCATCCCGCCCATGGCGGTGGGCGGTCTGCTGACGATCGCGCTGTATCGGGCGGGCCAGTCGCACGCGCTGCCGGGCGTGTGGCTGCTCCTGTACGGGACCGGCTTCGTCACGGGCGGCGCCTTCTCGGTGCGGATCGTGCCCGTGATGGGGCTGTGCTTCATGCTCGCCGGCGCCGCGGCGCTGTTCGGTCCCCCGGCCTGGGGCAACTGGCTGCTGGGGGCGGGGTTCGGCGGGTTGCACATCGTGTTCGGCGCCGTCATCGCGCGGAGGTACGGTGGCTAAGTCCACGGCTGCGCGGCGGACGGAGGCGGCGGAGCGGGCGCCCCGCCCGCAGCGCGTGCGGCCGGAGCCGCCGCAGCTCGACCGCCTGATCCACGAGCGGATCCGGCTCGGCATCGTGAGCGCGCTCGCGGTGAGCGAGTCGCTCACCTTCAACGAGCTCAAGCGGCTGCTCCACACGACCGACGGCAATCTCAGCGTGCACGCCCGCAAGCTCGAGGCGGCGCAGTACGTGAAGTGCGCCAAGTCCTTCGCGGGGCGGGTGCCGAAGACCGAGTACCGCCTCACGGCGGCGGGACGGCGCGCCCTGGAGCGCTACCTCGACCACATGGAGGCGCTGATCCGGGCGACCCGCGAGCGCTAGTGCCGTTCCAACTCCATCCGACTGACCACGAATCGCTCGCCGAGTCGAATACGGTGGAGTTGGAACGGCACTAGGCGGGTCTTTTTTTTCGGGATCGAACTTTACGATGCAAAGTACTTCTCTGCACGTCGCGATCGTCATGGACGGCAACGGGCGCTGGGCGACCCGCCGCGGCCTGCCGCGCGCCGCCGGCCACAGCGCCGGCGCCCGCGCGGTGCGCCGCATCGTCGAGGCGGCTCCCGGCCTCGGCATCGGCCAGCTCACGCTGTTCGCGTTCTCCGCCGACAACTGGAAGCGGCCGCCCGACGAGGTCGCGGCCCTGATGCGCCTCTTCGCCCGCCACCTGCGGAGCGAGACCCCGCGGCTCGTCGCGAACGGCGTGCGACTCGAGGTCATCGGCCGCCGCGACCGGCTCCCCGCCGTCCTCGGCGTGGCGATCCAGGAGGCCGAGCAGGCGACCGCGGGCAATGAGACGCTCTCCTTCCGGCTCCTCGTCGACTACTCCGCCCGCGCCGCGTTCCGGGCGGGCCCCCTCCTCCCCGCCGCCGACCTCCTCATCCGCACCGGCGGCGAGCAGCGCCTCAGCGACTTCCTGCTGTGGGAGTGCGCCTACGCCGAGCTCCACTTCACCGACCGCTACTGGCCCGATTTCGGGCCCGCGGACCTGGGGGCGGCCGTCCGCGACTTCCACGCGCGCGAGCGTCGCTTCGGGGCCCTGCCCCACCGGGCCGCCCGCTGAAGGAGACGCCATGATCACCGATGGGCTGAACCCGTTCAACCTGCTCGCGTTCCTCGCCCTTCTCGGAGGCACGGGCGTCGCGGCCTTCGCCATCGGGGCCGCGGTGATCGCGCGCCGCCGCGAGCTCGCGAAGCTGTTCACGCTGTGCCTCGTCGTCGGGTGGGCGCTCTATGGAGGCGCGTTCCTCGCGGCCGCGCTCACGAGCCGGGAGCGTGTGCTCGGGCGCAATGAGGAAAAACATCTCTGCGAGATCGACTGCCATCTCGCCTACTCCGTGGTGGCCGTGCGCGCCGGGCCGACCGTGGGCAGCGGCGCCGCCCGGCAGGCGGCCCGCGGGACCTTCTACATCGTCACCGTTCGCGTGCGCTTCGATTCCGCCACGATCTCATCGCACCGCGGCATGTTCCCAATCTGGCCGAACCCCCGGCTCATCGAGGTGGTGGACGACCGGGGCAGAAGCTTCGCGTACTCCCTCGCGGCCGAGCGGGCGCTGCCCTCCGCCGAGATCCCGCCGTTGAGCCGGGCTTTGGTCCCCGGCGAGAGCTACGTCACGGACTTGGTCTTCGATGTGCCGAACGACGCGCGGGACCTGCGACTCGAGATCGCAAGCTTCGTACTCCCGACGTTGTTCGTGATCGGCCACGAAAACAGCCTGCTCCACCGCAAGACGACGTTCCGAATCGACCCGACCTCCTGACCCGCGGGACCTCCTGCCGCGACGGTGGGGGAAGCGACTACCTTAAGGACCCATGGGCCTCCGCATCGTCCAGGTCGACGCGTTTACCAACCGTCCCTTCGGCGGCAACCCCGCCGCGGTGTGCGTGCTCCCCGAGCCGCGCGACGCCGCCTGGATGCAGGCCGTCGCCCGCGAGATGAACCTCTCCGAGACGGCCTTCCTCCGCCCCGACGGCGACCGCTACCGGCTGCGCTGGTTCACTCCCGCGGTCGAGGTGGACCTGTGCGGCCACGCCACGCTCGCGGCCGCGCACGTGCTGTGGGAGGACGGGCATCTCGCCGCCGACCGGGCGGCCGCGTTTCATACGCGCAGCGGCCTGCTCGGCGCCGTGCGCCGGGGCGAGTGGATCGAGCTCGACCTCCCCGCCACGCCCGCGACCCCCGCGGTCGCGCCACCCGGCCTCGTCGAGGCGCTCGGGGCGGGGGGGCAACGGGGGGCGCGGCCGCGCTACGTGGGGGAGACGCGGTTCGACTACCTGGTGGAAGTGGACGGCGAGGAGTCCGTGCGGGCGCTGCAGCCCGATCTCACCGCACTCGCGCGGGTGGAAGCCCGCGGCGTGATGGTCACGAGCCGCGCGTCGTCCGACGGCTTCGACTTCGTCTCCCGCTTCTTCGCTCCGCGCTCCGGCGTCCCCGAGGATCCCGTGACGGGCTCCGCCCACTGCGCGTTGGGCCCCTATTGGAGCGAGCGGCTGAAGAAGAAGGAGCTGCTCGCCTATCAAGCCTCCGCGCGAGGCGGCGTGCTCCGCGTGCGCCCCGCAGGGGATCGCGTGATCCTCGGCGGCCAGGCCGTGACGGTGCTGCGCGCCGAGCTCGCCGCCGACGACTGACGGGCCGGGTCGTGTTCGGCCCGTGACCGCCACGGCTGGGCTGCCGGCCGCCCGCGCCACGCGTCTCGCCGGCTACCTGTTCGCGCTCGCGGCCGGCGCGACCTGGGGAACCACGGGCCCCCTGAGCACCGCCCTCTACCGCGAGGGCACCGCGATCACCGGGATCGGGTTCTGGCGCATCCTGCTCGGCACGCTGGCGCTCCTCGCCTACGGCCTGCTGTTCCACCGCGACCTCTTTCGCATCGACCGCACCGCCCTGCTGCTCGTCGGGCTGGGCGGCGGCGCGCTGGTGGCGTTGTTCGAAGTGGCATACCAGTTCGGGATCGCCGGGGCGGGCGTCGCCGGGGCGGCCGCGCTGCTCTACATCGCCCCGGTGCTGGTCGCGCTGCTCGCGAAGCCGCTGCTGGGGGAAGCGCTCACCCCGCTGCGACTGGCGCTCGCCCTCGTGGTGATGCTCGGCGCGGCGCTCACCGTACGCGGCGGCAGCCACGGGACCGCGGAAGGATCGGTGCGGCTCGCCGCCGGCGTTGCGGGCGGCCTGCTCGCGGCGGCGAGCTACGCCGGCAGCACGCTGCTGGCGCGCTTCGCGGTGCCCCGTTACGGCGCGCTGCGGGTGCTGCTGCTCGAGATCGCGGGCGGCACGCTGATCCTCGGCATCATCCTGCCGCTGGCCGGCCATCCGCCCGCGCCCCCGCCGACCATCGGAGGCTGGATCTACATCGCCGCGCTCGTGCTCGGCCCCGTGCTGGGGGCGAACTTCCTCTTCTTCGCCGGCGTGCGCCGCATCGACGCGGCCCCCACGGCCGTCGCCGCGACGATCGAGCCCGTCGTCGGCGCGCTGCTCGCGCTGCTCCTCTTCGACCAGCACCTCAGCAGGCTCGGTTGGCTCGGGCTCGCAATGGTCGTCGGTGGCGTGGCGGGCGGCTACCTGGAAGAGGCGCAGGAGACGCGGACGCCGCCCGCCGCCTAGATTTCGCGCTCCCGTTCCATCGACACCGAGGCTCCGCCATGCTTTCGTTCGTGCTCGCCGTCGCCGTGCTGCAGCAGTCGCCCCCGACTCCCCTGCCGCCCCAGGTCGGCGACACGTCGCCGTTCCGCCGCCTGGCGTTGCCGACGCCGAGCCTCGTGCGGGAAGGCTCGGGGCGACCGGGCCCGCGCTACTGGCAGCAGCGCGCCGACTACACGATCCGCGCCACGCTGGACACGGCGAGCCACTCGCTCCGGGGCGACGAGACGATCCGCTACGGGAACAACTCCCCCGACACGCTGCTCTACGTCTGGCTGCAGCTCGACCAGAACCTGTTCGCCGACGGCAGTCGGGGCGCGGCGCTGAACCCCCCGGGCACGCGGTTCGCGGGCGGCGGCTTCGTGGGCGGACACACGATCGACTACGTCAAGGCGGTCAGGCGGGGCGCTCAGGCGGTCAGGAGGGTGTCGCTCGGGACCACGGTGAACGGGACGGTGATGCGTGTGGACCTCGACCAGCCGCTGCCCCCGGGCGGTGTATTGTCGCTCGAGATCGCCTATTCGTTCCAGATCCCCGAGCACGGAGGGGACCGGATGGGCCGCGAGCAGTTCCCCGGCGGGTGGCTCTACGAGCTGGCGCAGTGGTATCCGCGGCTCGCCGTGTACGACGACGTGCGCGGCTGGAACACCGAGCAATACCTCGGGCAGGGCGAGTTCTATCTCGAGTACGGCGACTTCGATGTCGCCCTCACCGTGCCCGCGAGCTTCGTCGTCGCCGCGACGGGCACCCTCCTGAACCCGGCGGAAGTGCTCACGCCCACGCAGCGCACCCGTCTCGCCACGGCACTCAAGTCGGACACCACCGTGCCCATCATCGCGAAGGCCGAAGTCGGCCAGTCGTTCACCCGCCCCCACCAGCCCCGCTCCCCCGGCGCGAGCCCCACTCTTACCTGGCGGTTCAGCACGAAAAACGTGCGCGACGTCGCCTGGGCGGCGGCGCCCAACTTCATCTGGGACGCGAGCGGGTGGGAGGGCGTGCTGCTGCAGTCGTTCTATCCGCCGGAGGCGAACGCCGATTGGGCCCGCTCCACCGAGTTCGCGCGGCACTCGATCAAACACTACTCCGAGAAGTGGCTCCGCTATCCCTATCCTACGGCGATCAACGTCGCGGGGCCCGTCGGCGGCATGGAGTATCCGATGATCGTGTTCTGCTCGCATCGCTCGGGCGGGCTCGGCCTCTTCGGCGTCACGACGCACGAGCTGGGTCACGAATGGTTCCCGATGATCGTGGGATCGAACGAGCGGCTCTACATGTGGCAGGACGAGGGGTTCAACACGTTCATCAACATCTACGCGACGCGTGCGTTCTTTCCGGACGTCTCCTGGGACCGCGAGCGCGGCAACGCGCAGGCGTGGGCCCAGTTCGTCCGCAGCGGGCGCGACGAGCCGCCGATGCTCTCCGCCGACCGCGTCGAGCCGACCCTGCTCGGCCAGATCGAGTACACCAAGCCCGCGACGGGCCTCTACCTGCTGCGGCACTACGTCCTCGCCGACACCACCCGCTTCGACGCCGCGTTCCGCGAGTACATCCGCCGGTGGGCCTTCAAGCACCCCACCCCCGCCGACTTCTTCCGCACCATGGAGGACGCGCTGGGGGAGGACCTGTCGTGGTTCTGGCGCGGCTGGTTTTACCGCACCGACGTGATCGACCAGGCGGTGGACTCGGTGCGGACCCGCAACGATTCGAGCGGCACGACGGCGCTCGTCTACCTCGCGAGCCCGGGCGGCCTGCCGATGCCCGTGGACCTGCGGCTCACGCTCGCCAGCGGCACGGTCGAGACCGTCCGGCTCCCGGTCGAGATCTGGTACCGCGGCAACCGCTACACCTATGCGCGCCGGCTGGCGGCGGATCCCGTGAAGGTGGAAATCGATCCGGGGATGAGCCTGCCCGATGTGCGGCGAGAGAACAACGTGTGGGCGAGCAGTAGCAAGCCATAAGCCCTAAGCCATAAGAACCCACTGAAGGCCTACGGCTTACGGCTTACGACTTACGACTTACGACTTACGACTGTCCACTGTAGAAATTGGGCCTGCCCCGGGCACGCAGCACCGCGTGGATCACGAGCTCGATCGCGATGAGCAGGACGCCGCCCCAGATGAGCGAGGGTAGCTCGTTGAGGTCGCGGCCATACTTGACCCACAGGAAGCGCGCCACCACGTAGCACCACAGGCCGCCGGCGAACCACACCGCGAGGCGCACCAGGCGGCCGACTCCCGTCTCGATATCGGGAAGGGCGAGGGCCGCCACCTCTACGTAGTGCCCGAGGAAGGCGAAGCAGAAGGCGAGCGTGAACCCGTCGACGAAGTCCGCCACCAGCCCGCCGTGCCCCGGCAGCGTGACGAGCAGCACCGCACCCGCCGCCGCGGCGAAGATCGTGCTGCGGGTGAGCGTCGCCCGGAACGACTCGCCGACCATTACCGGGCTCCCGTCGCCGCCGGCGGCTGCAGGTACTGGTCGAGCCAGTCCAGCACGGTGCTCCACCACACACGGCGATTGCGCGGCTTCAGCACCCAGTGCCCCTCGTCCGGGAAGTACAGGAACTTGGCCGGCACGCCCATCTTCCTGAGCGCCGTGAAGGCCTGGTAGCCCTCGGAGAGGTCCACGCGGTAGTCCAGCTGCGAGTGGACGACGAGCATGGGCGTCCTCCAGTTCTGCGCGAAGTTCAAGGGGGACCACTTCTCGTACAGCGCCCGGTTGGCGACCGTCAGGGAGTCCTTTAGGGCGTACGGCGTGCCGCCAAACTCCCACTCCACGAACCACAGCTCCTCGGTGGTGCCGTACATGCTCGCCGGATTGAAGACGCCGTCGTGGTCCACCAGGACCTTGAAGCGGTTCGTGTGGCCCGCGATCCAGTAGACCATGTAGCCGCCGTACGAGGCACCTGCCGCGCCCATGCGGGTGGAGTCCACGAACGGCAGCCGGGCGACGACGTCGAGACCCTTCATGAGATCCTCGAACGGGTAGTCGCCCCAGTGCCGCGAAATCGCGTCGGTGAACTTCTGGCCGTAGCCCGTCGACCCGTGGAAGTTGACCGCGGCCACGACGTAGCCCCGGCTGGCGAACATCTGGTAGTTCCAGCGTGGGTGCCAGTCGTCGTGCCAGGCGCTCTGCGGCCCTCCATGCACGATGTAGACGAGCGGGTAGCGCCTGGCCGGGTCGAACCCCGGGGGCTTGAGCAGCCAGCCGAACACCGAGTCCCCCAGCGCGCCCACGAAGCCGAACGGCTCGAGCGGCTTCAGGTCGAGCGCGGCCACCGCCTGGTCGGTGTGATGCGTGAGCTGCCGTCCGGATGCCCACACCTCGGCGGGCTGGGTGTTGCTCTGGTGCAGGTAGACCACCCCGCGACCGTCCGGCGTCACCTGGGCGTTGGTGTTCACCCCGCCCCCGCCGACGGCGACGGAATGACGGAAGGACGGAAGGTCGATCCGGTGAATGTTCTCTCGCCCGCGCTCCTCAACGACTGCGTAGATGCACTTCGAGTCCGCGCACCACGTGTAGGACCCGACGGAGAGCGTCCACCCGGACGTCACTTCCGTCGGCGCCCCACCTTCCGTCCTTCTGTCCTGCCGTCGCAGTAGCATCAACCGGTGTCTGTCCGCCTCGAATCCCGGCCGCTCCAGCGACAGGTACGCGAGCCACCTCCCGTCCGGGGAGTAGCGCGGCGTGTTGTCGGCGCCGCGGCTGGTCGTGAGCGGCCGCGTGCCGGACCCGGCCGGATCGAGCAGCACGATGTCGACGTTGGTGTTGTCGGCCACCGTCGAGTCGAGATGCATCGCGACCGCGACTTCCTTGCCGTCGGGGGCGACGGCCACGTCCCCGTCGCCGCCGGTGGCGATCGTGGGCACGTCGTGATCGACCGGCGTGAGGTCCTTCGCCCCGTCGCCCGCGAGGCTCACGCGGAAGAGGTGCTGGCGCTTGCCGGCGCGCCAGTCATCCCAGTGGCGGTAGAACAAACCGGTCCACAGGCGCGCCTCGGTGGGATAGTCTCCCGCGCGCCGATCCATCTCCTGCGCGGCCGGCCACTTGATGTCGCTCGTCACGAGCAGCGCCTTGCCGTCCGGCAGCCACACGGGGTCGAACACGCCGTCTGGCAGGGTGGTCACCTGACGCGCCTCGCCCCCCGCCAGCGGGAGCACCCAGAGCTGCGCGCCGTTCTGCCGCGTGGACACGAAGGCGAGCGTCTTCCCGTCGGGCGACCAACGCGGCTGGCGGTCGGAGCCCGGGCCGGCCGTGAGCTCCCGGTTCTGCCCGGTCGCGACGTCGGCGAGCCAGATGCGCGTCGTGCCGCGATTGTCCTTGAGCGACGGCTCCGCGACCGTGTACGCCACCCACTTCCCGTCGGGCGAGAGCTGCGGGTCGCCCACCGCCTTGAGCGCGATGTAATCGTCGAAGGTGATGGCCCGCCTTTGGGCCGACAGCCGGGGAAGGGGGCAGAGGGAAAGGGGAAGAGTGAGAATCCCCAGCAGCACCAAGCGGCGTCTCATGGTGGTCGTCAGTAATCCGGGTGCATGATGATTGCCTTCACGAGATCGTCGAACACGCGCGACTCGGGCGTGACGTTCCCGCCCGCGTCGGTGTGAACGTTCCAGGCGCACAGCTCGTTGAGCGCCGTCGCCTCCTCGTACGTAAGCTGGAGCACGTAGGCCTGACCCGACGGCCTGGCGCGGTCGAGTGCCTGCTTCAGCACGTCCGGAAGATGCTTCGCTCCCCGGACGGCCTCGTACTGCGGCGGTGTGACCGTCAGCTCCATGCGCGTCCCTTGCCTTGGCGACTCGGGGGCGAAATCTTCCCCTTTCGCCCGTCGCCCGCAACAGGTACCGTGAGGCGTCCTGATGCCGCGCACCGAGTTCATCGCCACCGGCTTTCACGTCCCGTCCCGGGTCGTCACCAACGACGACCTGGCGCGGCTCATGGACACGTCGGACGAGTGGATCACGCAACGCAGCGGCATCAAGACGCGCTACTGGGTGTCGGACGGCGAGACCGGCGTCACGCTGGCGCGCGAGGCCGCCTGCAAGGCCCTGACCAAGGCCGGCCTGCAGCCCCGCGACCTCGACTGCATCGTCTACTGTACCTGCACCCCCGACCATTTCGAGCCCGGCAACGGCGTCTTCCTCCAGCGCGAGCTGGGCATCAGCGACATCCCGGCGATCGACGTGCGCAACCAGTGCAGCGGCTTCCTGTACGGCCTCTCCGTGGCCGACGCCTGGATCCGCACCGGTACCTACCGGCGCATCCTCCTGGTCGGTGCCGAGGTGCACTCGCGCGGGCTCGACAAGACGACCCGCGGCCGGGACACGGCGGTCCTGTTCGGCGACGGCGCGGGCGCGGTGGTGCTCGGCCCCACCGAGGACCCGCGGCGCGGCGTCCTCTCCGTGCATCTCTTCGCCGACGGCCGTCATGCGGAAAAGCTGTGGGTCGACGGCCCCGGCCTGGCGCACGACCCCTACGTGAGCGAGGAGATGCTGCGGCAGGGCAAGCACCGGGCGGTGATGGACGGGCGCGAGGTGTTCAAGTTCGCCTCGGTACTCATGCCGAAGTCGGTGGAGCTCGCGCTCCAGGCCAACGGGCTCACGCCGGGCGACGTAAAACTGCTCGTGCCGCACCAGGCGAATCTCCGCATCATCGAGATGGTCCAGAAGTTGGCCGGGCTGCGGCCCGACCAGGTGTACGCCAACATCGACCGCTACGGCAACACTACCGCCGCCTCGATTCCCATCGCCCTCGACGAGGCGCTCGTCGCCGGGCTGCTGCGCCGCGGCGATCTCCTCATCCTCACCGCGTTCGGCTCGGGGTTCACCTGGGCCAGCGCGGCCATCCGCTGGTGACGGGTCCGCGATGCTGGCGATCGACCTGAAGGGCAAACGCGCGTTCGTCGCGGGGGTGTCGGACGACGGCGGGTTCGGCTTCGCGATCGCCAAGGCGCTCGCCGAGGCGGGAGCGACCGTCTGCGTCGGCACGTGGCCGCCGACGCTCGGCATCTTCACGAAGCTGCTCGAGCGCGGGAAGATCGCGGACTCGCTCCAGCTGTCCGACGGGCGCACGCTCCAGTTCGAGCGCATCTATCCGCTCGATGCCGCGTACGACAGCCTGGCCGACGCGCCGGCCGACGTGCGGGAGAACAAGCGCTACAAGGACGTGGGCGATTTCAGCATCCAGGGCGTGGTCGCGCGCTTGACGCAGGACTTCGGCGCGCGACCGCTCGACATCGTCGTGCATAGCCTCGCGAACGCCCCCGAGGTGAAGCAGCCGCTCATCGACACGAGCCGGCGCGGCTACCTCGAAGCGTTGAGCGTGAGCGCCTACAGCAACATCGCGTTCGTGCGGAGCCTCGGTCCGCTGATGCGGCCGGACGGATCCTTCCTCTCGCTCACGTACATGGCGGGGGAGCGGGTCATTCCCGGCTACGGCGGCGGTATGTCGTCGGCGAAGGCGGCCCTCGAGGCCGACACCCGCACGCTCGCCTACGAGGCCGGGCGCCGCTTCAGCGTGCGGGTCAACGCGATCTCCGCGGGCCCCTGGGCGTCGCGCGCCGCCAGCGCCATCGGGTTCATCGAGCAGATGATCGCGTACACGACCGCCAACTCGCCCCTTCCCCGGGCCATCGACGCGAAGGACGTGGGGCACGCGGCCGCCTTCCTCGCGAGCCCGCTCGCCCGGGCGATTACGGGCTCGGTCATCTACGTCGATAACGGCTACCACATCATGGGGATGGCGGTCGCCCCGGAGCGCCCTCCGCCTTCAGGGTCCTGAGCCCCCGGGCGGCCGCCTTACGGAAACCCCCCTCTGGCAAGTCGCGTAGGACGGACGAAAGGAGTTCTCGTGATCGGACTACTGATCGGGATTGCCGCGGCCGGCGGGGGGTTCGTCGCCGCGCGGCAGTTCGTCAAACGCCGCCTGCGGTTCGTGGACGCCGTCCACAACCCCGCGGCACCGATCATCGCCGGCGTCGGTGCCGCCGCGCTCGCCGCCCCCATCGCCTTGCTGCCCGTGGTCACCCTGGGAACGGCGATCGCGTTCGGCGTGGGTGTAGCGGGCGGCGTCGCGAGCGGGAGACGATCGCCTCCTTAGACGACCCGCAGCTCCTGGGCGGGACCCGTCACCTCGGGCCGTCCCGCCACGGTGCGCAGCGCCCGCACCGCGCTCTTCGCGAACGTCTTCCCCGCGCCCTTCTCGACTTCCTCCAGCGCACTCCACTTGGGGAAGGCCGCTCGCACCGGCGTCGCCATCTGTAGGGTCTCGAACGCGTCCGCGACGGCGAGGATCTTGACGGTGTCGAGGAGCGGGAGGGAATCGATCTCCCAGTCCTCCCCTACGATCTCGTAATAATGGCCGTACTCGGCGATGATCTCGGCCGCGCCGCGCATCGCCCGCGCCACCGGCACCGTGGCGTCCGTCACCGCACGCGACAACAGCCGCAGCAGGCGCTGGTCGCGCGCCCCGACCTCGTGCAGCAGCGCGGCGACGTGCAGGTTCTCGACGTCGTCCGCCGGCAGCTTCAGCTCCCGCGCGATCGCCGCGGCCACCTGCGCCACGCGGTTGCTGTGCCCCTCCTGATGGTGCTCCGTGGACTCGAGGTGATACGTCAGTAGCTCGAGCGTCGCGAGGTAGGCGTTCTTCACGTCCCCGAGCCGGGCCTCGCGCTGCTCCGCGAGCCTTCCCACCACGTAGCCCGTGAGGATCAGGAACCCGCCCCACGGCACGAGGGCGAGTAGCGCGCCGCTGTAGAAGCCGGGGAGCATCCCGATCCCCTGCACATACTGGTCGAAGAAGATCAGCGCCACCACGAACACGCCGGCCAGCACGGCGAAGCGGCGTCCGCCGTAGAACCCGGCGAGGATCATCGGGAGGTAGTAGAAGCTCAAGAACGCGAACTTGTCTTCCACCAGGGCATGGATGCCCAGCATCGCGGCGACGAGGATCAGAACGAAGAGCCGCTCGAAATTGCGGAAGAAGAACAGCTTGGCGCGCTCCACCGGCCGCGGCTGGACCACGGGGACCTCGGGCTTTGGATTTTTTCTAGGGCGGGCGCGGATCCCAAAGTGGGGAACACCGTCCCGGCGCGCAATAGCGGACCCAGACTTCGTGGGGAGTGGGGAGTGGTACCCGACGGTGCACATTGGAGTTACACATCGCGCCGCGAGGTACCACTCCCCACTCCCCACGCCTAGCCGTTCAACGCTCCTCCTCGTAGCCGTCGCAGGCGATCTTGGGGAGCTCAGGGTAGCGCACGAAGCGCGAATCCACCTCCGCGCGCGCGCACCGAAAGAAGGTCGAGCCGCGCCGGCTGGTCACGACGCGCGTCCAGTGGCAGGTGAAGCAGAGACCGACGGCCTCCCCCCGTTTTTCGTCCCGCTCGCTCCCTGGACTCAGACCCGGACCTCGACGGGGCCGTGCCGGAGCCGCTCTCTGAGCACCGGATGCGTGCTCCACACGTGCCACCCCATGGCGCCCACTGCGAGCAGGTTCCCGATGCCGATCGACCACCAGCCCACCGTCCCCAGCACCCACTCGGCGCCGAGCGCCATCGTCGTGACGACGACGGCTTCCAAGATGATGAGCGCCAGCGTGATGACCAGCAGCAGCGCCGGCGCGCGCTCGACCTGTTCGGCCACGGCGACGAAGACCACCCCTGCCACGGCGAACGCCACGAGGTGGACCACGGTGTAGCCGCCGACCGTGCCGAGGCTCACCTGGATCTGCGCGGGCCCCGTGACGCCGAGAAACAGCGTCGATCCGAGCGCTCCCGGCGTGCGGAACGGGTGGCCGGCGACGAGGTCGAGCGCGAGGAACCAGACGGCGACGGCGGCGGCCCCGATCAGCCCCGTGATCACGCCGCGCCACAGCAGCGGATGGGTCCGCAACGCGACCGGACCGAACGGCCGGGTGTCGTGCTGGACGCGATGCAGAAAGGCCATGAGCGCCACGCCGGCCACGAGGTTCGCGCCGAGCACGTGCTGCCACGGCAGCACGTCGAGCAGCCGGGCGCCGGTCAGGAGCAGGGCGGCGTAGAACACGACGTCGAGCACGAGGAACCCGAACACCACTCCGAGGAGCGTGCGGGGGGGAGCCTCAAGCGGCGCGATCGCCCAGGCCATGGCGACGCCGAGCAGCGCGAACACCCCGAAATGGAGGACGGTGTAGGAGGCGACGAGGCGCACCGTCGCGTGCGCGGCCTCCTGGTGGAACAACGCGGCGGCGAGGGCGGCGGGCGCGTGGAACGGCTGGCCCGCCACGAGGTCCACCACGAAAAACCAGAGTGCCACGATCAACCCCGCTAGACCCCCACCCATCGCGCCCTGGACGACGACGCCCTGCAGCGGTCGCTTCATGATCGCACCCTCCATTCGATACTCGGGGCACCGTCCCGGCAATATCGTGCGGGGCGCCCCCAGCGCAACCGCCCGTCCGCTATAGCATTTTCGCCGGGCGGTTCCCCATCTTGGTACCCATGACCGGGCACGCCACGCCTCCCGAGCTCCCGCCGGGGCTGCTCGAGGAGTACCTCGCGGGGATGCGGCCCGTGCTCGCTACGCTCGCCGGACTCGCCGAGCGCCTCGCCGCCGCCAGGAGCGATCTGGCCGCGCTCGAGGCGCTACGCCGGGAGACTCACAAGATCCACGGGTCCGCGGGGTCCTTCGGCTTCATGGAGGTGTCGCGCCTCGCGGCCGGAATGGAGGCGACGGTCAAGGATTGGATCTCCTGGCCCGGGGACCCGGAGGTGGACCGCAGCTCACTCACGCGCTGGTTCGTCGCGCGCTTGGCCGAGATGCTCGGGCTCGAGGTTCCCCGGCCGGCGGCCGCCGCTCCACGGCCGCGGGTGGGTCCCCCACCCCGCCCGTCGCAGGCGACCACGCGACCGAC
>Ga0099830_10000878_pt1 | contig 14403 bp, 14 predicted proteins | sample CZO8metaG_4_FD_79337 | JGI IMG/M metagenome (GOLD analysis project Ga0099830, IMG submission 79337) | Vadose zone soil microbial communities from the Eel River Critical Zone Observatory, Northern California, USA - CZOApr15con2H3.8 metaG | ecosystem: Environmental > Terrestrial > Soil > Vadose...
GCCTTGGCGAGATCCAGCGCCTGGGCGGCGCGCTCGAGCAGCTCCTTGGAGAACATCGCCGGCCCTTACCGCGTCGCCGCGGCCTTGAGCCGCTCGATGGTGCGGATCGCGCTCGGCTTGATGTCCTGCACGTCGAGGCTGATGTCGACCGAGGTCACGCTGTGGGTGAGGTCGCCGACGGAGATCACGTCGACCCCGGTCTCGGCAATGGGCACGATCGTCCGCTCGTTGATGCCGCCGGAAGCCTCGGTGACGGCGCGCCCGTTCACCAATTTCAGCCCGGCCTTGATCTCGTCGAGGTCCATGTTGTCGAACATGATCACCTCGACCCCGCAGTCGAGCGCCTCGCGCACCATATCCAGCGTCTCGCATTCCACCTCGAGCTTGAAGGTGTGCTGGGCCCGCGAGCGCAGGATCTCGACCGCGTTGCGGATGCCGCCGGCGATCTTGATGTGATTGTCCTTCACCAAGACGCAGTTGCTCAGGCTGAAAATGTGGTTGTGCGCGCCGCCGCAGCGCACCGCGTATTTCTGCAGCATGCGCAGCCCGGGCCAGCCCTTGCGGGTGTCGGTGATGCGCACCTTGGTGTGCTTGACCAGGTTGACGTAGCGCCGGGTCTTGGTGGCGATCCCCGACATCTGCTGGATCCAGTCGAGCGCGCAGCGCTCGATCATGAAGAAGGTGGAGGCCTTGGCTGCGATCTTGAGCAGGACCTTGCCCGGTCCCATCTCCTCGCCGTCCTTCACCATGTGCTCGATGCGGGCATCGGGATCGACGGTGCGGATGGTCTCGTCCGCCAGCAGGAGGCCGCAGACGATGCCGCTGCCCTTGGCGTAGATCTGCGCGGTCTGCACCGGGTCCTCGCCCACAAGGAAACCGCCGGTGGTGTCGCCCGGACCGATCTCGTCGCGCAGCGCCTGCTCGACATGGGGCCGGATCATGAAGCGATTGAGTTGCATAGGCTTGCTCCTGCTCGTCCGCGGCATCGCGCCGTTCGCTGCTGCCGGCGCGCATCGACGTCGGTCTAGTTCATCAGATTTCTGTGCGCCCGGCCATCCTTGAGAATGAGGTGCAGGCGCTTGCGGTCCTGCAGCACGGCGATATCGGCGAGCGGATCGCCGTCGACCGCCAGCACGTCCGCGCGCTTGCCCGGCGCCAGCGCGCCGAGCTCGGGACGCTCGATGCATTCGGCGGCGCGGCTGGTCGCGGCGACGATCGCTTCCATCTCCGACATGCCGAGCCATCGCACCATGTATTCGAGCTCCACCAGGTTCTCGCCGACCAGCAAGCGATGCGATTGGTCGGTGCCCATCGCCACCTTGATCCCGCGGCGGACCGCGTCCTTCCACAGCGGGATCTGTTTCTGCATCGCGGCGTAGATGGCGGCGTCCTTGTCGGCCTCGTTGGCGAGCTGCTGGCCGCTCCAGGCGGCGTCCGCCTTGCGCCGCTCGACCGCCAACGGCACCAGCGCGATGGTCGGCACCCACCAGGTGCCGTGCTGGATCATGTGGTCGACGCACCGCTCGTCGAGAAACCAGCCGTGCTCGAGCGAGTGGATGTCGGCTGAGAGCGCGTTGCGAATACCGTCGAGGCCTTCCGCATGCACCGCGACCCCCTTGCGCTTGGCGCGGGCCTCGGCCACCGCGGTGCGGATCTCGTCGGCGGCGAGTTGCGGCTCGTCCCAGCTGTCGGTCAGCGAGGTGATGCCGCCGGTGGTGCAGATCTTGATGAAATCCGCTCCCGCCATCAGCAGCGTGCGCACCAGCTTGCGCATCTCCTCGGGGCCGTCGACCACCCCGCTCGGAAGCCAGGCGCGCTTCGGCAGGCGGATGCCGGCCGGCACCCAGGAATCGCCGTGGCCGCCGGTCTGCGAGATCATGACGATCGAGATCAAGAGCCGCGGCCCCTTGATGAACCCCTCCGCGATCGCCTCGCGAAATCCGGCGTCGGCACCGCCCATGTCGCGGGCGGTGGTCACGCCGCAGGCCAGCGTCTCCTCGAGGATGTGGGTGGAGCGCAGGACGTTGTAGGTCGGGGTGTTGGTCAGGTGCTTGCGGATGTCGCGGGCCCGGTAGGTCGAATGCACGTGACAATCGATGATGCCGGGCAGCACGGTCCGGCCGGCGGCGTCGAGCACCTTGGCGCCGCGCGGGACCTGGACGGCCGTATCCTTGCCCGCCGCCGCGATACGGCCGCCCTCGATCACGACCGTGCCCTTCTCGATGGGATCGCGGCCGAGCCCGTCGATCACGCGCGCGCCGACGATCGCTGTGGTCCGGTCATCAACCGCCATGGTGAATCCCGATGCCTTCTCGACGCAGCCCGCAGCCTTGCCGATGATGGGACGGCCGCGTGTATCGGCGCTCGGGCCGGCATCGCTGGGCCAGGATGACGAGCCTATCAGCTCCCGAGCTCCACGAACACGTTCTTGACCTCGGTATAAAGGGCGAGCGCATGCATGCCGAGCTCGCGGCCCAGTCCCGACTTCTTGTAGCCGCCGAAGGGAGCGTAGGTGCCGTAGCGGCTGGCGCTGCCGTGCGAGTTGATGCTCACCATTCCGGCTCGTAACGCGCGCGCGACGCGAAGCGCGCGGCCGATGTCGCGCGTCCACACCGAGCTGTTGAGCCCGTAATCGCTGTCGTTGGCAAGCCGAACCGCTTCATCCTCGCCGTCGAAGGGAATTACCGCCACGACCGGGCCGAAAATCTCCTCGCGCGCGATCCGCATTCGGTTGTCGACCCGCGTCATGATCGTGGGCGCGAAATAGGAGCCCTCCGGCCATTGCGCCGGACGGTCGCCGCCGCAGACGATGCGGGCGCCTTCCGCCGACCCGGCATCGACCAGGCTCTTGACGTTTCGCCATTGGGCGCTCGCCACCAGCGGCCCCATCTCGGTCTTCGGATCGAGCGGATCGCCGACCCGGTATGCCAGCGTCTCGCGCGCAAAGAGCGCGATGAGCTCGTCATGCACTTTGCGCTCGACCAGGAGCCGGGTGCGCGCCGAGCAGCTCTGGCCGGCATTGCCGAACCCGCCCTTGACCGCCGCCGCCGCGGCCTTGCCGATGTCGGCATCGGCGAACACGATGTTCGGGCTCTTGCCGCCGAGCTCCAGCGACACGCGCTTGATCCCGTCGGCGGCGGCCTTGAGCAGGCTCGCGCCGGTGCGCGTTTCGCCCGTGAACGCGATCTTGTCGATCAAGGGATTGGTGGCGATGCGCTCGCCCAGGGCGGCGCCCGATCCGGGCAGGACGTTGAGGACGCCGTCGGGCACACCGGCATCGAGGGCGATGCGTCCGAGCAGCAGCGAGGTGAGCGGCGTATAGCTCGCAGGTTTCAGGATCACCGTGCAGCCGGTCGCCAACGCCGGCGCCACCTTCCACGCCGCCGCCAAGAAGGGGAAGTTCCAGGGCGTGATCTGCGCCACGACGCCGACCGGCTCGCGGAGCGTGAAATCGAGCACCCGCTCGCCCATCGGGATGGTCTCGCCGAAGTACTTGTCCATGGCGCCGGCGTAATAGTCGAACACGCGCGCCGCCGCCTCGACCTCGTTTCGGGAATCGGCGATGGTCTTGCCGCCGCTGCGCGTCTCGGCCTCGGCGATGACGTCGGCTTCGCCGCGGATGCGATCCGCGATCGTCCGCAGCGCGCGGCCGCGCTCGAACGGCGCCAATCTCGGCCAGGGCCCTTCATCGAAAGCGCGGCGCGCCGCCGCGGCGGCGCGATCGAGGTCCTCGGTCCCCGCGCTTGCGACTTCGGCATAGGCTTGCCCGGTGATCGGGCTTGTCACCGTGAAGGTGTCGCCCGCCGCGGCGGCGGCGAATCGACCGCCGATCAGAAGCCGGGTCTCGAGGTCGATCACCGCTCACGCTCTCCGGCGCGCTTCGGACGGCAGGTTACACCATGCCGTCAGCTGGCGCAGATCGGACAGCTCGAGGTCGGCCTCGGCGGGTCGCGCCGAAGGCTTGCTCGTGAACCACGCGGCGCGCAGCCCCAGCGCCTTGGGACCCCTGACGTCGTTGTCGAGATCGTCGCCGACGAACAACGCCTCCGCCGCATCCACGCCGATGCAATCGAGCGCCGTGCGATAGAGCTCCGGATGCGGCTTGAGCCATCCGAGCTCGCTCGAGACCGCGACGGCGGAGAAGTGACGGCGCAAGCCCAGACGTTCGAGGGTCGCGTAGACGACCGGCGCGTGCGGATAGTTGGATACGATGGCAAGCGGCACATGACGCGCCAATTCCTCCACGACCTCGTCGGCGCCGTCCACCATTTCCGCGTCCTGCGCGATCAATTCCGCGAACCGCTCGACCCATCGCGACAAGACGGCCGCCTCGGGCGGCGCTTCGATCTCCAGCAGCTTCAACGTCGTCGCAAAGCGGTCCTCGAAGCGATGCTCGCGCCGCGTCGCCGCGGAATGCGCGATGTGCTTGCGGCAAGCCTCGAGATAGGCGCCGCGCAGGACCGGCCACGGCACGCCGAGGCAGCGCAGGTCCGGCACGCCGTTCTCTCCGCGTTCCTCCCCGAACAATTGCTCGAGGCAGGCGATATGCCGCGCGGGGCTGTGGCCCATGCCGGGAACGTGGACGAGGGTTTCGCCCCAGTCGAACAGCACGGCCTTGATGGCGGTCATCGATGGTGCTCGCGGTCAGCCGAAGCGCTGCGCTTCCCCGGCAAGCCGCTTGGCCGCCTCGGCCGGATCGGCCGCATCATAGATCGCGCGGCCGACCACGGCATAGACGTTGCAACCGGGCGCGGCGGCGAACGCATCGGCGATGGAGCCGCCGAGGGCCCCGATGCCGGGAACGAACAGGCACGGGCGCTCGATCTTCTCGACGAGCCAGCGCGCATGGTGACGCACCTTGTCCGGAGTGTTTCCCGGCACGACGAAATGGTCGACCCCGATCTCGATGGCCTTGCTGAAAATCCTGTCCAACGCGTCGTCGATCACGTAGCCGCCGCCGCTCGCGTTGTAGTCGGGGAACGGCAGATCGCCGCCGACGATCGGCAGCAGCCGGTTTCGATAGGCGCTGCCGGCAAACGCCGTCACCGCGCGCGGGCCGGCGAGAGGAAAGAGGATCAGGCCGTCGACCCCGGCCTCCCGGCAGGTCGCGGCGAATTTCGGCGCCATGTCGGGCACGTCGGGGCCGGCCTTCTGATGATCGTAGATCAGCGGCAGATCGGTCGCGGCGCGCAAATGGCGAACGGCGCCGCCGAGCCCGAGCCGCAAGGTCGCAGTGAGCCCCACTTTGTAGCCGACGATGCCGGCAATGCCGCTCGTCTCCTCGACCACTTTGCGCATCGGGTCGAGCGCATCCATGTCGAGCGCAATCAGGATCCCGTGGGTGGCGCGCAGCCGTACGTCGTACCAGCGTGCAATCGCCGCCTGCGCGAGCCGGCCGTCGGCAAGCCGGCAGCTTTCGTCCGGCCGTGGAAAGTCGGCACCTGCGCTCATGACCAACTCCGAAGGATTTCCCGCTGCTTTCGCGCCGCCGCCGCCGATCATCCCCCGCGGTGGGAAGCAACGGATGGTGGCGGTTGCGCCGGAGCGCGGCGCCGGGCGCCGCCGGGCACGGCCACGGCCGTCAGGATGGATGGTGGCAGGCATATTGCAGCGAGATGATCGGGGCGACAAGACGAAATGCTTCTTTCTCCGTGCGTCCGCTCGCTGATCGGGCCGGGATCGAGCGCAACCATGAGGTCGGCGCGCTGCTCGACGCGGCACCCCCGTTGAATCGGCGCGCGTCCCGTCGCGTGAGGCATCCGCCCGCCTTTCAGGAGACGGGAAGCACCGCAATGGCCTCGACCTCGACGAGGAAATCCGGGTGGGAGAGGCGCCGTACCTCGACAGTGGTGCTGGTCGGCAGCGCGGCGCCGAAGTAGTCCATCCGCACGTCGACGTGCTGGAAGAAGGCGTCGATATCGGTGGTGAATGTCTGGGTACGCACGAGATGCCGCGCGGCCCATGCTCGGCGGGTGCAGTCGCGGCGCAATCGTCACCGTCCGCTCTTGCGCGTGAGCGTCCTCGTCCGTTTTTTGCTTGCGGTCTTTGGCCGAGCGCTGCGCTTGGGGGACGCGGCACGGGCCGATCTGAGCCGCTCTCGCAACTCATTGGTGGCGCGTTCGTCGAGCGACATGTCGCGTCGGAGAACCACGCCGTAAAGCTTGCGCGCGGCCGCGGCCGACACGAGGCCTTCGGCGACGTCCTCCCATACGCGCTCGGGGTCGCGCTCCAGAGGATTGCCCCAGCCGCCGCCGCCGCCGGTGCGCACGATGGCCTCGGCGCCGATCGGCACCGGAATATGGCTGCCGGCCATGGCCCGGAAATCGCGCTCGCCGGGCAGCCGCAGCAGATAGCCGCCGGGCTCGCCGGGCGTGCCGTCCCAGAGGCCCCATGGCGGACATTTGCTGCGCTGCGGCTGCTCGAAATTCCACTTGCCCTCGACCAGATTGCGCACGCGCATGTCGATGCCGAGCCCGCCGCGGAACTTGCCGGCGCCGCAGGAATCCTCCCGCAGCTCCCGGCGTTCGACCACCACCGGGCATTTCAGCTCGATGCCTTCGATCGAGCCGTTGCGCACGTCGCCCTGGCAGACCGAGACCGTGCCGGACGCCCCGTCCTCGAACGGCCGGCCGCCCCAGCCGCCGCCCTCGATGCTTTGCACCACGAAGCGCCGCCGGGTCGTGGGATGGGTCCCGAAGAATACCACCGCGCCGCCGAGCAGGCCGTGATGACCGGCGGGCACGCGCTCGGGCATGGCCTCGGCCAGCGCCCTGACGATGGTGTCGACCACAATGGGCACGATGCCGCTCCAGCCCGCCATCGGGGCCGGGAAGCGCGCCATCATGATGTTGCCTTCGGGGATGACGACCTTGAGCGCGCGGAACGAGCCTTCGTTGACGGGATCGAGCGGGCCGGTGAGCGCCTTGTAGGCGACGCGCGCGCCGGCAAAGGTGCGCGAATTGATCGCGGCCTTGCGCTCGGCTGAGCAGCCGGAGAGATCGATGGTCATGTCGCCGGCCTCGACCGTGATCTTGACGCGGATCGGCACCTCTTCGCCCTTGATCACGCCGTCGTCGTCGATCGAGGCCGACGCCTCGTAGACCCCGTCGGGAAGCTGCGACACGACGTTCCGGCACTTCTGCTCGGTCTCGTCGAAGATTTGCGTGATCGCCGCCAGCAGCGTGTCACGGCCGTACTTGTCGAACAGCTCGTCCAGGCGCCGCGCCGCGAGACGGCAGGCGGCCATTTGCGATTTCATGTCGCCGAGCGAGGACTCCGGAAAGCGGATGTTGTCCTTGATGACGCGATAGAGCGTCTTGTTGAGCGTGCCCCCTTCGTAAATCTTGAGCTGATCGAGCTGCAGCCCCTCGAGCCAAGGATCCGCCACGGTGGCGCCGGCGCCGAAGCCGGTCGAGGTGCCGCCGACGTCGATCCAGTGCGCCCGCACCATCAGGAACATCAGGAGCTCGCCCCGGTAGAAATAGGGCATGTAGATGACGACGTTGTTCAGGTGCTGACCGGCCACCGCCTGGTGATTGGTGATGACGACGTCGCCCGGCTCGAACCCGGCCTTGCCGTAGCGGGCCATGCCGTCGGTGACGAGCACACCGAGATCGGCGACGAAGTGCGAAACGCCGCCGACGTTCTGCGAGATCAGCTCGCCTTCGACATTGAGCAGCGCCGTGCAATAGTCGCGGACCTCGTAGATCATCATGTTGTAGGAGGTGCGCTGCAGGTCGGCCGCCATCTCGTTGGCGACCGCCGGAAGCGCGTTGCGCAACACTTCGAGCGTCACGGGGTCGAGCGCGACCGACATCAGCGGGGCCATCGCGGTTCGCAGATCGAGCGGCAACCCGCCGGCATGAATACGCCGGCCTGGCCGTCGAACCCGACCCGATCGGCGAAGCCGCCTTCGAGAACGACCGCAACACCCATCAAGCCATTGCTCCAAGTCTCATCGCACACGTCTCGGTGACTGGTCTGGATGGGCAAACTGCGCTTAATTCGCACGCGGTCGAGATCTCGCCGAACATATCTGCACTCTTGGAGCCGCTCAATGGTGACCAGTTTTCGTCAAATCATCAACAAGGCTGTCGCGGACAAGCGGTTCCTGGTTGTTCCCGGCGCGCATGACGCGCTGAGCGCGCGGCTGATCCAGAAGATCGGCTTCGAGACCTATTTCATCGGCGGCTTCCCGGCGGTCGGGGCGCGCTACGGCGTCCCCGACATCGGGCTGAAGGGTTTCGGCGAAATCTCCGCCGCCGTGCGCGACATCATGTCCGCCTGCGACCTGCCGGCATTCGTGGACGGCGACGACGGCTACGGCGACGTCAAGAACGTCGTGCACACGGTGCAGACTTACGAGCGCATGGGCGTGAGCGCGATCCTGATCGAGGACCAGCAATGGCCCAAGCGCTGCGGGCACATGGTCGGCAAGAAGGTCGTTCCCGCGGAGCTGGCGGAGGCGAAGATCAGGGCGGCGTGCACGGAGCGGGTCAATCCGGAGACCTGGATCCTGGCGCGGACCGACGCGCGCGCGGTCTACGACCTCGACGAGGCCATGCGCCGGGCGGAGCGCTACATCCGCGCCGGCGCCGACGGCATCTTCATCGAGGCGCCGCGCAGCGTCGAGGAGCTCGAGCGGATCGGACGTGCCTTCGACGTCCCGCAGATCTGCAATCCGCTGATCGGCGGCCACACCCCGATCCTGAGCATGGCGGACCTGGGCGAGCTCGGTTTCAACGCCGCCGTGCTGGGGCTCGACACGCTGATGCATGCCGCCAAGGCGATCGAGGCCGTGCTCATGGACATGAAATCGGGGACGTTCGCCCGCCGCAACGAGGGGATGGATTTCGAGGAGTACAAGAAGGTGGTCGGCTACGACAAATGGGAAGGCGTGGACGATCGCTTTGCCGTTGCCGCCATGCCGTAAGCCGCCTCACGCCGGCGCCGGCTCGCGCGGACTGCGTTTTCGTTGAAGCGGATCGTGCAAATCGGGGCAGCGCAACCATCGTGCATGACAGCAATGAAGGATTTCTGTAATCATTTCCGCCAAGGCCGAGCGTTCAACGGCCGCGGGGAGGATGCCATGCGAGTGGTTTTCCGTGCGTTGCTGAGCTGTCTCGTCGTGCTTGTTGCCACGGCGGTGCTGGCGCCCGCGGGCGCGGCCGAGAAGCTGCGCGTCGGCAAGGCGGTGCCGTTTGCCTGGACCTTCACGCCCCTCGACGTCGGCATCCAGACCGGCCAGTTCGCCACGCAAGGGCTCGACATCGAGGTGTCCGCCTTTGGCGGCGACGCCAGGCTGCAGCAGGCGTTGACGGCCGACGGCATCGACGTCGGCATCGGCAGCGGGCCCGGCATGGCGTTCATGGCCAAGGGCGCGCCGGTGAAGGCGGTGGCCGCGATGGCTGGAATCCCGACCAACATGGCGGTGATGGTCAGCTACAACTCTCCGATCAAGACGGTCGACGACCTCAAGGGCAAACGGATCGGCGTCACCACCGTCGGATCGCTGACCGACTGGATCGGCAAGAGAATCGGCGTGCTCAAGGGCTGGGGCCCCGCGGGCATGACCATCGTGGCGATCGGTGGGATGGAGCCCGCGCGCGCGGCGATGAAGACCAACCAAATCGACGGTTACATCTCTTCGCTCGAAAGCGGCTACACGCTCGAAGAGGCCAAGGAGTGGCGCGTGATCAGCACCGCGACGCCGTTCGTCGATCATTTCATCACCCATGTCATCTTCGTTCGCGAGGAGGTGATCGAAAAGCGACCGCAGGCGGTGCGCGGCTTCCTGCAGGGATGGTTCAACACCATCGCCTTCATCAAGGCCAACAAGGCGAAAACCGTGGAAATCACCGCCAAGGTGCTCGATCTGAGTCCGGCCGTGATCGGCCGCGCTTACGACGAGGAGGTCGGCATCTTCTCCGACGACGGCGTGTTCGACCCGAAGGCGGTCGCGGTGCTCAAGCAATCATTCATCGAGATGGGCCTGCTGAAGGAAATTCCCGAGGACAAGGTCATGTTCACGATCCAGTTCGTGCCGGTGAAGGCTGGAATGTGACGAGGTGGCGAGGCCACCAACCCGTCTTGTGACTGGCGGTCCCGAGAGAACTCGAACCTCCGACCTTCGATTTAGGAAATCACTGCTCTACCGGCGCATAGCTAACGTCGACGAACCGCTGCGCCGCAGCAAGCCGACGCGATGTCAGCGGCCCAGGTCGCAGCCGCTATCCTACCGGCTTACCGACGCGGGTTGGGGCCGCTTCCGGCCCTGCCGTCCCCAAGCGAGTGATTTCTGTGAACTGTGGCGCGCAGGTCACAGGCGGCGAGACAAATTCAGGATTTAATCGGTCGGGGGCGCGGCTGCCGAGGGGGAGTCTATGCGGTTGGGTCATGTCTTGCGGTCACCCGTGCGCCCGCATCCGTTTCGCTCGCGCCTGGGCGCGGCAGTCGGCCTGCTGGCGGTATTGACGGCTGCCGCCGTCACTTTGGATCAAGCGCAAGCGAAGGCGAAAGCGAAATCTCCCCACCGCTCGCAAGCTCACCATCGCGCGATTCACGGTCCCGATTATCGGCCGCCGTATGCGGACATCGTGGTCGACGACAATTCGGGCGAGGTGCTGCGCGAGCTCGGCGCAGACGAGCCGCGGCATCCGGCGTCACTGACCAAGATCATGACGTTATACTTGCTGTTCGAGCAGCTCGAAGCCGGCAAGCTCAAGCTCGACACGCCGCTGCCGATCTCGGCCTACGCTGCGGGCCAGCACCCGACCAAGCTCGGCCTCAAGGCCAACCAGACGATCAAGGTCGACGACGCGATCAAGGGGCTCGTCACCAAGTCGGCGAACGATGCGGCGGTGGTCGTCGCCGAAGCCATCGCCGGCAGCGAGGAAGAATTCGCCAGGCTCATGACCGCGAAGGCAGGCGCGTTGGGCATGTTGGGCACCACCTATGTCAACGCCTCCGGATTGCCCGCCGACGAACAGATCACGACGGCGCGCGACCAGGCGATCCTCGGGCGTGCGATCCAGCAGCGGTTTCCCGGCTACTATGCCTATTTTGCGACGCCGAGCTTCCGGTATCGCGGGGTCGACATGCACAATCACAACGCCCTGCTGGGACAGGTGAAAGGCGTCGACGGGATCAAGACCGGCTACACCGATGCCTCCGGGTACAACCTGGTGTCGTCGGTTCGCCGTGACGACAGGCGCATCGTCGCCGTCGTGCTGGGCGGGACCTCGAATGCGGCACGCGATGCCCGCATGCGCCAGCTGATCGAGGATCATATCGTCCGGGCCTCGACCCGGCGGACGGCGCCGATGATCACCGAGGCAGCCGGTCAGGACGAGAAGCAAAAGAGCACGTCTGTCCGCACCATCGGACCGGTCCTTCCTGCTGCCGCTGTGACGAGCACCGACGAATAGTGCCGAGCGATAACTTCTCGTGCTTTCTGAATCAAAACTGCTCGGCATTTTCCGTTTCGGATTAAGTGTCCTCTCACGATCGGCGCTTTCAATGTCGTGGGATTCCCTCTTGCGAGGAGACCGCAATCTTGCGCGAGCGTCGAAAGAGCTTTCGGGTCGAATGGAACTCACCCGCCAAGATCTATGACTGCAACGACCGTTTCGCTCGGCCGTGCGTCGTGAGCAACTTTTCGAACGGCGGGGCCAAGATCGTCGGTATAGAACCGGCCGCGGTTCCGGACGAGTTCATCCTCCGCATCACACCGCACAGCCCGGCCCACAAGTGTCACGTCACCTGGCGCTCAAAGGAAGGACTGGGCGCTGAATTTGTCGACAACGCCAAAGGTGCCGACGAGCCGGCACGAAGTCGGCGGCAAAAATCGGTAATCAGGAGCTGACGGCGGCGAGCACGGTGTGATCACCCCGCCGTCACCCGCCACGACGCAAAGCCGGCGCCGACCAGCGTTTGCGGGCTCGGGAAATAGTCGATCAGCTCGAAGCCTTTGCCGCCGGCCGCGGCATGGGCGATCACCCAGTCGCGGATCTCATGGGCGCCATTGCCGGTGCGCGGCAGCGCCTCGGTGAGGAAGGCGGCGAGCGGCGCCTCCTCGCCGCGCGCGAAATGCTCGATGCAGCGGTGGTCGAACTCCTCGTCGATCCAGCCCATGGTCGGCTCGCCGATCGAATGGCTCAAGCCCCCGGTGCCGAGCACGGCGACCCGCAGCGGCTCCGGATAGCTCTCGATCGCCTGCCGCAGGAGCCGGCCCCAGGCGAGGCAGCGGCGGATGCTCGGCATCGGCGCCTCGAGATCGTTGACGATCAGCGGCACGATCGGGAGCGCGAGGTCGACGCCGATGCGCCAGAGCGGGATGCAAGTGCCGTGGTCGAGCTTGAGGCGGTGCGACAGCGCCGGCTCGAAATCGCCGTTGAGCGCGGTTTCGAGCAGATGGCGCCCGAACGCGGCGTGGCCCTTGAGGCGCTCGTGCGGAAACACCTTTTTCATGAACGGCTCGGGCGGGCCGTCGTGCTCGTCGCCGATGCCGATGCAGACCGCCGGCAAATTGCTGATGAAGAAGTTGACCCAGTGATCGGGCGATATGACGACGAGCAGGTCCGGTCGGCACGCCTTGAGGCGGCGCCCGATCTCGTCGAAGGCGGCCGCCAGCCGGTCGCGGTGATCGCGCGGCATGGTCTCCCAGTCCCGCGCGATGATCGGCCCATGACTGGCCGCGAACACGCCCACGAGATCAGCCATCGACCTTCCCTTTCCCCGACTTGAGCGCGTGCAGCCGCGCGATGAACTCGCCTTCCGGCATGCCGCGGATCTGGAAGTAGAAACGCAAGAGGTAGGCGTTGACGAGCGGCGCGATCTTGCCCACGTCGTCCTCGAGCAGCGCCTTGCGGATGTCTGCCTTGATCTCGTAGCGCTCGAGCACGGCGGGCATATTGGCGCGATACTCCGCCGCCAGCTCCGTATCGTGCTGCAGATCGAAGAACAGCTTGCTCACCCAGTAATCGGTCATTGCCGCTGAGACCACCCCGTGAGGCGCAATTGCGCCTTGCGGGGTGATCTTAGCCTGCGTCGGGTGCAATGGCGACGGCCTGCGGCGCCACTTCGAAGTCGGGGCACGTCGTCATGAGGAGTCGTCCGATCGTGCCGCCGCTTGTGACCGCGCGCCCCGTGTAAAATTTGCATCAATGTTCCTCGTGCCGAGTTGCAATCGTCGTCGGCGACGAACCACGGCGCTTGCGAATGTCCATTCCTGTTTCGCAAAGCTCCTCTTCAAAACCGCAAGGCGCGGAACGTTGCTGAGGCCCACCTGTTCCCTTCGCGCGGGCGACAATGAATGTAGGAGTTACGCAATGGCTAACAGAATGGTCGAGTCGGCATTGGTCCTCGGTCTCGTATCGGCTCTCGCACTAAGCACGACGGCCCCATCGTTCGCACAAACGCAACGTCAGCGTCCGTCGGCGCAAGAGCAGGGACTTGGGCAAGGACCAGGTCCGGCATCGCCGCCGGCGGATGAGACGTTCGGTCAGGCGCCGCCGCGCGCACAATCCCGCAATCCGGCGGCCGCTCAGCAGTCCGGTTCGTGCTGGATCCCCACCAACGAGGACTTTGGCGTCGGCTACTGGGGCCCGTGCTCCAATAAAGGGTCGCGCCCAGTCAAATAGCGGCAGCGTTTACGATTGATGCGGTGGAAGGCGGGCCCACGGGCCCGCCTTTACGCTGTCTTTGCGCGTCGGGAAAACGAAGGTCTAGCACGGTTGGCGAAGGCGGCGATTTTGTGCTGCCGCGCTATTTCAGCCGCGTCGCCGCCTCTTCCACGATGCTCAGGTCTGCGTGCTTCTTGACGTCGGGGGCGGATTTGACGAAGCCGAGGTCGCGCGTCATGTCCACGTTCTTCTGCAGCGCCACGAGGTCGGGCAGCATGTTGGGATCGTGGTAGGCGTCGCGCTTGGTGAACAGCCAATCGAAGCGCTCGGGCGGCTGCTTGGTGACGCGGCCCGCGATCTCCATGGCCTCCTTGTGGTTGCTCGGGTCGAGGTACCAGCGCGTGATGCGCAACGTGTCCTCCATGAAGTCGACCATGGCGGCGCGGTTCTTGTCGAGGAATGGCTTGCGCGCGGTCCATACGATCATGTCGGTGACGCCGATCGCATCGCGCTGGACGAACAGCGTGCGGCCGATCTTGCGCAACTCGGGATCGTACGAGAACGGAATGACCGCGGGGATCATGTCCACCTTTTTCTCCGACAGCATGGCGCGCATGGTGGGGAAAGCCGACTCGACCATCGTGTAGTCGCGTTTGTCCTCGAGGCCGAACTTGCGCAGCATCGCGCGCATGGCGACGTCGACGGCGCTGCCGGTGGCGTTGGTCATCACCACCTTACCCTTGAGATCGTCGACTTTCTTGATCGGGCCGTCGGCGAGAAC
>Ga0099830_10000891_pt1 | contig 14327 bp, 10 predicted proteins | sample CZO8metaG_4_FD_79337 | JGI IMG/M metagenome (GOLD analysis project Ga0099830, IMG submission 79337) | Vadose zone soil microbial communities from the Eel River Critical Zone Observatory, Northern California, USA - CZOApr15con2H3.8 metaG | ecosystem: Environmental > Terrestrial > Soil > Vadose...
CTTGAACCTCGCGGCGGTTGCCGATAAGATGCTTTAACGTCTGCCCGTCCAGGTACTCCATGGTCAAAAAGCGCTCACCATTGTGCTCACCGACGTTGTAGATCGTGCAGCTATTGGGATGATAGAGCGCAGAGGCCGCCCTGGCTTCGCGCCGGAACCGTTCCAACGCCTGCGGGTCTTGAGGCCACGTCATCAGGAAGAAACTTGAGCGCGACGAAGCGGCCGAGCGACGTGTCCTCAGCCTTATACACCACTCCCATGCCGCCGCCGCCCAGCTTCTCGACGATGCGGTAGTGGGAGATGGTTTGGCCGATAATGGAATCGGGCAATGTTAGGCGGGAAGCGGGAGCAGGTCAATGAATGCCATGGAGTTGGCGGAATCTCAGAGGGTTGGTGGCGTAACATCGCCTACACTGATTTGCGTATACTCTCCTGTAGTTCTTTCGCACCGTACACGCCACTGCGTTTACTCCCTAGCGCCGCCGTAGCGGGGCGAAGCCCTGCACAGCGCAGTGGAGCGGAGGCGGCGCCCACATCCAGCTTCGATCCTCTGAAGCGGGGCGCTCTTTACATAATGCATTGACCTCAGGTCCGTTTGAAACCGCCCGAGGCGTATCGCGGACCGGAATGCTTCTGGACCGGATACATGCGGGAATCGCTAGGTGATAAGGGCAGGGAGGGCGAACGGCTCATGCCAACGCTCTTGCGCGGACTGCCGTGAACGAACCAAAAGCCGCCGAGGGGGTGCATATTCCATCCCCGCTATATTCTGACCCCGTCAAACGAACAGGAGTTTCGGCGGGACTTACTTCTTCTTCTTTTTGTCCTTTTCTTTCTTTTCCGAATTCATCTTTTTGGCAATTTCTTCCACTAGCTTGGGCCGCAGTTCGGCCAACATGCTATCGACGATGCTGGCGATGGCGGTGGATTCTTCGGGAGCATCACTTGCGGCTCCTTCCACCTCCACCGATTCCGCAACCACTTCGGCAGACGCGGACTGAGCGGGCGCTGCCGCTTCTTCGTGATTAGAATTTAGTTCGGCTGGAGCGTCCGCCGTCGCCGCGGGTGGCTCCGAACCGACGAACGATTCGCGAATCTGCTTCCAGTTCTGCCAGGCGGCGGCCAATTCTGCTTCGCGTTGGGGCGCACTCTCCGCCTGGGCGATTGCATTGATCTGTGGCGCCGTGGTGGTGGCAGATACGGCTTCCGTGGGCGCTGCGTGTTCCGCGACAGCACCCGCCGACGCAGCAGCCGCATAGGCGGATTCTTCCGCAACCGCCGGTTCGTGGTCTTGAACCGTCGAAGCTTCGACGATCGCGGATTCGCTGGCTCCGGATTCGCCGACGCTCGCCTCGATGACGGCTGGGACCGATTGTGTGGCAGTGGCGGATTCGGTGGCGCTTGCCTCGGCGGCGACGGCCGGTTCCGGCTCAACTATTGCGACGGAGCTTGCGCTTGCCGCCGCTATCGCCGCTGAGAAACTCGCAGCTTCGGCCGAGGCTCGGGCCGCATGGGCCAGCTGCATCTCCTGGTCCAGCACAAGTTTCGATTCCTCCAACGCAACTTCAACTGGCTGCGCCATCCAACGCGGGCCGCTCACTTCGGCAGCCACTGCGGAACCGTAGGCGGAGGCAGGAACTTCATGACCCGTTCCGTTAGAACCGTGAATCCCTGGCTGGACGCTTTCGATGGCATGGCCGTTGGTTGGCGCCAGAGAAGCGATCGCGGCCATGACCTCGGCATCACCGGGCGCTGGTTGGGCGGGCAGGGAAATTTGTATTTCGGAACTAGTGGTTGCTTCTGAATTCGTGGCCGCTGGAGGCAAATCGGTGCCGGCGGCCCGCTCTTCTGTCGGATGATCTTCTACGTGATGATCTTCCGTCTTCGCAGCTTCGGCCGCTTCGGATACAGCTTCGGCGGGGACCTCTGCTTGAACTTCCTGGCTCACCTCCGAGGCGGAGGGCATGGTTGCTGCGGGCGCCTCAGCTTCGCTGGGCTGGACGATGGCAGCTTCCGGAGATATCACTTCCCGACTCGCCATTGTGTCCGGGGCGGTGGTATCGGGAATCGCAGACGGCTGTTCCGTCTTTCCGCCAAAAGATGCTGCGGCCGCCGTAATCGCGGCGATTTCTTCCGGCGTGATGTCTACCGGCAGGCCCGCAGGAATGGGACGTTCAAACCCCTGCGCTGGCTCCACAGGCTTGACCGCTTCGCCCTGTTCGGGACCACGTGAAGCTGCAGTAACGATTTCCGGCGCGTCCTCTTCCGCCCTGGGCTTGGCAATGGGGCTGGGGATGGTAAGGCGATTTTTCCAGCCTGTCTCTTTGTCGCCGAATCGGTCTCCGGTATCGGACTGTTCCACCGCAGCCAGCGCCTTCGCGAAACGGCCGGATTTTTGAGGCTGAGGTTGAGCGACTATTTTGTCTTCGAGCTTGGTCAGTACGGTGAGAAGTTCGGTCGCCTCGAACGGTTTGATGATAAATGCGTCAGCGCCTACACGCCGCGCTTCTTCTGCTTTGAACGGTTCCAGCTTTCCCACGGTCAGCAAGACTGGAATCTGCCTAGTCTCCGGGTTTTCCTTAACCCGCTGGCACACTTCCAGGCCACCATAGCCCGGCATGTAAACATCGAGCACGATCAGGTCAGGCTTGTTTTCCGCAATTTTCTTGAGCGCCGCTGAGCCGTTATTGACGGTAACAACTTCGTAACCGGCATCCGTGAGGATGCGCCGGCCCATATTCTGGGCAGTCACGCTGTCGTCAGCAAGCAGTATTCTTCGCGCCAAGGGATTTCCTTTGGTGAGGGGGAGACAGCCTGAAAGTAATTGGTGCTGGGCCGTAAGTCAATGAGAAGAATACAGTAAACACGTTACCAGTGTTCAGTGACGAGTGGGTGAAAACGGCCCCTGCCTTGCTAAACCACGCTTTTACCTACCCCACCTCAACCTGACCGTGGCCGCCCGGATTTCAGAAGGGGACGACCTTCCGCAGGCCCTTCTTTTTCTTATGCTTGCTGGAGGACATCGCATCGTTGATCTCCTTGTCGTCGGCACTGGCTGACGCAGCCGGGGCAGTCTTGCCATCGGCAGCGGGCCCGCTCGCCTGACCCTCTCCACCCGACTGAATCTCGTTGACCTGCGTCGGAGGAGGCGCAGTCTGGCCACTGTCAACGTTGGGTTTCAGTTCATTCGGGTCGGCTGCGACGTTCGGCTTTAGTTCGTTCGCGTCTGCGCCCGGAGCTGCCGGGCCTGTCACGGCAGAGCCCGTAACACTCGGGTCGGCGCCAGCAGAGGCTGCGCCAGAGGGACTCTCGGTCTGAGGAACCGCAGTCTCGGGCGGGGGCTGGTCTGAACGCGGCGCGGGCTGGTCCGGGCCCAGCGGTCCTTTGCCGACGGTTTCGATTGATACTGAATTCTTATCACCCGCGGCAGAGCCTCCCATCATTGCCCGTGTGGCATCCTGTACTACCGAAGTGGCGCTTACCACTTGCGGATCCACCAACGTGGGCTCGCCCACCCTCGACGCCTGGGCCACATCCGGATGCTTCTGGAAGTTCCGCACCAGCTTTGTAACCGTGCTGCTTTCACGTCGGCTGTCTTCTTCGGCCTTGTTCAGAGCGATCGCTGCCTTGGTCGGCCTGGGCACCGGTTGATGGAGAGCTTGCAGCCGAGCCTTTGCGTCCTCGGTCCGCTCCATGAGCGGATATCGCGTCAATATTCGGGAATAGGCGTCGGCCGCGTCCTTGGTAAATTCCTCGATCATTCGGGCTTTGGCGGTCTCGTTGCCCGGTCGCGACCGCACCATGGCAATCTCACCCTCATAGGCCTGCCCCAACAGATACAGAGACTCATCCGCCTTGCTATACAAGGGATATTTGTCCAACAGGGACCGCAACCGAGCGATGGAGGCGGGATAGGATTGGCGCAGGTAATAGAAGCGCCCCACCCGGAATTCGCGTTCCGCAATCACTTCCTGAACTTCCAGGAGACGTTGCTTGCCTTCCGCCACAACCTTCTTGTTATCCGGGTATTGCAGAATCAGCTGGCGGTATTCCTCTTCCGCGCGCATGGCATGGGTGTAGTCGCGGTCCGGTTTTTCCATCTGCTGGAAATGGATGTTGGCAATTTTCAGCTGGGCTTCGGCCGCTTCCGGCATGTTGGGGAAGAAAGTTTCAAAGTCCTTGTACTCGATTTCCGCCTGCGCGAGAGCTGTGCCTCCGCCCTCGGCATACCAGGAGTCGGCCACCGCCAGTTTGGCGCGGGCAATGTACTCCGAGTCCGGATACGTATTGATCAAGGTTTGCAGCGTGATCCGCGCCACGTCGAAGCGGTTGTGTTTCATCGCGTCCATGGCCCGGTCGAACAACACCTTGTCCGGTTGTTTGGAACCGACGTTCGCCAGCGGGTTGTTGACCTTCTTGTTGGTGCAGGCGAGAGTAAAAGCAAGCGCGCCCAGCAGAACAATGACCGAAATACGACGTGACATTGAGAACCCCTTAGAATCGGCTAGGGACTGTGGGGCCACCTGGGAAACCAAGGTAGCCTAAACTTTCTGCAGTGTAGCCTCCACCGCAGTTTTCAACAGCTTCTCAGCATTAACCCTTGGATCGCCCTTACCGAAGATGGCGTTGCCTGCAACCAGAATTTCGGCCCCCGCCCGAACCACGTCGGCTACAGTCGTAAGGTCAATTCCTCCATCCACCTCAATACGATAGCCCAATCCTCGCTGGACCCTGAGATCGGCCAGGCGGCGGATCTTATGCACTGTCCTGGGAATGAACTTCTGGCCTCCAAACCCCGGGTTTACCGACATCACCAGTATATAGTCTGCGACGTCGAGCACCTCGCTGAGGGTGTCCACCGGAGTCGCCGGATTGATCACTACGCCGGCCAGGCAGTCGTGACTCTTGATCAGATGCAGGGTGCGATCCAGATGCGCGCAAGCCTCCTGATGTACCGACATCCAATTGGCCCCGGCCGCCGCGAAGTCGGGGATGAACTGGTCTGGGTTCTCGATCATCAGATGGCAATCGAGCGGCAAATCGGTGGCCTTGCGCAACGACTTCACCAGCGGCGGCCCCACCGTGAGGTTGGGGACGAAATGACCGTCCATGATGTCCACATGGACGACCGTTCCGCCGCCCGCGGCGGCATCGCGCACCTGGTCCGCCAGGTAGGCGAAGTCAGAGGCCAAAATCGAGGGTGCGAGTTCAATCAACCTAGGCTCTCGCAGTGTTGCGTAAGTCATCGAATTCTACCACGTACAGCGCCATACCCACTCTCGTGCCGAGGGCCGGGTCGTAGGTGCCATTTCGTGCGGGGACAGGTTCTCGCTTCGTGGTCTTTGCGGTCACTGCGCAAGAGCGCGACGGACCAAAATTCTCACCCGTAACCTTTTCGTCCCCCGAAAGTTTATATAGTTAGAGGCACGATGGCCGTCAGGCGACCGTCAGCGAAAGGGTCCCGGGAGGAAACCTCCGGTTTTCCGGGGGAGGACCGTCTGCTGGTCGAGGCCGCGCAAAAGGATCCGAGCCGGTTTGCCGAACTTTACGAGCTTAACTTCGCCAGGGTGTATGCCTATATCGCGCGCCGCGTCGGTGACCGCGATGTGGCTCAGGATCTGACCTCTGATGTCTTCCACAAAGCGCTGGCCAGTATTCAGAGCTTCGAGTGGCGCGGCGTGCCCTTCGCCGGCTGGTTGCTGCGGATTGCTGCCAATATGATTGTGGACCGCTCACGTTCCGGCAGAGAAGTTTCTGGTCAGGACGACCTTCCCGAGCCGAGTACGCAGCCGAATCTTGAGGAAATCGATCAACAGGGGCGACTCTTTCGCCTGGTGGAACAGCTGCCGGCAGATCAGCGGCGAGTAATCGGGATGCGCTTCGCCGAGGAGAAAAGTATTCGTGAGATCGCGACTGAGTTGGGCCGCAGCGAGGGTGCAGTGAAGCAGTTGCAGTACCGCGCTTTGCAAAATTTGCGAGCCCGGATGGAGGGTGCCAATGCCTAAGCGCTCTCTGCCGAATCGTTCTCTGATAGACCAACTCGACCAGGCCGTAACCCAGCTTCTGGCCGCACCGGTTGTAACGGTTCAATCCGCAGACCCGGAGCTGCTGCCGCTGCTGCGCATCGCCGCCCAGCTGCGCCAGCTTCCGCGCGAGGATTTCAAAATTCGTTTGAAGAATGATCTGGAAAGGGGTACATCGATGGCAACCACGACAGAACCTATCGCGGCAGTGCGTACTTTCGCTTCACCGAGGCTGAGCTTCAAGAGCGCGGCCAAAGCGATCGAGTTCTACAAGAAGGCTTTTGGAGCGAAGGAAACATTCCGCTTTGAAAACGAATTGGGTGTCGGCCACGCGGAGATGATGATTGGAGATTCGGTCATCATGTTCGCTGAGGAATGGCCAGAAGGCGGCCGCTACAGCGCTGAGACGTGGGGGCACTCGCCCGTCAGCATGGTGATCAATGTGCCTGACGTGGACGCTTTCGTCGAACACGCTGTCGCAGCTGGCGCCAAGCTAGTGCATCCGGTCGCCGACCAGTTCTACGGATACCGCGAGGGAACTCTACTCGATCCGTTCGGATACACGTGGGGCGTACACACGGTAAAGGAAGAAATGCCGGTCGAGGAAATGCACCGCCGCTTCCGTGAGACGATGAAAGAGCCGGAGAAGAAGAAACCACAGGTGGATCCGGTTCCCAAAGGCTACTCCACCATCACTCCTTACATTGTGGCGCAAGACGCGGACGCCTTGATAGGGTTCATGCAGAAGACCTTCGATGCTGAGGAACTGTTCCGCACCGGGCCGGGCTCGGAGGGCGGCCTGCACTGCGAAGTTCGGATCGGCGATTCCATGCTGATGGTTGGCGGCGGCGGCGCGGGAATGAAGTGGCGCGGTAGTCCCATGCCCAGCGCGTTTCACATCTACGTCCCCGATTGCGACGCGACTTACGCTCGCGCCCTGGAATCGGGAGCCACTTCCATCGATGAACCAGCCGATCAATTCTATGGCGAGCGCTCCGCAACCGTGAAAGACGCCGCCGGGAATTCGTGGTACATCGCTACCTACAAGGGCGAGAGCTACAAATGGCCGGGAGCGCCCACGGTGCAAACGTCTCTGCATCCTCTGCGAGCCGAGCCTGTGCTTAATTTCGTCAAACGTGCCTTCGGAGCGGTGGAACTTGGCCGGCATGCGTCACCTGATGGAGTGATCCATCACGCCACAGTGAAAATCGGTACGGGCTTGATCGAAATGGGCGAGGCCCACGGTCCGTATCAGCCTATGCCAACGATGTTCTATCTCTACGTGCCGGATGTTGATGCGCTGTACCGCCGCGCCATCGAGGCTGGAGGGACTTCGATCTCCGAGCCTACAGATCAGCCTTACGGCGATCGCAGCGGAGGCGTGACAGACCCCTTTGGCAACAAGTGGTACATGGCCACGCACATCAAGGACGTGAGTCTGTAGAGAGTTAGAGAGTTACACACTTAGAATGTGCGGTCGCGGGCGACTCGCCCGCGTTTTCCAGCCGCCGGCTCGAATGTTCCCTCAAGAAGGTGGCAGTGTCAGAAATCTTCCAGGACTGTGCGGCTCGGAGCCTGCACCGAGCGAAGTTGAGGGGATCCACCCAGGCCGGGCGCGGTTCAGCCACTCGGTGTTGTGGTCATGCGCGACTGGCCCGCGAAGCCCTTGGAGTGAAGCTCGCCTAAGCTGAGGCTGCATGTTCCCGGGCCAAGAAAGCGCGGGCGAGTCGCCCGCGTCCACATGGCTACGTTACTGCGGCAGTTTTGCATACTCCGCCTTGGCTTCTTTCAGGATGGGAACATCGGGGTCCGCATCTTTCCACAGGGCAAAGAAATCCTGATAGGCGGTGCGGGCGCCGGTTTTGTCGCCTGAGATCGCCCGAGCACGTCCCAACTGCAGGTGTGACAGAGAGCACTCCGGCGCCGTCTGGCAGATTCCCGGATGATCCAGTACTTTTTGAAACTCACTCGCTGCCTCCAGCCCTTGACGCGCCTTCAGGTAGGCCAGACCGCGAACGTAATTTGGCGTCACCCGCGAAGCCCAACCGAATTCGTACGGAGATGGCGCCCGGAGCAATTCGATCGCTTTGGCGGGATTGCCACGGTCGATCTCGATTTGCGCCCGAATCGAAGGCACCCAAACACTATTGATGTAGGTGTGGAGTGGAAAGCGTCTGCTCAGCTCATCCGCGAGCGCGGTCGCGTTAGTTACATCGCCAGCGTGAGCAAACGCGGTTGCTGACAATACCAGAGTGGGTCGGTCGGTTTCGACTTACCGCCAGCGCCGCCGCCGCCCGGTCGCGCGCTTGCGCGGCATTTCCCACCAGGGCTTCGTCCCCTGCGTGCAGGGCCATGATGCGAGCCACGATTTCTTCGAACTTTCCCCTGCGTGCAACATCCGCTGCCTGACCGTAGACCTCTCTCGCCTTCTGTAGCTTTCCGCGCGAGGCAGCTGCTTCGGCGACAACTTGCAGCATGTCGAATTCGTCTGGTTTGCCCCTAGCCCACTCCGCCTGCCGCTGCATGGCTGCCGTGTCGCTTTCCACAAAAGCGATGACGTACAGTTCCGCGTGGTCGCCGGCGTTGTCAAGGTTTGCGGCTATCTGCTTTTCCCGCACCGCCTTGGCTTCGGCAAAGCGGTTCAACCCCAAGTAGTCTCCGCCTAAGTTCTGGTAGCTGAGGGCTTCGTTGGGAGCAAGCCGTACAGTTTCCAGGGCCTCCGGCAAAGCTTGATCATACTTGCCATTGGCAGCATAACCAGAGGAGAGATTGTTGGTCGGGATCGAATCTCGGGGATAGGTCCGCTTCCACAGCTGATAGGCCTCCATCGCCTTGTCCGTCTCTCCGGTGACGATGTCATAGTAGTGCGTGGAAATGTAAAGCTTCTCCAGCTCGCTGGTGCGCTCCCGTCGTTCGAACGCCTGCTTCGTGTTTTCAATGGCGGGCCCGCTCTGTCCACTATTTCCGTAGCACTGGCCCAGGCGCGCATAAGCCACGGCGAAGTTGGGATCTATTTCAACAGCGCGTCTATAAAACGGGATTGCGCCCAACTCGCTTCCTTTTGCCCTCTCTGTTTCGCCCAGGCTGAATGCCTTGAGCGCTTCCAGCGATGACGTAGTGGCTTCTTCGATGGGGGCGTCAAATTTCTGCACCGAAGCCAGCGACTCTCCCAGTTTGCCGCGCAAATTCGAGGCCGCCTTCCCCACGGCTCCCAGCACCTGCTCTTTTTTGTCCGCCTGGACCTGTTCGCGCGCCAGACTGTCGCCGGTCAGACAGTTCACCGCATTGACGTCCACCACATACTGGGTTCCGATGGTGCTGATGGCGCCATTCAGGACAGCTTTGATTCCTTCTCGCTGGCAGACATCTCGCGCCAGGTCGGGCGTTAGCCGTTCATCCGGTGAGCGCCCCATGAAGCGCAGCGTGTCCCGCACCCGCTCCTGGGGGAACACATTCAGGTAGGGCGACTGCTCGAGTTGCACTGCCAGGGCTTGTTTTAGCGTGCCATCAAAAACTGCATCGCCCGTGGTGTTGACGAAATCGGTCAGCAGAATGGAATCCTTTTCGGTCAAGGACCGCGAACTCCTGCGGTAGAAGAATGCAGCTACCGCTGCGGCCACGATGACCACAGCCACAGCCGCGAAGTACCACCGTTTTCGGCCACCTGGCGCGGCAGCCACAGGCGAGGAGGCCGGACCTGAGATCGCCGAGGCCGGCTGCACCGCCGGAGCGGATGGTGCCACCGCAGATGCCCCGGACGACGCTGGCGTGAGTACAGGCTCTGCGACGCTCACCGACGAGCTCTTGCCCGAGTCGATCTCCCGCTTCAACCGCTTCAGGTCTCCACGCATCTCCGAGGCCACCTGATAGCGCAATTCACGGTCCTTCTCCAAAGCCTTATTGATGATGCGCTCCAGCTCCGCCGGCAAATTGGGATTCAGCCGCACCGGCGCGGTAGGGGCGCGGTTCAGGATGGCGTCAAAAATCACCGCTGATGTGTTACCGGTAAAGGGCTGGCGCCCGGTGGCCATCTCATACAGCACCGCACCGAAAGAAAACAGATCGGTGCGGGAATCAATTTCTTCGCCGCGCGCCTGTTCCGGCGACATGTAGGCCACCGTTCCGACTGTGCTTCCAGGGCTGGTAAGGTGGGCTGCGTCCACTGCCGCGGTCGCCAGCGAGGCTCCCACTGGCTCCAGCTCCGGCAGCGGACGCCCCGCCACCTTTGCCAGTCCGAAATCAAGTATTTTGGCCTGCCCGCGTTTGGTAAGAAACAGGTTCGCCGGCTTCAGATCGCGATGTACGATGCCCGCGATATGCGCCACATCCAGCGCATCGGCCATCTGCGTCCCGAAATCCACCAACTGATCCACGGAAATAGGCTTGCCCTCGATGCGGTACTTCAGGGTCGTGCCGTCGAGGTACTCCATCACGATGTATTGACGGCTCTCGTCTTCGCCGATGTCGTAGATGGTGCAGATATTGGGATGGTTGAGGGCGGAGGCGGCCCGGGCCTCGCGCCTGAATCGCTCCAGCGCCTGGGGATCCCGCGCCAGTTCGTCGGGCAGGAACTTCAAAGCCACGCGACGTCCCAGGCGCAGGTCTTCCGCCTCGTACACCACACCCATTCCGCCTCCGCCCAGCTTCTGCAGAATGCGGTAGTGCGAGATGGTTTGGCCGATCATAAGAAGTCAACAGGTGTGGTCGGTAATGTTAGGCTGCCCGCTTTGGCAAGTCAATTTGGATAGCGATTGCCTGGGCTCGCGTCATATGACGTGAACATCTAATCGCGTGCTACTCTCGTGCTCCGGAGATCCGTAGAAAGGAAAAAGGAGAAGACTGATTGGCCTCAGCCGGACAACTCGTTCCCGTCGGTTTCAGCTTGGCTGCGGTGCTGTGCTGGGGGACCAGCGATTTTAGTGGCGGCTATGCGTCGAAGCGTTCCGATGCCTTCCTGGTCACGATGCTGGCGCACGCCAGTGGCTTCGCGCTCATGCTCGCGCTGGCGTTGTTCACGCATGCACCCTATCCGTCGTCTTCGAGCCGTTGTTGGGCCTTGCTCGCGGGAGCGCTGGGGGGCACAGCCTTGGCTATTTTTTATCGCACCCTGGCCAGCGGAGACATGGGGATCAGCGCTCCTGTGGCAGCTGTTCTCGGGGCGGCCATCCCGGCCGCGTTTGCCATGATTACCCAGGGCTTGCCGGGGACTCCAGCCATCGCCGGCTTTGGGCTCGCTGGTCTCGGCATCTGGCTGATCTCACGTCCCGATGGGTCAGCCCGTAACTATGCCGGGATTTCCATGGCCGCGCTGGCCGGCGTCGGCTTCGCAGGATTTTTTATCTGCATCAGTCGTACCGGCGACAGTTCCGCTTTGTGGTCGGCGGTACATTCGCGCGTTGCCTCACTGGTGATCGTGGGAGCTATCGTTTTGTTTCGACGAGGCCAAGGCGGTCTGCAGCCCAGTGACGCCACGCTCGCTCTGTTCGCAGGATGCCTGGACGTTACCGGAACCGCGCTCTTCATCCGCGCCGGACAGACCGGGCGGCTGGATTCCGCCGTGGTGCTGAGTTCGCTTTATCCCGTCATCACCGTTCTGCTGGCTCGGATGGTGCTGCACGAAGATTTCACTCGGTGGAAGACGGTCGGCATCTTTGCCGCACTGCTGGCGGTGCCCTTGATCGCGCAGTAGCAATGCCGGAAGCGCCCCGCCCGCCACACTGTTATAATTAAGAATTGCGCTCATGCCTACCAAGCGTCTGATTCGCTCCACCACAGTTCTTTGCGTTCGCCGCAACGGTATGGTCGTTATGGCCGGAGACGGCCAAGTCACTCTCGGCGAAGGCGTCATCAAGCACACTGCCAAGAAGATTCGTCGTTTGTATCAGGATAAAATTCTGGCCGGATTTGCCGGCTCGACAGCCGACGCCTTCACCCTTTTCAGCCGGTTTGAATCGAAGCTCGAGCAGTATCACGGCAACCTGGGCCGAGGCGCGGTGGAGCTGGCCAAAGACTGGCGCACGGACAAATTTCTGCGCCATCTCGAAGCCCTGCTGCTGGTTTCTGACAAAGAACAGACATTCCTGCTCAGCGGCCAGGGCGACGTGATCGAGCCGGACGGAGGCATTGCCGCCATAGGCAGCGGCGGCCCCTATGCCCAGGCAGCTGCGCAAGCCCTGGCAGAGCACACCGCACTGTCTGCACGCCAGATCGCTGAAGAAGCCATGAAGATTGCCGGCAAAATGTGCATCTATACGAATGACAAGGTAACGATTGAGGAACTCTAGTCGTCGGTCGTCAGTCGTCAGAAATGACCGAAGACCGACGACTGAAGACTGAAAACTGAAAACTGATTTATGGCTATCTACTTACCCGCTGCCGCTGAAGAAGAACAGATCGCCCTCGACGAACTCACTCCGCGTGAAATTGTCGCGGAACTGGACAAGCATGTCGTCGGCCAGAAGGACGCCAAGCGCGCCGTCGCCATTGCCCTGCGCAATCGCATGCGCCGGCAGAAGCTTGCCCCCGACCTGGCCGAAGAAGTAATCCCCAAAAACATCATCATGATCGGGCCCACCGGCGTGGGCAAAACTGAAATTGCCCGCCGCCTGGCCAAGCTCGCCAACTCGCCCTTCCTCAAAGTGGAAGCTTCGAAGTTCACCGAAGTCGGCTATGTGGGGCGCGATGTCGAGTCCATGATCCGCGACCTGGTGGAGATCGCCATCGAAATGGTGCGCGAAGAGAAGCTCGAGGATGTTTCCGACAAGGCCGAGCTCAACGCCGAGGAGCGCTTGCTGGATATTCTCCTCCCTCCCGCCACTCCCAAGCCGGCCGAAAGCTCCACGGGAGGCTTGGTGCTCGAAGGCGCAACCTCGTCCGGTGGAGAGTCACAGAGCCGCACTCGCGAAAAACTTCGCCAGCAGTTGCGCGAAGGCAAGCTCGACGAGCGCACCGTGGAAATCGATGTCCGCGAACGCAATTTCCCGTCCTTCGAGATCATCTCTAATCAGGGCGTCGAGGAGATGGACGTCAACATCAAGGACATGCTGCCCAACATTTTCGGCCAGCGCACCAAGAAACGGAAGATGAAGGTCAACGAAGCCTTCGAGTACCTGATCCAGGAAGAAGAGCAGCGGTTGATTGATATGGACCAGGTCACCCGCATGGCCATCGACCGCGTGGAAGACTCCGGCATCATCTTCCTCGATGAAATCGATAAGATCGCCGGGCGCGAAAGCGGTCACGGCCCTGACGTTTCCCGCGAAGGCGTGCAGCGAGACATACTCCCCATCGTCGAAGGCACCACCGTGAATACGCGCTACGGCATGGTGCGCACTGACCACATCCTGTTCATCGCCGCGGGCGCGTTCCACGTTTCCAAGCCCAGCGATCTCATCCCCGAGTTGCAGGGTCGCTTCCCAATCCGGGTCGAACTGCAGTCGCTTACCATGGAAGACTTCATCCGTATTTTGACCGAGCCCAAGTCCTCCCTGGTGAAGCAATACGTGGCGTTGATGGAAACGGAGGGCGTGAAGCTGGAATTCACACGCGAAGCTCAGGAAGAAATCGCGCGTTACGCCTTTCGCGTGAACGAAGGCACGGAAAACATCGGCGCACGCCGCCTGCACACCATCATGGAACGCGTGCTCGATGAAATCAGCTTCGACGCTCCCGACAAGAAGGGCGAGCACATCAAGGTGGACGCCGATTACGTGCGCAAGATGCTGGCCGATATTGTGAAAGACCAGGACTTGTCGCGGTACATTCTGTAAGAGCCCGTTCCCACTTTAGAATTGAGCACGGGCCGTGTGGTCGCGGGCGACTCGCCCGCGCTCACTTTCATGCTAGATTGAGCCATGCTTTGCCGATACGATTATCGGGGATGATACCTGCCTCATATCCAATAAAGACAATAGATCGCTTTTTATCACTTTTGCTGCGCATCATGGCTGGCATCTGCCAAGCCTTGCCCGAGACTTGGCTATGGAAGCTTGCGTTCATGCGCACAAACAGGAAATGTATTCTACAGGTGGCGGTCATCGTGCCGCTTGCTGACCAGGAAGGTTTTTTTTCGATTCCCCAAATTATACGTCGCCATCAAGAGCGAGTCTGCTCACCGGATCAACCGGGCCCTCGATCGGCGAGGCGGGGTTTGGCAACACGAGTCGTTCGATCATGGGCTCTGGAACGACGAGAACCTCGCTAGCAAGATGGCATAGGTGCTGGAAAATGCGGTTAGAGCTGAGTTGGGAAAGACCCTGCTGAATATCGCTGAATATCAGTGGCTCTGGCGACAGCCCGGACCCA
>Ga0099830_10000903_pt1 | contig 14259 bp, 13 predicted proteins | sample CZO8metaG_4_FD_79337 | JGI IMG/M metagenome (GOLD analysis project Ga0099830, IMG submission 79337) | Vadose zone soil microbial communities from the Eel River Critical Zone Observatory, Northern California, USA - CZOApr15con2H3.8 metaG | ecosystem: Environmental > Terrestrial > Soil > Vadose...
AACCAGCGCGCGCGGCTGCTGGAGTGGATGCTGCTGGTGCGCGGAAACGAACGCATCTCCACCGTGACTTCTCCTTATCACCTTCCGAAGAAAGAGTGACCTCATGCCTGGCGATGCGCATGTTCCTCGACGCCGGCCGTGCGGCTTCCGCTGACACCGGCTCGTTTGAGGGGAAACAAAGTGCAGCAAATGAGCCGGTTCGGTTTACTAAGATTGGACGTAAAGCGGGACTAGAACAAGCACCACTGGAGGGAACCCCTCGAGGGCCCGGACGGACCAGGATTCCTGGATTTGGGGCCCAGAAGAGATTGCGAACGCCCGGCAATTCATTGCCGAACATGGGAAACGAATAGGTTTTCTTTTACTACTCAGTTAGGCACCGGTGAATAAAGGCCATTACTCCTATTCCTAAGCTCCAGAAAACAAGAGGCTAATAGGAGGAAGACGCAACCGGAGTGCTTCGCAGGTTGGTACTCCGTTTGCTCCAGCCACTTGGTTCTCAGGAGAACCTATGAAGCGACTCTTACTCGTAGCTTTTCTGGCCTTGCTGGCGACGCCAGGTCTCGCTCTCGCACAGGATCAGAATCAGGATGGAAACAGCCAGGGAGGCGTGAATGCCGCTGAGATGGCCGGCATCGGCATGGGGGTCGCAGCCCTTCTCGGCGTGGCCGGTTACCTTGTGCTGCGCCGGCGTCGCGCGGCGTAGTTCCAGGCAGGATCGCCACGGTCTTCGGCGAGCGTTCTTAGGCTGAAGACAACACTCTATGGTGTCTCTAACCGTTACTCCGCGAGCGGCTCGCAGTTCGCACGCTTCCTTTCGGCTAGGCAACCGCCTCGTTCCCCAGCCGTTTTTCCTCGCCCTGCTCCTTACGCTGGCGGCCATCGCCGCGGACCAGTTTGCAGCTCCCGCTCTGTATAGCTCTTCTCCACTTGGGGCTACGGCCGCTTGTTTATTGCTTGTCTGGCGCCGTGGTTATAAATCTGATTCCAGCCTCGATTTCTCTGTGGTGTCGCGCGGCACGCGTTTCTCCCTGCCGCGGATTGCCATGTTTTGCGGGGCGCATGCGGCGCTCGTGCTGGCCGCTCTTGCAACGCAAGGTGCACTTCAACCGGTCGCCGGGACATCCACGGCCGGAGGATGGGTCGTTGCCGCGCTGAAATTGTTGACGCTTGCGCCGACTTTTCTCCTTCTACCCCCGGCCGAGTGGCGCACTATCTGGCATGCATACAAAGCCGAAGCGACCGCCGCAATCGTCGTGCTCTTCACCTTTTTTCCGTCGCGCGTCATCACTTCGATATGGCCTTGGTACGGACAAGCACTGGGAAAGTTTGTATTCTTCTTGTCGCAAACTGTTGTGCCATCACTTACTTACAGGAGTTCATTGACGCCAACACTTGCCGGCCCGGACCTGAATGTGACGATTCTTCTTGCGTGCTCGGGGATCGACGGCGTCAAGCTTTTCGACTACCTTTTCGCTTTCGTTGCGTTTTTGGATTGGAACCGGCTACGCAAAGGGCGGGCTCTTCTCGCTTACTTTGCGGGAATTGCCGTCATCCTTCTTGGCAACGCCCTGCGCATCACTTCAATGGTCGTTCTCGGAAATCACGGGTTTGCCAACTTCGTCGCGCGCTTCCATCTCTCTGCCGGCTGGATCTTTTTCACTCTCATATTTCTCGCCTACCTTGCCTTGATCTACCGGCGTATTCTCTCCCGCGCAGTGACAGAGCCGGCAGCCAACAGCGGTGCGTGGCCCGCAGCGAGCCGCGCCGGATCCTAGGCAGACGCACTCCAAATTAAACTTCCCGCACAGCCGTGTATGCCGGCCGAGAGTTTATTGTTTGCCGCTGCTTAGTTCCTCGAGCTGTTTCTTGGCGAACTGGTCTTGGGGATTCATCTCCAGAATCTTGCGGTAATCGGCCTTGGCCTTTTCGATTTCCTTGTTGGCGACGTGGGCTTGCGCCGAGAGATGATAGGCCCAGCCCGTCGGCGGCGTATTGACCTCGACGTTTAGCTCCATGATCGCGGCGGCTTCCTTGGCTTTATCCTGCTTGAGCAGGCTCTCTGTCAGAATATTGAGAGGGGTTTCCCCGAAGTCGTATTGGCCGCCGCCGAGATCCTCTTTTCTGAGGTCGCGGTAGAGGGCGAGTGCGGCCTGCAGATCTTTCTTCTCCATGGTTTCGGCGAGAAGCGCGTTCATGGTTTTGGGGACGCTGAGGCGGCGATGGCAGGTGACGCACTCCACGCGAGTGGGGGCGGTCCTACCCATCTTGGCGATGTATTCGTTATTGACGGCATCGACCATCCGCAACATCGCGCGCGCGGTTTTTTTGGTGTCTTTTTCGTCCGAGGCAAAATCCATTTGCTCAAGGGAGTTGCCGGCTTTTCCCGCATGGCAAAACTGGCAGCGCACGTTCAAGGCAAAGGAAAATCCGCGCATGGTTCCGATGAGCTGCTGCTTGGAAATATCTTTCGGGAAGTACTGCAAATTGGAGAATTTGTCGGGTACCTGAGCCTCAGTCACAACTGCGGCCAAGGACAGCACCAACGGCAGAACAGCCGCCGCCAAACCAGCGATTCGAATCAAGCACGGCATCGCGCGCCTCCCCCGGCACTTCCCCTCGTCTGCGAACAGGACTCTAAGGTTAGTGAACCGCGGGAGCGATGTGGTGGGGAGGGCATCAATTTGTTGTCCGGAATTTGTCAGGAAACTGTCCACGAAACGCAAATTCCGCCGGCCGGGATCCAGCTCCCGGAACCGCCGGTGCTATACTCGCCAGCCTGAATGGCGAATTCGTTTTCCTGGCATTCGCGGAGCTCGCGGACGGCCCTGATTGTCCTTCTGTTGTTGGTCAGCCTGGCAACGGCGATCATGATTGCGGTCCAGGCGCAATACGCGAATGCGACGCAGCGGGCCGCGGCGGAGAGCGTGCTGCGCGACTATTCCTCGCTCGTTGCCGACGAAGTGATCCGGCGATCGGCATCAGAGATCGGCTACTACGGCTACTACCCGCTGGTGGGAGCCGTTTTTCACGAAGTGCAGCAAACAGGAAGCCTGCCCGTCGAGATCGGGGAAAAACTTCGCGCGGCAGAGGACGCGCGCGTGAAACGCGCTGCCAGCCTGGCGAAAAGCTACTTCCAGATGGAGCCTTCAACCGGACGATTCGTTTTTCTCGGCGAAGCTCCGCCCGAAGAGGTGACCATCTGGCTGCGGCAAAACGTCGCGCGCCTCTCCGCGCAGCATAGCGACGTGCCCTATCAAGTGTTTCATTCTCAGGCCGCAGAGACACCGCGGACCTTCGTCGCGGGCATCACCCGCGGACCGCGAGGCCAGGAGACTGCCGCGGGTTTCGAAGTCGATCTTGCCGCTCTGACGCCCTGGTTTGCGACCGCTTTGAATCGCCAGCCGCTGGTGCCGCCGTCGCTGGGGCACGGCAAGGTGACGAATGCAGCGGTGCACGTCAGCATCCAGGATCACAGCGGAGTGGAACGCTACCGTCTCGGCGAGCAGGCGTCGTACGGATTGGCGGCCACGAAGCCGTTTGGTGATACCTATCAGGGAATTTTCTCGGGCTTCACGGTGGAAGCGTCGATCGACCCGCAAGTCTCCCGGCAAATTGTCATTGGCGGGCTGCCGCGATCGCGCTTGCCGTTTTTCCTCGGGCTGCTGGCGCTGAACGCCGGACTCATCGTGACGGCCATCCTGCAGCTTCGCCGGGAGATGGCGCTGCAGGAGTTGCGGGATGAGTTCGTCTCCAGCGTCTCGCACGAGCTGCGCACGCCGCTGACACAGATCCGCATGTTCACGGAGACGCTGCTGCTGGATCGCATTCGTTCGACCGAAGAGCACAGGCGCTCGCTCGAAATCATCGACCGCGAAGCGCGCAGGCTTACGCAGCTGGTCGAAAATGTCCTGCAATTCTCGCGGATGGAAAGAAAAATCGATACGCTCTCGATGGAAGAGCGCGAAATTGCCCCGTTGATTCAGGAAATCACCGAGGACTTCGAATCGGCGATGAACGGCGGTGAAACACAAATCGAAACCCGGCTCACGTTCGGCCTGCGCGCGAACGTGGACCCCGACGCGCTCCGGCAAATCGTGCTGAATCTTTTGGACAATGCCGTGAAGTACGGCAAGAAAGGGCAGCAGGTGATCGTGGGGCTGGAAGCGGGCGAAGGCACGGCGCAGCTCTTCGTGGATGACCAAGGGCCAGGCGTGCCGGCGGCGGATCGCAAACGAATCTTCGAGCGTTTCCAAAGACTGGAGCGCGACCGCCAATCAGCGATCGCGGGCACGGGAATCGGCCTGTCTGTGGTGCAAGACTTGGTGACGCGCCACGGCGGCCGGTGTTGGGTAACGACGGGTGAGCGCGGCGGAGCGAAATTCATCGTGGAGCTGCCGGTTTCCGCGGGAGAAAAAGTGGCGCGCGAGCAGCGAAAGGAATCACCGTGAGCCGCATCCTGCTGATTGAGGACAACCGCGATCTGGCCTTCGGTCTGCGAAACAATCTGGAGATCGAGGGCTATGAAGTCGATACGGCCGAAGATGGAAAGGCCGGATTGAGGGCGTTCACGAAGGCGAATCCCGATCTTGTGATCCTGGACTTGATGCTGCCGGAGCTGGACGGTTTTCGCGTGTTGAAATCCTTGCGGCAGGAGGGGCACGCGACGCCGGTGCTTCTTCTGACGGCCAAGGGAGAAGAGGCCGATAAAGTGAGAGGCCTGCGGATGGGAGCGGACGACTACGTGACAAAACCGTTCGGGCTGCTCGAGCTACTCGCAAGAGTCGAAGCGCTGCTGCGGCGCACGCACGCGGGGCGCAACGCGGGTGACGAAACCCGGGAAGCGCATCGCTTCGGCGAGATCGAAGTGAACCCCGCGGCAAGGACGGTGCGGCGCGGGGCGCAAGCGATTGAACTGGCGCCGAAGGAATTTGATTTGCTGCTGGCGCTTCTGAAAGCACGCGGCGCGGTGGTTTCGCGGCTGCAGTTGATGAGGGAAGTGTGGGGCTATTCGGCGGCGGTCGTCAGCCGGACGGTGGACACGCACGTCGCGGAGCTGCGGCGCAAGCTCGAAGAAAATCCGGCCTCGCCCCGGCACATCATCACCGTGCGAAAAACCGGCTACCGCATCAAGCTGTGAAAAACTTTTCGACTATTCGTAGCGTAACGCCACGAGAGGGTCGACGCGCGAGGCGCGGCGTGCTGGGACCCAGCAGGCCACCAGTCCAGTAAACAGAAGCAGCAGGGGAACCGTCGCCAGTGTCGCTGGGTCGTAGGCGGAGACGCCCCAAAGCTGTGAAGAGATGACGCGCGCGAGAATCAAACTCGCGGCTAGGCCGATCGACACGCCCAGGATGACAAGGCGCAAACCCATTCGAAGGACCAGCTTGACGACGTCACCGCGCTCGGCGCCGAGCGCCATGCGAATGCCGATTTCGTGTGTGCGGCGAGCCGCGGCGTAGGCGAGCACGCTGTACACGCCGACGGTCACGAGAATCAGGCCGATGCTCGCGAAAATGGTCATCAGAAGGAACCCGAAACGAGGCCCCGCGTAGGAGAACTGGCTAATATAACCCTCGAGTGTGCCCGTCAGTGTGAGCGCCACGCTGCGGTCGGTGCTCCAGATTTCCTGGCGAACAGTGTTCAGCATGGTCAGGGGCTCTTTGGCGGTTCGCACGAGGACGCCACGCGCCGCCGAGCCAGTCATCGTATACGGCACCCAAACTTCCGGCGTGACGGGCTCTTGCAATCCCTGGTTTTTCACATCGGCGACGACGCCGATGATCTCGAACCACGGGTCGTGCAATGGGTCGGGAAATTGTTCGAGCTGGGCGAGATGCACTCGCTGGCCGAGAGGATTCTCATCCTTCAGGTATTTTTGCGCAAAGGTCTGGTTGATGACGGCGAGTTTTCTCGCGCCGTTGACCTCCGCTTCGGTGAACGGCCGGCCCTGCACGAATTGAATCTTCAGAACCCCGAAATAGCCTTCACTGCAGAGTTGAAACATCGCCGTCCATTTCTCGGAATGCGTTTTACCGGGGATTTCGACGTCGCTGGGGATGCCCCCATAGGGTGGCAGAGTGCTCGTTTCCGTGGCTTCGACAACTCCGGGCAGGGCTTTCAAGCGCAGCAGCAGCGGCCGGAAAAATCCCGCCACCTGATCAGCGGTTTTGTAGCGGTCCTGAGGGAGCGGAAGCCGCGCGGCCAGGATGTGGTCGGGTTGCAGACCGAGATGGACGTCACGAAGCGCGACGAAGCTGCGCATCAGCAGGCCTGCGGCGACGAGGAGCGTCAGCGAAAGCGCAACCTCGAGAACCACGACGGCGTCGCGCAGACGGCCATGGTGAAATCCGCCGCCTACTCCTTTGCCGCTGTCGCGCAGGGGATCGTTCAAGTCGCGCCGCGCGGCCTGCAATGAAGGAACGAGACCAAAAACCAGCGCTGTAAGCATCGCCACGCCAAGCGTAAAGAACAGCACGGGAGCGTTGAGCCGGATCACGGCTTCCGCGGGGATGATCTCCCGCGGAATGACGGCGACCATAGACTTGAGCCCTCCCCAGGCCATCAACGCGCCGAGGGCGGCCCCACCGATGGCCAAGATGAGACTTTCCACGAGCAACTGGCGCACCAGGCGCCAGCGGCCCGCGCCGAGAGCGGCGCGGATGGCGAACTCTTTTTCGCGAGTGGTAGCTCGGGCAAGCAGCAAGTTGGCCACGTTACCGCAGCCGATCATCAACAGTAATCCGACGGCCGCCAGGACGATGAAAAGCGTCACGCGGAAGCGTCCAACAACTGAGTCAGTTAGCGAAGTGAGTTGAACATTGAAATGTTTCGGGTAGTCCTTGGGATAGACTTTCGCAAGGCGCTGCGCGATCACCGCGAAATCCGCCTCCGCCTGGCGAATCGTAACCCCGCGCTTGAGGTGTCCGTAGAGGACCCAGAAGCGGGGGAACCCGTAAGTCGACGACGTTGCGGACCGGCTGGGTTTGTCCGGAATCCACATGTCGGCATCCCACCAGGCAAAGCGCGGCGGCATAATGCCGATTAAGGTGCGGGACGTTCCGTTGAGCACAAAAGTCTTATTGAGGATTGCCGGGTCCGCGTTGAAGCTGTTTACCCAGACCTTGTAGCGCAGGACTAAGACCGGCGGCGCTCCCAGCTCATAATCGGCGGGCTGCATGACCCGGCCGAGAAGGGCAGGCATCCCCAGAAATTCAAAAGTGCCCGGCGTCACCCGCGCGCCGCGGAAGCGTTCCGTCCCCTCACCTTGGGTGTAGAGAATGTCCTCGCTGTCGCTGGCGATGACCCTGTCAAATGAATGATTCTGTGCAGCATAATCAAGAAACTCCGGCCCGGAATAGGCTGCGCGACCGCCGGGCCCGTTTTGCTCCGTGTCGTGGATCTGCACCAACATGAGGCGCTGCGAGTCAGGATAGGGGAAGGGTTCGAGAAGAACGTTTTCGATGACGCTGAAGATGGCTGTTGAAGCACCGATGCCCAACGCCAGGGTGAGGATGGCAACGAGAGCAAAACCGGGACTCTTCCTAAGATTGCGAACAGCGTATGAAACATCCTGCCAGAAAGAGTCCATAGTTGTCCTCCTCAAGAACAGACTACGTAGCTTGTGCTTTTTAAGTTCCGATAGATTGGACTCCGCGGCAAAGGATTTGTTTCCTTCGCTGGGTTGGCGTCCTTCCCGTCCCGTGTTCCTCTATCCCCGCAGGCTTCGCCTCACGGTTTTCGTCACGCTCTTTTGAAACGTTTCGCAGGCATCCGCCACTACCTGGCTAGAAACACCTTCCCAATTCAAAGGCCCTGTAAGGATCGGCGGCCGCGGCCTACTATCCAGCCAGGTGCCGGCCGGGGGGCAATTGCTCGGGAGACGCGCGGGGAGCACTTCAGGGAGAGTTGTGCTCCCTCTGCGTTGTGCCTCGGTTCTGCCTGCATGCAATCGTTAATGAGCCGCTCTGCCCGCACTCTTCACTTCCACCAGGACCCAGACGAGCGTTGTTTTCCCCACATTTTCGGACGTGTGCGGGTCTTTAGTCTTGAGCCAGCCGCCTTCGCCTTCTTTCGACTCCCAGGTGTCCACTCTTCCATTGGAGTGCACGACCTTCATCGTGCCGGACCGGGTGACGTAATACCAGCCGGAGGGATGCGTGTGCAGGGCGTCTTTGTCGCCAGGGGCGAGCGTGTTTTCGATCACGCGGACGTGCTCGTTCTCCAGCAGGATTTTGTTGTGATCGCCGGCCACTTTGACGACATCCTGCGCGCGGCTGCTTCCCGGGCACGCGAGCATCAGTGCAGCCCCGGCCACCACCGACAACCTCGAAAAGCGTCATTTCTGTTCTCCTCCGGCACGACGCAAGGAAGGTAAATTGGATGCGAACCGCCTCGCATGGTAGACGAATTGTCCTGGCGGGTTCACCCGGCTTGTGTGCGAAGATAGGCCGGACAAAATACCTATCAGGGACAACTGATGAAATCCTGGCGCGCCGTTGTGGTAGTTGCGGTCGCTCTCGCGGTCACCAGCACGGCTTACTTCGCACGGCCGCGCGCGGCGGCGAAGCCGCAGCAAGCGCAACAAAACCAGCAAACGCCGACCATCGAGGAATACCAGCCCAAGTCCACGCTCGTCACCAAGGAACACAAGATCGAGCGGGCCAAGTATCCGTTCATCGACATTCACAGCCACCACTGGAATCCCACGCCCGAGCGCGTGGACCAACTCGTCAAAGAGATGGACACGATCAATCTGCGGGTCATGGTGAATTTGAGCGGCGGAACGGGCGAACAGCTACGGCGAACCGTTGAGACCATGAAAGGACGCTACCCAGAACGCTTCGTAGTTTTCGCCAACATGAATTTCGACGACCTGAACACGCCTGAATTCGGCAAGCGCGTCGCCGAGCGGCTCGAGCAGGACGTCAAAAACGGCGCCCAGGGACTGAAGATCTTCAAGAACTTCGGGATGGACCTCAAATATGCCAACGGCGAACGCGTGCACGTCGACGATCCGGTCTTCGATCAAATTTTTGAGAAATGCGCAGACCTGAAGATCCCCGTGCTGATTCACGTCGCGGAGCCTTCGGCGTTCTTTGATCCCTGGGACAAGTACAACGAGCGCTGGCTGGAGCTGAAAGAATTTCGCCAGCGCGCGCGGCCGCCCTCGAAGTATCCGCCGTTCGAGACGCTGATGACCGAGCGCAACCACCTCTTCGCCAAGCATCCGCGGACACAGTTCATCGCCGCGCACCTCGCCTTTCATGGCAACGACCTTGAGCGGCTCGGGAAACTTTTCGACGCCAATCCGAATGTGAACGTGGACGTTGCCGCCGTGCTCGCGGAGCTGGGGCGGCAGCCGTACTCGGCGCACGATTTCCTGGTCAAGTATCAGGACCGCGTGCTGATGGGAAAAGACATCTATGACGTGAACGAATACAAATGGTATTTCCGCTCGCTCGAAACGCGCGACGAATATTTCGAGTACTACCGCAAGCGCCACGCCTTCTGGCGGATTTATGGCTTCCAGGTGCCCGACGACGTGCTGAAGAAAATCTATTACAAAAATGCGCTCAGACTGGTGCCAGGGATCAACGCGAAAGCGTTTCCGGATTAATCAAACTGGTGCGGACGCAGTTTTTCTAGCGAATAGGAACCACGGCTCTCGTGGAGAACAAGACGAAGATGAGATGCAACCTACGCGCCGCCAACGAACGGCCGGGGCAACGACTGGGTGCTGTTGCTCGAGGATGTAGCGGCGGGGTACTCGCTGCCGGGTATTTTGAATTGATGTATCAAGCCGCGCAAGCGTTCAAATAGCAGGACGCCACGGCCCAAAAACAAAATGCACTGCTGGGCGTAACGGGAGCTGCTGCTCTAGCATCTCACTAGCGAAGTAAAATAGGGCCAGTCGTTCGAGAAGGTCCTCGCTGGCAATCTACCTCGGGGCGGTCCCGCCACGCTCCCTGCCCGGTCTTCCCAGCTAATCCTCGAGAGGGTGTGCGCGAAGCGGACAAATTCATCCATCTGGAGGATAGAAGAATGCGAATTGTAAAAGAAGTTGTCCTAGCACTATGCATCACTCTGCTCTGCGCTCTGATTAGCCCCGGCGCAAGAGCGGACAGCTCGAACAAAAAGACCATCGTGACCTTCAGCGACTCGGTGGAGATTCCTGGCCAAGTGCTGCCGGCGGGGACGTACGTCTTCAAGCTGGTAGGATCCGACAACGACCGGCACATCGTGCAAGTCTGGAACGGGAATGAAACCCGGGTCCTCGCAACCATCCTCGCGGTTCCGAACTACCGCACGGGGCCTGCAGATAAGAGCGTTTTCGAATTCGATGAGCGCTCCAGTGATTCGCCCATGGCGCTGCGATCCTGGTTCTATCCCGGAGACAGCGTCGGTCAGGAATTTGTTTATTCCCATAACCGGTAAGAGCAACCCGCTCCGGCAAAAACCTCAGACCATTTCTTAGCACTCTAACTAAATTAGCGAACGATGAGGCTCCCGCTGAAGAAGGGCGGGGGCCTCATCGCGTTTTCAATAACGGGAAGGACTCAAATCCTTTACAGGCAGAAGCATACAACCCTCTTCCCTATGTGAAGAATAAACCGGAGACTTCCGAGCAGAGACGGTTGCGTGTATGCTGCCGTGCGGTCTTATGGAAATGCTGCAGTCTGCGTCGCCCGGCGGCGCTCGCCAACAAATTCAATCCAAAGAGGTCCTGATGATGCCCGATCGACGTTCCTTTCTCGCGTATTTTTCCGGCTTGGGTCTGGCCCCAACGCTTTTTCCTGGCGTGCTATGGGGAAAGCTCGAGGAAGAAAAGACCGCGAGCGTGACGAAAGAGATGCTGCGCGATGCGGCGGCTGTGGCGGGCATCACGTTCACTGGCGAACAAATCGACCGCATGCTGGAAGGCGTGAACAAGAATCTTGCGCACTACGAAGAGCTGAGAAAAGTGCCGCTCGACAACGGCGTTGCGCCGCCGCTGTACTTCAATCCCATCGTTCCGGGGATGAAGATCGACCGCGCGAAGCGCACGTTCCACGCGGGTACACCTCCGCACGCGACGCGGCCGCGGAATCTGGAAGGGGCGGCGTTTTGGCCGGTCACAAAGCTTGCCGAATTGATTCGCACCAAGCAAGCGAGCTCGGCCGAGCTGACGGAAATGTATTTGGACCGGCTGAAGAGGCACAACCCGCGACTATTGTGCGCGGTGACCATCACCGGGGATCTGGCAAGGAGGCAGGCGCGGGAGGCGGATCAAGAAATTGCGGCGGGGCGATATCGCGGGCCGCTGCACGGAATCCCATACGGCGTGAAGGATTTGTGCGCCGCGAAGGGGTATCCCACGACTTGGGGAGCGGCGCCGTTCAAGAGCCGCGTTATCGATAAGGATGCGACCGTGGTCTCTCGGCTGAGGGAAGCGGGAGCCGTGCTGGTGGCCAAGCTGACGACCGGAGAACTCGCTCTCGATGATGTGTGGTTTGGAGGCCAGACAAAGAATCCCTGGGACCTCTCGATGGGGTCGCAAGGATCATCCGCAGGACCCGGTTCGGCGACGGCGGCGGGCCTGGTGGGCTTCTCGATTGGGACGGAAACGGGCGGGTCGATCGTGGAGCCTTCAGGAATTTGCGGCGTGACGGGGCTGCGTCCGACCTACGGTCGCGTGAGCCGGTACGGTGCGATGACTCTGACCTGGAGCCTGGACAAGATTGGTCCGATGTGCCGGAGCGTAGAGGACTGCGCGCTGGTTCTGAACGCGATTCAGGGGCCTGACGATCTGGATCTTACGGTCCAGGAAGTTCCGTTCAACTGGGACGCGGATCTGGACATTCGCAAACTGCGCGTCGGCTATTTGAGGGCCGCTTTTTCCAACACGCGCCAATCGGCCCAGGTGGATGCAAATGACGCCGCGGCGCTCGAGAAAATCTGCAGCCTGGGCGTGAAGCTCATTGAGGTTGCGCTGCCGGAACATTCGGATCTGGACATCGGAATAATCATCTACGGCGAAGGCAACGCGGCGCTGAAGGATCCGGTGGAGACCCAGCCGGAATTGCTGGTGCGCCAGGACCGCGTCACCAACCAGAACGCGCTGCGGCTGCTTCCGGCAGTGGAGTACTTGAATGCGCAGAGGGTGCGAACGCTGCTTATGCAGGAAATGGCGCGAGTGATGGAGAACGTCGATGTGTACCTGGTGCCGTTTGACTATGGAGACTACACACCGAATCCAGTCGCGACGATGAATACCTCGGTGACAAATCTCACGGGACATCCATGCGTGGTCGTGCCCCACGGCTTCAATGAGAAGGGGGACCCGACAAGCCTGACGTTTGTCGGCAAGCTCTTCGGGGAGGCGGAGATGCTTGCGCTAGCGAGGGCGTACCAGAACGCGACGGAATGGCACCTCAAGCATCCACCGCTCTTTGTAACTATCTGAGAACGTGTCGGCGAGGAGCGACGGAGATGAAGGCCGCTAAAAACAAAACCGCGGTTGAGCGCCTGGATGATAACGGCTTAGTTCTGGGGCAGTTCTTGCGCAGGCGTGGTTTCGATTTCCGGGCCGTGGTGGCCGGCCTCTTTCTGCGCAGCCTTCTCCAGCTTGCGCTGCGCGCGTTTGGCTTCCTTCATTTTGCTTTTTTCCATGCGCTTCATTTCTTTTTGGCGCTTTTGAAATGTCGTGGTCATGGCTTCTCCCCTCGTGATTTGCGGGACTACCAGCGGGGTTCGCGCGGCTGGCGCGCCGCTTCGCGGTAATCTTCGTTCGAGAAGCGGTCGCGGCCGCCACCTTTGCCGCCCTTGTTGTAGCCGCCGCCAAATCCGCCGCCCTTGCCGAACGTCTTGGGGCCTCGCGGCGGTCCGCCTTCGCCCTTGGGCCGCGCTTCGTTCACCTTGAGGTTGCGTCCGCCGGCTTCCTTGCCGTCCAGTCCGGCAATGGCCTTGGCGGCCTCTTCGTCATTGGGCATCTCCACAAACGCAAACCCGCGAGCCCGGCCGGTTTCCCGGTCCATGGCCATGTGCACGCGCGTGACTTGACCAAAGGGCTCAAAGAGCGCTCGCAGATCGCTCTCCGTGGTCTGAAAGTTCATATTCCCAACAAAAAGACTCTTCATGCTGTTTCTCCTATTGCTTTGCCGAGAATGCATTTCCAAGTGCGGTTAACAAAACAAGCCAGCAAGAGGCCGGGCCCCAAGGCCGCAAACGGTTGGCAATGAATCGGCTGAAGCCAGCGGAGGGATGGAAACCACGCCCAACAGGGAATTCAGGCAATTCAACTTCGGCAATTGAAATAATAGCACAAATCGCCTCGAAAGGCCCAGCATAGTTGGATCGGCACTAGAACCAGGTGGAGGCTCTATAGCGGCGATAATCGTCGCCGAAATGCTCTTCGAGGATGCGCGCTTCGGCGCGGGCGCGGGTGATCTGCAGGATTAGCACAGGCACGAGAAGCAAGAGGAGAAGCGGCCGTGCGAATGTCCGTATAGTCAGAGCCGGGGCGGGACGAACTGCTGCGCCAGGCGCGCTACTCTTCGTGAGCGAGCGGTTTGCCGTCCGGGCCTACCTGAACCTCAGATTTTTTCCCGTTCGTTTCGACCACCGCCTCATAGGCGACGAGCTTGTCCTTTTTTGTGAGGGACTCGACTTTCAGAATCTTGCCTTTGCCGGCCTTGGCCTGCAACCCCGCCTTGACTTCCGGGGAGAGAGAGTCGAGCGCAACCTGTTCCTCGACTTCGACGATGGAACCATCGGCGGCCATCAGAATGTCCTTGCTGTGGCCGTTGACGGTCATCTCCGCTTCGTAGAGGGTTTGGCCTTTTTCTTTTTCGGTGGAGAATCCGCGAATCGTTGCTCCCGTACTCTGGGCCGCCACTGTTTTTTCGACGGCAGGCGGAAGATCCGACCGCTTGATTTTCTTTTCCTGAGCGGAGGCGGTACCCGCGAGCAGTAAGCCGCTGGCCGCAAGCGCTACTACGTAGTTCGTCTTCATGAGCTCTCCTCGACGCGGGGAATACGCTCCGCGTGGAGGCAAATCTACCTCCGACTACCTAAACAGAAGGTAAACGGCAAAACGGAGCTTCGCGGGAGGAATAGGGATGCAGTACCCAGGGCGGTCTAATTGCATAAGGGTGCTCCACCCGCCCCGCCATTGCGAACCGCCAGCGGGGCACTATCAGGCCGACTCCTTGGTTCCGCTTGTTGGGGTTCCGCTGGTTGGCGCTCCAAAGCCGCCGCAACGTGAGCGCCAACTCTGGC
>Ga0099830_10000914_pt1 | contig 14197 bp, 13 predicted proteins | sample CZO8metaG_4_FD_79337 | JGI IMG/M metagenome (GOLD analysis project Ga0099830, IMG submission 79337) | Vadose zone soil microbial communities from the Eel River Critical Zone Observatory, Northern California, USA - CZOApr15con2H3.8 metaG | ecosystem: Environmental > Terrestrial > Soil > Vadose...
ATCGTGATGACGGCCCTGGCGACGGTCGCAGGCATGTTGCCCCTGGCCTTCGCTATCGGTGCAGGCTCGCAAATGCTGCAACCGCTTGCCATTGCCGTCATTGGAGGCGTTCTGATCTCGATGGTACTTTCGCTCATCATCACTCCCGCGGTGCACTTCTACATTGGTGGAAAAGACCACGGTCCAGAGCAATCTCCTGCAAGGTAGAACGAACCCATGGGAACATCGCCCGACGGAATGTGCACTTTCCTGCGGATTACCTTAGTCACGAAGCGGGGCGAGAGTGCATGAGAATCACGTTGAACGTGAAAGATGACTCGCCCTTCCCTGCCCCTCGGTTGTAAACTATTGAGTAGATGAGGATCTATTAGCTTCCCCGCGGATCCTCAGCCGGAAATGGCTTGATCCCCCTTATTTTTATCCCCATTTGCTTTGACTGGACTTGGCACGCTGGATTGGCGCAAGATTTGCACTAAAATAGGTCAATTCGCGGCTCCCGTCAGGACGCAGCGCATTCGTCGGGGCAACCAGCACTGGATAACGAAATCGTGTCGGACCAAAAAGGCAAACCAGTTCTTGACGAGCAGGCCCTGGAAAGGCTGCTGGAGGCGGCGTTTGTGCTGCAGGAGCACAATCGCGAACACCCGAAACCCGCTCCGAAGATCGAGTCACAGAGCGGAAACATACGGGACGGAAACATACGGGAGAAGGAAGCACAGACCTCCCAACCGCCGCCCGCCGCGCCAGATGACGCTTCAAAAAACGATTACACTCTCACGCTCGCGCAGATCGTCGAAACTCAGCGCCAGATTCAGTCTCGCCATCTCGACCTGGAAAACGCATTGTCGCTGATCGTGGAACGGATTGTCGGCATCACCAGAGCCGCCGGAGCAGCGATCGGCATTGTCGACGGGAAGAAGATCCGCTACCGGGCTGCGACGGGTTCCCATGCTTTGCCGCTGGACACCGAACTGCCCGTGAACAAGGCGCTGTGCGATGCGTGCCTTCGCGTAGGACAGGTTATCCGCTGCCGGGACGTAAACACCGAGTTTCTGCTGGATGTGGACGAATGCCGCCGCCGAGGGATTCAATCCTTGATCGCGGTTCCGATTTATCACGACGGCGAAATCGCCGGAGCTCTGGAACTTTACTTTGCCGATGCCGGGGCATTCACCGAGCAAGACGTTCACAGCTGCCAACTGATGGCCGGCCTGGTGACTGAGTCGTTCGCGCGAGATGACGAACTTGCCTGGAAGAAGTCTCTAGCCGCTGAGCGCACCATGATGCTTGAGGCTCTGGAGAAGCTCAAGCCGAACCTCGCCGCGCTCGTGGCAAGTCCCGTCAACGAGGAAGTGAAACCCCAGGACACAGATGCAAGTACTGGAAGCGCGATTTCTGCTGACAGTTTCGTCTGCCGCAAGTGCAGCCACAAACTGGTCGCAGAAGAGCAGTTCTGCGGAAAGTGTGGAGCGCCCCGGCTCAAGAGTGCCGAGCCCGCCACCATGCAAAGCAAGGTCGCGTCGCTCTGGCAGATGCAGCAAGGGAAGCGCGGAACAGAGCCCCTGGCCGCGGAAAACGCTAGCGCGGCACCTCCTGGCTCGCCAGCCAAGGACTCTACAAGTGACGAGATGGAGCCTCTCGATACCCTCGACGAGGAACTGCTGGCTTCCCTGCAAGCCGATCTCGATCCTGACACTGTCGACGAGACGGAAGAGTCGTCAGCGGACTTGGTGCGAAGGCTCGCTGAGGCGGACTCGTCAAGCGAGGTGAACCCCGACAAAGAGGTGCCGGAAACGGCGGAGACGGAAACTGCGCTGGTGAAGTCCACGGACGCCGTCACTTGGAGTTCGGCAGCCAAGGCGAGAGACTTTTTCGAACAGCTCGCGCCCAGTCGAAACAAAGGCGCGTTTGCGCGTTTCTGGGATGCGCGGCGTGGGGACATATACCTGGCGGTGGCGGTGATTCTCGTCGCCGTGGTGCTTCGTTGGGGAATCTGGTCGAATCACTCAGTGAGTGCTACCGGCGGTCCCGCCGCGGCTGGCCATCGCCGGCCGGCACCCGACTCCGATCTTTCCATGCTCGACAAGATGTTAATCGGCCTCGGCTTGGCGGAGGCGCCCGAAACCCCCGAGCAGCGTGGAAATCCCGAGACTCAAGTCTGGGTTGATACTCACACGGCCCTGTATTACTGCCCCGGAACTGACCTTTACGGCAAGACTCCCAAGGGGAAATACACCACGCAGCGGGACGCTCAGCTGGACCAGTTTGAGCCCGCCTATCGCAAGGCATGTGATTGAACTCCAACGGTTTATCGTTAAGAATCACTCCGCTGTGACTGCCCGATTGACAACCCTCCAAACGCGGAGTGAAATCATACCTACGCCCCTTCTCAACTTGGAGAACTTGCGTTGTCAAGTGCCCCCGACAATCCGGAGCCGAACAGCACTCTTCCCCACCCTGAACTGAACCCGCTGCTTAACCCTGTTTTGGGGGCTCATATGGGGCGGTGGGCGGAAGTTTACTTCACCACTCCCCCCGAGAGGCGGGAAGAGGCTGTGCTCGACTTGTTACGTGAACTTGAAGGTGAGCGACCGCCAAGGAGCGAAAAGCACGAAACGACTGCATCGAAAGCGGCGCAAGCGCCCGAGCAGCAAACGGCAGAAACGCATCCGAGTCGCGGCGTAGAGGCAATCGAAAAGCCTCGAGCCCTGACGTCGGAAAGAGAATCAACTGCTGACAATACAGGTCAATCGATCACCTGCCGCTCTTGCGGACAGATCAATCCCGCGCAGCACAGGTTCTGTGGGATGTGCGGCGCCGACATCCATCAAAGTCAGTCGCTCGATTCTCCAATCGTGGATCCGGAAGAAGAGCAGGTGAACGGCTGGCAGACTGAAGAACCGTCGGTCGAGACGGCAGCTGGCCCAGCATTGGTCGGATTCTCTGCGGCTGACCGCAATCCATTCGGATTAAGCTGGGGATCGGATGAAGGTCCCAAGTTGCTTCCCGACTCCGAGCCCGTGCCCTATCGTTACCGAATCTACGTCGGAGCGGCGCTGGCAATCCTACTGAGCACCCTTGGGTATATGGCATGGCGTGGGGCGAACGCGGGTTTCGGCAGTTCCCACTCTTTGCCACCCGCAGCTCCTGCGGCCTCACCCGAAGCTGCCGCACCACCCCAAAGCAACGTCCCAGCCAAATCGGAGCCACAAGCCGCGCACCCGGCAACGCACAACGCGACTGAAAGTGCCGCACCTGCGGCATCCAGCGGCTCTTCCGCTGGAAGCACCAGGAACGCTGAGGTGGTGGTGAACTCCGCTCTGCGGGACTCTTCAGCTACAGCGGCTCAGTCCGCAAGGGGAAACGGATCCGAAGAGTTGACTATTGCTGTGACCTACTTGAACGGCGCGCATGGAAAAGCACAAGACAGTGCCGAGGCTGCGAAGTGGTTATGGAGGTCGGTGGCGAAGGAGAACTCCAGTGCAGCCCTCATGCTCTCGGACCTCTACCTTCGAGGAAGTGGAGTGGCCAAGAACTGCGATCAGGCTCGCGTGCTGCTGGACGCGGCCGCACGAAAAGGTGTTGCCGGAGCAGCAGAAAGGCTCCGCAATCTGCCGGCGTTCGGTTGCCAGTAGATTGCGGAGCCTTAGTGATTGAATTGCGGCTGGCCTTCGCCAGGATTGCGGGTGCTTCCTGCGGACAACGTACTGTTGCTGCGTCGCCTGCAGCAAGCTCTCGCGATAAGAAAGAATGTTCGTCCCGGATGCTGGTTCTACTGCATCGACAACGCTGGCCCGATCCTTCGTGATTCGTACCACAACGCGAGCTCGACGCGGTTCCAGAGCCCGAGCTTGTCATAAATCACGCGAAGGTAATTCTTCACGACGTGTTCGGTAGTCCCGATCGCGTCCGCGACTTCCTTGTTCTTCAGGCCTTCGGCCACAAGCTGGATGACTTGCTGCTCACGTTCACTGGGGACACGACTTCCATAACGTTCATTTGCTGACATGCTTGCCTCCGATACAACAGGGTCGCGAGTTTGACTCGCTTGATACCGCCGGTAATTCCGAAACGCAAAAATAACCGGTTGAAATGCGCTTTCACAGTTCTGCGTGCCATCTTCAGTTGGCGTGCAATTTCGGCGTTGTCACAACCTTGCAAGAGCAGTTCGACGATTTGCTGTTCGCGCGGACCCAAGCGAACCGGCTGTTCCCTCATTTAGTTCCCCCCTTCTTGGTGGCTCCTGGAATCATCCGTGGCATTGAAGTGGCACGGCCGAAACATTTCCAGAACTCATAGCATCCACGATGCCACTTTGAGACATTTTTTGGCTGTGATCTCAGAACAGTAATTTCCACAGGCACTTGCGAAGCAGTCCCGACCTCTTGTAAATGGGAATTCTACTCCCGAATTGCGGCTTGCTTGAGGTGTCTGGGCGCAAAAACACACTTCTGCGCGAAAAACCGAGGAATTGGCAAGCCTTGGGACGAACCTGTGCCCGCAATGCTTACGGCGACCGCACAGGACGCTACGTTTACCTTCGAGTAAACCCGCCTTAATTCTTCTCTGTGGGGTGAGGCCCCGCCAGGGGGGCAATATCAGGACTCAGGTGAACACCCTAGACGAAAATTCCCGCTTCTACGCGCTCGCCTAGAACAAATTACACGATCTACCCTAGTGCCTTTTCTCTCACTCGTGTTTGATGCATGTGGACACCCAAACCGACCCGTCTGACGAATTAACGATTCGTTCTCTCTTTACTCACTCCAGTTCCACCCAGCACTCTGTTCATCAGGGGTTGCCTGCGGTACTGTAAAGCTCTTGGACTTCCTCGAACGCACGGACCCGCCGGTCCATGCCGGGAAAGCCTCTACGACTCGTGACTCTTCGCTCCAATCCGGCAGCACTGGCTGTGACCAGGATTGATAGCGCAGACTTCAGCATCGGTACTTCGCCTCCGCTGGGTGAAGGGGTCCAGCTCTGGAGAATTGACCTGGATGCTGTGGTCCAACCCGAATCGCGCTGGCAATCGCTACTTTCTCCCGACGAGAGAGATCGTGCCAGCCGATTTCATTTCGAGCGGGACCGCCTCCACTTTTGCGCCGCGAGGGGCCTGCTGAGAACTCTGTTGGCAGGTTATGTTGTGGCTCAAGCGCAAGACCTCCGGTTCCATTATTCCGACAAGGGTAAGCCAGCGTTGGCGGAGCCCCACGCATCCGCCAGATTCGCATTCAATCTCTCGCATTCCGGCGGAGTCGCTCTGATCGGGCTTACTCGCAATGGCCCCATTGGCGTTGATATCGAGAACATTCGCAATGATTTCGACACTGCCGCCATTGCACAGCGATTCTTCTCCGCAAGCGAGCAAGAACAGCTTCTGAAGCTTCCTCCGGAAGAACGGCACCAGGCTTTCTTTCGCTGCTGGACGTTAAAGGAAGCTTTTATTAAGGCGCTCGGCGAAGGCCTGTCCCATCCTCTCCATCATTTTGACGTCTCTGTGGATGCCGAAACACCGGTTTCCCTGGTGACACGACCGGATGCATCCGAGGCCGAACTCTGGCAACTTCAATCGGTCGAAGCAGGACCGGGGTATGCCGCGGCGGTAGCGGTGCAGCGACCCCCGGGCCGGGCAGCGTAGACTCCCGCCGGATCCGTTCTGCGGGAGTCATCTTTTGTCGCAAAGGTTTGCACACTACGAGCGCAGCCGACGGTAGTGCAGAACTGCGTCCGGAAAACGGCCATTTCCCATGCACTTGCGCCGCAGTCAGATCCAGTGACGGTTGCTGGATTGCAGCTAATTTTAGTTCTTAAACGCGTTCCCATTCTCCTCGTGAGATGGTATCTTTAGAAACAACGTACGTAAGCGACGTTTCCTCCCCAAAAGTAATCTGCACTTAGTACCGCAGCAGCCCTGCCGATAAGGGTCTGAAGAATCCCCCAGGCATTGGCGATATTTGCAATAAAGGCAGTAGACAAAATCTCAGGAGGAGCAAGAATTGACTGCGTCAACCAGCCATCTTATCGCGCCCCATGGCGGCGAACTCACCGAACTCACTGTGCAGCCTAAACAAGCTGCGGAACTGAAAGCACACTCGAAGGAATGGCCGTCGTGGGATTTGACTGCGCGCCAACTGTGCGACCTGGAACTGCTGCTTAGCGGAGGCTTCTCTCCGCTGCAGGGCTTCATGACACGCGCCGACTACGAAGGTGTTTGTCATAACATGCGGCTCGCCAGCGGCGTGCTCTGGCCTATGCCCATTACGCTCGATGTCACTGAGGACTTCGCCAAGAAGCTGACGCCGGGCAGCAGCAAAGTTGCATTGCGCGATCCCGAAGGCGTGATGCTCGCGGTGATGCACGTCGAAGAAGTCTGGCAGCCTGATCGTCAGGCCGAAGCCAAGGCAGTGTTCAACAGCACCAGCAAAGCGCATCCCGGCGCCAACTACGCGATGAACCAATCGAATCCCTGGTACGTCGGTGGCCGCGTAGAAGGTCTGCAAGCGCCGTCGCATTACGACTTCCGCTCGCTACGCTTTACTCCCGCTGAGTTGCGCGCCGAATTCGCCCGCCTGGGCTGGAGTCGCGTCGTAGCCTTTCAGACGCGCAACCCCATGCACCGGGCCCACGTTGAACTCACGTTCCGCGCTGCCAAGCAGGTCGAAGCCAGCCTGCTGATTCATCCCGTCGTCGGGATGACGAAGCCCGGCGATGTGGATTACTACACGCGGGTGCGCTGTTACCAGTTGCTCAGTTCTAAATACCCGCAAGGGACGCAAAAGCTCTCGCTGCTGCCCCTCGCCATGCGAATGGGCGGACCGCGCGAGGCGATCTGGCACGCGCTGATCCGCAAGAATCACGGCTGCACCCACTTCATTGTGGGGCGCGACCATGCCGGCCCCGGCAAGGACACCGACGGCAAGCCCTTCTATGGCCCCTACGAGGCCCAGGAGGTGTTCAAGAAGCACGAAGCCGACATCGGCGTCACCATGGTCCCCTTCAATATGATGGTCTACCTCGAAGGGCAGGACCGGTACGTCCCGGACGACGAAGTGAAGAATGGCGACCGCGTGCTGAATCTCTCGGGAACGGACCTGCGGCAGCGTCTGAATGAAGGCCGCGACATCCCAGGCTGGTTCACTTATCCTGAGGTGGTGCACGAACTGCGGCGGAGCTTCCCACCACGGGCAAAGCAGGGAGTGACCATCTTTTTCACAGGACTTTCTGGCTCCGGCAAGTCAACCATAGCTAATGTTCTGCTAACTAAGTTCCTGGAAGTTGGCGGACGTCCGGTCACGTTGCTGGATGGCGACCTCGTTCGCAAGAACCTTTCGTCGGAACTGGGGTTCAGCAAAGAGCATCGTGACATCAACATCCGCCGCATCGGCTATGTGGCGTCTGAAATCACGAAGAATGGCGGGATCGCTATCTGCGCACCTATCGCTCCCTACGATGCGACGCGCAAGCATGTACGGCAGATGATCGAGCCTTACGGCGGATTCATCCTCGTGCACATCGCTACTTCGGTAGAAGTGTGCGAGCAGCGCGACCGCAAGGGACTATACGCCAAGGCACGAGCGGGAATTCTCAAAGAGTTCACGGGGATTTCCGATCCCTATGAAGCTCCTGCGGATGCTGAAGTGACGATTAATACCGGCGAACTATCCCCCGAGGAAGCAGCTCAGACGATCATTCTGCATCTGGAGCGGGAAGGCTTCATCGGCGTCAACGGAGCCGCGGCCTAACTTGTCTCGAGAGATGCTACGCGGGTGATGTGATGGAAATCATTGCGACTAAGATTTTGGTGGGGTTTGTTGTCGGCATCCTCATCGGGATGACGGGAATCGGGGGCGGCGTGCTGCTCCTGCCCGTTCTCATCTACGGTTTGGGTGTTCCGGCCATCATGGCGGTTGGGTCGGACGCCCTGTTCAACTTCTTCACCAAAATCCCCGCCGGCCTGATGCATCTGAGGAAGGGCACGGTTCGACGCAAGGTCGTGGTCGCTCTTGCCGTAGGAAGTGTGCCGGGCTCCATCGCCGGAGTAGCGTTGCTCACCCGCATCCGTGCCGTTTACGGCAACGGCGTCAACGACTTCATCAAGATTGCCGTGGGGGCGCTCCTGATCATCATTCCGCTACTGCTGCTGTTTCAGCGGCGGATCGAAGAAAGGGTCGTCGTCCACCCGCCAACGATGAAGTCGTTTGCCGGGATGGTTGTAATCGGCCTGCTCGCAGGCTTCCTGGTCGGCATGACGTCGGTCGGCTCCGGCAGCGTCATCATGATGCTGTTGCTGCTCTTCTATAGCTATTCTCCGAAGGTCAATGTTGGAACCGACGTCGTGCACGCTGTTATTCTCACCGGCGTTACGGGATTGCTGCACTTCCGTCTGGGCAACGTCGATCCCAGACTGGTCGTGACGCTGCTGATTGGCTCGGTGCCCGGTGGCCTTATCGGATCGCATTTGAGCACGCGCGTTCCTATGCTCTGGTTGCGCCGCATTCTTTGCACCTTGCTTTTAGCAACCGGGGCGAGGATGCTCTGGCCTGCCTTCTGAATCACGTCGCAAAGGACCTCATGAACTCTTCGTATTCCGACATCTTGGTTCGTATTGAGCGTGCATTGGAACAAGCACGCGTGATTTTCGACCGGTTCACTCCCGGCGAGGTACAAGCAGAATTCAAGGCGGGGCATGATCCCGTCACTGAGGCGGATCGGGCTGTCGACGCCGTGCTGCGTCAGAATCTGCTGCGGGATGGCGAAGGTTGGCTTTCGGAAGAGAGTGCAGACGATTTGTCGAGACTCGAACGGCAACGCGTTTGGGTTGTCGATCCTCTCGACGGTACGCGAGAGTTCGTGATGGGTCTGCCGGAGTTTTGCGTCTCGGTTGGATTTGTCGAGAACGGCAGGCCGGTCGCCGGTGGAATCTACAATCCTGCAACCAAAGAGACTTTTCTGGGAGCGGTGGACGCGGGTGCGCTCTACAACGGCAAGCCCGCACGTCCCAGCCAGCGTGCCAGCCTGGATGGAGCGGTTATTCTGGCAAGCCGCAGCGAAGTCAAACGCGGAGAGTGGAAGCAGTTCGAGAATGGTCCCTGCAAGATTCAGGCAATGGGCTCGGTGGCGTACAAACTTGCTCTTGTGTCGGCGGGCTTGGCGGACGTTACCTTCACTCTGACGCCAAAGAACGAATGGGACGTGGTGGCGGGAGCGGCCTTGGTGCAGAGCGCGGGCGGATTCGTCAGCACTCTGGAGAGAACCCCTCTGACCGCCAATCGCCGCGATCCATTGCTGTCGGGTCTCCTGGCGAGCGGACCATTCCTGAAAGCCGAACTCCTAGCGCTGGTGGAACCGCACATCCGCGTGGCCGAACAGGCTCGCTGAATGCTGAGCCTAGCCTGACAGCGCAGGCGAACTGTCTCCGGCACGCTGGTGAGAACTACCACCCGGAAGGTCGAACCCAGATCCTTTCGCAGCTGGCCGGGAAGGCCGCACTTTGTGGCTCCCCACGCTTCTGGTGCCGTTGCCTTGCTCTTCAACAGCTACGCCGATCAGCCGGTCTTTAGCCACTTTACCTGCAGCTTCGGGACTACGCTCGAATACCCCCTTGCCTACACGCGTCAGGCTAGGCCACTTGATCGTCGCCGTCCGATCGACCTCGACTTCAAAAGTAGAAAAATGCGGGCGGCGATATTGATCGGTAACCGTCATCAAGACAGAGAATCTCGAGCCGTGCAGGTAATAGGCGGAAATCGGTCCGCTCAAGCTCAAGGCCAATAAGAAGCCCTCCACACGTTCTCCGGGTTGAAGTACGCGTTCACCCTTGTAGTGATTGAGCACTTGATTCATGAGAAATTCCCGGCCACTAGGCAGGCGGTACACCCCTCTATTGGGTGGGCACGGAGGGGCGATCCAAGTGAAGTTCGGATCTTCCAGCTCCAGACGACAGTCGATACCCAGCATTTGCAAACGGGCGTAAGACCGGTTAGTAATCCTCACATGAAACACATACTCAATCCGAGAGCGAAAACTGAAAGCTTTAGTTTGCAGAACGTTGCATGGTTCGACCGTGATGTCCGGTGCGAGCACAGAGCTGGAGCCGACTTCCGCCGGCACGGCTATTCCGGCGGCCAGAAGCCTAGCGGTGTTTGCGCGTTCCTCTCTCTTGCAGTTGCATGTCTTCATCCTATCTACCTCCCTTGCGGCCATAATCAAAAGATGTGCACAATGTGCATGATGTACATACTCTAGCCTGTGCGAGTTCTCTGGCACTGCGGACACCCAGGCACGCCTTCGCGCAGAGATGGCACGCCGTGGGCACGCGCAGAATTGTGGATCCGCTCGCAGTCCTCCTGAAGGAGATACAAACCGCGGCCGCCCGCGTCGACTCGCGTCGTCAAAAAACCCAATGACTTCAGCTTCGCCCCCGTTTCCCTCGGATTCATGGTAAGGGCTTCTCCTCGACGACTAAGAATTTCGTTCGCGATCTTCGCCACTTCTCCGACGTGCACTGACTCTCTGCGCTCGTGGCAGAACATGAGGAGAGCTTCTAACAAAATGCACGCAATCGTTGTCGTGCGGCTGCTCCTCGCGGCCGCATCGTAAGGTCGCAGAATCTCGAGCAGACGGCGATTCAGGTCCGGCGCATCGACGATGCAGGCCCCTAGAGCTCGAGCCAACTCCCGCGTCGGGCCAGAGAATTCTGCCATGTCGAAGTCTGAGCTCCGAACTTTGGCGAAGTTTGTAACGCGGTAACTGAGCAGCTTACTCTGCAGCGAGGCGATGGCGTCGCCTTCTCGCTGTTCGTCCGACACTGAAAGGAGCGTGCGAGACGGCGCTATCGGAATCCGCAGGCAACCGTCTGCGAAAGAGGTCTGTAACTCCTCCCCGCACAGATAAAGCGCTGTTGCAGAGCAGATCTCGCGTAGCGACCCATTGCTGGAGATACCGAAGCCAGAAAGTTGCAAGGGAGCTAACAGTTTTTCGATTTTTGCGCCGGGTTGACAAATCAAGCGCGTGGGCTTCAGCCCTCCTGGAAAGGCACACAGCCCAATATCTGCAGAAAGAATGGGATGACGACATACCCAGCTCAGCATACGGAGGAGCGCAATCGCCTCGGCTCGAGCCCCAGAGAGCAGCAGACAGGGTGCGATTCGGACGCAGTTGATGAAGAAGGATGCGAAGACGAAGTGGGTGAGTAGCGATACGGCATCCTGAGAGAGCTCTGAATATTTTGTGAGCAGATCGCGGACCTCGCTGAAAAGCTGTTCCGTGGATCCGTAAGACTTCGGTTTCGAAGGAAGACGCATTTGCCATAAGTGGGGGGCCTCCATCTCGATCGGAACGTAGCGCAGCCCAGCGATTGTAAATTCTCGCGCGATCTCAGACCGCTCTCGCCCCCAGTGGAGCAGCACCAGCGGACCGGAGTCCGACGGGTCGCGCAAGAGCTCCAGCATTGCGCCGTCAGGAAAAACTTCGCCAGCGGTCGGACATAGTTTCGCCTGTTCAGGTGGCGTTCCCGAACCTTGAGATTTTTGGAAGGCGCGCTGAGCCATTTTCTCCTCCAGAGGTTCTTGTGCTGTCTGCGCTGCCAACCCCACGGACTGAGATCAAGACAGCACAGGCACAGGATCGAAATCCTATGCAGAACCATTTAGATTTTCGGGGATACCTTGTTCCAGAGTCCCAACTACTTAGTTTCCAAGGTCAGAAGGATGGTCTCAAACGCATACAAACGATGTTCAACACTTAACGAATTATTTTAGCACAACTATCGAAGTGTAACGGAAACTCCACCAAACCGCACAGCGAGATTAGAGAGGGTAATACTTCAGTTCTGGGTCGGAACCCGGGACACTCAAATATGTTTCGACAGGCTACTTCACTCCTACTACTCCTACGCCGCGAAACCTTAAATCAATATTTATGGGAACCCTGAGGCCCAAATGCTGTGAAATCAAGCCCTTTGGTGGTTTGTTTCACAGAATCTGTCCAGTGCGGTCATCCAGCGCAAGCATCTCCTGCTCCCAGGTTACAACTCCTTTACCCTGTTCTTCTGCCTAGCTACGAGGCGTTGCATGAACTTGAGACCTTCCTTCTTGGAGGCCTCAACACCTTCGTACAAGAGCATCTCGCAAACCTGAGAGAGGGCCCTCTGCTCATCGTCCGCTATGCGCTGTAGCTCGTGCTTGAGCTCGGGGGCAACCCGAAAAGCTAAAAATTCGGTCTTCGCCACACCCCAATATAGGCGCATACGTGAGCAGCCAGCAATACCGTTTGACAAAGTTAACGTCGTTATGTATGTTATCTCGTGATAACGCGAGGCGCTGAATGGAACTTCCAATCCATAAACCGAAAACTACACAGGTCCGAGACTTCAAGAAGTTACTTCGGGAAAACGTTCGGCTTGCCAGAGGAACCGCACCTTTCTCATCCCGTGCCATGGATCTTCTTGCCACCATAACGAGAGACTTCCAGTTTTCCATTAAGGCGGGCGAACTCCAGATCGTTAGCGGCAGTTGGTACGTAACGCATACCGGACTGCTGCGGCTGGCACGTCGCAGGAGATGCACCGGCATCCACGTTGAGGCTGTCGATCAACTTTGTGATCCCGCGGCGAGTCGATTTGTCCTTAAGGCAACGGTGTACCCGTCCAAAAGGTCCTCCGGCTTTGCCGGCTATGGCGACGCCGATCCGTCGAACGTGTCCCCACTCGTTCGCGGGGCCGAAATGCGCGTGGCTGAGACGCGTGCTGTCAATCGAGCCCTCCGCAAGGCCTACGGAATCGGTATCTGCTCGCTCGACGAGATAGGTTCGTTCGCTGGTCAGCCCGATTCGCGTCCGGACTCCAGGAAGCTACCTCAGGCGGCCAACGGCAATGGGGACCACAGCGGCCCGAAAGTTCGCGACCGTCTTTGCCAAATTATTCGACAGCATCAACTCAATCCCAATTTGGTCAAGGCCTACGCAACGGATTTCTGTGGAGTCAAGACTTTGCGCGAGGCGACTCGCGAGCAGGTCGAGAATTTCGTGTTGCACCTGGCGGACTGGGCCGAGAAGGACCGCAATGCCCTCCTCTGTCAGCTCAACAGCTATCCGATCAAGCAGGAAGGTGCAGCGTGAGACGGCAAGTCACAGGTCTCCATACCGCGGATCGTTGTGTCGCGGATCAAATCCCGGATGGACTTTTTCTCGTTCGCGTAGATAAAGTCCAGCATCGCTGGCAGGCACACAAGCCCTATTTCGCGGTGAGGTTTGAAATCTTGGAGCCATGCAGATTCGTTGGGCATTTCCTTTCGAGCCGCCTGTATTGCAACCCGAAGGCGCTGTGGAAGCTGAACTGGTTCTTGCGCGATTTCGGATATGACACCGACCTGCTCGGACGCGATGAGGTGGATGAAAAGGCGCTGATCGGGCTCCAGGGCGTCGTCAAGGTGAGCCACGTCGCTATTAAAGGCACTTCGCTGCACCGGCTCGACGGGTTTGCTCCTTCCAGTCAATGGGACGAGCTTTCACCCCGGAATATCCCGGAATCGGGGGTGGCCCAATGATGTACAGCTACACCCAGATCAGCCAGTACCTGACCTGCCCGCGGCGGTACCGCCACCGCTACCTTGACGGCTGGAAGGAGAAGGACACCCGTGCGGCCATGCTCTTCGGCCGTACGTTCGAACGAGCCCTGGGCGCCTATTTTCGCCGTGAAGATCCCGGAGCAATCCTGTTCTCCGAGTGGTCTGGGTGTCAGAGCCAAGGCTTGCACTACGGGAACGGGGATACCTGGGATCGCATTCTCCGACAGGGAATCATGCTCTTGACCCGGTTTTGCCAGGACGACCGCATCCAGGTCCGCCAGCCTCGCCGCAACCTGCAGATCAAGTTCTCACGGCCCCTGCCGGGAAACAACGAGTTCATCTCCTACGTGGATGCGATCGGCAAGCTGGACGGCACTCCTTGCCTGATCGAATGGAAGACCACTTCCAGCCGTTACTCCGAGAAACCGGATGGGCTGCTGGCTCTCGATCCGCAACTGGTTTGCTACTCCTGGATCACTGGCATCGCCGAGGTCGCCCAGGTGGTCTTTGTCCGCAAGCGGCTGGTGGAGGTCCAGTACTTGCGCACCACGATCACCGATGAGCAGCGCCAGGAGTTCGGCCAATTGGTCGAAGACACCATCCGCCGGATCGAGTCCGCTCAGTTCCTGCCC
>Ga0099830_10000915_pt1 | contig 14196 bp, 10 predicted proteins | sample CZO8metaG_4_FD_79337 | JGI IMG/M metagenome (GOLD analysis project Ga0099830, IMG submission 79337) | Vadose zone soil microbial communities from the Eel River Critical Zone Observatory, Northern California, USA - CZOApr15con2H3.8 metaG | ecosystem: Environmental > Terrestrial > Soil > Vadose...
CAACGTGCCTGGCTACCGCGGAACGCCGGGCGGCATGCTGCTTTCCGGGCTCACTGACGAGGTGAATTTCCTCGGGCCGCTCACCGTTGCCGGCATCGTGATGCTCTCGGGCGGGCCGGTCGCGGCGGCGATCGGCGCGCTGGTCGCCGCCGGGCTGGGCGGCGCCGCAGTCGAGGAGCTGCTCGACCGCTACGCGGCCAACCAGCATAGCGCCGAATTCGCGGCGGCGCTCCAATCGGGGGCGGTGCTGCTCTGGGCGCGCGTCGACGACCCCGAGCTCGAGGCCACTGCGGTGCGCATCCTCGAGGAAGCCGGCGGCCGCCACGCCCATATGAATGCCCGCACTGCCAAGCCGGAGGAAGCCGGCCGGTAAGCTCCGCGCCCAGCATGCCCCCGTATCCTGTACATATGGGAAACACGGCGCGATCGGCTCGCGCCAGCGCACCGCGGTCATTAATGTTCTTGATTTGTTCGAAGATCGCCGCTACCCTCGCTCGCCGGTGACAAACGCGCCGGCGGCGCGGTGCAAGGGGGCGGCGATGAGTGTGTTCGATACGGTGGACGACTTTCTCATGGCCAACCATCGGTTGCGCCTGGAGGATGTGCTGTGCGAGGGCTGCCTCATGGGCCGGCTCAGCGTGGTGCTCGGCGACGCGGTGAAGATCCTGCCGCGGCTGGTCGGCTCGACCGTCGAGGAGGACGGCGGCGTCGCCGATGTCTATGACGGCATCCTCGTGCTCGACGGCGTCTGGTACCGCTTCCGCTGCCAGGTCTTCGTCGACGGTGGCGGGCAGCGCTTCCTCTCCGACATCAGCGTCTTCGAGGCCGTCGAGTGGCGCGCACGCGTGGCGCTGTCGGCGTAACGCCGACTCTGCGCGCGCCGCGGCTTACTTCATCCCCAGGTGTCGCGGCTTTGACGGGTAGGGCATCGCTCTCTACACTGATCGCGCCGATTGAGAGCCAAGGAGGCCGCCAGAGCCCCCTGCCAGCATGAGGAAAGCGCCTTGTCGTCCAGCGATAAGCCCGATACCCGCGTCACCGAGCAAGAAGCCCTCCAATTCCACGCCAAAGGCCGGCCCGGCAAGCTCGAGATCGCGCCGACCAAGCCGTTGACGACGGCGCATGACCTGTCGCTCGCCTATTCACCCGGCGTCGCCTTTCCCTGCCTCCATATCGAGCGCGACCCGGCGCTCGCCTATGACTACACCGCCAAGGGCAATCTCGTCGCGGTGATCTCGAACGGCACGGCGGTGCTGGGCCTTGGCGATCTCGGCGCGCTCGCCGCCAAGCCCGTCATGGAAGGCAAGGCGGTGCTGTTCAAGCGCTTTGCCGGCATCGACGGCGTCGACCTCGAGATCGACACCAAGGACGTTGACGAGTTCGTCAACTGCGTGCGCTACCTCCATCCCGCCTTCGGCGGCATCAATCTCGAGGACATCAAGGCGCCCGAATGCTTCGTCATCGAGCAGCGCCTGCGCGAGCTTTTGGACATCCCGGTCTTCCATGACGATCAGCACGGCACGGCGATCATCGCCACCGCGGCGCTGTTGAACGCGCTCGACCTCACCGGGCGCGACTTGAAATCGATCAAGATGGTGGTGAATGGCGCGGGTGCCGCCTCGATCGCCTGCGTCGAGCTGTTGAAGTCGATGGGCCTGCGGCACGACAACGTCATCCTGTGCGACACCAAGGGCGTCGTCTATCAGGGCCGCACCGAGGGCATGAACCAGTGGAAATCGGCGCATGCGGTCAACACCAAGCGCCGCACGCTGGCCGAGGCGATGGACGGCGCCGACGTGTTCTTCGGCCTCTCGGCCAAAGGCGCGGTGACGCAGGCGATGGTGAAGGCGATGGCGCCGCGGCCGATGGTCGCCGCCATGGCCAATCCCGATCCCGAGATCACGCCGGAGGACGTACGCGCGGTCAGGCCGGACGCCATTATCTGCACCGGGCGCTCCGACTACCCGAACCAGATCAACAACGTGCTGGGCTTTCCCTACATCTTCCGCGGCGCGCTCGACGTGCGCGCGTCGACCATCAACGACGCCATGAAGATCGCTGCGGCGCATGCCATCGCCAAGCTCGCGCGCGAGGACGTGCCGGACGAGGTGGCCGCCGCCTATTCCGGCCAGCGCCTGCAATACGGGCCCGACTACATCGTGCCGACGCCGTTCGACCCGCGCCTCATCTGGGCGGTGCCCTCCGCGGTGGCCAAGGCCGCCATGGATTCGGGCGTCGCGCGCAAGCCGATCGCCAATCTCGACGCCTATCGCGCCAGCTTGAAGAGCCGGCTCGATCCCACCGCGGCGACGCTCCAGGCCTCGCTCGATCAGGTGCGCGCCAATCCCAAGCGCGTCGTCTTCGCCGAGGGCGAGGAGGAGAAGACCATCCGCGCCGCCCTCTCGTTCCGCGACAGCGGCTACGGCACGCCGGTGCTGATCGGCCGCGAGGAGCGCATCCGCGAAACGATGCGCGCCATGGGGCTGGGCGCCGCCGGCGATCTCGAGATCCACAACGCGCGGCTGTCGCGCGCCAACCAGACCTATACCGATTTCCTCTACCAGCGCCTGCAGCGCAAGGGCGCGCTCCATCGCGACTGCCAGCGCATGGTGAACCAGGATCGCAACACCTTTGCCGCCTGCATGGTCGCCTGCGGCGACGCCGACGCCATGGTCACCGGCGCGACGCGCAATTATTTCACCGCCTTCGAGGAAGTGACGCGCGTCATCGCCGCCAAGCCGGGGCACCGCATCTGCGGTTACGCCCTGCTGCTATCGCGCGGGCGCTCGGTGTTCATCGCCGACACCACCGAGCACGCGCTCCCCGTCGCCGAGGAGCTCGCCGACATCGCCATGCAATCGGCGCGTCGCGCGCGCCAGATGATGGGCCAGGCGCCGCGCGTCGCGCTGCTGTCGTATTCGAATTTCGGCAATCCGCTCGGCGAGGCGGGGCGGCGCGTGCGCGACGCCGTCGCCATCCTCGATGCGCGCAAGGTCGATTTCGAATATGACGGCGAGATGAGCGCGGAGGTGGCCCTCAACGTCGCGCTGATGCGCGAACGCTATCCGTTCTGCCGGCTCACGGGCCCGGCCAATGTGCTGATCATGCCCGGGCTCAACAGCGCCAACATCGCCTCGCAGCTGCTCGAGCAGCTCGGCGGCGGTCGGCGCGTCGGCCCCCTGCTGATGGGTCTCGAGAAGCCGGCGCAAATCGTCGAGATGGGCGCGACGGTATCGGATCTCGTCAATCTCGCCGCGCTGGCCGCTCACGAGGCGATCGAGTAAGACTGGCGCCAAGACGAGCTGCCAGATCCCTCTCGCTCAGGGGGAGAGGGAGAAAGGGCGAGAACGCGCCATGACCCCCACCGCGCGATGGCTCTTGGGCGGGCTGGCGCTTTCCGCCCCTGCCTTCGTCGCGCTTGCCGTCTATGCCGCGGACGGCGCGATCAGCGCCGGCTCGGGGTTCCTCGCCGCCTTCGCCATCTACGCCGCCGTCCTCGTGCTGCTGCGGCCGCTGGTGATGGGCATCGCCGCGGTGCGCAAAGCGGTCGACGCCCTGGCCTCGGGCGCCACCGCGCCGGAAGTGGCAACGGTGAGCCCGTCGGTGCGCGAACTGTGGCTCGCGGTCGGGCGCTGGGCGCGCGCGTCGCGCCAGAAGCTCGGCGCCCGCGAGATCGAGCTGGGCGCCGCGCAGGCGGTGCTGGGCGCGCTGCCCGATCCGCTGATCCTGCTCGACGAGCGGCGCCGCATCCTGCGCGCCAATGCCGCGGCCAACGAGCTCTTCGGCATGCGCCTAGTCGAGCGCGACCTGGCGCTGGCGGTGCGCCATCCCGCCGTCCTCACCGCGGCCGACGCCGTGCTGCGCGGCGAGCCCTCGCGCATCGTCGAATTCGACATCACCGCGCCGGTCGAGCGGCACCTCTCCGCGCGGCTGGCGGCGATTCGGCCGCACACCGCCGAGGGCGCCGCGGCGGTGCTCACCTTGCACGACCTCACGGCGGTCAAGCGCAGCGAGCGGCTGCGCGCCGATTTCGTCGCCAACGCCAGCCACGAGCTGCGCACGCCGCTGGCCTCGCTCACCGGCTTCATCGAGACGCTGCGCGGGGCGGCGCGCGAGGACGCCGCGGCGCGCGAGCGCTTCCTCGCCATCATGGCCGAGCAGGCGCAGCGCATGGCGCGCCTGGTCGACGACCTCCTGTCGCTGTCGCGCATCGAAATGAACGAGCACCTGGCGCCCACCGAGCGCGTCGACATAGAGCAAGTGCTGCGCACCGTCGCCGACACGCTCGAGCAGCGCGCCGCCGCGCGCGACATGCGCATCGTCGTCGACCTGCCGGCGGGCCTGCCGAAGGTGCTGGGCGACGCCGACGAGCTCGCGCAGGTGTTCCAGAACCTGCTCGACAACGCCATCAAATACAGCCGCCGCGGCACCACGATCGATGTCGGAGCGCATCCCTCGCCGCGCTTCCTGCCGGGGGTACGGCCGGGTGAGCGGCCGGCGGCGCTCGCCATAACCGTCCGCGATCACGGCGAAGGCATCGCCCGCGATCATCTGCCGCGGCTGACCGAGCGCTTCTACCGGGTCGACGCCGCGCGCTCGCGCGAGCTGGGCGGCACGGGGCTCGGCCTCGCCATCGTCAAGCATATCGTTAGCCACCACCGCGGCGCGCTCGACATCGACAGCGAACTGGGCGAAGGCACGGTCTTCACCGTCCACCTGCCGCTCGCGGCGGAGTCCTAGACTGGTTCCGGATAAGCCGACCGGCTCTCGCTCTCGCGGACCGGAGCGCGGCCACGCTCCCGTCAGGTCGCGGCGGCGCGATGACGTGCGACCCCATATGCGACCCGGCTCACAGTGTTTTTCTACGAAACGAACCCAAAAAAGCAGCTTCGCGTCTGCGTCGGCGATAGGCAGGCGAAGTGCCGCTACCTGTCATAATCCTGTAACGCGACGGTCCTATTACTGTAACGCGTGGGCTGTAGCCAATGGGTATTAAAGCCGTCATGGCCCTTTGGGACGAGAGGGGCGGCTTTCGCTCAAATCCAGCAGAGGGAGACCACACCCGTGCAGGCTCGCAGCAACGTATCGTCTTGGCTTGGCGCTATCGTCATCGCTTCTGTGTCGGCGGCGCCCATTGCCGCGCAAGCGGCGGAGATCTCCGGCGCCGGCGCCACTTTTCCCTATCCGATCTATGCCAAATGGGCGGATGCCTACAAGACGAAGACCGGCATCAGCCTCAATTATCAGTCGATCGGCTCGGGCGGCGGCATCAAGCAGATCATCAGCAAAACCGTAGATTTCGGCGCCTCGGACATGCCCCTGAAGCCGGAGGAGCTCGACAAGAACGGCCTGACGCAGTGGCCGATGATCATGGGCGGCGTCGTGCCGGTGGTGAACATCCAGGGGATTGCGCCCGGACAGCTGGCGCTCGACGGCCCGAGCCTCGCCGAGATCTATCTCGGCAAGATCGCCAAGTGGAACGATGCGGCAATTGCCAAGCTCAATCCCAACGTCAAGCTGCCGGACATGGCGATCGCGCCGATCTACCGCTCGGACGGTTCGGGCACGACCTTCATCTTCACCGACTATCTTTCGAAGGTGAGCCCGGAGTGGAAGGACAAGGTCGGCGAGAACACCTCGATCGAATGGCCGACCGGCATCGGCGGCAAAGGCAATGAGGGTGTTGCCGCGCTCTCGTCGCGTACCGCGGGCGCCATCGGGTATGTCGAATACGCCTACGCGCTGCAGAACAAGCTCACCTATGCGAAGCTGGTGAACAAGGAAGGCGCGACGGTGGCGCCCGAGAGCAAGAGCTTCCAGGCCGCCGCCGCCAATGCCGACTGGCAGAAGGCGCCGGGCTTCTACCTGCTGCTGACCGACCAGGCGGGCAAGGAGAGCTGGCCGATCACTGGCGCCAGCTTCATTCTTGTCCACAAGGTGCAAGAGAAGCCCGATACCGGCAAGCAGGTGCTCGACTTCTTCGCCTGGGCTTACGCGAACGGTGGCAAGATGGCCGAGGAGCTGGCCTACGTGCCGATGCCCGGCAGGGTCGTCAAGCTCGTCGATGCGTCCTGGACCGCCAACATCAAGGATCCCGACGGCAAGCCGATATGGGCGTCTCGCTAAGCGTACCGACACGACGCAGGATCGACCGGCAACGCCTCCTCGACGCGGCGTTCCGCGCCACCACCCAGAGCTTCGCCCTCGGCGTGCTGGTGCTGCTGGGCGGCATCATGGTGGCGCTCGCGGCAGGGGCGCTGCCGGTCTTCCGAAAATTCGGCTGGGGGTTCCTGACCAGCGAGGCGTGGAATCCGGTCAAGGAGAATTTCGGCGCGTGGCCGGCGATCTACGGCACGCTCATGACCTCGCTCATCGCCATGCTCATCGGCATCCCACTCGCCCTCGGGATCGCCGTCTTTCTTACCGAACTGTGCCCGCCGATCATGCGCCGGCCGATCGGCACGCTGATCGAGCTGCTGGCGGCCATCCCCAGCATCATCTACGGCATCTGGGGCCTGTTCGTGCTGGCGCCTTTCCTGCAGCTCACGGTGCAGCCGGCGCTCGTCTCGACGCTGGGCGAGCTGCCGATCATCGGCGCGCTTTTCGCCGGGCCGCCGCTGGGCCTCGGGGTGCTAACGGCCGGCGTCATCCTCGGCTTCATGGTGTTGCCCTTCATCGCCTCGGTGATGCGCGACGTGTTCGCGACGGTGCCGCCGATGCTTCGCGAATCGGCCTACGGCGTCGGCGCCACCACCGCGGAAGTCGTGCGCCACATCGTGCTGCCCTATACGCGGGTCGGCGTCATCGGCGGCATCATGCTGGGCCTCGGCCGCGCGCTCGGCGAGACCATGGCGGTCACCTTCGTCATCGGCAACGCGCATCGCGTCAAGACCTCGCTGCTGGCTCCCGGCACCACCATCTCGGCCACGCTCGCCAACGAGTTCACCGAAGCGGTCGGCGACCTCTATACCTCCGCGCTGTTCGCGCTGGGATTCATCCTCTTCGTCATCACCTTCATCGTTCTCGCCGCCGCCAAGCTGATGCTGCTGCGGCTCGAACAGCGCGCGGCCAAGTGAGGCGGCGATGACGCTCTACGGCCGGCGCCGCGCCAACAATGCCCTCTATCTCGCGCTGTCCTGGATGGCGACCGGCATCGGTCTCGCCATCCTCTTCCTCATCCTCTGGACGTTGGTGCGCAACGGCATCCCTGCGCTCCGGTTCGGTATCTTCGTCGAGAACACGCCGCCGCCCGGCAGCCGCGGCGGCCTCGGCAACGCCATCTACGGCAGCGTGGTGATGACGGCGATCGCCACGCTGGTCGGCACGCCCGTCGGCGTGCTCACCGGGACGTACCTCGCCGAGTTCGGCGGCGCCAGCCGCGTCGCCTCGGCCGTGCGCTTCATCAACGACGTCCTGTTGAGCGCGCCCTCGATCATCATCGGCCTGTTCGTCTACGGCCTGCTGGTCGTTCCGCTGCACCATTTCTCGGCCTGGGCCGGCTCGGTCGCGCTCGCCATCATCGTCGTGCCGGTCGTGGTGCGCACCACCGAGGATATGCTGCGGCTGGTGCCGGCGACCCTGCGCGAGGCCGCCGTCGCGCTGGGCGCGCCGCAATGGAAGGTGATCGTACTGGTGACCTACCGCGCGGCGCTGCAGGGCATGCTGACGGGTGTCATGCTCGCCGTGGCGCGCATCGCCGGCGAGACGGCGCCGCTCCTCTTCACCTCGCTCAACAACCAGTTCTGGTCCGTCAACATGAACGCGCCGATGGCGAACCTGCCGGTGGTGATCTTCCAGTTCGCGCTCAGCCCCTACGCCGACTGGCAGGAGCTCGCCTGGGGCGGCGCCATGCTGATCACCCTTACGATCCTCCTGCTCAACATCCTTGCCCGTGCCCTCGCCAGCTGGAGCAACCACACGTCATGAACGCCGAATATGCCCTCACCGCGGAGCCCGCGCGGCCGTCCACCCTGGCGCGGCCCTATGTGCGGTCACGCGAGCCCATCGCGGTCGCCCAGACGATCCCGAAGGTCGTGATCAGGGACGTGCATTTCTTCTACAAGAAGTTCGAGGCGCTCAAGGGCATCAACCTGGTGCTCGACGACAAGCGTGTCACCGCCTTCATCGGTCCCTCCGGCTGCGGCAAGTCGACCCTGCTGCGCATCCTGAACCGCATCTACGAGCTCTATCCCGGGCAGCGCGCGACCGGCGAGGTGCTGGTCGATGGGCAGAACATCCTCGACCCGGCGCAGGATTTGAACCTGCTGCGCGCCAAGATCGGCATGGTGTTCCAGAAGCCGACGCCCTTCCCGATGTCGATCTACGACAACGTCGCCTTCGGCATACGTCTTTATACGCAGCCCTCGCCGAGCGAGCTCGACGAGCGCGTGGAGGAGGCGCTGCGCCGCGCCGCGCTATGGGACGAGGTGAAGGACAAGTTGCGGCAGAGCGGCTTATCGCTGTCCGGCGGGCAGCAGCAGCGCCTGTGCATCGCCCGCGCCATCGCGGTGAAGCCGGAGATCCTGCTGCTCGACGAGCCCGCCTCGGCGCTCGATCCGATATCGACGCAGCGCATCGAGGAGCTGATCGCCGAGCTGAAATCGGACTATTGCATTGCGCTCGTAACGCACAATATGCAGCAGGCGGCGCGCAGCTCCGATTACACCGCCTTCATGTATCTGGGCGAGCTCGTCGAGTTCAGCGAGACCGAAACGATCTTCACCCATCCGAAGGAGAGGCGGACCGAGGATTACATCACCGGCCGCTTCGGTTGATGAGGGAAGCGATGGTTTCCGAGCACATCATCAAGAGCTACGACGAAGAGCTGCAACGCCTCGACAACACCATCACCGCGATGGGCGGCTTGGCGGAGAGCCAGCTGGGCGCCGCCATCGACGCGGTGACGCGGCGCGACAGCGAGCTTGCCGCCGAAGTGATCGAGGGCGACGCCCAAGTCGACCAGCTCGAGCGCGAGATCGAGAGCCTGGTCATGCGGCTCCTGGCGCTGCGCCAGCCGATGGCGCGCGACCTCAGGCAGAGCATCGCCGCGCTCAAGATCGCCAGCGATCTCGAGCGCATCGGCGATTACGCCGCGAACGTCGCCAAGCGCTCGATCGCCCTCAATCAGGCGCCGCCGGTGAAGCCGGTCTACGCCGTGCCGCGCATGGGACGCCTGTGCCAGGCGATGATCAAGGACATCCTCGACGCCTATGTCGAACGCGACGCCGACAAGGCGCTCGCCGTCTGGCTCAGAGACGAAGAGCTCGACGAGATGTATACCAGCCTCTTCCGCGAGCTCCTCACCTACATGATCGAGGATCCGCGCAACATCACCGCCTGCACGCACCTGCTGTTCATCGCCAAGAACCTCGAGCGCGTCGGCGACCACACCACCAACGTCGCGGAAACCCTCTACTTCCTCGTACATGGCACGCCGCTCGCCCAGGTTCGGCCCAAGGGTGACCGCTCGACCCTCGCCATCGTCGACACCGAGCGCGGTGCGGCCAGTGGCGGCGAAGGGACCGGATGATGCGGCCGCTGGTGCTGGTGGTCGAGGACGAGCCGGCACTCGTCACGCTCTTGCGCTACAACCTCGAGCGCGAGGGCTTCGCCGTCAACGAGGCGCATGACGGCGAGGAGGCGCTGCTGCAGCTGCGCGAGACCATGCCCGACGCGGTGCTGCTCGACTGGATGCTCCCGCGCATCTCAGGCATCGAAGTGTGCCGCCAGATCCGCCGTGCGCCGGCGTGGCGCGACCTGCCGGTCATCATGCTGACGGCGCGCGGCGATGAGGGTGATCGCGTGCGCGGCCTCGACAGCGGCGCCGACGACTACGTGGTGAAGCCGTTCAGCCCGGGCGAGCTGGTGGCGCGGCTGCGCGCCGTCATCCGCCGCGTGCGCCCGGCGGTCTCAGCGGAGACGCTGCGCTTTGCCGACATCGCCATGGATCTCTCCGCCCATCGCGTCAGGCGCGGTAGCGCGCCTGTCCATCTCGGCCCCACCGAATTCCGCCTGCTGCGCTTTTTCCTGGAGCGCCCCGGCCGGGTGTTCTCGCGCGAGCAGCTGCTCGACGCGGTGTGGGGCCGCGACGCCGAGCTCGAGCTGCGCACCGTCGACGTCCACATCCGCCGGCTGCGCAAGGCGTTGAACGACGGCAGCCGCCCCGACGTTATCCGCACGGTTCGTGCTGCCGGTTACGCGCTCGACACCGCGCCGGCATAGCCGCCGCCCTTGCGCCGGCCGGCACCGGCGCGCCATCTTCGCCCGCGATGCGCCGGAGGAAAGGTTGATGGCGGTGCCGGAGCGCGCAGCCGCGCAGGTCAAGGTTCGAATCGGCGAGGTGGCCACGGCCGCCTACGGCGCCGTCTTCGGCCGCCTCGGTCTCGCACTCGAACTTGGCTGGCTGCCGCTGCTCATCATGCTGGCCGTGGAGCTCGTGCCCGGCGTAGTCGAGTCTTTATCGCCGGCGCCATCCGACGCGACGGCGCTCCCTTTCACGGTCGAGGATCTCGTCGAGCTCGTGGCGGCGCTGCTCTGCCTCAATGCGTTTGCGGTGCGCTGGTATCAAGCGTTGCTGTTCGCGAACGGCCGCGCCCCGCCGCGTCATCTTTTCGCGGCCTGGGCGCGGTTCATCGGATATACGTTACTGTTCTCCGTACCGACGATCGGGCCGGCCGCGGCGCTCGTCATCTCCGGCGGCGCGGCCGCGACGGATGATGCGGGGCGGATGCTCGTCGGGACGGCGGCCTTGCTGAGCATCGCGGTGACGCTCGGCGTGCTGCGCCTCTCGCTGGTCTGGCCGGCGGCGGCCTACGGCGCTCCCATGGGCTGGCGAGAGGCGTGGCGGCAGATGCGCGGCAACACGTGGCGCCTCGCCGCGGTGGCGCTCCTCGTCTATGTGCCCGTTTTCGTCACCGTCGGCTTCGCGCTCAGCATCGTTTTCACCGCCGCGCACTTCAACATCGAACAACTGTCGTCGCACCCGCCGCTCGGCGTCGTGTTGCTGGCGGGCGTGGTCGACACCGTGCTGCAGTTTCTCTTGATCGCGCTCGGCGCCGCGATCCTTGCCGAGTTCTATCGTCGCCTCGTGCTGGACGCGCCGGCGGACAGGAGCAGAGATCAATGAGCGATGTCATCGCCATCATCGCGCCGGGCGAGATGGGCAGCGCCGTGGGCCGCAGGCTGTGCGAGCACGGCGCCCGCGTCGTCACCGTGCTCGATGGCCGCAGCGCCCAGAGCATGGTGCGCGCCGAGCGCGCTGGTTTCGTCACCGTCGACGGCAGCGAGCGCATGGTGGGTGAAGCGGATTTTATCCTGTCGATCGTGCCGCCGGGCGAGGCGGTCGGGCTGGCGCAGCAGCTGGCGCCCGCGCTGACGCGCGCCCCGAGGAAGCCGGTCTATGTCGACTGCAATGCCGTGGCGCCTCAGACCGCGGCACGGATCGGCGCGATCCTCGCCACGACGGGCTGCGCTTATGTCGACGCCGCGATCATCGGCCCGCCGCCCGCCGCGGCATCGCGCACGGTGTTCTACGCGTCCGGCGAGGCGGCGCCGAAGCTGCTGCGGCTGGCCCAACTCGGCTTGCAGGTGCGCGTGCTGGACGCGCCGGCTGGCGCCGCCTCGGCGCTCAAGATGTCCTATGCCGGCATCACCAAGGGTCTGACCGGTCTGGGCGCGGCGATGATGCTTGGCGCGTCGCGCAGCGGCGCCGCCGCGGCGCTGCGGCAGGAACTCGTCGAGAGCCAGCCGCATCTCCTTGCCTGGCTCGCCCGCCAAGTGCCGAGCATGTATCCCAAAGCCTATCGCTGGGTCGCCGAGATGGAGGAGATCGCCGCGTTCAGCGGCGGCGATGTCGCGGCGCAGCAGATCTATCGCGGCCTGGCGCGGCTCTACGCGCGCCTCGCCGAGGGGGACGCGACCGAAGGCGAACTGGCGCAGCTCAGCGACTTCTGCCGCCAGGCCGCCGGGCGCTGAGGCGCTTTGCTACCAGTTGTTGGGTGGCGGCCGCGGGCTCAGGATGTCGCGCCGCGGCGAGGGCGCGCGGCTGTCGCCGCCGCCGAAGATGCTGTGCAGAAGCCCGGCGAGCCAACCGCCCGCGCGGCTCGACGCGACCTGCGGCGCCGTCGGCAACGGCCGTGCCGGCATGCCCTGGGTGGCCGCGACCATGAAGCTGTGCCACGTGCGCGCCGGCAACGTCCCGCCGGTGACATGTTTCATCGGCGCGTTGTCGTCGTTGCCGAGCCAGACGCCGGCGACAAGGTCGGCGGTGTAGCCGATGAACCAGGCATCGTGGAAATCCTGCGTGGTGCCGGTCTTGCCCGCGGCCGGCCGGTCGAGCGCCGCCGCGCGCCCCGTGCCCCGGTTCAGCACGCCCGAGAGCAGGTCGTTCATGGTGCCCGCGAGCTCGGGCGACACGACGCGGCTGCCGCCGTCGCCGGCGCGGTGATAAAGCACGGCGCCGCGGCTGTCGCGGATCTCGACGATGCCATAGGGCAGCGCCGCGAAGCCGCCGCTGGCGAAGGCGCAATAGGCGGTGGTGAGGTCGAGCAGCGACACCTCGCTGGTGCCGAGCGCCAGGCTGGCGTCGCGGGTCAGCTCAGAGGTGATGCCGAGGCGATGCGCGACGGCGATGACGTTCTCGACGCCGGTGCGCTGCAGCACCTGCGCCGCCACCGTGTTCGATGATTGCGCCACCGCATCGGTGAGGGTGATCTCGCCGCGATAGGTGCCCTCGTAGTTGCGCGGCTGCCAATTGCCGATGCGAATCGGCTGATCGACGAAGCGGTCAGAGGGCATGATGCCGCGCTCGAGAGCGGCGAGATAGACGAAGGGCTTGAAGGCGGAGCCCGGCTGGCGCAGCGCCTGGGTCGAGCGGTTGAACTGGCTCTCGCCGTAGCTGCGCCCGCCAACCATGGCGCGCACCGCGCCGTCGGGCGACATGGCGACGAGTGCCGCCTGCTCGACGTCGGCCTTCTCGCCGGCGCGCAGCGTCGTGGCGATCGCCGTCTCGGCCGCCGCCTGCAGCCGCGGGTCGAGTGTGGTGACGACGACGAGGTCGCTGCCGGCGCTGTCGCCACCGACATAGCCGCCGCTCTGGTCGTAGATCCAATCGGCGAAATAGCGGCTGCCCGGCCGCATCCGTGCCGCCACGGCGAGCTGGAACTTCTGTCGCGTCGCGACCGCTGCCTGCGCCTCGGTGATGTAGCCCGCGCCGACCATGATGGCGAGAACTTGGGCGGCGCGCTGCGCGGCGCGCTCGCTGTCGCGCGCCGGGCTGAACCGCGTCGGCGCCTTGAGCAGACCGGCGATCACCGCCGCCTCGTAAAGCGTCACCTCGCGCGCCGACTTGTCGAAATAGCGGTGCGCGGCGGCGTCGATGCCGTAGGTGCCGGCGCCGAGATAGACGCGGTTGAGGTAGATCTCGAGCAGCTGGTCCTTGGTGAATTTGTGCTCGAGCCAGAGCGCCAGCAGCGCCTCCTGCACCTTGCGCGTCAAGGTCCGGTCGGGCGCCAGGAACAGGTTCTTGGCGAGCTGCTGGCTGATGGTGCTGCCGCCCTGGACGATGCGGCCGGCGCGGTAATTGACGTAAGCCGCGCGGGCAAGCCCGATCGGGTCGATGCCGAAATGGTGGTAGAAGCGGCGATCCTCGGTGGCGATCACCGCCGCCGGCAGATAGGCCGGCAGGTCCCTGAGGCGCAGCGGCTCGCCGAACAGATCGCCATAGGTGGCGATGACGCTGCCGTCGGCGCCGAGGACGGTGACGCTTGGCCGGCGGGCGGCCATGGTCAGATCGCCGATCGGCGGCAGGGTGAGCGCAAAATAGGCGGTGGCGCCGCCGCCGAGGATCACGCCCCAGAGGACGACGAGCAGCGCGATACGGACGAGGCGCCGCTGCCAGCGCCGCCGCGAGAGCTGGGCGCCGCCGCGCCGCTCGCCGCCGGTGGCGCGTTGCGGCCGATCCTCCGGGTCGACGCGCAAGTCGGCGCGTCGACGCTCTGCCATGGTCTGCCGCAAGGTCCGAACTTTCACTCCACGCCGCCGCTCGCGCAGCGAGCAAGTCTCCTGCGCTTGTAGCACAGATGGTGCGACAAACCGAAGACCCCTTGCGGTCGCGGGCCGCGGAGCGTGTTCGCGCAGTGTGTCCTTTTTGCGGTTGTCGACGTGCGGGCGGCGCGGCAGTGTGCGACCGCCGACCGA
>Ga0099830_10000916_pt1 | contig 14194 bp, 11 predicted proteins | sample CZO8metaG_4_FD_79337 | JGI IMG/M metagenome (GOLD analysis project Ga0099830, IMG submission 79337) | Vadose zone soil microbial communities from the Eel River Critical Zone Observatory, Northern California, USA - CZOApr15con2H3.8 metaG | ecosystem: Environmental > Terrestrial > Soil > Vadose...
CAAAGGGAGTGAGTTCGCCTTGCGGACTGGTAACGAGCACCACCGAGCCCACGGTCGCGGCCAAGTCGGCGGCCATGTCTTTGCCGAGAATAATCGGGGGCATCGCGGCGACGCGGTTCTGCGCGGCCTCCAGAGAAGTGGGCGATTGCTCTTCCGTGTTGGGAGCTTCCATGCCTGCGTGGGGGCGGGTCATAGTTCGGGAATCGGAACCGCCCTGGACGGGGCTAGGCGTCGACCCCACACGGTCTGTGCCCTCATCCAGCGCGTCCGCCGAGCCCACCTTCACCGTGTTCAGCAGATCGCTGACCTTGCGCTCGTAAGCGGGGATCAAGCCTTTCAGCACAGCCCCGCGAGCCCGCGGTCCGCGCGAGATCAGCACCTGCTCGTAGATCGCTGGCGCGGTGGCGACGACGTGGGGTTCTTTCGAGAGCCGATCCATCAGGGGGCGCCAGTCCCTGATGCCGTCGCTCTGGATGCGGAGCAAATTGACGTGGGAGGTTGAGCCGAGAAGGCGGTCCTGCAGGTCCTGCCGGAAACCGTTGTTGATGGCGAGGGCGATGATGAGCGAGGCCACGCCGGCGGCAACCCCAGCGATGGAAATGCCGGTGATCACGCCGATGAAGGCTTGGCGCCGCTTCGCCCTCAGATATCGAGTTGCGACAAACAGCTCAAACCTCACTTTGAGGTTCCTCGCTTCGCTCGGGATTTCGGCGCGTTTGTATCTGCCCTGAGCAACCGAGCAAAGCGAAGTGGTCGAACGGGCCGCGCAGACGCCTCAACTTGGCGCGGGGATGGCGGGTTGCAACGAAGAGTTTGAGATTCATCGGAGCTATCAGCCGCCAGCTCTCAGCTAAGGGTATCAATCATATACGGAGTGAGGGTATGACGGCCGGCACTCTCTGGCGATACTGGATGTACTCCGCGCCGAAACGCTGCTCGAGTTCTTTGTCTTCTAACCTGATCATTATCGCGCCAGTGACGACGGCAAACGCAGTCAGGGCGTAGCAGACCGCGAGCCCGGTGCCGATGCTCCAAGCCAGCATCTCGCATAGATGTCCGAGATAGACGGGGTGGCGGACACGGCCACGAACCCCCGAAGTGACGAGCTGCTGCTCGTACTGTCCGGGCAGCAGTTCAGCACGGCCACTGAGCTGGGTGCGGTTGAATTGCTTGCCGGAAGTCTTATAAATCCAAAAGCCGGTTGCGAAAAGGGCGACGGAGGGCACCCAACTCCAAGAGGTTTGGTAGACCGATACCTGGCGCCACGGTGCAGTGATGAGGCCGAGGATGATCCACATTACTATCCACAGCGGCAGCAGTACGCGGTACGGCGATCGCGGGCGCAAACGCCAGTAGTCGACGCACGGGTGGATCATCAGCCAGAACGAAGGGATTGTGGCGTAAACCGCACAGGCAAGCCAGCCCAGGGTTTGGAGGACATCACGCACCAGGCGATTCTAGCAGCGGCAATTCTCGCCCGCGCACGGCTCTGTCGAGCCGTCGCTATGTGGTCTGTGGGAAGACCCCGGCTCGCAGGGTGCCCGCCCGTTGTGCGACCGTCGCACAAGGTTGCTGAGGCCTGTGTGACCTGCAACCCGTTCCAGGCGCCTGAAGCGCGCGCGGCAACCTTGTAGATACGTGCTAGCTACGTTTCTGCAGCCACTATTTGCCGCGAATCACCGTTTTGGCCGAGCTCATGTTGTCGTAGCGATCGTAGACTCGCACTACGATCACGTGTTCGAGGTCTCCAGCACTCGCGGCTTTACCCTTGGCTGCGGCCGGTGCTGTTCTTCCGCTGGTTCTGTCCGGGTCAGCAGCAACGGGAATCCGGAAATCGTAAGCTTCGCTCTTGGAGTCCGAGAGCTGCCCCACGGGTTCGACGAACTGCCAGTCGCCGGCGTCCACCGAATACTCGGCGCGTTTGATGGAGGAGAAGTTGTCGGCCGCGCGGAACGTCACGTGAATCTGGCTGCCATCCAGGGACGCGCTCAGCTTCTCGATCTGCGGCGGGGTGGTGTCCACCTCAAAGCGCGCGCTTTCTTTTTCGGCGGTAAGGGCCTGTTCAGGAGAATGCGAGGGCGCGTCGGAAGCCACGACTTTAATGGTGTAACCACCATCCGGCAAAAGCGAGGCATCGAGGGAATAAAACTTGTCGGTCAGGTTGTCCTTGAGCAGCAGCCAGCGGGTCTCGCCGTCGCCACGGTAATAGACGGAGTAAACCATCTGGTCGTCGTTGTCGTCGTGGACGGCCCATTTCACGCCAATGGCATCACGGTCGCGGACGGCTGGGGGCGGGACCTCGAAGCGTTGCTGCGGGGCGCCGCTCGCAGGCACATTCGTATCCGTCCCGGCTGGTTTGGGCAGGGACTGATAGCGCACGCCGACTTGGACGGTGACGTCCTCGAAATCAGGCGCGACATTCTTTGGCAGGTAGTTGAGCGTCACGCTGTCCAAACGCGGCGCGGGATTGCCCGCGCGCAGCACCGCTTTCCACTGGATGAACCGAGCCGGCGGGACGCTGACCTCGGCTTCTTTCTGGAGGTCAACTTTTTTCCAAGTGCTCCAGTTGCGATCGGGATTGTCCACATTGCCGCTGCGGGCAGAAAGTTCAACACTACCCGCGCCGCGGAATTCCGCGCGGCCCCAGCGGGAGAAGATGTGGGCATCAAAAACATCACTCTCGTAGCTGCCTTCGGATTCGGGTGTTGCGCCCAGCAGAAATAATTTGCCCAGGTTGCTAGTCGAGGCGTAAAGTCCGCCGCCGGGAGCATCCGCAAAAGCGGTGACCTGAGTCGCGCTGGCCTTGAGCAGATCGGTGAACTCATCTTCGCCGACGATGGCAAAAATATGGCCACGGTTTCCGGTACCGGCCAGCAGGCGCCCATGCTGATCAAAAGCGAGCGCGTACACCAGATCTTCACGCGACGTCCAGACACGGCTGGGAGAGCCGTCCGGGGCGATGCGGTAAACCTCCGAACCGCCAGTCGCCCCGGCGCCGGGGAAGGGGATGTTGCCCATGACGGGTGGCGCACCGGGAGCTGGGTTCGAGATCGCAAGTCCCGGCTGGGGCTGTATGGCGGCGGGTGCGGGCGCCGGAGCAGGCGGTGGAGTGGCAGGAACACTCGGGGCAGCGCCCGGACGCTTCTCTCCCGCGCCCGCAGCATATATGTTTCCGGCCTTGTCGACGGCAAGCGCCGTGATTTCTTTCTTGGGCGCGCTGTAGAGCACGAATGCTTCGCCGTTCGGCGAGATCCGGTAAACGAGTCCGCTTCCGTCGGAACCCGCGATCAGGTTGCCTTTGGAATCCAGTGCCAGCACCCGAATATGGGCTTCATCACTCTTGAAGAAGACGGAGTGAACTCCCTTCGGCGTAACGCGAAAGATTTCGCCCCGATCGCCGGTGGCTGCGTACAGATTGCCGGCATCGTCGAGCGCCAGGTCCCAGATGTACTTCGTCCCGGGTTCGAAATAAACCGACGCGGAGAATTCACTCGTCGATTTGGGTTTCTCCTCCACGCCCTTCCCCGCCCCGGCCGCAGTACCGGCGCGGTTTTCGATGCGATACACCTTGCCATCGGGGTTGGTGGCCGCGTAGATCACGCCCTTCTCGCCGACGACCAGAGCCTGAACCTGCAATTCCTGGGGCTCGAAGATCGGTGTCGATTTGCCGTCCGGTGTAATGCGGTACACGCGCGCGGGAGCGCCCGTGGCTGCGTAAAGATTTCCGCCCTGATCAGCGGCAATGGACCAGATATAAGTGGATGGAGTGGTGGCGATGGACTTGAAAGCCGGAGCCAGTTCGAGGCCGCCTGCGCTGCGAATGGCTACACCCTTGGCCGTGCCCTTGGTCAGTTCGTCAAATTTCGATTGTTCCCAGGTGCGCGTGCCTTCGCCAGACGCGAGAGAGGTGACAGAAAGGAGGAGAAAGAGCGGGATGATGGGAGCTAGCTTACGCAGGCGGATTGCCAAGTTCATACCTCGTGATCAGTTTTGAGCGGAGGAATTTAGGGTATCACGGAGGGAAGAGTACCGAGTACCCAGTAGCGGTAACTGACGAACCCTGGGCGCTCTAAGAACTATTTGATCGTGATGGTCAAAACCTGAGCGCCCGCGACCATGTAATCGAGCGGCGTGGTTGCTGCCTCGTTTACCGACGACTCGCCCAGCACTACCATTTCCTGGGTTCCGCGCATGCCGTCCATCACGTTCATGATGGAAAGCGGAAGCGTCGGCATCACTTTGTCGGCCACCATGACTTCGGGATCGGCCTCCAGCAGCGAAACATAAACGCGATTGTTGGCGTGCTGCTTGTTCAGCAGCGCGATCGTGGAAGCCAAGTCGAGCCTACGGCCAAACATCGGCGCGCCATGGCGGATGCGATCGAGGGTTTCCCCATCACTGACCAGAATACGCAAAGGTCCCTTCGAAATAGAGGTTGGGATGCGGATGGGAATTTGACGCACGATGGCTTCACCACGGTACGGACGCAGGACGGTTTCAATAGTGATCTCGTCGCCGGGACGGGCTTCAGTCACATCGGTTCGGGCGCCTTCCAGGCGGGCCCATCGGCGGTCGCGGACGATATCGAAGTCAAGTTGAACACCGCGAATGTCGGGCACGCTGTAGGGATTATCGTAAATGCGGCCGAAGCGCTCCCCCAGAGAAAGTGCAGCCAGCACGGCGGCGGGCTGCCCGCCGTCAACGGTGGCGAACATATTATCCACCGCGACGTCCGGGTATCCGCCCACGCTGATGCGCCCGTTCATCCGATAGGTGCTCTCTTCTCCGTACTCATTCACGCCATGCAGAGCGTTGAACACAGTCGCCATCATCGCGACGGGGCTGAGACGCGCGTTGTTAAGTATTTCGTAGCGAAATTGCTTGGTCGTGAGGCCGCCGTGGATGTTCAGGGTGACCGGGATCATGTCCGGCTTCTTGCCAAACTGGCCCATGATTCCGGTATGCCGGTCCTGCACGAATGCGCCTACGGGCTCGGTAGCGTTCACGATTTTGAAAGCGTTCAATGGCGAAGCCAGGGTGGCCACCACCCGGGCTTTGGTCATGGGGAGGTCCACCATGCCAAACTGCAGCAGCGGGTGGCCGCAGGCGAGCAGGTGCTCCGCATCCATGTAAGTTACGGTGCAGGTGGCGGCGATATCCATGTCGCCACGCACCAGGATGGCGCTGATTGCCGAACCCGGCTCCAGAGGCTCGGGCTGCTTGGCATCGCTGACCGAGCCGGCGCCCATTACGGGTAAAATTCCAGATGCCGCGAATTGCGGAGCGAACCGCTGAATTGCCTCTTCCGAGAAACCGCTAAAAACCAGCGGCGTTTCGATGGGTTTTAGGTAATTGGCAAAGTCTCGGGAAGGAAACAGGGAAGGAACATTGGAAACACCAAGGCCTGAGGTTTTCCTGGGCGCGCTCACGGCAGCCTGGGCCGGGGCGGGGGCGCCTCCCGGCGCGCGGTCCATGGCATTGATCTCCAGCATCTCCGCGATCGGAGTGACACCGGCGATCGGCTCCTTGGAGAATTCGCCGATGCGGAAGGCCATCGCGCCGGCCAATTTGCCATCAAGATAGACCGGGCTACCGCTCATGCCGGCGACCACGCCGGTGTACTCCGCCCTCTTGCCACCGAGGCGGACCAAAATGACATCACCCTTGGGACCGTTGATATTCTTGAGGACGCCAAGCACCTCCACGTCCATCGGTTCGGGCTTGGTGCCCTGAAATACAGTGTAGGCGACACCACGCATGCCATCGTGGATCTGACTGACCGGAATGGTTTCGACCGGCTTGGAAGTCTGAGCTTGGGTTGCAGGGAAGGGTACAAAACAGGACAACACAACACTCGCGAGAACAACTCGTCTCATCACTTTGCCCCGGAGGACCGCCAACGGTCCGTGAACAAGAATTACTCTTCGCGTTTTGTATCCGGTTTGCCGGGTGGGAGAGTTGTTAAAGCTAAGGCCAGCAAAACATCCCAATCGCGAAGCCCTGCGTCTATACTAGCACAAGGTGTCCCGAGGGGTTCTATGTCTTGCGCCGATTTTGTGCCGGTTTGGAGGTTATTTCGCAGGTACCTTGTCGCTATCTCATTGCTGGCCTTTGTTTTGGGGGTCTTAGGCGTGGGGGCAGTCCGGCTCGCAGCTCAGGACCAGCCCGCGCCGCCACCAGCCGCTGGCCAGCAGCAGCAAGAGCCACCCCCGGCAGCAGGCGGCCCACAGACCGATGTCGGACCCTACGCCATTCCTAAGAAAAAGGATGAGCCCCCACCGCCTCCGCCACCGGACAAGCCCAAGAAGATCGAGGGCATGCCCGACTATTCCCTCCATGTGGACGTACCCTTGGTGAATGTGGATGTTTTGGTCACGACCAAGGATGGGCAGTTTATTCCTAACTTGAAGAAAGACAATTTCCGCGTCCTCGAAGATGGCGTGGCGCAAACGGTCAGCAACTTCAACATATCGGAAGCGCCCATTACCGCCGTGCTGCTAGTCGAATTTGCCTCGACGAATTATTACTTCATGGTGGACGCGCTGAATGCGAGCTACGCTTTCGCGAACACCCTGAAAAAGGACGACTGGGTGGCAGTGGTTTCGTACGACATGAAACCGCGCATCATGGTGGACTTCACCCAGGACAAACGGGCGGTTTACGGCGCGCTGAACCAGTTGCGCATGCCCGGCTTCGCCGAAACCAACCTGTTCGACGCTCTCTATGACACGCTCGACCGGGTGGACCGGATCGAAGGGCGCAAGTACGTGATCCTTGTCACCACCGGCGTGGATACCTTCAGCAAACTCAACCTGGACCAGATCATGAAAAAGATCAAGGCGACGAAAGATGTCACAATTTTTCCGGTGAGCGTCGGGTTTGCAGTGCGGGAATACTGTGAAACGCACCGCTGCGGGTACACGCATGGGATGGGCATCCCGGTTTCTAACATGGATTACCTTCAAGCCGACAACGAGATGAACACCTTTGCCCGCTTGACCGGAGGGCGAGCTTTCTTCCCGCGGTTCGAAGCGGAACTGCCCGAGATTTTCCGCGATATCGCCGGTGACATTCGAAACCAATACAACCTTGCCTACCATCCAACCAACAACAGGCTCGATGGCACGTACCGCAAACTGAAAGTCGACGTGGTCGGACCGGATGGAAGTCCGCTGAAGGTGCGCGATCAGAAAGGCAAGGACGTGAAATACCAGATCATCGCTCGGGACGGCTACACGGCGAAGCACACGGTGGAATAGTACCCAGTACCGAGTCGAAGTCTCCGAGATTCGCTTCGCAAGCCAACTGCATGATCGATGGCCCTGAGTATTGGGTACGAGCTAGTGGACGTGAGCAAATTTATCGAGCAGGAAAAGGAATCCCACCCCCAGAAAGACTACCAGCGCCATCTTCGCTCCCGGCTCGCGGTTTACCTCGGGCATGAGATCTGAAGCGGCGACGTAGATCGTCACCCCCGCCGACAGCGGCAGTCCGAAACTCACTTCCTGGCGCAGCAGTGCCATGGTCAGTACGCCAGCCAGCGTGGCAGCCCCCAACAGCATAGACGCGCCCCAGGCGATACGCCGGCTCTGGCCACTCACCAGCATGACGGACGCGACCGTGAATCCCTCGGGAATTTTATGCAGGAAGACGGCCAGGAAGATGACCCAGCCCAGCCAGTTGGAGACGATAAATCCCGAAGCGATGGCAATGCCGTCGAAAAACGTGTGAATAATCAGTCCGATCAGAACTGAGTACCCCTTGTGTACCTGCACGAATTCGTCTTTATGGGTTTCCTCTCCGAAGTGGAAGTGGGGGGTTACGGTGTGCTCGAAAAAGTGGATGATGAGGTAACCAACCAGAACCAGAAACGCCGCGCTCTTACCCCGCAGTTCCAGACTGGCGGGAAAAATCTCCACGATCGCGGTAGCCAGCATGAATCCCGCACCCAGGGCAACGAAATACTTGAGGTAGGACCGATCCCAGTGCTTCTGGACGATTATGGCGCCGCCAAACACGTTCGCCGCTGCCGCGGTCAGGCCCAGGAGAAGGCTGAGGAGAATTGGGTGCATGGGTGCGGGAGGATAATAACAGTTCTCAGTTCCCGGTTCTCAGTTCTCAGGAAACTCACGCTGCTGGCCTGATCGGCTCTTCTCAACTGAGTTGCGAGGCAGTAGAGGTCGTCGGGCGGGAACTCGCTGGTCGTTCGGTAAACAGAGAACTGAGAACCGAATCACACAACCCGACGCTGAATTCTGGCTGGGTTGGGACAAGGATGGGTCCCAGTTATCGGTTCTCAGGCGGAGCAGTTTGGATCCGGAAGTTAAAGCTTCACGCCGAGTGCCGGATATGCAGCACATCCCCATCCTGCACGATGTAGTCCTTGCCTTCGAGGCGTAGGGTGCCAAGAGCGCGGGCATTAGCTTCAGAGCCTGCTTCGAGCAGTTGATCCCAGCGGATGGTTTCAGCACGGATGAAGTGTTTTTCCAAATCGGAGTGGATGGCGCCGGCAGCCTCGACCGCCCGCGTGTGGACGGGGATCGTCCAGGCGCGACATTCATCTTCGCCGACCGTAAAGAAAGAAATCAGGCCGAGCAGAGTATATGTTATGCGAATCAGGCGGACGAGCCCACTGTCTTTGAGGCCGTAGCTGGAGAGGAACTCAGCGGCATCAGCATCGCTCATTTCCGCCAGTTCCGCCTCCACCTTTCCGCAGATCGCGGCTGCAGCTGCGTTGGGGCGTGAGGCGATTTCCGTCAGCTTGTACTTGCGGACCGCGTGCTCGAGCTCCGCCCCAAGTTCCGCGCTCTCGCCCACGTTCAGAACATAGAGAATCGGCTTCTCACTGAGGAACATGAAGCCGCGCAGGCGCTTCCTGTTCTCAAGTGTCATCTCCATCTCGCGTAGTGGACGCTCGGATTCGAGATGGGCTTTAGCGCGTTTCAACAAGTCGAATTCTTTTTCCAGGTCCGCGGAGCGCATTTTCTTGAGGTCTTTCTCGACGCGCTCCAGTCGTTTTTCGATCTGGCCGAGGTCGCTGACCATCAGGTCGAATTCCACGTTCTTGGCGTCACGCAGAGGATCTATCGGTCCGATGTGCGGGATGGCAGGATCCTCGAAGGCGCGGACCACGTGGGCCAGCGCATCGACGCTACGCAAGTTGCCGATGTAGGCAGTCTCCTTGAGAGCTTCCTGCCCAATCGCGCCCACGTCCACGTACTCCACTGAAGCGTGAGTGAGCTTCTTGGGATTGTATAGCGCTGCGACGCGGTCGAGGCGGTCGTCCGGTACCTTGGCTACGCCCACGTGGGCTTCGCGCGGATTGGCGTAGGCATGCTCGGAGAGATGCGCCTTGGTCAGAATCTGGAAAAGACATGTCTTGCCTACCTGAGGCAGACCAATGATGCCAGTTTTCATAAGAACACAGGAATCATAACAGGCAGGCGACGATGAATAGCGGCGGAGGAAATACAGATTCCTGATGCCTTCCCGCCGCTCAAGCGCCCTGCCAAGAGCTCGGAATGACAATGACCGTGGCTATTGGGGCAGTGCTGCGGTCAGGTAGACGACGACCAGTCCCAGCAGGAACACTCCACCCTCCAGCCGCGTGGACCATACGTGAAGTGCATTGAACTGCACGCGAGCGGGATCGGTCGGCGGCACGGAGTCGATCTCGCCCATTGACGCGCGCAGAGAAGCCATCTTCGGCGAGATGCCGAACTGTGAGATCAGGGTCAGCGCCAGCATGATGTAAAGGAGAATATGCCGCGCGGCAAGCGGATGAGCGGAACCGATCGCGAGGCGGGCATGGGTCATCGAACTAATCAGGAAGACGACGCCGGAAACGAGGCCCATCCAGTGCAGCGCGCCCAGCGAACGGCTCACGACCGATCCCGCCAGATGACGGGTGGGCAGAACGGAAAACAGCGTGGGCGCGACCACGAATGAGAAAAAGATCAGTCCGCCCAGCCAGACGACCAGAGAAAGCAGCATCAGGAAACGAAGGAACGACATGACCGAATATTATGCTTTGCAGGCGTAGTTTGGGGAGCCCTTTGCAGCGCGGGGCTAAAGTCGTCTTGACCTTCCAGCTCGCCGGCCAACGACCGCCGGCCAACGACCATTGACGAACCAACGACCGATCTGTCACACCGGAACCGGAACGCTTTCCACGATCTCCTGGATCACTTGCTCCGCCTGTTCGGATTTCTTCAGAGTCGAAGAGTAGAGTCCGTTGACCACCACGCGATGGGCGAACACCGGGACCACCAACGGCTTGAAGTCTTCGGGCGTGCAGAAAGTCCGGCCGTCGAGGAAGGCCATGGCCTGGGCGGCGCGATAGAGCATCTGCGAGCCGCGGGGCGACACTCCCAGCGAAAAGTGTTCCGATTCACGTGTCTTGCGGACGATGGCAAGCGTGTAGCTGACCAGCGAGTCGTCCACGCGAACTTCGGTGACCGCCCCCTGCATTTCGAGCACATCAGCGGCATTGAGCACCGGCTGCAAAACCTCCAACTGCGCCGCGCCCGCTTCCGAGCGCAGGATTTCGCGTTCCGCATTGCCGTCCGGATAGCCCATCCGCACCCGCATCAGAAAACGATCAAGCTGCGACTCCGGTAGAGGATAGGTTCCGTGGTGTTCGACCGGGTTCTGAGTGGCGATGACCAAGAACGGCTGCGGCAGCGAATAGGAGTGAGCATCCACCGTGACCTGGCCCTCGTTCATGGCTTCGAGCAGGGCCGACTGCGTCTTGGGCGTGGTGCGATTGATCTCGTCGGCCAGCAGCACGTTGGTGAAGACCGGGCCACGCTTGAATTCAAATTGCTGCTCCATGGCGGAATAGATGGAAATCCCCAGGACGTCGGAGGGCAGCATGTCGCTGGTGAACTGCACCCGCTGAAAGCTGCAATCGAGGGCCCGGGCCAGTGCCTGGCCAAGTGTCGTCTTGCCCACGCCAGGGACGCCTTCGATCAGCAGGTGCCCGCGAGCCATCATGGAAACCAAGGCGAGGCGGATGACTTCGTCCTTGCCGCGGATGACCTTGCGCAGGGCGGTTTCCAGTTGAGCCGCACGCTGGGATGCGGCCGTGGCAGTCTCGGGAGACATCAGAAATCGATTCTACAATGGAGAATGGCGCGATAGCTGTTACTTGCGTCACCGGCCTAGCAATTGGCACTTAGCATTTGGCCCCGAAGGATTGGCACGAACCCAGGAACCCAAATGGCTATGCCAAGTGCTATTGCGTGAATTCCGCCGGCCGCCCGGTGAGGCGCTCAATGCGCTTTGCGATAGGCGGGTGGGTGGAGAACAGACTGCCGAGATTCATCCCCAATAACGGCTGAATGATGAACAGGTGCGCGGTTGAGGGGGTGGCCATCATAGGCAGGCGTCGCGAGTAAGCATCCAGTTTCGCCAGCGCGCTGGCCAGGGCATAGGGATTGCCCGTAAAGTGAGCGCCGGTGGCATCGGCCTGGTATTCGCGCGAGCGCGATACGGCAAGCTGAATCAGGCCGGCAGCAATGGGGGCGAGAATCAGCATGAACAGAGCTGCAATTCCGCCGCCGCGGTCACGGTTGTCGCGCTCCATTCCGCCAAAAATCATGGCCCATCGTCCCATGCTGGCCAGCATGGTGATGGCGCCGGCGATGGTGGCAGCGACCGAACTGATAAGGATGTCACGGTTGTTAACGTGCCCCAGTTCATGGGCCAGCACGCCTTCCAGTTCCTCGTCGGTGAGCAGGTTGAGAATGCCCTGGGTGACGGCCACGGAAGCATGCTGCGGGTTGCGCCCGGTAGCGAAAGCGTTGGGCGAATCGGTGGGAATCACATAAATCTTCGGCATGGGCAAGCCGATCCTCTGCGTCAGCCGCTCGACGGTCTCATAGGCCCGCGGCAATTCCTCGCGCGTGACCGGCTGGGCGCGGTACATAGCCAGCGCGATCTTGTCGGAGAAGAAATAGGAGATGAAGTTCATCACCGCGGCAAATACCAGGGCCAGCAACATCCCGTTCTGGCCACCGAAGGCGCGGCCAATGGCCATGAGCAGCAGGGTCAGCACAGTGAGCAAGAACGCGGTTTTGAATGTATTTCCCATAGATATCTCAGCAGATTAGATGGTACGCCCAGCCTGGAGATTCAGCCAGGGATATGCCCAAGATCAGCGGGTGGTTCCCAAAAGGATAAGTGGGGATGATTCAGCGACTTATGTTGGAGCCGTCCACTTTCGCCCGCTTGAGTGCCCGCTCCAGAGTCTGGTCAAGCGCGGCCTTGGCCTTCTCGTATTCCGGCTGGGAGATGCGGCCTTGCTTGTGTTCCACCTCCAGCTGGAAGAGTTCCTCTTTGAGCGCCTCGAGCAGTATGTTGGAGCGGCCTGCAGTGGCAGACCTGGGTGTGGGTGAGATCGCAGGCACTTCGATATCGGAGGCGGCGAAATCGGGAACCGGCGCGATTCTGGACCGGCCGGCGATGTAGATCGCGCCCGCTGCCAGCACCACGGCGAAACCACCAAGAATGTACCAGCGATACTTTTCCAGCGGATCGGGAGCGTCGATGGGCGGGCCAAGTCCGCCACCGGGACGTGAGTCGCGGCCGGCAACGGTTGCGCCAGGGCCTGCCTGGGCACTTCCTCTCTGACTCTCTTCTCCGCCTTCGTTCAGCGTGCCCGCGCCTGAAATCTTGAACGCCAGCGACTGGCCGACTTGCGTGTTGGACGCGACCTGGACGAGAGCATCGGACTGGCGTGGGTCTTTCATGGATTGGAACGCCGTGCCAAGGCCTGCGGTGAACTGCATAGTCTTGGGCAACATGACGACGAAGTGCTGGGCCGGGTAGAGCGCCTTGGGATCAATAGTCACCTCGCCGCTGTAGGGCATGTGGAAAGACAGCTGGAACTGGGTTTCGCCCGGTCTCAGCGGAAAAATAAACGCGTAACGGTTCTTTTCTTTCTGGGGCACAGGAGCAGAGTTGATGGGTTGACCGCCGGCGGTCATCGCCATGCCCTGGTCAACCTGTGCTCCGTCCGGCAGATATAACTCGAAGTTCTGGTCGTTCATCTGCGTCCGTGGCGGGTCGGAAGCGTTATTGATCGCAAACAATCGGATGCCTTGCAACTCATTCCCCTGCGCCTGAAAGCGCATCACGTCCGCGGTGACACTCAGCGCCTCGATCTTCTTCGCCACATCGTAGACTTCGACCTCAACCGAGGTCGTTCCCGGAGGGGCCATGCGGTGGTAGGTCACGCCCTGATGAATGGCACGCACCAGGTGCGGGCTGGCGGCGGCGTCGAGCTTGAAGCTGAAGTTGCCTTTGGCGTCAGTCTTGGTGCGGCCGGCCTCTTCCATGCCTTGGGAAAGGCTGAGCAACACGACATCGGCACCGGCAGCGGGCTTGTTCGTCGTGCCGTTCTTGACCATGCCGGAAAGGGTTTCAGCCGAGGCGAACGTGGCAAAAAGCAGGAACACAAAAAGTGCAATCGAGATAAGGATGCTCGTCTCGTGCGTTACTGCGATCCCGCTCCGGCGGGATCGCGTGCGGTGACTCGCCCGGATCCTTCGCGAGGCAAAAGAGGTCTCGCTCAGGATGACGCTGCTGGAAAATTTCAAACTCTCGCTCCTTTTCTATTTCTATCGCGGAGTGTGGAAGTGGCCAGCGAGGCGGTCTGCTCGAGGTGCGCGATCTCGGCCAGAACGGCGGCAGCTTCCTCTTCGAGTGAGGATTTCAGCGACTGGTAGTCAGACTCGGGGAGCTTGCCGGCTTGGTGCTCGAAGTTTAAGTCGCGCAGGTTCTCGTACACAGCTTCTTTGCGCTCGCGCAGGTAGGCGACCCGGGTTTTTTTCGGCCCAAGATGCAACTTGCCGGGCAAATAGAAGATGTAGAACAGGGTGCTGATGGTGACCAGGACGCAGATGACAATGACGGTCATATTTCCGTGTCCTTCCTGGCCTGTTCGCGGTAGCGCTCAAGTTCGTCACCCGTGACCGGAGCAACTCCACCTGCGGGCACGGCCAGAGGGCGCATTCTCCAGGCGCGCACGATGAACACCACTGTCATCAGCCCCAGCACCAGCGCCAGGTAGGGCATCACCCAAGCCACGCTGTTGAAGCCCTTGGTCGTGGTCGCTGCCATCACTGTGGTGCCATACTTCTGCACGAATGCTTGCAAGGTCAAATCGTCGCTATCGCCGCGTTCCACCGCC
>Ga0099830_10000917_pt1 | contig 14193 bp, 11 predicted proteins | sample CZO8metaG_4_FD_79337 | JGI IMG/M metagenome (GOLD analysis project Ga0099830, IMG submission 79337) | Vadose zone soil microbial communities from the Eel River Critical Zone Observatory, Northern California, USA - CZOApr15con2H3.8 metaG | ecosystem: Environmental > Terrestrial > Soil > Vadose...
GAGGCTTTGATCGGTACAGTGCTCAACAAGACCGACATGAGGGCAATGAAACGCTACGACAATTATCTTAACGACTATTACAACAACGAGCATTATACCCGTTACGGCCAAGTAGCGGCAGAATGATGTCGCCTGATGATCGCAGCTTTTCATCATATTGACCTCGCTGATCGCTCTCCTGCCCGCGCTTGTGATCATCGACAGCGGACGCTGTCAGGGATGTCCGGTCGCCGGTATACCAGCAACGAGGCGATCTATCCGCTTTTCCGACAGCGGTCCGCGTTGATTTCCGCCATACTACGGAAAGTCATAAGCGAGTTGCACCGCCGCCGGCGTGAAAGGCGCGCTTTCTCCAAATCACGTGCAGTTCGATTTTATTCCTAGCGAGGATGGTGGGGCCGAACGTAGGGTTGCGCGATCCCCACGCGCTCCAGCACACTACGAAGATAAATACCTCCAAGGTAGCTTGTCTGAACTGCGATTAGGCTCGCCAGTAAATAAAGCCCCGCGGTAAAGCCGAGCGCCATTGTAGTCGCAACGCACTCGATCAAAACGATTCCCACCAGGGTCAAAAGGGTTCGCACGGCAAACATAAACCCCGCAACCGACCCGACAACAAAATGAAGTGCAATCACCGATATCAAGCCATGTCTCCTCAGGCCCCAGTCGAGAGGCTAAGGGAGAATGGTTACCGATGCCCTAAGCGGGATTGCACCTTAAAATCAGACAGCGTGCCTGCCGCGCAATGGACTCGGCTGTGCGGCCACATACGTGGACGAAGACGCAAACGGCCGCCCCCTTTGCGCTTCGGTGGACTTGGCTGCGATCCTGACCGATGTCGCGGCAATTGTTTTGGTCGAGATGATTCCACGTCCATAAATTCCGCGCGATGTCGGTGCGCGAGGATGGTACCTCCATCATTCAGGCTCGGTTTGCCGACAAGCGGCTCGCGCGCTTCAAGGAGATCGCCGAGCCACGGATGTAGGACGATGTTGGTAAAGCCCTGCCACGCCGTTTCCTGGGCGAGGAGATTATTCCCCCAAACCGAGCGAGTTCGGGGTCGCCCGGGGAGGTGTCACCGAGACGCGTTTGCCTCCAACGCTTGCTTTGATGGATAAGTTGCGGCTCTTGAGCCTAATCATCGAGAGGTGGGATCACAAAGATGTTCATGATACGCCTCTCGGCCGGTAAGCGCTAAGTCACTTGGAATCCAAACCGCTAAGATAGAATATCTTCTCCAGAAGCGGGGAGACGCCTATGAAGTTGGGGACGGCTCCGTCAGCTTTCAGTTTCTTTTTCAGCATCAATAGTAGTCCGAGGAAGCGTGCATCGATGGCGCAAACATTCGAGAAATCGAGCGTGATCTGCTTCCTGGTTGCGGCCGCCTCTCGAAACGCGGGGATGGCCTTGTCCACTTGCTGAGCATTGGCGGCGCCCGAAAGGCTCAAAGTGATGGTCTCCGAGCCATCGTCGTGGGTGATAATGAAATCTTCCCTTCGCTTATGTCTGAGCTGCAGCCACCGCGTCCAAAATGCAAACGGCAACACGCGGGTAAACAGCAGACCGAGCATCACCCTTCCATCGTTCCAATAGCGTTTCCAAAGGTAGGGTTCCTCCTTGATACGCCACAACCATTCGAGACCGAACTTTCGCATAATCGGAGGAGCTCGCCTGACCGTGCCGGCTTGAAAGTTAAGTGTGGCACCCAAGTGAGCTCGGACTGGAATCCGCAAGCGGTGATGGTTGCGCTGTAACCACGATTGTCCTTTCTGGCTGCTGAGCGAAGCGACGAGGAAGTCCGCACCACTCGAATTGATTTGGTCGATGATATCATCCCGGCTCATCTCCTCCGTCGAGCAGAACCCAGGATTGGACCACCCAACGCATTTTACTCCGCCCGGCTGGCTGTTCAGCTTCCTCGCGGCCATTTCGGCGGCCCCCTCCGGACCTCCGAACAGAAATATTTTTAACGAATGCGCGGGACTCACGTCGGCCTTAAGCGCATCGAAGATATCGGATCCGGCGGTCCGACTCTTGATCGGAACGCCAACAAGCCGCGCGATCCAAACGATCGGCATTCCATCGACCGTGCAAAGATCGCTCAGAACGAGCGATTCCCTGAAGCTCTCGTCCGACTGGCTTGTGACGAAGAAGTTGAGATTTGGCGTCGAAATAAGGAAGCGTGTCTTGCGGCGGGCGGCCGCCTCTATGCGGCGCAAAACTGCAAGCATCCCGATAGCGTCAATCGGTATCCCAAGGATCAAGTAGACGTCACGTGAAAGATCGTCAGGCACTGCAGAGTCTGCAACCGCAGACGCGTCGTCGACCTCGGATCGTTCGCCGTACGCGCCAGGGCCCCGCCCCGCTCTGTGAAGGGAGTGGCTGGGACCCTGCCGTTTAGACGTGGTCAGCATGGACCGTCTCCCGTCTCGGTACCACCACGGTGCTCCCGATCACAGAATCGAGCATTTTCTGCGTGCACCGGACGGCTGTCCGTCTGCACCACCGCGAGCCAAAGCCGTCCCGGCCATGGGCCGCTCAGGTGGTCACCCGGCAAGCATCGCACCGATAAAAGCTATTTTTATTTATATTAAATTTTAAATCCGGATCAAGCCATTTATAATATTTAATTTTATATAATTCGGCCGATGATTGACCGACCAGGGCGAGCGACAGCGGTCCGGGAGGTGCTAGCGCAGAAAACTGGTGAGCGGCCCAGCCATTGTGGTCGGCGGAGCCATGAGGCCATCTTGGCTCGCGCGTCGTCGAGATCGAAGAACAGCGTCTCGTTCAAAGCTCGTCGCGCAGCCGGCCATTGGAGCTCTCGGCGAAAGCGGTCTGGATCGGCTTGCCCGGCGCAAGGAAGTGCCGGTCGACGCGAGTCTCATCGGGTGCCAACCGCCTTGCGCCTTGCGACCCGCGCCCGCCGCTTACGCACGGCAAGCCCCTCTTCCAGATAAAGCCGAAGCGCCGCCGCATCGAGCATCTGCTCGGCCGGGAGCTTCTTCAGCTTGGTATTGTCTTCGTCCAGCGCCTTCAACCGCCCCGACGGCCCTCCTGATCTCGGTGGCCTATGCTGCGGCGGTCGAACGTTTCATCGAGCGGTATTTTGACAGCTCAGACGCAAGTACGGACCGGGCTTGTAAAAAGCAGGCATTGCCGAACGACGGTAGTGACGTCCGGTTCGACACCATGGTTCAAAAGCCGTATCAACCGCCGCTTACCGCTTCGCGCCGCGGCAATCGCGACGATCAGCGGAGCAGAACTCACGGCACGATACCCTAGCTTTGGCGAACCGCTCTCGTCATATTCGATGAGAAGATCGAATAGCCCTCCGATCCGGATAAATACGGGATGCGGGCACGATATCGCAGGATCAATATTCTTTGTGATACAGATTTACAGTTCGGCCGAGGGCATCAAAAAAACATCACCCCGGGGGCTCGTTCACAAGATTGTCCAACAGACGGCCGAATTCGGTGTCCTTCCCCATCGGATCGCCGCCCGAATGGACGATTAATCCTAAAGATAGATTGGAATCCAAGAGAAATGAACTTTGAGTGTAATCTATCCAAATCGAAGGGCGCATTGGCGCCGAGAAGGAAAGCGTATCAGGTGTCAAGGGGACTTTTCGGCGCTGGCAGTATTTCAACTCGCCATCACGTGCCCATTGCTCCGCGGTCGTCGCTCGAAGGACCAGAGTAAGTGGCGCCATGAATGAGGGGCTTTCGGTGGTTTTGGCGACCGCCCGCGCTGGGGGCACAATTGCAGCGATTCGCAATCTCGGGGCGAAGGGCGTGGATGTCGAGGTCATCTCGAGCGAGCGACTTGGGGCGGCAGCGTGGTCGCGCTATGCCAAGCGTACCTATTCCGCGCCACCCGAGAGCGACAGCGAACAATTCCTCGAGCGACTGCTTGCCATAGGCGAAGCCAACCCCGGACGAATCCTGCTGCCAACGTCGGACGAGACCGCGTGGATCTACGCGGAGAATGCGCTCCTGCTGGAGCGGCATTTCCGACTCTATCATCCTCCGATTTCGAGCCTGCAACGTATCCTCGACAAGAAGCTTTTCTCGGATGCGGCAATCAGCGTGGGTTTGTCGGTATTGCCGAGCTGGGACCCGTTGAGTCTCGAGGAACTTGCCGCGCTGGCGCCGAACCTGCCCTTTCCAATCCTCATAAAACCACGGACGCATGTTCACCGCGTTCGGAATGACAAGGGCGTCGTAGTCGATTCGCCGCACGAATTGATCCGTGAGTATCGCAGGTTTGTTCATCGAGAGCAGGAACAGGCAACCGACAATCCTTTGCTGCCTGATGCCACACGGCCTATCCTGCAGAAGTTTGTCCGCGTAAGGGACGAAGGTGTTCTCTCGATCACCGGCTTCATCGACCAGACGGGCGAACTATTCGTAACACGAGCCGCTAGAAAGGTGTTTCTGCGTTCGCAGCCCGTCGGCGTGGGCGTTTGCTTCGAAGCCCAGCCTTCTCCCAAGGAGTTACCTGACCTGGTTCGCCGTCTCTGCCGCGAACTGGGCTACTTCGGATTGTTCGAAGTAGAGTTCCTCCGCTTCGAAGGTCATTGGGCAGCCATCGACTTCAACCCGCGCATGTTCAGTCAGGTTGGGTTGGACATTCGTCGGGGCATGCCACTCCCGCTGCTTGCCTGTCTCGACGCCGTCAATGATGCCAACGCCTTGCGCGAGGAAGTCGCGAGAGCACAGGCAGAGGATGACGAACAGGCGGTATTTTGCGATCGCTTCACCCTACGCGCGATCCTTCTGGCGAAAGTCCTGACCGCACGTATCTCGACTGGAGAACTCTCGACATGGCGCGGCTGGATGAAGCAGCACTCCGCGCATGCCGTCGACTTTGCAGCCGATGGCAGCGACCCTAGGCCCGGCGTCGTCCATGTACTCTCCGAAGTCTATCTAGGTCTGAAATCTATTGCGCGCTTCATGCGTACAACGCCGAGGACAACTCCTTCAATACGGAGCGCACTCGAGGAACGCACTTAGCAGGTGGCCATAGTGAACAAGGTCGCAGTCGCAATCATCGGAGCGGGACCCTACGGCCTTTCACTGGCCGCGCATCTGGCGGCTCGCAATATCGAGCACCGCATTTTCGGGCGTCCGATGAAGTTCTGGTCGGGCATCGCTGAGGCCGGCGGTGAGCGATACCTGAAATCGTACTGCTTCGGAACGAACATCTCGGCGCCGACGCCCGGCCATACCTTTGCCGACTATAATCGGCCGCGCGGGCTCGAAACGTTCGAGCCATGCTCGATGGAGAACTTCACGGCTTACGGACGCTGGTTCCAGCAAAGCCTGGTCCCCTGGGTCGAGGACATCGACGTTAAGTTCCTGGATCGGCAGACTGGTGCCTTTGTTCTCACCCTTGCTGATGGTGGCCGCTGCGATGCAGACCGTGTCGTGATCGCGACCGGGTTGTCGGGATTTGCCCGTATTCCTCCGCCGCTCCGATCGCTGCCCGAAGCGCTTGTCGCCCATACCTCCGAGATCTCGAGGTTCGCCGCATTCAAGGGGCGCGACGTCGCAGTCATTGGGGCTGGGCAATCGGCGCTTGAAGCGGCTGCGCTGCTCTTCGAGGCCGGGGCGCGGCCGCAACTCCTTGTGCGCGAGGATACGATCCTCTGGCAGACCCGCGTCCTTCGCGAACGCAGCTTGTGGCGGCGCTTGCGCTCGCCCATTGCTGGGTTGGGGACCGGGCCGAAGGCCTGGGCGCTAACTCATTTCCCAGGCGCCATGCACAATGTGCCTGACGCATGGCGCACACGCTTCACGAAGACCCATCTTCCGGCGGAGGGGGCATGGTGGCTCCGCAACCGTGTGGAAAACAAGCTTCCGGTTCATCTCGGTGTAACTGTGGTCGAGGCGCTTGAGGCGGGCAGCCGGGCAGTGCTCAAGCTGCGTGTCGCGAGGGACCGCAGTGAACGGCAGCTCGTCGCGGACCACGTCGTTGCGGGGACCGGCTTCGATGTCGACGTCGACCACCTCGCCTTCATCGAAAAGAGGCTGCGCAGCGCGATCGCGCGCCTCGAGCGTTCGCCCAGGCTCAATGCCTCTTTCGAGTCGTCAGTGCCCGGACTTCATTTCATCGGCCCCACATCGGCCACGAGTTTTGGTCCGCTCTTTCGGTTCGTGGTCGGCGCGGAATATAGTGTGCAAGTCCTGTCTGCTTGTCTTGCGCCGAGAGCCTTGCGGGCTGCATGAGCTGCATGAGTCAACGTCAGCCGATTGTCTTCCTGTCTGGCGCGGGCGGTGACGCGCCCGACCTCGATGTATTTCGGGACGGTGCCGGTGATCTCACCCAAATCGAGGTCATCGGCTATCCCGGATGGAGACGCTATGTCGCCGAAGAATATTCAGCGGATGCGTTGATCGACGATCTGGCGGCCGAAATCGCCAGACGCATCCCCGCGGGGCCCATTCGTATCATCGGCGTTTCGATCGGCGGACACTTTGGCTATGCCGTCGGACTTCGGCTTCGGGGCCAGGGCCGTGACATAGCGGGTTTGTGCGCCATAGACTCAATGGTGATTGAATCGTCTGGACCGTCGGCAGGATGGAGGCAACGCGCGCTGGAGCAGGCGTTGGAACTTCTGCGAGAGCGCCGCTTGAGCGATCTCGTGCGTTTCATCCGTTCGAGATTTTGGCGCGCTTTGGCCAGAACGCTTGGTGATCGATTGCCTTGGATCGCTCGGCGATGCTCTGCCAGGCTGCCTTTGGTTTCATCGCTTGATCCGCTCTTCGAGCGAGAGCTGAGCATGCGTCTTCTGATCAGGACCGCCGCCCCTTGGATAGCATCGCTTGATCGAAATCCGGTCGCGCTGGAAGCGCCTGTTAGCCTCCTGCGGACCGGACTTGCGGCAGGTGACGATGAAGCATGGCGACATCGATGCCCGAATATCAAGATCTTCGAAATATCAGGGAAGCATCACAACCTGTTCGACGCCGCAAATGTCGGCACGTTGCATGAGGTCTTCATCAATGCGACGCGCGGTTGGCGCTAGCTTAGCTAGCGAAAGACGCGATTGCGGTGACACCATCGGATGAAGACGTAGACGGACCACACCCGCGACCAATACATACCGGGCGCCCCTTCGAGGAAGGCTCGCCAGAGACGCTCCACCGCCACGGGGTCAAGGCCGACCGGCGCGACGGCCTGCGGATCCCGTAGCGTCTGGTCCATGGCGTTCTGCAGGCCGCGACGAATCCAACGATCCAACGGCAGCACGAAACCGCTCTTCGGCCGCTCGAACAGCGCAGGGTCCAGGCCGCGCAAGCCGATGCGCCTCAGCATGGCTTTGTGGCGCAGCGGCTGATAGCGCGCCTGATCCGGCAGCCGGTCGACGCTCTCGAAGAGCACCTGATCCACCAGCGGCACCCGCTGCTCCAGGGAGGCCGCCATGCTCGCGACGTCGTTGTCGCGCAGCAGCCGTTCGCCGAGGAAGAGCCGCTGCTCCATGACACTGATCGCCGATAGCGGTGTGCGGCCGCGGGTCTCCGCGGTGATCCGCTGGCGCATGGCGCAAGGAAGCCCGTCGGCCAGCGCGCCGGCAAAGTCGGGGGCCAGGAGTTCACGCTGGAATTCGGGAAGGAAGAGCGCGTAGGCCAGCTGGTAGAGCGCCAGAAGATCGTCACCGCGCCGGACCATCTCGGGGAGCTTGGCCCAGCGGGTCTGAGGCGGCACTGTCTTGCCGGAGCGAGACAAGAATCGGGACACAAGTTCGGCCGCGGTGACATTCAGGCTGCCCGGCACCCAGGCGGTGCGCCGGGACCAGCACTGCAATACCGGCAAATCGCGATAGGATGTGTACCCCCCGAAGAGCTCGTCGCCCCCCGTGCCCGACAACGCCACAGTGAACCCTGCAGCGCGGATGGCGTGCGACATATAGTATGCGTTCAGGCCGTCAAAGGTCGGCTGGTCCAAGCTGTCCAGTGCCCCTTCCAGGTTCTCGACGAAGCGCCGCTCGGTCAGCACGACCTCATGGTGTTGGGTGCCGATGGCGGCGGCGATCCGCCTCGCGATCGGCCCCTCGTTGAGCTCCTGCTCCTCAAAGGCGAGAGTGAAAGTGTGGATCGGGCCCTCGGCTGCGCGCTGGGCTAGGTTGGCCATGACCGATGAATCAACGCCACCGGAAAGGAAGACCGCCAGGGGCACGTCGCTGGCGAGGTGCAACCTCAGTCCCTCCTCCAGGATCGAGGCCAGGTGGTCCTCATCCATCGTCGGATCGGGGGCGCGATCGGGGACCGACCAAAAGTCCTCCTCGCGGATCTCCTTGCCGGCCCCATCGAACTCGATCAGCCGACCCGGCAAGAGAAGCTCGATGCCCTTGACTGCCGTACCAGGGCCGACCACGAAGCCGTTCCACACGCCACTGGCAACAGCTTGCGGGTCGAGACGAGGCGTTCCCAAGAGGTCCGATGCCAACAAGGCACGAAGCTCCGAGGCGAAGGCCACTGACCAGCCGGCGTCGGGATCCGAAGCTCGTGCCACATAGAGGGGCTTGATGCCCAGAGGGTCCCTCGCGAGCAGGAGCCGGCGCTGCTTCGGGTCCCAGCAGGCGAACGCGAACATGCCACGCAACCAGCCCACCGCGCCCGGCCCGTGCAAGCCGAGTGCGCGCAACATCACCGCGGTGTCGCCGGTAGAGTTGAACTCCTGCCCCTCGGCCGCCAGGCGCCGCCGCAGGTCGGCAAAATTGTAGATCTCGCCGTTGAAGGTCACCACGTGCCCGGTCACCGGGTCCGTCATCGGCTGAGCACCGGCGGGCGAAAGGTCGAGGATCGAGAGCCGGCGGTGCGTCAGCAGCGTGCCCCAGCCGCGGGCGTCCGGCGCCGAGACCCACGTTCCGCTCGCATCCGGGCCGCGGTGGACCATGGCGTCATTCATCCGCTCCAGCGCGGCGCGGTTGCGTTCGTCCAGTCGACCGATAATCCCTGCAATGCCACACATCAACTAAGTCCTTAGAACGCGGTATATGACCATATTTAATATTACCATATTTAATTTATCTTAGCCGATCACGACGGCCGGCGCGGAGGCGAGCGCCAGGCCCGCGGTAGGCGCGCGCGACCCAAGGCTAATGGCAAAAATGGATGATATTTGGCAATCGGCCATCGCTTCTCTGAAGCCAGGCAAACGTCCCGGGCGAGGAATGGATGAATGACTCTGCCGACCACCGACATGGATTCCGACACAGCCCCCCGACGTCAAAATGACACCGGATGCAGAATGAGGTCGAGGACAAGCTTTTGGAACTCTTCGATTTCTGTCCGGATGCCGCCGCGCGTTTCCCACCATCGGTCCGGGTCAAAACTTGAGTATCGTGCAGGTTGAACCGTGACACGCGTCGGATGGCCTTTCATGACTCGATTGAGCACTCGGCGTATTCGTCGGGAGTGGTCCCTAGCGACCACGAACACCATGGACCGGAACTCGTGGAGATCGCACCAAGGCGGAAGAACTTGGCCTTCACCTTCCGTTCCAGCATCGGTTCTGGGAATTTGCACGACATCCGTTACGCCAAGCCACCTTAGTTGGCGAATTTGCCTTGCGCTTGCATCCTCGTAGGGGAGATCCCGGCGGATGAACTCGAGGTCCTCTCCACTCGGAGGGTCGGCAAAAACCGCAACTCGCGTGGCGATGCCCCTTTGCACAAGGTCCGCCGCTTCGAGCGCCCCCGCGCCGCCGGAATCAAGCGACATAACGATGATGTCAGCAGGCGCAACCGGTTCATCGACGACAAGTGCCCATCCTGCGGCTCGCAGAACTGGCTTCCGAACGGAAACAACGATGGCTGCCGCGACCAATGCGAGCACGATTAGTGGTATCGAGCCCCATCTCGGCCGTCGGGAGCTTATGCTCGACATTATTCTGCATCCAGTGTTGTTTTAATTCTGCATCCAGTGTTATTTTAAGATCGAGCCTTTTCGAACGGATAACCGCTACCGGTATACTAGCTTGGCACCATAATCTTCACAAAATTTCTCGTCTTGGTCCATAATTAACTGCCGCAAGTTCTACCAGACCTACGGCGAGGACCTACCAGATCCGCAGACCGGTGGTTCTCCCGAGACACACGCCGACCGCTTGCAAGGCAATCAATTAAATCCGGGCGGAGAGCACAGTCAATATAACCAAGGGGAGATAGGTCGTGATCAACGTACACGCGGGGTTTGAGGGTAGCGCGAGCCTGACAGTGACCCAGGTCGCGGGACTTGCACGTGAGCTTTATCGCGATGCCAAACCTGGTATCAAATACAAGCAAGGATACCGTCCATATATCTGTCCGTTTCACCTCTTGGTCGATTACGTACCGCGTGGTGCGTCCGTGCTCGACGTCGGATGCGGTGCCGGGCTGTTTATTTTGTTGATAGCAAGGCTTGGTCGGATCCGATCGGCTGTCGGGTTCGATGCTGACCATGTCGCCATTCACGCGGCGCAAGATGCCGCCACGAAACTTTTTGATCGAGCCCCAATCCACTTCGAACAACGGAGCGCACATGACCGTTGGCCCGAGGGTCAGTTCGACGTAGTCTCGATAATCGACGTGATGCACCACGTGCCACCAGAGAAGCAGCCGGACTTGATTGCGGCGGCAGCCGAACATCTCAATGAGGGTGGCTTACTTGTCTACAAAGACATGGCGAGCCGTCCGCTATGGCGGGCTTGGGCAAATCGTTTGCACGATTTGGCGTCGGTTCAAGAGTGGATTCATTACGCCGAACTGGATGACGTCATCAACTGGGCAAGAGACGCCGGCTTGCGTCTTGACCACAGGGAAGCCGCAAGTATGCTATGGTATCGGCACGAGTGGTGTTTGTTTCGTCGGACTACCTGAGATCGACAAGTGTCGTCCTGGATTATTTCTGGCGGAGCGTATGATTGCGTCGCAAGGGTTCTTCTTAGGACCCCATGCCTCCGCATACGAGAACAGCGAACCCGGGCGCTGATCCGTCCTCGCATCCCGCGTCCCCAGTTGCCCCCTATCAACCGGGAATCACGTCATCGCCGCCCCCGCCAGAGTTTTTTCAACAACGTGTTCGAGCGGCCGTTGCGCTCGGCACGAGGTTTGTGGCCAACGCCACGGTGCTGAGCGCCGCAGCCGACGATGTCGGGATCAAGATTGCGATCCATCCGATCGGGTAGGATGCCAGGACGGACTGGCGCCGCCTGCCCGGTCAGCGCCGGTTTTCCAAAGCCAGTTCCGATCGTTCTCACGCAGACACCGGCGGCTTCATCGGAATTCGCCGCCTCGGCGTCGGCGCGCGTGGTAAGGGGCCAGGACTTCCCGGTCTTGGAGTCCTCGATCCGTGCGCTGCCTTTGTCAGTGGAAGAGGCTGGTAGTAGCGACTGATGTCAACAGCGAGAATCACAAACGCCACCCACAAGATTTCGACGCCGCGCATCCAGAAGCTTTCAAGGTAGTTATAGAGAATTACATAGAGGGCAACCGCGAGCACGAACCAAGCCCGACCGAGGTCGCGGTCTGCCACACGCCCAATAGCGTGGAGGGTTGCGAGGATAAAGACTATGAGGAAAGCATAGCCAACATAGCCCAACTCCAGCATCGTGTCATAATAGCCGCTGTGGGCATTCGGCATGCGCCCGACCCAGCCTGGAGCGTCAACGACGCTAGGCGCGTCGGATCCTACAAGCCAAAAGGATTGATATCCCCATCCAAAGAATGGGCTGCGCGCGATCTCAGTAGACGCGAAATACCATATCGCAGTCCGGCCCGTGAAGGTCGGATCGCCGTACAGGAGGTATGACACGCGAGTCATATCGAAGCCAGATACACTGGACACTACGACGTAGCAAAGTGGGATGGACAATAGAACGATCGCTGGGGAAATTCGCGTTGCTCTTCTGATGGTCAAGACAACGCCAGCGAGCAATGGACAAATGAGTGCAAAGCCAAACGCCGTTTTGGAGTTGCTCCACAAGAGGAGTAGAGTGGCTATGACCACAATGGTGATACCAAAGATCCGCCGGAGACCGGGATGGAGCGTTTCGTGGAGTGCCAGCAAAAGAGCGATTCCCGAAAATTCTCCCAGAGCATTCTTGCCCAATAAATATCCCGAATAGCCATCGACCGACGGGGGATTGTCGAATACGAAATAGACATTCAGGATCGCACCGACTGCGAAGCATAGAAACATGCCGCGCATCAGATCTGTTGTTCGAGTTGCCAGCATTCCGGGCAAAACAATGGATGAAAGAAGCATCATTTGCTGAGCAAATCTGACGGACGAGGCCTCCGGTCTGAAAGCCCAGAGAACGCTTGCTCCAGCAAAAGTGGCATACGCGAGCAGGCAGATCATGTGGGGAGGCCAAGTAAGTCTACTCAGGCGAGAATAATTTCGCATGGCGATGACGACGGAAACTGCCGCCATCGCAGGCCAGAAAATCCTGTTAGGCAGGCCTGCCTCCGCGTTCCGGATGTGAGTCAGTGTGACTAGGGTGGGGGTAACATCGAAAACCATCAATGGCCCGATTATGGCAGCGTAAGCACATGCCAGGACCGGAACGATTGCGTATTTGTCGATCGTCGGAATGGACGATCCCGTCTGACGCAATTCGAAGGAATGTGTTGAGGCTTTGCGCATTCTGGTCCTCTATTGGCGTCTACGCAGGTCGGCTAGCCCTCAGCGGCTCAGGGCTGCGTGAACGGGGTCCCGGCGTCGTAGCGCGCCTTGGCCGGCAGCACGTGGAGTTTGGTCGCTCCCACCGGGTCCACCCATGGCCAAGTGTAGCCGCTCCCGGCGTCGAAAAAGGCCGGCTTCTGGGTCAGGTATAGCGACTTCGGCAATGTGTGGTTGTTGATGGACGGATCCCATTTCACCGTGTTGGTGACATAATCGAAGTTGCCGTGGCGAAACGCCGTGGCGGATACCTGGGTGTCGGTCACCTTTTCCCAGCCCAGCAACCAGATGGTTGGCTTGTAGTTGGCGGCCGTCCAGGTGGTTTCGTACACCCATCCATCCATCTCCCCCGGGGCCCCAAGCACGTTGCCGACGAAGGACATCCAATAGGAATAGGCCATCATGCCAGCGCAGCGTTTAGGACTGTTACGCAATTGAATGGCATCATCGACCCTTCCGCCCGCCTGATTGTCGAACGCGGCCCGGATCCCGCGCAGATGATTGCGGAAGAAGGTGTGATAGATGCTGTTGCCGTGAGTATCATCGCTGTCGGCGTTTTGGCCGTAGTTTCCCTCGAAGAGGACGTGGTGGGGCCCCACCATGTGGCTCGCATTGAGCCCCGTCTCGATCCAGCCACCATTGGAGTTGATGTAGCTCATGTCCATGTAGTTGTAGCCGACCACCGAGCCTGCCCCTGCGGAGCGTGCCACCATGACCTTGTTGGCCCTGACCGAGATGCCGTTCTCGATGAGCACTTCGGCTGATCCAAACGAGAGGCCGATCGCGTAGCTACCTCCGCCTGGCTGGATCCAGGCCGAATCGTGCACGTAGAACTCCCGGAGCTCGATGCGAAAGGAGCTGTAGATATAGAACCCCTCGCCGATCCACACCGTGTTTTCTACGTTCTTGGCCCAGGACATGGCCGCCCATTTGAAGGCGAGGTTGCTACCGTCGCCGCCGATCAGCTTCAGGTCCTCGACCCCAGCGTATTTGACGTGAGGGAACTCGTAGCGCGAGAGCTGGGCGGCGTGACTGGACCGGTAGGAGATGTGAATGGGCGTGGTAAATGTGATGGTCGACCCAGAGGCGGAGGCGATTTCCTTGACCTCGGCGGTGGGTCGGTCCAGCCGGGAGAACCAGGATCCAGCGCTGACAGGCGTCGTCGGAAAAGCGTCAGCCGCGAAGTCGTCGACGTCCCGGAGTGCAGGGTTATGCTTCTGCCAGACCACCCGCCAGTCAGAGGAGGCCCAAATCTGCCCACGGCCCAGCGGGTCGGTCCGCCAGCCAGCGTTGGACGCCTCGTCCAGCAAGACGATCTGGCCCGGCGAAAACCCGGCCGCGCTCGCAACCGTCACTGCGTACGCCCCTTTGACGGCGTCGGTGGTCAAGTCGGTGGAGCCGACCACGCCAGCAACGTCACTGGTAGCACCACCGTACGGCGCCGGGCCGACGAGGATTAGCGGCGAGGGTCTGACGTTTGCCGCAGGCTCGGGGAATGGCTTGGCGCCGTTGGTCTTCGCCA